>Ga0193699_10000389_pt1 | contig 19716 bp, 21 predicted proteins | sample L3c2metaG_FD_160095 | JGI IMG/M metagenome (GOLD analysis project Ga0193699, IMG submission 160095) | Soil microbial communities from a riparian zone of the East river system, Colorado, United States - L3c2 | ecosystem: Environmental > Terrestrial > Soil > Riparian zone | place: USA: East...
CCAGCAGCGATACAGCCCAGTCCGCATGCCCACCAAAAACTTCCGGTGGAGCCGCTAACAATATTCGGCCTCACACCTGTGCGCAACTGCCTGCCAAACAATTCCGGCCGATCCAGCCGCCCCAGCGCTGCAAACCCGCCGGCCCCACCACTTTACGCGACGACGGGGAGCCCGGTCTCGCCAGGCTCCCCGCCAGTGCGCCCTCTCGGAATCGAACCGAGAACCTACTGATTAAGAGTCAGTTGCTCTAACCAATTGAGCTAAGGGCGCTCGACCCGATGCCGTACTCTTCCCTACACATGGCGCGCCAGGAGGGAATCGAACCCCCGACCCACAGCTTAGAAGGCTGTTGCTCTATCCAACTGAGCTACTGGCGCTTCGTTCGCGACAGGCCGGCCCCCCCACCGCGAGCTCCTGCCAGGTCGGGGCGCCCGGATTTGAACCGGGGACCTCCTGCTCCCAAAGCAGGCGCGATACCAGGCTACGCTACGCCCCGCATGAGAACCCAACAATAGCGCGTCGCTCATCGACGGTCAACTCCCGACCAGGACGCGCCTTAGCACCGCACGACGCGCGCGTCACACGACGCCGCGCCCACGCAACGCGTCGAGCAACGCGGTGAACGCGCGTCCACGATGACTCACGCCCTGCTTCTCCGCCACCGTCGCATCGGCAAGCGTCCGCCCGAGCTCCGTCGCCTCGAAGTGAGGGTCGTAGCCGAATCCGCGCGCACCCGACGCCCGCGCCACGATCACCCCCGGCACCTCACCGCGCGCCACGAGCGATTCCCCTCCCGCGCTCCAGGCGGCCGCACACACGAAACGCGCGCGCCAGTCCGCCTCCCCCTGCAGCCGCCCCAGGAGCAATGCGTTGTTTGCCGCGTCCAGTGCCGCCCCCTCGAGATCGGCACGACCGCTCCACCGCTTGCTCCTCACTCCCGGCGCGCCACCGAGCGCCATCACCTCGAGCCCCGAATCATCCGCGACCACGCTGCGGCCTTCGGCGCGGCGCGTGTAGTAGCGCGCCTTCGCCAGCGCGTTCTCCTCGAAGGTCTCGTAGACCTCGATCGTCTCCTCGTCCGGCAGCTCGGCGATCCCCGCCTGCGCGAGATCGATCACGTCGATGCCGGCATCGGCGAATAGCGCGCGGAGCTCGCGCAGCTTCCCCGCGTTCCGCGTCGCGAGGATCCACGGCTCCCGGCTCACCCCGCGCGCGTCTCGAGCGCGGCGCGTTGGAGCGCGTCGAGCTCGACCAATCCCGTCGTGGCGAGGGTGAGCAGCCGATCGAGCTCCCCGCGATCGAACGTCGCGTTCTCACCCGTTCCCTGCACTTCCACGAACCCGCCCTCGCTGCTCATCACGACGTTCATGTCCACGTCGGCGACGACGTCCTCCACGTACTCGAGATCGAGCCGTGGCTCACCTCGCACGACGCCGACGCTCACGCCCGCGACGCGTCGCTTCACCGGCGTATGGGTGAGCTTCCCCTGCCGCACCATCCACGCGAACGCGTCGCACACGGCCACCGACGCGCCCGTGATCGCCGCCGTGCGCGTGCCGCCGTCCGCCTGCAAGACGTCGCAGTCGATCTTGAGGGTGTACTCGCCCCACGCAAAATCGTCAAGCATCGCGCGAATGCTGCGACCGATCAGCCGCTGAATCTCCTGGGTACGCCCGCCCACCTGTCCGCGCTCGCGCGAGGTGCGGGTCTTCGTCGCGCGCGGCAGCATCGCATACTCCGCGGTGATCCATCCTTCGCCGCGTCCACGGCGCCAGCCAGGGACACCATCCTCGACGGACGCCGTGCAGAGCACGCGGGTGCTACCGAACGAGACGAGGCAGGAGCCTTCGGCATAGGGCGCGACGTCGCGTTCGAGCGTCACGGGGCGGAGCGCATCGGCCGAGCGACCGATGCGAACGGGATCAGCTGGCGGTCGAGCCACGAAGAGTCCGGATGATGTTGGTGGTGGATTGACCGGGCGTGAGGGGGATGACGCGTACGTCGCCCCCCCAGCCGCGGACGTCGGGCGCGCCGACGATGGTACCCTCGTGATAGTCGCCGCCCTTCACGAGGACGTCGGGACGCAGCTCGCGAATGAGCTCGAGGGGCGTGTCCTGTTCGAACACGACGACGCAGTCGACCATCTCGAAGGCCGCGAGCACGTACGCGCGCTCGGCTTCGCTGCGCACCGGGCGTGTCGGCCCCTTGAGGCGGAGCACCGAGGCATCGCTGTTGAGTCCGACCACCAGGTGATCACCCGCCCGCCGTGCGCCCAGCAGCACGTCGACGTGGCCGGGATGGAGAAGGTCGAACACGCCGTTCGTGAACACGACCCGACCCTGCTGCGCCTCACGCCAGCGCTTCGCCGCGGCCCAAGTGCAGACCTTTGCGGCGGGGTCGCGCACCGCGCGACCACCGGTCAAAAGATGCCTTCGGCGTGCGGGTTGAAGTGCACTTCCTTCACCATGCCAGGCAGCTCGACGTGCTCGTAGTAGTCGGACTCGAGCTCGATGTGGCGCCCGTCCCGCTGCAGCGAGACCACTCCCGCTGCCTCCGGGAGACCGAGCGAGTCGGCCTGCGCGCGCAGCCGCCGCAGGATCTGCGAGTCGCTGTTGTGCGCGGCGAAGCGCACCTCCTGCCGCATCGCGTCCTGGAACTGGTAGAATCGCCAGTACACCTCGCCGGCGTTCACGCCGAAATAGACGACGGCCGCGACGATGAGCATGATCACCAGGCATCCGAGGCTCCCACGTCCTGCCCGGTGTCTCACCATTGCGATTGCGCTCCCTCGACCATGTCGTTGACGATAAGCTTGATCGCTTGCCGGCGGCCACTTACCTCATCGCCCTCGGCGTACTCGCCCTCGGCGCGAAGTCCCTTGCGCTCGAAGATCGTCTTGCCCGTCGACTGGTCCACGATCGCCACGTCGACGACGAGCTGCAGTCGGCGCCGGGTGGCGGTCGGCACCGGCTGATTCGCCGCGTAGGTGGACGGGATGTCCACGTCGTAGATGCGGATGATCCCGCGTACGAGCGCGTCGGCGCGGTCCTGCGGTGCATCACGCACGCCGAGCCGGGGCTGGAAATTACGGTGCATCGCTTCGAGCAGCTCGCGCTGCAGCTCGGCCGTCGGCGTCTCGTTGGCGAACGGCTCAATCGCCATCGTCCGGATGTGCGGCGGCAGGCCGCCACCCGCGAAGCCGTAGCGCGTCACGCACGCGGTGGCGAGCAGCAGGAGCGGAAGCAGCTTAAAACAGACGCCAGATCGTAGGATCGAACGGAGGGACTGCATCGGAGCGTTGTATGATGAGCGAGAGCGTGCGGCGGGCCGCCTCGTTGCGGTATTGCACCGATTGGTCGGCCGCGCGCTGAACCCATTCCTGGATCCGGCTGCCGTCCACGCGCTCGAGTCGAGTCAGGGTGTCGCCGTGGAAGGTCGCGCGCCAGCGAACCGGTGCACCAATGTCGGCGCGGAGCACCCCCGCGTCAACGCGGACGACCGTGTCGCGCTCGGCGGGGACGTCGAGGCGGCCGAGCGCCGCCCAGAGGAGCGCGCGTGGCGGAATGAGGTTCCGTGCCGCTTCGGGCCCCGGCACCTGGAGTGAATCCCCGATGAGGACCGCGGCGCCGCCACCGATGCCGCCGCCGAGGAAGAAATCGAGGCGAACACTGTCCGGCGAAGCCACGCGCGCCACTCCGTCACCGCGGGCGCTCACGTCGCCGTCGCGCAGCTCCCACTTGAAGACGACCTTCCGGTTGCCGCCTGGGAGCGTGCCGGTGGGCAGTGGCCGCGCGGGCGCGGGAACGCCCTCGAGCGGCGCCAGCCGCGGAGGGCGACAGCCGACGACGCCGAGAACCGCGAGAGCGGTGAGAACGGCGAGCCTAGCGGATGGTGACGCGGACAATGCGGTCTCCCTGCACGATGCGGTCGAGGACGTGGGCGCCGCTGCGCAGCTCCCCGAACACGGTGTAGCCGCCATCCAGGTGCGGCTGCGGCGAATGCGTGACGAAGAACTGACTGCCTCCGGTGTTCGGACCGGAGAGCGCCATGCCCAGTGTACCCCGCAGATACCGTCGACGATTCATCTCGTCGCGGATGGCATACCCCGGGCCGCCATTTCCATCGCCACGTGGGTCGCCTCCCTGCACCACGAAGTTGGGAACGACACGGTGGAATCGCTGGCCATCGAAGTACCCACGCTGGGCCAGGATCGCGAAGTTGTGCACGGTGAGGGGTGCATCCACGGCGTACAGGGTGAGCTCGATGACGCCGCGCTCCGTTTCGATGCGCGCGACCGGGCGCGGGTTGCTCGCACTCTCTCGTGCGCGCGCCAGGTACCAATCCATCGGCCGAGCGGTGCCGGCGCTGTCTCGCCAGGCAGTGAAGCGCGCAATGCGTGAGGCGGCGAGCCGCTCGAGCGGGTCGGCGGGCCGGGGCAACGCATCGAGTCGCCGGCGGAGGCTGTCCACGGTGCCATCCGTCCACCGAGCGAGCGCCGAATCGGCGAGCCGCCAGAAGGCGAGGCGGGCGTCGTTGTCGGGGTCAGTACGCGAGCGATCGTACGCGTCGAGCGCAGCCGCGAGATCCTCGTCGGACGCGCCCGTGGCCAGAGCGCCGAGGGCGGCGGTGCGGACGCCGACATCGGCGTCCCGGAGCGCGCCGCGAAGTGCGGACCGCACGCGCGGGCGGACGCTGGCGCTGTCGGCGAGCGCGGCGAGGGCGTCCGCGCCTGCGGCGCGTATCCGCCCATCGGGGTCGTCGCGCCAGGCGGCGAGACGCTCGAAGGCGGCGGCCGCGACGCCGCGCGCATCGAGCTCCACGGCTGCCGCGCGGCGCTGCCACTCGGGGCTCGCGCGCCAGGCGCGCGCGGCAGCGGGCAGTATCCCCCACTTCACCGAGGCTTCGGCGATCACCCGCTGCATCACGAGCGACGTGTCGGCCTCGAATGTATCGTTCCAGGTTGTGGCGGTCGAATCGAGCACGAGCTCGAGCGCCTGCGCGGCGGCGAGGCGGACGCCGGGGTCGCCATCGCGCAGGGCGAGAAGAACCTGCGGACGAGCCGTGCTGCCATAGCTTGCGAGCGACCGCACGGCGTTGATCCGCACGCGCGGACTCGCGTCGAGGCGGAGCTTCAGGAGCACCATCTGCGCCTGCATGCCAAGCGAATCGCCGGCCGCGCTCCGAGCGAGTCCGCGCGCAATCTGCTCGCGTACCGGCTCTCCCTCGAGCTCTCCAAACGTGACGCGAGCCGCGGAACTCATTGACGAGGTGGCTTCGAGCAGGGCTCTCACCCCGGCCGCGCTGCGTCCGCGCGCCAGCGCGTAGGCAGCCCGCCACGCCACCGCAGTGTCGGCGCTGGCCACCCACGGCATCACGACCTCCGCCGGTACGGGCCGCAGCCGAGCGGCGGCGAGGAGCAGCGCACCGCGCGCGGTAGAAGAGATCGCGGAATCGCGCAGAGCCGCAACGATCGCCGGGCGGGCGCCTTCGCCGAGCTCACCGAGGAGCCACGCGCCCTCGATGGCCACGGGAGAGGAGGACCGAACCGCCGCCGCGCCGCGGGAGAGCGCGGTCGTGTCCTTCACCAGGCCGAGGGCAAAGAGCGCCGAGGAGGCCACGGCCGTATCGCCGTCAATCGCCAGGCGATGCAGCCGCGCGCGGTGGCCACGGGCCCCGATGCGACCTGCCGTCAGTGCAGCCGCGGCCCGCGCACGCGGATCCGCGTCGTCGAGCAGTGAATCGAGAAAGGCGGGCTCGTCACGGCGCGTGTCCTCGATGCGCAGCAATCTCGCACGCCGCACCACGTCCTCGTCGATCGGCGGATGCGCTGCACCCGGTCTCGCACATCCGGCGACGAGCACGACCAGGCTACAGGACCGCCTCCAGTGCCGCGCGAAACTCCTGCGGAATGGCGGCGAGCCGGCCATCGCGATCGATGGAGACGAGGGCGGTGTGGGCGGTCGCGAGCCGGAGGCCTGACTCGGCATGGGTGATCAGGTAGTCGAAGGTGACGGCGCGCGAGCGCACGCCAGTGAGCGTCGTCTCCACGCGCACCAGGTCGTCGAATCGCGCTGGCGCGAGGTAGCGCACCTTGGCCTCGGCCACCGCGAGCCCAGTACCTTCGTGCTCGAGGGTGGCGTAGCTGCGGCCGAGGGCGCGAAGGAACTCCACGCGGCCGACCTCACACCAGACGAGATAGTTCGCGTAGTACACCACACCCATCCGGTCGGTCTCGGCGTACCGGACACGCAACTCGGTCGCGTGCGAATGGGGCATCAGGCCGGGCGACGGAAAGGATCACGCATCGCGCGCGAAGTTGCTTGCGCGCGCGCCGTTTGTAAAGCCTGCGCGGGGTGTGTTAGACTCCCGCCATGCTTGCCGCACCCTGCTACGTCATCTCCGACGTTCATCTCGGCCATGCCTCCGCCGAGGTGGAACGCTCGCTGCTGCGCTTCTTGCGCGCCCTGCCCGGACGCGCGGGCTCCCTGCTGATCAACGGCGACCTGTTCGAGTTCTGGTTCGAATGGCGGACGGTGGTGCCACGCAGCGGCGTGCGCGTGCTCGCGGCGCTGATGGACCTGCGCGATGCGGGGGTTCCGATGCGGATGATCGCCGGCAACCACGACTGCTGGGGAGGCGACGTGCTGCGCGACGCCGGTGTGGAGTTCCAGAGCGGACCCTGGGAGGGCACGCTGTGCGGGTGGCGGGCGCGCGTCGAGCATGGCGACGGGCTGCGCGCGAAGGAGGATCGCGGCTATCGGATGCTGCGCCGTGTCCTGCGCAACCCACTGGCGATCCGCGCGTTCCGCGCGCTCCACCCCGACCTGGCCACGCGGCTGGCGCTGGGCAGCTCGCACACGAGCCGCACGTATCAGCCACGCGACGCGGGGCGGGGCCTGCGCGCCGTGGCCGCGGCGGAGCTGGCGTCGACGCCGTCGCTCGAACTGTTGATCTACGGCCACTCGCATGTCGCCGCCCTGGAGCGAATGCCAGGAGGCAACGTGTACGCGAACGCCGGGAGCTGGCTGGATGCCCCGACCTACCTGCTCCTGACGCCGGAGCGGATCGCGTTGCGCGAGTGGCGCGGCTCAGCCGAAGGTCCGGATCTCCACGCTCTCGATCGTATCGCCGAAAAAGCGCTGCCCTAGGGAAAGGAACTGCTGCTGGTCGTCCGACGCGACGAACCGGTAGCGCCCCTCGCCGGAACCGGCAGCGAGCGAGTGCTCGGCCAGCATGCGCCGCGTGTCGAGCGCCGTCTCCTCGGCGCTGTCGATCAGCCGGACGCCTCGCCCGACGATCTCGCCGATGAGGGGTTTGAGCAGCGGATAGTGCGTGCAGCCCAGAACGAGCGTGTCCACCTCGCCGTGCATGAAGGGCGCGAGATAGTCGCGCGCGACCGCCCAGGTGGCCTCGTGATCGGTCCAGCCTTCTTCCACGAGCGGCACGAACAGCGGGCAGGCGAGCGCGGTCACCTGCGCGTCCGGCCCTTCCGCCTTGATCGCGCGGACGTAGGCGCCGGACTTGATGGTGCCGGAGGTGGCGATGACGCCGATGCGCCCCGAGCGCGACGCCCGCACCGCGGCGCGTGCGCCCGGCTCCACGACGCCGATCACGGGCACGTCGAGCTCCGCCTTCAGCATGGGCAGGGCGTGCGCGGTGGCAGTGTTGCAGGCGACGACGATCGCCTTCACGCCCTGGTCGAGCAGGAACGCGGCGATCTCGTGGCTGTAGCGCCGCACCGTATCGGGCGACTTGGGCCCGTACGGTACCCGCGCCGTGTCGCCGAAGTAGATGAGGCTTTCGGCGGGAAGCTGCCGCATGATCGCGTGCGCGACGGTGAGTCCGCCGAGCCCCGAGTCGAAGACGCCAATGGGCGCCGACCGATCGGTGGTGCCGGTCACCACTTCAACCGCGCGGTGACTACGGTGCCGGTCTGCGTCTGCCGCACGCTGATCTGCGCGGGGAGGTCCCAGAGATGCGCGCCGACGTACGCGTCCGCGGCGGCGAACAGGTGATTCGCGATGAGGAAGGCGACCCAGTCTTCCACGTGGCCTCGTCGCACGTTTATGAGCTCGTCGGTGTACGGTGACGGCACCTTGATGGGGGTGCCGTTCGGCCCGAAGCCGACGACGACGAGGGAGTCGGTGCGCAAGCGTCGCGCCTCGTTCAGGCTAGCCTTCGACTCCCCGATCATGGCGATGGCGATGGCCTCGCTGAGGACGAAGATCGTTCCCGCCGTTGAACGGCCAAGGATGGACTGGCCGTAGCCGGGGAGCAGCAGCGAGTAGAGAAAGGCTCGGCGAGGGGACAGGGGCGGCTGCGGCACCGGCCGAGCGACGGTATCCGTCGCGGCCGGGCGGGCGGCGACACGCGCGCTGTCGACGCGCTGCCCAAGGGCCGCCATCGGACCGAGGCCGAGCATCGCCACGACGACCGCGATGCGGCCAACGGGAGCAACGGCAATGGAGCGAGAGATCACGACGTCGGACTAAGGTGAGTGACAGAGACGCTGGCGGGAGTGCATGGGAATCGAACCCACCCAAGACGCGATGCGCCTCGCAGTCGTTTTGAAGACGACGGGAGCCACCAGGCACCATCCACTCCCCAACGATTACTCCAGCACCAGCAGCACTGTTCCGCGAGACTCGACCGCGCCGATGACGACGCTCCCCGCGACGGCGGAAAGATAGTCCGCGACCTGCTCGGGCGGGACGGCGAGGAGAAGTCCGCCCGAGGTCTGGGGATCGAGCGCCAGGGCGACGTCCGCGGGATCGGCCGCGAACCAATCGGTGAGCGGCGCGACGAAGCTCTCGTTGCGCTCGGCGCCGCCGGTGCGGATCCCATCGCGCCAGAGCGCTCGCGCGCCCGGCAGCTCAGGGAGCGCATGCCCGTGGATGCGCAGCGTGACCTCGCTCGCGCGGGCGATGTGCGAGGCGTGGCCCAACAGCCCGAAGCCGGTGACATCGGTCGCGCAGCGCACGCCGGCGGCGAGCGCCGCCCGACTGGCGATGGCGTTGAGCGAGCGCATGCTCGCGTACAGTGCATCGCGCCGCGCGTCGTCCAGGCGGTCCTGTTTGGCCGCGGTGGCGAGGAGCCCGGTGCCGAGCGGCTTCGTGAGCACCAGGACGTCACCGGGGCGCGCGGTGGCGTTGGTGAGGAGCCGTGCCGGGTGCGCCGTGCCGGTGACGCTCAGGCCGAACTTGAGCTCCTCGTCGATGATCGAGTGCCCGCCGACGAGCGTCGCGCCTGCCTCGCGCACCTTGTCCTGCCCACCGCGCAGGATGTCGGTGAGCACCGACATCGGCAGCTTTCCCACCGGGAAGCCGACGATGGCGAGCGCGGTGAGGGGCTCGCCGCCCATGGCGAAGACGTCCGAGAGCGCGTTGGCGGCGGCGATCTGGCCGAACTCGTACGGGTCGTCGACGATGGGCGCGAAGAAGTCGACCGTCTGCACGAGTGCCAGGTCGTCGCGCACGACGAAGACCCCCGCGTCGTCGAAGCTTTCTCGACCGACCAGCAACCGGGGGTCGGCGTGCGAGGGCACGCCGCTCAGCGCCTGCGCCAGGTCACCCGGACCCAGTTTGGCGGCTCAACCAGCGCACCGGGCGAAGCTCGTCAGGCGAAAGAGCTCCTCCCGGGTTCGGCTCGTCGACATGGCGTCGGGTGGGGGTGAGAGGGAGCGCGCGTCAGCGCGCGGGAACGATGGCCACGAGGTCGATCTCCACGAGAACGCCGCGCGGGAGCCCGGACACCTGCACCGTGGAGCGGGCGGGGCGCGCGTCGCCCATGACGCGTGCATACACCTCGTTCACCTTGGGGAAGTCATGCATGTCCATCAGGTACACGGTCGCCTTCACGACGTCCTGCCAGCTCGCGCCAGTCGTGCCGAGGATGGCCGCGAGGTTGCGGAACACCTGCTCGGTCTGCGCGACGACGTCGCCGGCCACGACCTGGCCCGAGCCGGGGTCGAGGGCGATCTGGCCGGCGGTGAAGAGGAACCCGTTCGCCACCACGCCTTGCGAGTATGGGCCGATGGCGGCGGGGGCCTGTTCGGTGTGGACAATGTGCGTCGGCAACGCGAATCTCCTCGAGCGGGCGGTGAAGGACGAGGGCCACGCGGCCCTGCGGGCGGATTCTAGCGGGTGGCCGAGGCTACGCCAGCCCGAACAGCCGTCGCGCGTTCTCCATCGTGCGATGCCCCAGGGTCTCGGCATCGACGCCGCGGATGGCGGCAAGCTTCGCGACGGTGAAGGTCACCCAGGCCGACTCGTTGCGCTTGCCGCGCCACGGCACGGGGGCGAGGTACGGCGCGTCGGACTCGACGAGCAGCCGGTCGTCGGGCACGAGACGCAGCAGCGCGTCATCGGTCCAGCGCTTGAAGGTGATGATGCCGCTGAACGAGACGTACCAGCCGACGTCGAGCGCCGCTTCCGCGAGTGCGGCGGACCCCGTGTAGCAGTGGAGCACACCGACGATGCCGGCACGTCCGGCGGCCACGACCATGCCACGGGTGTCATCTTCCGCTTCACGCGTGTGGACGACGACGGGCCGGCGCAGCTCTCCGGCAAGGGCGAGCTGGGCGGCGAACGCCTCTCGCTGGCGATCGCGGGGCGTCTCGTAGTGGTAGTCGAGCCCGCACTCGCCGATCGCGACGGCGCCGCGATCCAGTTCGGCGCGGATTCCGGTAACGTCGTGCGACACGTCGAAGCCCGCCGCGTCGTACGGATGGATGCCCGCCGTGTGGTAGACGAAGCCGGGATGGCGCGCCGCCAGGTCGCCGGCACGCCGTGCCGTGGCCAGTGATTCCCCGATGCAGACGAGCGCGCGCGCCCCGGTCAGGCGCGCGCGCTCGATCACCTCGTCGCGGTCGGCGTCGAACGCCGGATCCGCGAGGTGGACGTGACTGTCGATGAACTGCGTCAGCGCGACGACGCCACCGGCGTGCGAGGCCCGGAGCGGGGAGCATCCTTGGCGGCGGCGCGCGACGCCAGGTTCTTGTCGCTGCGCGCACGCGGCCAGCGGCGCTCGATCCACAGGAGCACCGGTCCGGCGATGTAGATGGAGCTGAAGGTGCCGGTGACGATGCCGAACAACATGATCCACGAGAAAGGCCGGATCACCTCGCCCGCGAAAAGGAGCAGCGAGAGCGTTGCGGCCGCCACCGTGACGTGGGTGAGCACCGAGCGAGGCAGCGTCTCGTTGATCGACTTGTTCAGCACCGTGTAGAGTGAGTCGGTGCGATTCTTCTTCAGATCCTCGCGCACGCGATCGAAGATGATGATCGTGTCGTTGAGCGAGTAGCCGATGACGGTGAGCAGCGCCGCGATGACCGTGAGCGACACTTCGAGTCGCATGATCGCGAGAAACGCGAGCGTGCTGAGCAGATCGTGTCCCGTGGCGATGACCGCCGCCACGCCGAAGCGCCACTCGAAGCGAATCGCGAGATAGATCATCGTCACGACCAGCGAGAGCAGGATGGCGATGACCGCGTTGCGCGTCAGTTCCTCGCCGACGCGCGGCCCGACGATCTCGGTGCGCACAACCTTGAGGTTGCTCGCCCCGAACTTTCCCTCCAGCGCCGCCTGGATCTCCTTCGCGGTGTTTTCCACCGCGGCGCCTTCGGCCGCCGTATGGCCGGCCGCGCGGACGGTGAACTCCCGCGGGCTGCCGAACTGCTGGATCTCGGAGTTCGGGAAGCCCGCCGCATCCACGGTGGCGCGGATGTCACCGACGTTCGGGGGCTGTGTGAACTCCAGCTGCATCAACGTGCCGCCGGTGAACTCGATGCTCCGATTGATGCCGTGGATGCCGAGGTAGATGAGTCCGATGGCGATGAACGCGACGGTCAGCCCGACGGCGATGCGCCAGGGCTTGATGAAATCGTAGTTGGTGCCGTGGAAGATGCGCAGCATAGGACCGTTAGATGCTCAGCGTCTGGGTGCCGCGCGAGCGGTTGAGCCACAGGAGGAAGAACGTCCGCACGACGAACATCGACGTGATCATGGACGCGACGATACCGGCGATGAGCGTGACGGCGAACCCCTTCACGGGGCCGCTGCCATACTGGTACAGCACGGCGGCGGTGAGGATCGTGGTGACGTTGGAGTCGATGATCGCCGACCGGGCATGGAAGAATCCTTCGTCGATGGCGGTGCGGACCGTCTTGCCGCGGTCGAGCTCCTCTCGAATGCGCTCGAAGATGAGCACGTTGGCGTCGACGGCGATGCCGATGGAGAGGACGAAGCCGGCGAGTCCCGGCAGCGTCAGCACGGCGTCGAAGCCGGCGAGCGTCGCCAGGGTGTAGAGCACGTAGAGCGCGAGGCCGGCGATGGCAAGGAAGCCGGAGAACCGGTAGAACACCAGCATGATGATCACGATCAGCACGATGGCGATGGCACCGGCCGTGAAGGCATTGTTGATCGAGTCGCGCCCGAGGCTCGGACCGATGTTTCTCACCTCGGCTACCTTGAGGGGCACCGGGAGCGCGCCTGCCTTGAGCACCAGCGCCAGATCCTGCGCGTTCTGGAGGTCACGGCCCTGCCCCATGGTGATCTGGCCGCGCGTCCCGATGGCGCTGTTGATCACCGGGGGGAAGCCCATCACGATGTCGTCGAGCACGATGGCCATGTAGTCGCCGACGTGCTTGCCGGTCTCGCGCTGGAAGCGGCGGCCGCCTTCGTTGTCGAGCTGGAACTCGACGACCGTGCCCTCGAGCGGCGACGTGCTCGGCTTCGCGTCGGTGAGGTGCTCACCGGACATGATCGGCCGCGCGTCGAGCAGGTAGAGGAAACGGTACGTCTTGTTCTGGATGAGCGTCGAGTCGCTGCCGAACTTCACGACCTTGCCCGGCGGCAGCGCCGCTTGCACGGCCGAATCGGCGAAGAAGCTCTTGAGCTTGTCCTGATTGGCGATGTCGTAGAGGAACTGGCCGGGCATCTGGCCGGCGAGGATCATCTTCGAGATCGCGCCGCCGGTCACGCCGGGAATCGACGCGGTGTCCTTCTTCGTGCTGTCGCTGGCAGCGCCGCCGGCCGCCTTCACCGTGTCGGTCCCGGTGAGCAGGCCGCTCAGCCCGGTGGTGTTCTCGGCGGGCTTGGCGCCGGTCGACGCGACGTCGGCGAGCCCGCGCTCGCGGGCGAGCGCGTCCAGCCTCGGCAGCGCCTTCTCCAGCGCGTTCGTCTTGTCGGTGATCTGGAACTGAAGGAACGCCTGGTCCTGCGCGATCTTGATCGCGCGCTCGCGATCCTCGATGCCCGGGATGTCGACGAGGATGCGGTCGTTGCCGGCCTTCTGGATGACGGTCTCGGACACGCCCATGCCCTCGATGCGCGTGCGGACCACCTTGAGCGCGCGATCGATCGCCTCGCTCTTGTTCGCCACGGCGCCCTTCGACTCGTCGACGTCCAGCGCGAGGTGCATCCCGCCCGACAGGTCCAGCCCCTTCCGGAGGGGGACGCGGCGGGTCGTCGTGTCGTAGAACGTGCCGTCGGCGCGCCGCTGCCGCGACTTCACGTCGCGCGGATAGAGCGCGTAGACGGAGAGCAAGCTGAGCGCGAGGATGATCCCGAGACGGTACTTCAGGTTGGACATGCGACTACGGGGTGGAGGGAGGTGCCGGCGTGGAACCATTAACGTTACCCGACCGGCCAAGGGCCGTCAACGCGCGTCGTGCGGCGCGCTCGTCGGCGGCGAGCTGCGACATCAGCGCCTCCCGCCCGTCGAAGCGCATCGTGTCGCGCAGCCGTCGGACGAGCCTGACGTGGACCAGATCGTCGTAGAAATCGCCTTCGGCATCGAACAGGTGCGCCTCGATCGTGCGCCGCTCGTCGCCGAAGGTGGGACGTCCGCCCAGGTTCATCATGCCACCGAACCGACCGCGCGGCGTGTGGACATCCACAGCATATACCCCGTCGGGCGGCAGGAGTTTACGCGGCGACTCGGGCTCGATGTTGAGCGTGCGGAAGCCCAGCGTCCGGCCGCGCGCGGCACCAGGGACCACGCGACCGCTCACGCCGTAGTCACGCCCGAGCGCCGCGGCGGCCTCTGCCAGCTCCCCCGCCGCGACGGCGCGCCGGATCAGGGAGCTGCTGACCGCCTCGCCGCGCGCCGTCTCGATGGGCGCGACGACCTCGACGCCGAAGTCCCGATTCGCCCCGAGGGCGCGCAAGGTCTCGACATCCCCCTCGCGACCACGCCCAAAGCCGTGATCGTGGCCAATGAGCAGCTCGCGCATGCGGTAGCGCTCGAGCAGCACGACGTCGACGAAATCTTCCGCCGACTGCGCTGCCAGCTCCGGCGTGAAGGCCAGGATCGCGACGTAGTCGAGGCCCGTGTCGCCGAGCGCGTCGAGCTTCTCCTCGCGCGTGGTGAGCAGAAGAGGCGCCGCTGCCGGGTTCAGCACTTCGAGCGGATGGGGCTCGAAGGTGACGAGCAGGCTCGGCAACCGCGCGGCGCGCGCCCGCTGCACGAGTCGTCCGAGCACGTCCCGATGGCCGCGATGCACGCCATCGAAGGTGCCGACGGTGACGGCGGTACCCCGGACCGATGGGGGGAGCGCAACACCCTGTGCGAGGAGCTCCATCGTCAGCCGACCTTCCGCATGACGACGCGCGGCTGCCAGCAGACGCCATCGGCTTCCGCGAGCGCGACGAGCGCTCCGCTGCGGCTGTCCACGAGCGCGGCGCGCGGCGCATCGGCACCGCGCGGTACAGTCATGCCGCGCAGCACCCGTTCGGCGTCGTCGCCGTCGAGCAGGACGTGCGGGATCGTCGGGAGGGCATCCAGCGCCGGCCGGAGCGCCGCACGGCCGGCCCTCAGCGCCTCCAGCGACACCGCATCCACCACGCGGAAGGGACCGCTGCGCACGCGGCGCAGGGCGGCGAGGTGCGCCGCGCTGCCCGTCAGCCGCCCGAGGTCCCGCGCGAGGGCGCGGATGTATGTGCCCCCGCCGCAGGCGATCACGGCGTGCAGCGTTGCGCCGTCACGAACGACGTCACGCCAACCGAAGACCGTCACGAACGACGGCGCCAGCTCGAGGGTCTCTCCGGCGCGCGCGGCCTCGTACGCGCGCCGTCCGCCGACGCGCTTCGCGGAATAGGCCGGCGGGATCTGCTCGAGGGCGCCGGTCAGCTGGGCGATCGCCTCGGCGATCGCCGCGTCGGCGGGCGGCGACGCCTCGCGCACGGTCGCGCCCTCCAGGTCGTCCGTCTCGGTCTCACGGCCGAGCGTGAGCGTGGCCTCGTACTCCTTCGGCACCCCATCCAGGTACGGCAGCAGCCGCGTGGCGCGCCCGAGCAGCAACACCAGCAGACCGGTAGCAAATGGATCGAGGGTCCCGGCGTGCCCGATGCGCGACTCGCCGAACGCGCGACGCGCGGCGAGCACTACGTCGTGCGACGTCACTCCCGCCGGCTTGTCGACGAGGAGCAGGCCGTCAGCTGCCGCGTCCCTCATCGGATGAGGCAGGAGGAGCGACCGGCGGCGTGGTCTCGGATGGGAGATCCTTGCGGACCTGGGCGAGGAGCTGCTCGATATGCGCCGCATGGGCGACACTCTGGTCGTTCTTGAACTCGATCTCGGGCGCAACGCGGAGCCGCAACGCGCGGCCGACGCGCCCGCGCAGATGCGTCGCGACGTTGTCGAGGCCCTCGAAGGTGGCGGCGCGCTGCGAGTCGGAGCCGAGCACGCTGACGAACACCTTGGCGTGGCGCAGGTCGCGGGTGATCTCCACGGCCGTGACGGTGACGAGCCCCATGATGCGGGGATCCTTCACGTCGTTGGCGAGGAAGGTGGCGATCTCTTCGCGCATGGCCGCGGCGACGCGGTCGGAGCGATGATGGTCAGGGGACACGATGGGGACCGGTGCGGGAGAGAGCGCGGGCGGGGGCCGGCGACCCGTGAGACATCGCCGACCGCCCTCGCGCAACGATCCGTCGTCAGCTCTGCGGCGCTGATTCGAGCGTGCGCGCCACTTCCTCGGTGCGGTAGTTCTCGATACGGTCGCCGACCTTGATGTCGTTGAAGTTCTCGATGCCGATGCCGCATTCGAACCCTTCGCGGACTTCCTTCACGTCGTCCTTGAAGCGGCGCAGCGAGTGAATGGCGCCCTCGAAGACCTCGACGCTGTCGCGAATGACGCGGACGCGCGCGTCGCGGCGGATGACGCCGCTGCGCACCGCGCAGCCGGCGACGAGCCCGATCTTCGGCACCTTGAAGGTCTCGAGCACTTCGGCCTCGCCGAGCACGACCTCGCGCTGCTCCGGCCGCAGCATCCCCTCGAGCGCGAGCCGGACGTCGGCGACGGCTTCGTAGATGATGCGATACAGCTTGATGTCGACATTCTCGCGCTCCGCGGCGGCCCGCGCATTGTTGTCCGGCCGCACGTGGAACCCGATGATGATCGCGCCCGACGCGCGGGCGAGCAGGATGTCGCTCTCGGTGATGGCGCCGACACCACGGTGCACCACCTCGACCTTCACCTCACTCGTGCCCAGCTGCTGCAACGCGTCGGCGAGTGCCTCCGCCGGTCCGCCCTGATCCGCCTTGATGAGGATGCGCAGGGAGCGCACCTCGCCGGCGGTGGACTGCGTCATGAAGTCTTCGAGCGTCACGCCGCCACGCGTCGTGCGACGGCTCTTCGCCTCGCGATCGAGCCGCTCGCGCCGCTGCGCGACCTCACGCGCCGCCCCGGCATCCTCGACAACGAGCATCTGGTCGCCCGCCATCGGCACACCCTGCATCCCGAGCACCTGCACCGGGATCGCCGGACCGGCGGCCTTGACCGTCTTGCCGCGTTCGTCGAGCAGCGCGCGCACACGGCCGGAGTACATGCCGACGATGAAGTCGTCACCGACGCGCAGCGTCCCGCTCTGCACGAGGACGGTGGCGACCGGTCCCTTACCCGCGTCGAGCTGCGCTTCCACCACGGTGCCGGTGGCCCGCTTGTCCGGGTTGGCCTTCAGGTCGAGCAGTTCGGCCTGGAGCAGGATCTGCTCGAGCAGCTCGGGGATGCCCGTCCCCTTCTTCGCCGAGATCTCGGTGCTGAGGGTGGTGCCGCCGAACTCCTCGAGCACGACACCGTGCTGGAGCAGGTCCTGCTTCACCTTCATCGGGTTCGCCTGCGGCAGGTCGATCTTGTTGATCGCGACGATCATCGGCACACCGGCATTTTTGGCGTGCGAGATCGCTTCGATCGTCTGCGGCATGACGGCGTCGTCGGCCGCCACGACGAGGATCACCTCGTCGGTGACCTGTGCGCCGCGGGCACGCATGGCGGTGAACGCCTCGTGGCCCGGCGTGTCGAGGAAAGTGATCATCTTGCCACCCGGCAGCTGCACGTGGTACGCCCCGATATGCTGGGTGATGCCACCCGCCTCGCCGGCGACGACGTTCGCCTTCCGGATGTAGTCGAGCAGTGAGGTCTTGCCGTGATCGACGTGGCCCATGATCGTGACGATGGGCGGCCGCGGCTTCATGTCCTCCGGCGTGTCCTCGATGACGGTGCCGACCTCCTCGGCCTGGTACTCGTCCTCGCGCACGGCCTGGAAGCCGAACTCCCCCGCCACGATCTCGATCTGGTCGAAGTCGAGGCGCTGGTTGACCGTGATCATCAGGCCGAGATTCTTGAACGCGAACCCGACGATCTCGGTCGGTGACACCTTGAGCTGCTGCGCGAGCTCGCTGACCGTGATGAACTCGTTCACCCGGACCAGCTTCTTCTCGCGCTCCACTTCGGCGAGACGAGACGCCTCGGCCTCCTCGCGGATGCCGCGCCGGTCGACGCGACCGCCTCGGGTGGGCGCGCCACGCAGCGACGCCATCGTCTTGGCGATGTTGGCGTCCACCACTTCCTGATCCACCGATCCGCGCTTGCCCTTCTTGCGACCGCGGCCGGCCGCGCTGGCACCGGCGCCCACACCCATGGTGGGCGGGTTGCCGCTCTGCGGGCCGCCGCCGACGGGACGCCGCTCGTCGCGGCGCATCGGACCGCCGAATCCGCCCGGCGAGGCCGAGGCGACGGGGCGCGGCGGGAAGGGCGAGCCAGCCGATACGGAACGCGGACGTGGTGCGCCCGGCGTGATGGGACGTGGCCGCGGGCGATCGCCGCCCGCCGACGCGGGTGGAAGTGGCGAGGGCGTTGCAGCCCGCGGGGGCTCGGCGCGCGACGGGGTCGCGACCGGCTCGGGTGCGCCAGCTGTCGTGTCGCTCTCGAACTGCGCGGCCGCCTGCTCGGCGGCGCGCTGCTGGGCGGCACGCTCTTCGGCTTCGGCGGCGGCACGTGCGGCGGCCTGCTCGGCGCGGGCGGCGGCGACTGCGGCTTCCGCCGCTTCGCGCTCGGCCCGCTCGGCGCGCTCGGCGGCTCGGGCAGTCTCGACGGCCTCGTTGGCCGCGGCCTCCACCGCGGCGACTTCGGCGGCGGCGTCCGCGGCGGCCTGCACGTCAGCGGCCTTGCGACGGCGCCGAACGGGAGAGGCCTCGCTGCCCGCGGACGGGTCGGACTCGGTGGCGACGGCGACCGGCTCAGGGGCGACCGCGGCGGTCGCCCCGCCGCGACGGCGGCGCGCCGGAGCCGGCGGAGCCGCCTGCTTCTCGGCGCGCGCGCGCTTCTCCCGCTCCCAGCGGGCACGCACGCGTGCAACCTGGTCATCGGTCAGCGGGCTCAGATGACTGCGGACGGGAACGTCCATCGTACGAAGCAATCCCATCACTTCGTCGGCGGAGATGCCGAATTCGCCAGCCATGTCGTGTACGCGAAGCTTGCTCAAACCACCCTCCTATGGGGCTCCCACGGAGCCCGACTCCACCAGCGCACGAATCCCCTTCGCGAGCTGTCGGTCGACGATTCCGACGACCGCGGTGGTCTCTCGCCCCACCGCGCCGCCGAGCTCGGCGGCACTTGGTACCTCAACGAATCTAACCCGCCTGGCATTCAGGAGCGGGATGACCTTGTCCAAACTGTGCCGCGATGCATCCATCGCCACGATGGCGAACGCCACCTTGTTCTTCTTCGCTCCCTCACGCACCTGCTCCACCCCGATCACCGCACCGCGCCCGCGCACGCCGAGCCCGACGAGCCGAAGCAGGCGTCCCCGGTCGACGGCGGACATCGTCACTCGGCCGACGACGCGTCGGTGGAATGGACTCGCACCTCATCCGTCGACGACTCGTCGGTGGTGAGCTCGTCGAGCAGCGAGATGATGCGATCAGCTTCCTCGGGCGCAATGCCGGCGAGGCGGAGGAAGTCGTCGCGCTCGAGATCGATGATGTCGTTGAGCGTGCGATACCCTGCCTCGTTGAGCACGGCCACGGTAGCCGGATGCATTCCCGCCAGCTCGGCGAGCGGGACGTCGGCCGCGGCGTCGCTCTCCACCTCACCCGGCAGCGGCGCGAACAGCTGCTCGGCACCCCCCTTCTCCAGCCACTCGCGGCTCGAGTACAGGTCGATCTTCCAGCCCGTCAGCTCCGACGCGAGGCGCACGTTCTGGCCGTTGCGGCCGATGGCCAGCGAGAGCTGGTCCTCGTCGACGACGGCCTGGATCGTCTTGCTCACCGGGTCACTGAAGACGCGCGCGACCTTGGCCGGCGCGAGCGCCAGCTTGGCGAAGCGCTCGGGATCGGACGACCAGGGCACGATGTCGATGCGCTCGCCCCCGAGCTCATTCACGACCGTCTGCACGCGCGAGCCCTTGAGGCCGACGAACGCGCCCACCGGATCGA
>Ga0193699_10000390_pt1 | contig 19598 bp, 19 predicted proteins | sample L3c2metaG_FD_160095 | JGI IMG/M metagenome (GOLD analysis project Ga0193699, IMG submission 160095) | Soil microbial communities from a riparian zone of the East river system, Colorado, United States - L3c2 | ecosystem: Environmental > Terrestrial > Soil > Riparian zone | place: USA: East...
CCTCATTCGCTGCCATGACCGCTGCTTCTGCGGCTGGCGCTTCCACGTCGCCACTGGCATTAGCCGCCCATTTATCCAGCTTCCGCATGGCTGGCGCAAGGAATCCACTGCCGCCGAAAATCTTACCAAGAAAACCTTTGTCGTTTTCTTCTACAAGCTGCGCTCGCAACAAATTCTGCGTCTTGGCTCGCTCGATTATGGTCTTGGCCGATTCAGGATCAATTCCATGATCTTTCCAAAATGGCTTGTTTGGGTCCGACGAACCAACCATGAAATCGGTTGCGGCGTCTGTTCCTCCTTGAATGAAGTCCTTCGGAAGCTCCACTGCCGCCGCTCCGAATGTTTTAACTCCATTCGCGAAGCGCTTCATTGTCATCGGCTTCGCGTCCTGCTGCGCGTGAATCTCTTTCGCCGTGTCTTCGTCACCTGTTTCCATCGCGTAGCCAACAGGGTCAACCTCGTCGTCAACTAACTTCTTGATATGACTATTCCAATCTTCCGCGCCAAGTGCGGCAAAAGGATCAGCGCCCGATTTTGAGGCGGGCGCATTATCTTCTTCAAGTGTCGCTCCAAGAGCGGCAAAAGGGTCATCGGGTGCGAGCGGCATAAAGTGAATCTTCGATTTAATCGAAGGTTGGGTAGTGGGCTCCTTTGAAATCAGGGGCGAAGCGCGCAGAAAACTTCGATGGCCGTGATGATTACCAGCGCGATCCAGTAAGACTTCTTTTTGTCGGAAAGCATCCATCCCGCGACTAGCATTCCAACAATTACATGAGCTATGGCCTCATAGGTCATAGCGGTGGTAAAGCCATGTCGTTGCGGCATGAATGGACGGATTAGCGCGATCAGAATCGCGAGAGTGATGATTATTTTGTTCGATCTATTCATAGTATTTCAAAGGAGCCCACTACCGAAGGTTGCTATTTTACTAACGTAGCGCCAAGCGCTTTAGCTTGTTCAACCTTGTCAGCAGGAACAGAAATAACAGTTCCGTCTGGCTTTGCCATCTTAACCTTAGATGAAGTTGGCGACGCAGCGGCGGGTGCCGATGGCGCGGAATCACCCTTGGAAGATTTGTCGTAAACGTTCCCCGACGACGCACCGCCGATTTCAATGTTATTCAGAGAGTTTTGACGAATCTTCAGGTTTTGACGAATCACGTTAATTGAATCCATTAACGTCTTCTCTGAAAAATCCGCCTTCAGATTTTGCGCCGCAAGCTGCAAGGCGTGATTAGTTGGTGAGGTTCCGCCTTGATAGACATTTCCAAGTTCCGAAACAAGGTCATTGATTTGTCCCTCAAATCGCTGCGCCAATGACTGCGCGTCTTCTCCAAGCACTCCATGCTTGGCAAGGGTCAATTGTCCGCGATTCAATAACGGATATTTCCCGCCCGCCCATTTTCTCCCAAGTTCTTCAATGACCTCCAATTGATGATATGCGTTATCCACCGATTGCCGCGTCCGAAGCTGTTGCGGCCCGTTCATGGTGGCAATGTTCCGCTGCGTAGCCTGCCAATCCTTTGTTGCGGTACTAAGATCGTATCCGCGTTTTGCTAAAATTGCGCGCAACGGAACCGCCTTCTTGTAGAAACCTTTCAACTCCGGTGGCTGTTCGCCGCTAATGATCGCGTCAGCAATTGATTCAAGTTCCGTATCTTCCTCTTTTTTCTCACCCTTGCGCCAAGTGTTCGCGCCCGGAAGCATTTCATACCGCTCCCCATCCGGCATATCGAGCGTAATAACCCCCGTAATCGGATTGAGTGTCTTAACTGTATCCCCGGAACGAAGATAGATTTCCCCTGACTCATGGTTGACGCTTCGTCCCTCTATGCCGTGCGCCCTGCGTATCTCTGGCTCTTTCAGCGAATCAAGCGGCCTTGGAGCAGCCTGCGCTGTTGCAGTTGGCGAGGTTCCGCTATCCTGATTTAAAGACGTTAAATAATCCGTGTCGAAACTGGCGTTGGATAAATCTTCGCCGGGAGGTTTGATCGGAGCTACTTGCCCTGCCGGTGCGTTAGATGCCGTCAAGTTCTCATTCGTAAGTCCGGATAGCTGTCCAACCGCGTTACTTACTCCCGCGTCAATCTGCTGAACCTGCTCCGGCGTCGGCGCTGCGCCGGGAGGAAGGAAAGACGACAAGGCCGGGCCGTTGTCGGGCTGATTTGTCTCATTCGGAGCGACTGCGGCAACCGGGGAATTCGGGTCAGCAACGTCATTAGCTGCCGCCTTTACCGGAGTTACGGAAATAACTGACTTATCCGCATACGGATTATGCCCGGTCGGCGAATAGAAATCAACTCGTCCCCGAAGAGGCTTGGTTACTCCGGGAACCTTACCCGCTAATATCATAGCATCTGGCGCGGCACGATCATCCCAAGTGCGAGTTACTTTTGTTCCATCGGCTAAAGTAACAACAACAGGGTCACGCGGCTTTACGCCCTGCGACTTCAGGTAAGTCTCAACATCCGGGCTTACACCAATGCTTGTCTCGCGCAAAGGTCCAAAAGCTCCCGTTGGTCCTTTGCTGGCATAAGCGCCAGTGCCAAGAGAGGCACTGTCAGGGGTGCTGTCAGTCGGATATCCAAAAGTAGTCGCCACCATTTTAGGCGTTCCGTCAGTCGGCAACGGGGGCTCCGAGCTAGCTTCAGGTGCCGCAAACGACTTTATTAACTTGTCATAGGCTGTTGGCTTTCCGGGCTTATCTCCTCCTATGCTATTCAAATGGTTAATCTGCGCCTTTCTTAATTCGGCATCAACGGGCTTCATCGTGACCGAACCGTCAGCGCCGACTACGAAATCAGACAGTTGCGGGGAACCAACAGCCACGGGGCCAGCCATGGCCGCGTCAAACTTACTGCGCACCTGCTTTTCCGTGGCCCGCTTCTGATCGTCTTCAACAGATGTTTCTCCCCGCTTCTTGCCTGCCTCCCATTCCTTTGTTAGCTGACCCGGCAACTCGCCAAGGGCTTTGACTAACGATCCGAAAACTTGCGCCTTGGCAGCCTTATCAACCGGAATGGCGGGTTGAATCGGCAGTTGCTTGTTGAAGTAACTGCTTGGATCAATCGGCGTGAACACCTTCGGCTGAAGGCGGTATCCGATGGCTGTTGCGAGTTCCGGCATGGCTAAATATGGGGAATACTAAATGTAGCCAAGGCAGGCTTAAGCATCGTCTGCGGAGCTTGCGCGTTGACAATCTCCTGACCGTACGCGCCCGCAGTTTGGTAATTCGAAATCATGTCCCCGATTGCTTTCAAGGAATCGGCGAGCCCCGCACCGACTCCGCTTTGCCCGCTCATACTGTTCTTTGTGGGCGGCATTCCCGGCGTTGATCCTGCGGGGCTGGCGCTTTCCCCCATGCTTAAAGGCGTAGAGCCAGCAACAGGATAGGAGCCGCCTGCGATGGCTCCGCCCGGCATGGTCGTACCGGCTGGTAATCCTCCTCCGGTTGCAACGCCTTCCCTGACCTGTCCTGACTTCATTCCGGGGGAGTCCCCAAAGTAAAATCCGGAAGCGTTCGGGGCAGCAGGAGCGGCTGCCCCTCCACCGCCGCCAAACATTGAAGAAATCCAAGACATGTCCATAAGTTAAGCAGGTAGAAAGTTTTCGAACACGGGACGAAGAGAAGCTTTTGCCGCCAAGTTACTCCGCAAATATCTCGCAAAGCTTTGACCATTCGCAATGTAAGCGCGAACGAATTCGGGCGCCGCATTGTTAAGCATCCAGTTGCGGAACAATACCCAAGCCGGGACACCTTCGATTTCTTCGTTGCCGAAGATTTCGCGGGCCACCCAACAAATTCCTCCTGCTCCACCTGCTGCTGATCCTGCGGCCCCCACTAGGCTGCCAAGGCTATTGAAGATGCCTGACCAAATCGCGCCTCGCTTTTGCGCGTTGGCCATGATGCCTTGATTATGTTCTTGGGAGTCAGCCGCCCGGTTCTGCGCCTCCACCAAATAGTTGTATTGGTCGGTCTGAAACTGCGAGGCGTAATCGGCCTGATCCCAATTATTTTCTCCCGCCGTGTTGGCGATAGACAGGTTGGCCGCGTCGCTTCCGGAAAGGCCAAAAGCGCGGCGAGGGAACAAGCTTTCCGCCGTCGTCAAGGAAGTCAGCCGGTTGCGCCGGTTACGATCTTGAAACCCCATGATGTCATTCCCAAGGTTTCGAGCAACGGAAGCCTCGCCAGCGCTGCCGGGAGCGATAGTTCCACCTGTCACGGCTCCGTCTGCCGTTGTCGCGTCGCCAAAGCTGGACAATGCCCCTCCGATGCCAGCGCGCATGAATTCACCCTGCAAGGCAGGCATTAGCTCCGTGTCGCCCGTCTGATCCTTTAAGGTTTGATTTTCGAAAAGCTTCTCTGCGCTCAATAGGGGCGCGTGGCGCTTCTTGAAATCGGCATCGCTTAGACCGTAATAAGTCTGATCCTGCGCAACCCCAAGATTCTGAATCTGGTTCTGATCATACGGGATATACTTCGGCATTTCCGGCGCCTTGAAGAGAGGATTATGAACAGCCATGGCCTAGAGTAGTTTAAGGGTCGATTTTTGCAACCTTCGATTAAATCGAAGTTACCGATATCGGATGATGAATTGTTGCCCGATACGGGGCGGAAATGTTTCGGTCACGTTGCCCGTGTTGCTCACGTAAATGGTGGCATTGATTAGCTTGGCTGTTTTGGGCGATCCGGGAGCCTTGCTTTTGATGTTTCGAAGCCATTCGAATCCACTGCCTTGTCCAGCTACGACTTCCCGCATGTTTCCAGTTGTCGCAGGCGTATTTGACAGGTAGTCACCAACGCCAGCGCCGACCGGAACACGCCCCCGATAATCAGGAAGCCGGAATGACCCAATGTCATCACCGACGCGATTGTAATTCGTGCCTATCACCGTAAAAAGTTCTCCGAAATCAGCGCGCAAAATAAGACGCCCATCGCAAAGCAGGTAATTTTCCGGAATCGTGGCTATCCCGGCAAAAGGAAAGATAGCCCCAATTGGGACATCGCTAATCGGCCTATATTTGCCATCAACGAAGCGCTCGATTGAATTATCTCCATACCAAATTCCAACGTCTTGCGTTGGCCGTGCTCCACCAACCTGCGCAGCCGGGAAATTGCCTTCCAGCGTAAACACCCCTTCATCTGCCAGAAATTGAAGCAAGTCTTCGGGCGTACCATGCCAACCCGCAGGCAGCGGAGGAATCTGAACTGTCAGGTCGATGGTGGACATAATTGGCTAGGTAAAATCACGGTCCCATGTTTTGCGAAACACGATAGTGAAAGTGTGCTCCCCGTCCTTGTGTTGCACAACATCAAAAAGGAACGTGAAGATGGCGAGCTTGCTTTCCGGGTCCACGATCATCAATGAGCGCCAGTTGTTATTTACGGCGTCGTTCAACCCGAATAACCCGGTAAAGATTCGAGAAAACGTAAAGTCAAAATTTGCCTCTCCTACCATCGGAACAGTGGCGAGGCTGTTTTGACGAATCGTGCCGACTAATGGAACTAATGCCGTACTATCAAGCGACCATCCGGCAAACCCGTCATAATAAGGTTCAAGATCGGTCAAACTTAGGTTGGTCGTCCCATCCGTTGCCACCGTAGACGTGGCAAACGTCTCAATAACGTAATCCCCATTCTTGTTGCCGCTCATTTGATTCGCCGGGTCATTGATGATCGAATTCAAATTCGCAGCCGTGGAGGTATGGGGCTCCACCGTCAAAACGCATTCATAAGTCACCTTCAGTTGATCACTCGCACGGAAGGGCGTGGAGATAGCCGCGCGCACGGCAGACGCCAATAACACCCGGATATTTACATTGGGTCCGCTTTCATCCGAATGACTGAATCCGATTTCCGTGTAATCGGTATGCCCGTAAATCACGATGTCTTGCGCAGCAATTGTTCCCGCAACATCAACAGTTACATGAGTTGCATCCGTGAAGGCGGTAATTTCCGCCTCTACGTTATCGTTGGTGAAATGAATCGTGCTGCCGATATCGCCAGCCGTAAAGTTCCTTGCCCCGCTTGTTCTGGTAACCACGCTGCCAGCGCGCGAGTAAGACCCGGAAACCGTTTCAATCTGGCTGTCGGTCAACGTCAGTACGATCTTATCTTCGGGAACGGTTTGCGAAACATCAAGCGTGAAGGAATCAACATCAATGATGGCAGTAATGATTCCGGTGTTGCCGTTGGCGACAAATGTCAAGGTCTTCCCTATGTCGTCAACCGTAAAGTCACGATTGGTTCCGGAAACCCTGCTGACTGTTGTCCCGGCCTGCGAAAAGGTGCCGCCTCCCACCTTCTCTGTCATCGTATCTTCAACTGGAAAAATAAAGGCGCGCCTGAAGGTTCGAACGTTGCTGGCGGTCGTCGTGGAATTCTCCCCGGCAACAGAACTATACTCGTCTGCCCTGCTGCCTTTTTCGGTAACTGAAAGAAATTGCACGCTGTAAAGCGTCATCTTCAAATTAGTAATGGCCGGGCTCGCAGGAGCGGAAACAGAGGCAACCGTCGTGGAAGTAATTCCGCTGATCCGAAACTGTTTTCCATTGGTGAACAGAATCAATTTCGAAATATCGTCAGAGGTAAAGTTTCGCGTCCCTGCGGTGCGCGTAATGGTCGTTGAGCCATTGGGGATGCTGTAAGTGTTGGCGGTCGCCGTTAGGTCCTCCGTCGTTGGGTCTGTTCCGATTCCTTTCGCCGCAACTTCGAACAACTCGCAAATGGGATGAGTTGACATGTTGTTCAGGCCTTGGTCCAACCAAAGATTCTTGGTTTCCACGGGACCCCGCACAACCTTCCCGTCTCGAATAACGGAAACGATGACCCTGCCTTTGATTCCGAAAGAAAGCTTATTCATATGATCCTGATTCGATTGCGACATTAATCGAAGATTTGTCGCCTGACAAGACGGCAGGTTCAACGATGACATCGTTGTACGACCCCGATAGAATGGAAAGAGTTAAGTCCGCTTTATCTCCGGTAATATTGGCAGGAATTGAAGAGTGCCGATAACTGCCTCGATAAATCGAAGTTGCCAGACTGCTCTTGTCGCCAGTGATCAGAATGGAATAGGACGGCGAGTAAAAGGTGATGTCCCGGCCAAGGCTGTCCTGCCCATATAACTCCTGCTTGCCTCCTGCCGCCTTGGAGGAAATCAACTTGCTTAGTTCAACCGGAAGGTCCGAATGAACCAAGCGTTCGATATGAAAATCATCCCGTTCGAATCGAGCGAAAAGACTGCGCGGAATTTCCGGGCGCAAATAATACAGGACCAAATCAGTCTGATTCGCCTCATTGGATACAAACAGCAACGCATTACTAAATAGCAACGGAGACACCCCGGAAAATGTTTCGTTGCCGTAGTCGCCGCCCGCCGACTTGAACCATTTGATTTGAATGCTCGTTTCATTCTTTTGAATCGCGATACCAATTTGGCCTTTGGAAGTGAAACCAATTGTTACCTTTTTCGGAAGCGGGGTAACAGTCGGAAATAAACCGCTGACTGTTCCAAGATTGTTGCTCGGCGGAGTTATCGCCGAGAATTTTCCAACTCTTATTCCAGCGCTCGCCACCCAAGCTGCCCATGGAGTATTCCATGGTGGAGGATTCCCGGTATTCAGCGGGCCAACCGCGTAAGAAACAAGATCACTCTGCGTAAAGATGGCTGAACCGGCATCGTGCTCGATAATGCAGATGCGTTCAAATGGCTTGGATTGCCCGAATTGACTCCCGGTGATGCTCTGGCACCCTAAGTCTGCAATGAGGGCATCATAGACAAGCCTGCGCGTGCGCGGGGTATATGTCTGAAAGGATTTCATTGGGTAATTGTGACCCCTTCCTCTGTCACCATGTTGTGGTTCCCGGCTTCCCCTTCCTTGCATTCTCCGCGATTGGCTGACGTGTCAGGGGTTACGACAAATTTGATGGCCTTGACCCCCATGCGTCCGCGCCATTCAAGCAATAACTGGAATCCTTTGTCTTTACCGGGAGTGTCGGGAGACTCTGCCCCGAATGGGCGCCCCTGCGTACTAAAGTCTTCAGTCTTCACGAACCTTGTTTGCGGCTTGAACGCCTGCAAAATCGAAGTTGCAGTCAGGATTGGAAAAGCCACGCTGCCAAGGCATCCGATTTCCGCTTGCAGGGTGATATACTTCACTGGCAACCACTCTCCGCGCTGGCCACCCACAAACACACGTAACTCCACGTCACCAAGTAACTCCACGACATCAATCTCTGCGTATTGAAATCGTCCCAAGTCTGTCCCCATCATCATCCCTGTTTCCAACTGGCAGGGAATGCGCGCGTCATTGTCCCTGCGATCAGATTTGAACGCTTCCCATACATGGATATTAGAGCCGTTCTTGGATGTCTCATCAAAAGCGAGGAAAAATAACCTCTCCTTTCCCCCGAATACCGTTCGCATCCACTGGACGGGCCTTACTCCCGTCCAGACACCAACCCAAGCCATAGAGCCGTTATCCGCCTCGCCTTGTGGCGCCTGATCGCCAACCCATGTTTCCGTATTGTAGCGTCCGCCACTCGGCACGCTTAAGAGCAGGAAATTTTCAAAGTAAGTTGAAGCGCATCCGCTAAGGTCTTGGGCCAGCGACCGCTTGCTGCGCATCATCCTTCCATCAACCGTGACGAGCTTGGCCGTCTGTTTGCTTTGTAAGGCCGCGTCAAGGTTGATGAATCCCGCGTGCGACATCCACCAAGTCAGACCGTACTGATTAACCGGCGAGCGGCCTGCCACGCAGCCGATACTTGGGAGTACGACCTTTTGAAAGTCGGGAGTTGTTGCCCAAAGCTTCCTGTCTCGAATGTTGGCCTGAAATGCGGTTGTTGTTGTTTCCGTGAAAACCAACAACGCCTTTTCATCGCTCGTCTGAATGACTCCGGTAACATCGCCCGGCATATCAAAGTTGGACCGCTCTGCAATGTAGTCATTCGAGCGAAACGTATTCGGGCTGGCAAGATCACTGACGAATCCTCTGGCTCCATTGAAGACCCATAGAGCACTGGCTACAAACGCCATCCATAGGCCAATCTTGATGTTTTCGTTATGCTTGGCTGTCACTCCGTCAAACTCTCCGGGAATCGTCTGGCCATCTTGAATGATTACCAAGATTGTCGGCGTCACAATTTCAACACTTTGATCCTCTTTGAAGTCCGCGTTCTTCAAAGTGACGACAAAAGTAACAACCTGAACATCGGAGCGAAACTTAAGCCCGACAATCTTGGTGAAGCTCTTGAATGGAAAACTGGCCTGCCATATCTCTCCGTCAGCCGCAACCAGCATCATAGGCCTAGAATTCAAAGGCTTGAAGATAATCGACCCCTGCGCCTTCTTGCCTTGAATGGTGGAGATATAATCAAATCCGGGGCGCGTCTGAATGATTCCGCCTCGATTGACAATGTTGATGCCCCAAGCGTATTGCGTAACACCAATGCAATCAGGCGGGACAAGGGAGTTAACTCCTCCTGTCCATTTACTGATTGTTGATCCGGGGTTGGTTGCCATGAAAAATGAATCTTCGATTAAATCGAAGGTTTAGATTAAGTCCCCTTCTCCCGGAGTTACGAACCCACTGTCATAGGGCGAAAACTCATCACCGCAAAGACAGCGCCGGATGGTAGTAACCCGCAAATTTGTTGTAGCGGTATCGGTTAATGCTTCCAGCTTCAGCTTGGAACTAACTGGTAGCTTCTGCCGGGCTCCGGGTTGGACGCGAGCAATGATGACCCCGTTTTCGAAGATCGTGGCCACTTGGCTGCCTTCATTCCAAATGTAAGTTTCTTTGGCGAGCGAATCAGGAACCCGGATAATGCTCGAAACAGCCGTGACCGGCTTGATCACTTCAATGATATCGCCCTCGCAATCAAGAAGACACTTCAGTCGCCCGTACAGGTACGAAATCCGGCGCAGCATCCAATTGCGCGCTGGATAGATGATGCTATCGAGCCGCAGTTGATGCCGGAAGGTTCTCGTTAATGGCTGTACTTGACTCATTAGTTGATTCCCATGAAGTCACCGGGAGCCATCCCCGGCTCAAATTGAAGGGTTCCCCCGCCGTGAGGATTGCGCGCGGTCTGCTCTTCTTCCAAGTAACCAATCGCAACTTGTTCATTCAGCGCTGCCGCCGAAGGGTCGCTTTCTTGCTTGGCGATAGCCCTTATCATGTTCTCAATTGCGAGTCTTGACCGCAGATTGATGATATCCGTCAGGGAGGTAATCTTATGCGACCGCTTTCGATAACGAATTCGAACGGTTGAATGACTGTGACCGGCGATTCTGATAACTCGATAGTTGGGTTCAAGCTCGTCGGGATACCAGTAGCCCAACAGAATTTCATCCTGTAAGGCGTTGTCCGCGTCGATTTCACGGGTGTCTCTGACAATCGAAACTGTATTCAGGAAGCTGAATCGCAGACTGCGCAAGGACGCCTCCATGAACAAGGCTCCGTATTCCGACAGACGTTTCAGGCTGTTAGCCGAAGGCGATCCAGAGAACCCATAGAGTGACTTTCCTCCCGTTCCAACGACCAAGTAAATAACTCCGTCCTTCTCATACCGCTCATAATTATGTTGATGCGCGGCAATAACGGCGTTGACTCCCATCGCCGCGAAGTCCCATCGCAAATCAGTGGAAGCCGCCTCTGTTGTTCCAGAGGTAAACGGGGGATGATGCATGACTACGACCTTCCAAGGGGCCGTAGACAAAGCCACGGCTGCCGCTAGCCACGCGTGTTGGGCGCTGGCGATACTAACCCCGTCAGGATTTCGAGGATCACTGTCCAAGAAGAAAGCATCAACGTCGCCGAAGGTCTTTACGAAGTTGCGCGTTATTGGATAACCAAAGTAACTATCGAAGGCTTCTAGACGCTCGTCCTGCTCATAGGGTTCCCCCCATTCATGGTTGCCGGGAACCGCGTCCAATATCGGACCAAAGATTCCGTATTGATCCGTCAAATTGGCTTGAACCGTGTCACCCCACGCCGACGCCGTAGCTTGATGAATCTTCATTAGGCTGCCCTCCCCAAAGGCAACAGAAGTTTCGACAGTCGTAATTTGATAAGACGGGATATCAAACCCGGAATCCGGAAGCTTTAAGACGACCGTCGCAATTACGTAAGTCGTCGTGAAGTTATCGTGCGAAATCGTATCGCCGACTCTTGGAACGATGCCCGTTCCTCCATGGCCTTCGTCGCAGCTAATGACAAAGTTATTTCCGGTCTGCGTCACAATTATTCCAAGGTCCCCTGAAATCGTAGTTACGTTTTCGTAATTAACGTCTCCAAGCAAAACGATATGATCAGGATTCTGACCCTTGATCAGATTGGCCACGGCTACGGAGTTGACGTTTGCCGCTCCTACGTCACCCACCAAGGCGACAACTGTCTTTTCCTTGGTGAACCCCACGAAGCGCACGAATCCAACCGTAGCTTCGCGGGTAATGCGATCAATTCGCACAAAGTCAGGAGCGTCCGCAGGCAGCGAATATCCTGCGGACTGGCAGGGGCAATTCCATCCTCTTTCGCCATTCCGGTAAACTTCGATTTCTCTGCCGCTAATTGTCCGCTCGATTCCGTAGACCTTGACCGACTTTCCGTCATCCAAAGAGTTATCGGGAATTGCCACAACATTGACCGGGGTAACTTTTCGACCGTTGCGCGGCAAACCATTGACGATGCAGACCTTTCCGGCGTCCTGCCAGTTACCGCAACCAAGCCAGCCACCGGAGCCGGGGCCGTTCAAATGAAATTCAAACCACTGATTCCGGGGAACAACTGGTTGATTGTGTAAATTCACGGCCAAGACCGTATCTACGTAACGTGGCATTACAAAATAGCCATACGCCGAACGTTTGCCGCGCTCTTCGTAGCTTTGCATGTTGGCTGCCCGGCAGATGTCCGCGTTGCCAAGCACTGAATCCCATTGCGTCTTGTTCTGCAAAACTTCGATGGCGTCAGTGATTCTATCAAAGACCTTTGCCCGGCCAATTCCGCCAAGGATATCCGAAGCCCTGTCATAGATATCCGCGACAATCAAAACATCGTTGGTGTTGATGTTGGTATTGATTGCCGTCTGTACTTCCAACGTTCCGGAAAGCGTTGTTCCTTCGTCGCGAGATTCCTGCTCCTTGCCTATCATCCGAATTGCTTCGGCGAGGATCGGCTGCGCTTCGTCGTTCTTCTGCTTCTGCATCAACCGCACGGCTTCCACCGCACGAATGACCGCCATGGCCGAATGAAGCGGAATAATGTCAGTCTGCGCCTTCAACCTGAAAACGTGCTTGCGGTAAAGCATGCGAATTGCCACGCCGGTTTGCGAAAGCTTGATTACCCGATATTCCGGATTCTCTTCGTCGGCGTAGTAACGGGCGATGTTTCCTGTATCGGCAACCAAGTAAGCTTCGTCTGTTGTCGCCTCGCGGGTAACGTTCAAAACTTCTCCGTAAGCGTACCGGCTTTGAATATGATCAGTTAAGGCGCCGATGATTGTTTCGGTGCGTCTGCGGCCTGCGGTATCAGTTCCGAAGATAGTTAAGGTTTTCCCAATGTCGTCCGACGAAACCAAGTTGTACTTCAGCTTGCTTGGCAGCTTTACCTCATCCTGAATCGGGGAATATCCACGCTCATGCCACTGCCAGCCAATTTCTATGCCGTCCACGCTGCCGGGCGCATTGGGAGAAAACTCGAAGATTCGATTCCGCGCGAAAGACGGGTTGTTGTTGATGTTCAGCCGCAGGGGGGTCTTTACGTCTCGCGGCAACGCGATCAAGTAGCCACCGTCAATGATAAAGTCCACGGTCCCAATCAAGGGATCGAACGAACCTTCGTTGGCTAACAGTTCTACGGCGCGAGTAAGAGCCCGGTAGTTAACCGCCTCGTCGCAGCTACCTGTCGATTCTACGAGTTCTTCCCATATGTCAGATACTTGCATGGATGTGTTTCCAGTTTCTTCGAATCTTTATGTAGTACACGGTGGAAAGCGCAACACCGAAACTCTTTGCCGTTTCTCGAAATGATTCAGTCGAATTGTAAATTTGAAGAGCCTGCTCTTCTGTAAGTTTTGATTGCGGCAAGCCCTCTCCTTTTGCCGCCCTTCCTCTAGCGCTCTTGTCGGCGAGATTTTCGAGTCTCGTTCCGGGCCTGATATGATCAGGGTTTATGCAACTCCGATTATCGCATGAGTGCAATGAATGAAGTTCTCCCATGTCAGGATTAAACCGCTGGCAAACAAGCCTGCTAATTGATGTCACTTTTCCATTGGCCGTAATTTGAGGGTATCCGTAATTATTCGACCTATGAGAAGTACAAATCATACAATCAGATAAACCCTCATAAGGAGCCTTCTGCTTAATCCATGTTATTTGCTTTCTTGGCATCTTCGATTAATCGAATGTTATTCGTCTCCGTCGTCATCAGAGGCAGCCGCCTTCTTGCTGTTGAAATATTTCTTCAGTGCCGCGCTTCCGTCCTCTTCGTTAGAGCCTTCTTTAATCGCAATTCCATTCGGAGATATGCTTTGAACCTCCATTTCTACTCTTACCCCCTCGCCGGGGTAGTCGCTAATTTTGGATGCGCTTTCCCCATCTGCCCTCTCTCTTATCATAACCTCAGCAACGCGAAATTTCACAGTCGCCGTGAATTCTTGTCCTGCGCTAACTGCTTTCGCTAACGCCATGTTGTTCGGGATAGTAAGAGTCGGAAAAACCCTTTTCATCTTGCGCTCCTCTCCCGAAGAAGGTGCGCAGCATCCGGAATAATCCGGAGTTTCGTAAGACGTATCAATTTCAGGCATGGCGGTTTTTAAGTTATGCAGGATTCGACCAACTTGGCTTCATTCTCTCTCCGGGTAAGAAGACCGTCAAGCCCTTGTCCCTGCCAAATGCGCTTCATGGAACGGAACTGACCGGCGACGTATTGCAGCAGGTTGTTGACGCGCTGTTGCTCCGTCTCTCCGGGGTCAGCTTTCGAATTCTTGATGGCGTTGCGGATATTCAGCATTTCCACGCGCCGGGGACCGTCAAGGCTGGTTCCACGATTGAACACAAGGCTTACCAGCGCTCCCTGCGCGTCTTCTGGAAGGTTTTCAGCGCCGGGGAAGGTAGAACCAGCCCGGTCGGCGAAATCGGGCAAGGTTATCGTCCTGAAGACGCGCAAAGCCCCATCCTTGGGAATCTCAATACCGCCGAAGGTACGGCAGTAGAACTTGGCGTTCTCTCCCGTGACGCCGATGGCCTTGGCGAGTCGGTTGATGACATCCGGGGAAAGGATGTCGCTCCAATCATTCCGGAACTTCCGTTCCGTGTAATAGCCAAGATCGTAACCGACGCCGATGGTTACGCCACTTTGCCCGCCCGGCCAGCTTCCGGGCGTATCGAATCCTTCCGCTTCAGCGATCAATGAAGTAGCTTTTTGAGTAACGGCAAGTTTCATAATATGAATCTTCGATTAAATCGAAGGTTGTGTTTTTAGAGTTTTGGAGGCGCCCCCGCTGCCGTGGAAATGACCGTAGCAATGGCGTTAGTAACTGCCGCGTCAGACCTACCGTGAGCAATGGCGGCATCTGCGGCCTTTTGCGCTTCGATGCCAGTCTGCCTAAGCTTGCCTGCGGAATTGGCGGCCACGATATCGCTAATGCTGCTGCCGATGTTCTGCGAATTGACTTGCGACCAAACTGCCGCCGATGCCGAACTAGCCAAGTCTGCCTTGGCCGAACTTCCTCCAATGTCCTGTTGCGCCTGCTGCAAGAGTACAGACGTGGCGACAGAACCCAAGATGCGAGCCGCGTCTTTCAATGCCGCCGAGCCCGCTGCATTGATTCCGGCATTCCGGATATTCTTGGCGGCATCAGGACCGACTGTAGAACAGCCTGCCGACATGAACAGCAATGCGCCAACAAGCGCGAAGGCTGGCACTTTAGGAAGACCGTTATTGATAACTCCGTCATCGCGCCAATCTTCATACAGCTTCTTCGCTATTTCGGAGACGCGATTCAGGCAGAGAGCAATAGACAGAACGACCGGCCACCAAAGCGAGACTTTTGGGCTGAAGACGCCAATCGCGTGAATCGTGGCGTCCATGGACATCAAGCCCCCGGTAAGGGCAATCAAGAGACTGATCAGGTTCAGGAGGATATTGCTGAAGTTTTTCATTAGTTATTAGAGTTACGTTGGTTTCTCTATCTTGCAAGCAACGTGCTCGCAAATCTTCTCCGTTAGCTTTTCAAGTAACGGCAAATTCTTTTGGTAACGAAGGGGGTTGCGCACAATCGAGCGTCCTATGTCACGAAGCGTTCCAAGAAATGTTTCTTCGTCCCTACAGGCCTGAAGCTTTTGCATGAATCCATCTGCTCCATACTTAAGCGCTTCTTCTTCCTGATCCGGCTTCATGGCGCCAGTAACAACTACTATCAGGCAATCCGGCTTTCTGTCCTTGATATCCTTGATTCTCGAAAGGGATTGTTCTCGCGTTGAATCCGGCAACGATAAATCGAGGGTTACAAGATCAATCGGAGCAACATCATCAATGACCTTCATGGCGTCAGTCATATTACTGGCAATTATTGGCTTCTCTCTGGCAATCGGGGAAAGGAATTGGGAAAGTAATCCCGCAAGCGCCTCATCGTCTTCAATGATTAAAATGCGCATCTTATTTGCGGGCAGATTCGTCAAGCTCACGTTCGATAGGTTCAGCTTGTGTCTTTATGGACTTAGCTGCGTGCCACTGTAAGGCTTCCAGCGCATTGGCGATGGCAATGGATAAGACGATCAAGGCCCTTGTTACCCGGTCGATGGCGGCTTCGATTGCTCGCAAGCGCGGTTCACTGCGAAACATGAACCAGACCAAACAGACGCCAACGCCGCCGAACTGTAATAGGGGGCTAATCCAATCCAGTGTTGCTCCTGCGGAGGGCGTGGCGTCAGCGAAGATTAGCATTTCAAAAAGTTAAGTCAGATTTCGAGCGTTGTCGATACCTCTTCCGCGCGGGCGAACGCGCAGAGGAGGAGAAGGGCGAGGAGGGCGAGGAGGTTTTTCATAGTCCGCTTGCAGCGTAGAGCGCAGTTACATCAGCTCCGCTCATTCCAGCGGCAAGCACGAACACCTCGTCAACGACACCGGGGAAGTACCCGCTCGTCACATCGCCAAGTTGGCCAATTGCCAAATTTCCAGTCGTGGTGTTGAGCGAACCGGAAACCGTATCCGATGCCTCCTCGTTTCCGTTGACGTACAGCTTTGCTGTTGAGCCGTTACGGGTAACAACGATGTGATCCGCTCGGGAAGTGCTCATCGTCGTTGAACCAGTGATGACAAAGAACGAAGCGCCTACCGAGAAAACGGCAGACCACTTATTCGCGTTCGTCGTGCGCAACTCGTATTGCCGAGTACTCGCGCCGCCACCGCTGGCTTTCGCGATGACGCTATTGAATGCGCTCGGCGTGCTCGACGGCTTGACGATGCAGCCAAAGGTAAGGTCGCCAGTGATATTGAGGAGCGCGTCGTCTAAGACAAAGATTTGATCGTCCACTCCGTCTAAAGTCGCCGCCGTGTCTGCATCGCCCGGCAGGAGTCCGGTAGTGCCAGCGGCAGCCCCCCCGCTGTACGTTCCGTCGAGTCCATTGCCAGAGGAATCCGCTGCGGTCGTAGCTAAGGCTGCGTCTCCGAGGCGCAAATAGAGCACGGGAGATAATGCGTCGATGGCATCCGCGTAGGAGCCTCCACCCCCACCTGCGCCCATCATGACCGTGTTGGACTCAACGGCAACTGAAGAAGTTCCTTCGAGCTTGTTCGTCACCCGATACGTGTAGTCGCTCCCGTCTGAAACAGCGGAATCCGTGTAGGTTGCAGCCGTCAAATTCGTGGCCAGCGAAGCGTAAGAGCCTCCGTCCACCTTCCGCTCGATGTCGAATAGGAAGCAAATCTGACTCCACGAGACGACGATTGCACCAGAGTCCTCTACCGCCGTGACGGATGCCGGGCCGGGGAGAGTATAGGGTTCCAGCGGAAACGCCGCGTTCGTCCAATCGAACGCGAGTAGCTGGAACTGTGTGTTTCCCCCGAAGAAAACGAGATAATCTTGGAACAGAACCGAGGTGACATCTCCCATCGCAGAAGCCGCTTGCGAGGTTCCGACGAATGTGCCCGTTGCCCCATCAAGAACAATGATTTGCACGAGTTGTGCGGCAGCATCGGATCTGAGCGTTACGGAATAAAGCGTGTCCTTTCGGATGTCGATCTGCGGGCCGTTGGTCGATGTCGGGCCTGCGATTTGCCCGTGAGGGTCCAAGAATCCAGCAGCAGAACCGTCGCCGAATACAACGGCGGCAGTTAGCTTTTGCTGCAAGACAGCAAAGGCGGTTCCACCCGAGTAGATGACGAGGTGGTCGATTGCTGTGTCACTAGACACCGATCCGTCCGCGTTGAACTTGACTAGTGCCGTGATGGAGAGCTTCGTGAATGTACCCGGAGGGCTCCACTTGAAACTGTCGTAGCCGTGACCATCCGCGATGGCCTGATCCATGTCGAACTTTACCCCAAGCGCACTTCCGCTCCCCGAGTAATCCGTACCATTGCAAGCCAGCGGAGTGCGCCGCGTAAAATTTGTGGCCGCAATCTTGGCGTGAGTGGCTGGACCACTGAACGTGTAGTCCCATGATCCCGGCGCGGACCCACGACTAGCGGCGAGGAGGTTTGTCGGGTCGAGTAGGTCTCCAGTCCCGGAGGTAGGCAGGAGCAGCATATCAACAGGCGTGCCGGTGATGAAATTCTCTGAAACTAACGCGGAATTACTTGATTCGAAAGGGGCACTGGCTCCGCCTGCGTTTATCGCTACCACGGTTGCGGTAATAATATCCGATAGCGATGCATTGACAATGTAGTTTTGGGAGATTTCCCCTGAAATCGCATCGCCATTCAGGTACCACTGGTAAGCAAAGGATGCTGGGGAGTTATTCCACGCTCCATTACTTACCATAATTTCAACGCCAACTGACGGGAACTCTTTGTTAATCACCGGAGCGACAACGTTTGTAGGCGCAGGGGGTAAGATCACAAAACCGTGGCTGCTAGTTCTGCCGGATAAGCTATCAGCGTCCACAGCGCGCACCTGAACCGTATGCGTACCGGGCGATATCGTTGCTGAAAAAGATGTTACATTCCCAACGCTAATCCATGATCCAGTATTGTCATATCTCCGCTCATAATGATCCGCTCCCGTAACGGCGTCATAAGTAACTTCGATGCCGCTTCCGGCAACTTCAACGCTGATATTCGTAGGAGCTGGAAGCTTCGATAAATTGTCTGCGACGCCAACAAGCTCAAACAAGATTCTCTGGCTTGACTCAAATCCATCAACATCCCCGCCTAGCTCTGTAACGGCTCTATTTAGCAATACCTGCGGAAACATCGAAGCGTCAACCTCCGCGCCTAATAGCCGTGCCACTTTAAATACGAGCGTCTGTTCATTCTCTGCTCCCGTGACTTCCCCACCTAAAGCCAGCACTATCTTCCTCCAAAGAGTATAGGGCGTCTCGAATCCGGAAACGTCCGCGCCGGAAATCGCGGCAATCTTCACCAAAGAGATTTGCTCACTATCCGTTACGAACGGCTCTATTGTTCCGGCATAGCTCATTAGGCGTTATTCTGGTAGGTAGCGATTGCTAGATTGGCCGTTTCACCTGAAGCGACCGTCAAGTTAAGTGCTCCTGCTCCGGTCAAAGGAAGCGTTCCTTCTTCAACGGTGTTATTGGCCGGAACAACCAACGCTAATACCCCATTCTCGCGCACAAGGACCTGATTAGGCCCCCTGTTAGTTATGACGGTCTTGACGGCCAGAGGAACCGCTGCGCGCACCCTCGCTGCTGCGCTGGTAAGCGCTATGTAAGCGTTGTCCCCAAGAACCCTGTCATACTTCCCGGCGACAACCGCATTTAGTTCTTCAAGCTGCGCAAGAATAGCATTCAGCGCGGCATTGTCGGACAAGGGGTCAACTGTTTCGTCTGGCATATTATTTTATGGGTTTCAGCATCTGCGTCTCTCTCTTTTGATCAGCTACACCTTGGGCGTGTCCTTGCGCTAGACCAACTGTTTTCGCAGCCAATTCAAGCCTCTCACTCATTCCATTTGTCTTCACCGCCACCTCTGCCACTTCTTTTTTTACGTCAACGATATGCCGTGAATTGCGCAAAGATACAAGTGCACTAACAATAACTCCAATCAACGTTCCAAGCGAAAGAGTGAATTGAGAAACTTCAGGGAGGGTCATAAAATTGAATCTTCGATTAAATCGAAGTTACTGCTTTTGGCTTATTATGCGACTAACCCCGCCCGCTTGCCAAGCGGCAAACGAGCGGGGTCGTTCATCATCGCAACCCCGCGACTAGAATTAATTGGCATAGGACGGGGCGTATTGCCAAATGAAGCCGCCGCAGGTCCGCTTTCCGAGTTGGCCTTTGACAACCTTGACAATGTTTCCGGGAACAAGTCCCGTTTCTTTTGCAGCGCTCTTAATCGAAGGGAATTCTTTGACTAATGCCCCGGCAAGAGAAATCTGCTGAACAGCCTTCCATCGCTTTGGGCAATTGCGAG
>Ga0193699_10000391_pt1 | contig 19592 bp, 18 predicted proteins | sample L3c2metaG_FD_160095 | JGI IMG/M metagenome (GOLD analysis project Ga0193699, IMG submission 160095) | Soil microbial communities from a riparian zone of the East river system, Colorado, United States - L3c2 | ecosystem: Environmental > Terrestrial > Soil > Riparian zone | place: USA: East...
GATGTCGACGTTCAGGTGCTCTCGCCGACCGTGTTCACCTTCTATTACAGCCAGGACCCGGCTCTGGCGCTGACCTGCGCCGCAATTCAGAACGAAGAGATCGCCGCGCTAGCCAAACGCATGCCCGATCGGTTCATCGGACTCGGCAGCGTGCCGCTGCAGGCGCCCGAACTGGCCGCCAATGAATTGCGCCGCGCGATGACCAAGCTCGGCCTGCGCGGCGCCATGATCGGCACCAACGTTAATGGCCGCAATCTCGACGATCCGGCGCTCGAGCCGTTTTGGGCGGCGGCGGAGGAACTCGGCGCCTTCCTCTTTATCCATCCGCATGGCGGCATCTTCGGCGAGCGTCTTGGCTCGTACTACATGAAGAACTTCGTCGGACTTCCGTTCGACACCACCATCGCCGGCGCGAGCCTGGTGTTTGGCGGCGTGCTGGAGCGCTTTCCGAAGCTGAAGATCTCGCTGTCGCATGGCGGCGGTTATGTGCCCTACCAAGCCGGCCGCTTTCAGCACGCTTACGACGTGCGCCCGGAAGCCAAGGTTCATCTGCCCAACGGCCCTGCCGCCTCAATCAGCCGGCTGTATTACGATACGATCCTGCATTCGAAACCGGCGCTGGAGTTTCTCATCAGCTCGGCCGGCGCCGAGCATGTACTGCTGGGCAGCGACTACCCGTTCGACATGGGCAATCTCGATTGTGTCGCGCGCGTGCGCGCTCTGTCGATCCCGGAGGATCAACGCGATCTCATACTCGGCGGCTATGCGCGGCAGGTCCTGGGAGTCTGAATAGACAATAACCGGCGGAGGTCGTCGTCCCGCCGGACAAAAAACAAAGACAAACATGGGGAAGAAACACGATGTTCACGACAGCAAGGCTGCTCGCGGCGCTCTTGACCGTTGCCGTATCGAGCGGAATCACGCGCGCCGAATATCCCGAGCGTGCGATCACGATCTTCGCGTGTTTTCCGGTCGGCGGCGGCAACGATATCGCCATGCGAGTGATCGCCGCGCCGCTTCAGGAAGCGCTCGGCAAGCCGGTAATCGTTGAAAATCGGGGCGGCGCCGGCGGATTGCTCGGCACCGCGGCCGTCGCCCGCATGGCCGGCGATGGCTATTCGCTGCTCGGCTGCTCAAGCGCGTTCAACGTCAACCCGAGCCTCTATGCCAATGCGAGTTACGATCCGTTCAAGGACTTCGTGCCCGTCATCGTGCTCGGCGCCTCGCCGAACGTCTTCGTGGTTCCCGAACAATCGAAGTTCAAGACCATGAAAGAATTCATCGCGTTCGGGCAAGCCAATCCAGGCAAGCTGAACTGGACCAGTCCGGGCGCCGGCACCACGCCGCAATTGGCGGGAGAAATCCTCAAGGCCCGCGCTGGAATTGAAATGGTGCACATTCCCTTCACAGGCTCCGGCCCTGCCAACAACGCGGTGATGGCCAACCAGGTCGACATGTACACCGCGAACTATGCGTCAGTTTTGCCGCTGCTCAACAGCGGCAGGGCGCGGACGATCGCCGTCACTTCCAAGACCCGCTATGCGGATTTACCCGACGTACCGACGCTCGACGAGATCGGCATCAAGGACGCGGAGACCGATACGTTCCAGGCCATCTTTGCGCCCGCCGGAACGCCGAAGGCCGTCGTCGACCGATTGGCCAAGGAAATCGCGATCATCCTCGCGCGCCCGGACGTCAAGGAAAAATTCCACAACATCGGGCTGCCGGTGGTAGCGGAAGGCCCCGACGAATTTCGCGCGCGCGTCGCTCGCGAGGTGCCTATGTATAAAGAAGCCATCGACAAAGCGGGTTTGAGAATAAAATAGGCGGATCAGGTGACGCTGTTGAACCGCTCGATGACGGTTCGCAGCACCTCGTCGCCCGGTTTCTTCCACCAGTCGGCGGCCGAGAAGATTTCGACCTCGATCAGGCCGCGATAGCCGGCCTTCTCGATCATCGCGCCGATGTGGCGGAAATCGATGACACCGTCGCCCATCATGCCGCGATCGAGCAGCATATCGCGCGTCGGCACCAGCCAGTCGCAGATGTGGTAGCCGAGAATGCGTTTGGCGGCGCCGGCCCGCTCGATCTGCGCCGCCAGATCGGCGTCCCACCACACATGATAGGTGTCGATGGCGACGCCAACGCCGTCGCCCAGAATGTCGCAAAGGTCGAGCGCCTGCGACAGCGTGTTCACGCAGGCCCGATCGGCGGCATACATCGGATGCAGCGGCTCGATCGCCAGCGGCATGTTGTTCGCGCGCGCGTGCGGCAGGATGGCAGCAAGACCGTCCGCCACCATTTCCCGCGCCGCCGGCATGTCGCGCGAGCCTTTTGGCAATCCACCGACGACGAGCACCAGGCATTCGGCACCAACCGCCGCAGCTTCGTCGATGGCGAGCTTGTTGTCGTCGATGGCCGCTTGACGGCCTGCGGCATCGGCGGCGGGAAACATGCCGCCGCGGCAATAGCCGGACACGCGCATGCCGTTGGCCTTGATCACGCGCGCGGCTTCGGCAAGGCCGACGGCGGCGACCTGATCGCGCCAGGGATCGACCGCGATGATACCGTGGCGCGCGCAGGCCTCGACCGCCTCACTCAAATTCCATTGCTGGCGCACGGTCGCGAGATTGATCGACAGGTCTTTGGTTTGCATGGTCACGTCACCGTTGGACTTGGGGTCATGGCATTCCAGTCCGGCATGGCGGCAACGCCCAGGCCTTGCGCGCCGGCGATGGATTTGAGTGAAACCGCGCCATCTTGAATGTGCAGCCGGACCCGGCCATTGACTGCACGGTGGTAGAGATCGCCGTGGGCGGCCAGAAACGCGTCCTGCTCGGCCTGCGGCGCGCCGGCCATGCCGTCGACATAGTGATGCCCATTGCGCTCGACGTGTTTGGCGCCGACCAGCGCCGCCAGCATCAGATCCTGCTGCACGGCGACGCCGGCCTGGGTGGTCAAGTCTTCCGCCGACATGAAATAGCGGCCGCCCTCCTCGGAATTATATTTGGCAACCCGGGCGCGGTTGAGCAGCGCCCGGTAGAAGCCCTTGCAGGACTTCGCCGAAATGCCGCGATAGCCGAGCTCGCGGGCGCGCGGGAATACACCGAAGTCGGCATCGGATTCGTCCACTTCCATCGGCACATCGCGGCCGAGCGCGTGGACCGGCTTGGTCAAGGCGCTGGTCCGCGCGATCGGCTGCTCGATCAGCAGCAGCGACGCTTTCAGCCGCGTCAGCCGTTTGTCCTCGCCGATCCGCCGCCACAGCTCCAAGATGCCGTCGATATCATCGTATTGCTCGTTGCCGTCGAGGGTGATGCCGTAGGGCTCGGCGATGGGGTCCAGCACGGCGGCAATCTGCGCCAACCGCTCGAGGTCTTCGTCGACCTTGCCGCCGACCTTGAGCTTGAAATAGCGCTGACCGTAGGCTGCGATCACTTCTTCCAGGCTCTCCGGCAGCCCGTCGTCGAGGCGCTTGCCGGCGGTATCCGCCCGCGTCAGCGAATCCATCAGTCCGACGGTATGCCGCGCGAAGATTGTTTCGGCCGGCTTCAGCTCGGCGAGAAATTGACCGAGATCGAAGCCGGCCAAATCGGGCGTCAGCGCCGTCGTCAGGCCAAGTATATTGTCCTGCACCAGTTTTGTCGCCGGCCTGCCCTCGATACGGCCCAGCGCGTCGATAATGGCGCGCTCGGTCAACGCCAACCCAAATGATGCCACCAGGCCATTGAGTCCCTTGGCTTCGCATTCCGTGCGATGCGCCGCGTCGGCTTCCGCCGACAGACCGAACGCCGTATTGGCGCCAAGCCCCATGACGTGCCGGCGCGCGATCGCCAGCGACTGGCGCAATTGATTGAAATTGTCCTCGTTGGTCAGTGCCGGGTTCTTGTCGAACCACTTCGGCACCAGAAGCTCGGCGGCGATGCCCTCGCCCTCGCGGCTGTCGGCCAGCTTGATGTGGGCGCGCACGAACAATTGCGGCGCCTCGCGCAACGTGACGACGCCGAAACGAAACGGCAGCCGCAGCTTGACCGGGCGTTCATGGAATGACGCATCGAGCAAGGCGAGTTGTGGCGCAGACTTCATCTCTGCTCCCGGCCCAAACCGCATAGGATCGGGCTGCGCCCTTTTGCGACGTTTAGCTGGCTTGACCGCACCACGCGCACCTCCTTTAATAACTAACTGGTTACATGTGGCACTGGCGCACTGCAAGACGCCGGGCCTCGGGAGGAGCGCATGGCCTTGTCGCAAGGCGCTTGGTATCGTTGGCTTCAGGCCGGCTGGCTCAAGCCGTTGATCTTTCTGGCCTTGCTCGTCGTCCTATGGGACCTCGCCATACGCGTTCTGCACATTCCGCCCTACCAGGTTCCGGCGCCGAAAGACGTGTTGATCACGCTGGCCGAGGAATGGCCGATGTTGCTGAGCCAAGCCGTGCCAACCACCACAGCGACCGTGCAGGGCTTCATCCTGTCGGCACTGTTCGGCATCCCGATGGCGATGCTGATCGTCGGCTCGCGCACGGTGGAGAGCTACGTCTATCCGCTGCTGGTGTTCTCGCAGTCGATCCCGAAGATCGCCATCGCGCCGCTGTTCGTGGTGTGGTTCGGTTTCGGCATGATGCCGAAGGTGCTGTCCGCTTTTCTCCTCGGCTTCTTTCCGGTCGTGGTGTCGGCGGTGCAAGGCTTTAAATCGGTCGAGCCGGACATGCTCGATCTGGCGCGCGCGATGGAAGCCAACCGGTGGCAGATTTTCCGCATGGTCAGCCTGCCGCATGCGATGCCGGCGATCTTTTCCGGGCTTAAAGTCTCGGTCACGCTCGCCGTCGTCGGGGCTGTGGTCGGCGAGTTCGTCGGCTCCAATTCGGGCCTTGGCTTCGTGCTGCAAAGGTCGATCGGAAACTTCGAGCTGCCGACCATGTTCGCGGCGCTGATCGTGCTCTCGTTCATCGGCGTCATTCTGTTCTGGGTCCTCGACGTGATCGAGCGGTTTGCCATTCCGTGGCACGCGAGCCAGCGTCAGGATTTCTTCGTCGCTGCCTAAAAGAACACAAGGGGAGGGAAACATGCTGCGATTACTCATCACCATCGGCGCCATGCTGATTGCCGGACCGGCTCTGGCCGCGGACAAAGTCACGCTGATGCTCAATTGGTACGTCTACGGCGAACACGCGCCGTTCTATTACGGCAAGGAAAAGGGCTTCTATTCGGCGCAAGGCATAGACCTCGAAATCCAGGAAGGCCGCGGCTCCGGCACCGTGACGCAAGTGGTCGCGGCAAAGACCGTACAGTTCGGCTATGTCGACGTCCCGACCATGATGCGCGCGGCCGTGAAAGGCGCGCCCGTGGTCGCCATTGGCGTGGCCCTGCAGACCAACCCGATGTCGGCGATGGGCTTTGTCGACAAGAACATCAAGAAGCCGGACGATATCAAAGGCAAGACCGTCGCCACCACGCCGGGCGATTCAATGTCGCAAATCTGGCCGCTCTTCCTGAAAAAGACCGGGCTCAAGGAAACCGACTTCAAGACCGTATCGGGCGATGCCGTGACCAAGCTCAACGCCGTGATCAACGGCCAGGCCGATCTTCTGCTCGGCTACGTCATGGATCAGAGCATGAAGATCAAGGACGCCACCGGCAAGGACGTCTTTCCGATCAAGTTCTCGGACTACGGCATCAACCTCGTCAGCTCCGGCGTCATCACCAACACTGAATACCTGAAGGCGAATGAAGACCTGGCGAAGCGGTTCATGGCCGCGACCATGAAATCGATCGAGGAGGCCTCCAAGCATCCGAAAGATGCGGCGCAGGCGATTCTCAACGCCAATCCGAAGGGCGGCAAGATCGAAACCCTCACCCAAGGCTTCGAACTGACCATCCCGCTCTACAAGGATCCGACCGGCAAATCGACGCAGCCATTGCGCGTCAGCGATCCGAACATGGCGGAAACGGTCGGCGTCATGGTCGAATATGGGGGGCTCGACGCCAAGGCCAAGGACGACCTCAAGACCTATTACACCAACGCCTATCTGCCCGCATCAAAGTAAGCATAGTGAGCGCAAGCATCACACCGATCAAACGCGACAGCCGCGCCGCCTCGTCACAGGCGGCGCGGAACGTCATCGAAATCAGCGGTGTGTCGAAAACATACAAGACGCGCGACGGCGACGTGCCGTCGTTGCGTCCGATCGACTTCAATGTGCGGGATGGCGAATTCGTCGTGGTCGTTGGACCGTCCGGCTGCGGCAAGACCACGCTGCTGAAAATGCTGGCCGGCCTGCTGCCGCCCAGCACCGGCGAAATCCGTATCGACGGCAAGGCCATCACCAAACCTCACAGCGGCGTCGGCATTGTGTTCCAGACGGCGATGCTGCTGCCGTGGCGCAGCGTCTTCAACAACGTCATGATGCCGGTCGAGGTCAAAAACCTGCCGCGCGAAGTGTACAAAAAGCGGGCGCAGGCGCTGCTCGATATGGTCGGCTTGCAAGGCTTCGAAAACAAATTCCCCTGGCAGTTGTCGGGCGGCATGCAGCAGCGCGCCTCGATCTGCCGCGCCTTGGTGCATGATCCCAAGATCGTGCTGATGGACGAGCCGTTCGGCGCGCTCGACGCCATGACGCGCGAGCGCATGAACGTTGAGCTGCAGCGCATTCAGCGCGAGACGTCGAAGACCGTGCTGCTGATCACGCATTCGATTCCGGAAGCGGTATTTCTCGCCAACCGCATTCTGGTGATGACCGAGCGGCCGGGCGCGATTGCGGCGGTCTACGACGTGCCGTTGGAACGGCCGCGCACCCTCGATGTGCTGGCCGACCCGGTCTTCATCGAATTGTCGCAGACCATCCGCCGCCATTTCAACGCCAAGACCGACGGGCAGTAAGCCGCTTGCTTGCGGCTAGGCTAATCCCTGCACCGCCAGTAACTTGCTCATGCGCGCCGCCGCGAGGTCCGGGTCGTGGAGGACGCGCGCCTTGTCGGCGAGGCGGAAGAGTTCCGCCAAATGCAGCAGCGAGCGGGCGCTCTCCTGCCCGCCGACCATGATGAAATGGTCCTGTAGGCCGTTGAGCCAGGCCAGGAACACGACGCCGGTTTTGTAGAAACGCGTCGGCGCCTTGAAGATATGGCGCGACAGCGGCACCGTCGGCTCCATGATGCCGTGGAAGCCCTGCAGGTCGCCGGTCGACAGCCGCGCCAACCCGGCCGACGCCGCCGGTGCGATGGCGTCGAAAATCCCGAGCAGCGCGTCAGAATAACCGTCCTCATCGCCGGCGATCAACTCGGCGTAGTTGAAATCGTCGCCGGTATACATGCGCACGCCGGGTGGCAGTTTACGGCGCATCTCGATTTCCTTGTCTTTCGACAGCAGGGAAATCTTGACGCCATCGACCTTGGCGGCGTTGTCGCGGATGACGTCGAGGCACGTCGCCATCGCCGTGCCGTGATCGGCCGATCCCCAATAGCCCGCCAGCGCCGGGTCGAACATTTCACCGAGCCAATGGATGATCACCGGCTCGCGCACCTGCCGCAAAATCCGGCCATAGACGCGGGTATAGTCCTCCGGGCTCTTGGCGACGGCGGCCAGCGCGCGGCTCGCCATCACCACGAGCTTGCCGCCCATGGCTTCGATCGCCTCGATCTGCTCCTCATAGGCGCGGATGATGTCGTCGATGGTCACGCCGGCCGAGGCTTCGAGATGATCGGTGCCGACGCCGCAGCAGATTTGCGCGCCGGGGCGGCTCTTGGCGGCCTCGAGCGCATGGCGGATCAGGGTCTTGGCGCCCGGCCAGTCGAGGCCGCCGCCGCGTTGCGCGGTATCCATCGCTTCGGCGACGCCGAGGCCGAGATCCCAAAGATAATGACGGAAGGCGATGGTTTTTTCCCAGTCGACCGCGGTGTCGAGCCAAGGATCGATATCGGCGAGCGGGTCGGCCACCACGTGCGCCGCTGCATAGGCAATACGATTGAAGCTCCGTGTTTCCGCCTTGGACGGAAACACGATCGGCTCGCCGGTCGTGTAGGCCTCAAGTTTCCGGTCTTTGGTCGGCAATCCGATGGTCGCCACGGCTTGCTCCTTAAAGTTTGATGGCGGGCACGTCGATCCAGCGCCGCTCGGCCCAGCTCTGCATGCCGAGTTCGGCGAGTTGCACGCCCTTAACGCCTTCGATGAGGCCATGATGCCATGGCGTATCCGCTGTCACGTGGCGGATGAAGTCTTCCCATTGGATCTTGAACCCGTTCTCGCTGCCGACGTCCGGCACCTCTTCCCACTGGTCGAAGAAATTCATGGTCTGCGGCATGTCGGGATTCCAAACAGGACGCGGCGTGTTGACCCGGTGCTGCGAGAAACATTTGGTCAGGCCGGCAACGGCCGAGCCATGCGTGCCGTCGACCTGGAACGTCACGAGATCGTCGCGGCGCACGCGCACGTCCCACGACGAATTGATGTGCGCGACGACGCCGCCTTCGAGTTGGAACGTCGCATAAGCGGCGTCGTCGGCGTCGGCTTCGTAGGTCTTGCCGTTCTCGTCGACGCGGCTCGGAATGTGCGTCGCGCCGAGGCAGCTCACCGCCAGCACTTTGCCGAACAGATTATCGAGCACGTAACGCCAGTGGCACAGCATATCGAGGATGATGCCGCCGCCATCCGCCTTGCGGTAATTCCAGCTTGGCCGTTGCGCCGGCTGGCCCCAGTCGCCCTCGAACACCCAGTAACCGAACTCGCCGCGCATCGACAGCATGCGGCCAAAGAAGCCGGAATCGCGCAGCAGCTTGATTTTGCGCAGGCCCGGCAGGAACAGCTTGTCCTGCACGACGCCGTTCTTGACGCCCTTGGTCTGCGCGAACCGGGCGACCTTGATTGCCTTCTCGTAGGTGTCGGCGATCGGCTTTTCGCAATAGATATGCTTGCCGGCCTCGATCGCTTGCGTCAGCAGATCGGCGCGCATCTGCGTGGTCGCCGCGTCGAAGAACACCTCGTCGGCCGGATTTTTCAACGCGGCATCGAGATCGGCCGTCGAGCGCTCGATGCCATATTGCTTCGCCAGCGCCGCCACTTTTCTCGCATTGCGGCCGACCAGAATCGGGTCCGGCATGACTCTGTCGCCATTCGGCAGCAGCACGCCGCCCTGCCCACGTATGGCGACGATTGAGCGAATGAGATGTTGGTTGAGGCCCATGCGTCCGGTGACGCCATACATCACGATGCCGAGCCTGCGGGTGGCCATGCGAATTCCTCCGGCTTTTATTCGTTAGCGGCGGCGTTAGCGCCGCTCGTGCAAAGTAACTGGACGGTTACTATGCACCATCGGCCAAGGGGGCCGTCAAGAGGGTGCGCACAGCCCGCTACGGCTTTTTTGTTCCGAGAAAAGTCAGCACCATCTCGACGATGTGCTCGCCGCGCTGGGCCAGACGCGGCGGCGACGTCAGATCCTTGCCGAATATGGTCGCCAAGGTGTGCCGGTTCGACATGTAGAAAAAGCCGAGCGCGGCGATACTGATGTAGAGATCGACCGGATCGACTCCCTTGCGAAACATTTTCTGTTTGACGCCGCGGTCCAGCAAACCGCCGATCACGTCGACCAGCGGCGCGTGCAGGTGGCGAATGCGCTTGGATCTCTTGAGGTAAGCCGCGCGATTCAAATTCTCGGTGGTGAGCAGGCTGAGAAATTCTGGATGGTCGATAAAATATTGCCATGTGAACAGCACCAGCTTGCGCATGCCGGCGACCGGATCGAGCTCGGTCAGATTGAGACCGATCTCCGCGGCGCGAATCGCCGCATAGGTTTCCTCGAGAACGCTGAGGTAGAGCCCCTGCTTGTCGCCGAAATAGTGATAGAGCATCCGCTTATTGACGCCGGCGCGTTTGGCGATGGTGTCGACGCGGGCGCCGTTCAGGCCCTTGGCGGTGATCTCTTCGGTTGCGGCGCGCAGGATGGCGGCACGCGTGCGCTCCGGGTCGCGCGGTGCACTCGCCGCACGCCGCACGACTTCGCGTTTGATCGGGCTTGCGTCCATCATTCCCCACGCTTCGGCTACGCCAGGCGTCTGTGTAACGCAAAGAATGACAGACGCCTAGACGCGTCGAAATGGGCCGCTTCCGCACGAAGACGATTGCCACCCTACTCCCATTGCGTGGCCTATTATTTGGCCGCATTCGCATAAGGATAGATTAGCTTTAGCGTTTCTCCAATTTGGATGGCCAAACATGGCTGACCAACATGGAAATTGGCCTCTAATACTTTCCAGCGATCGCGTGACTGCGAACGGTTTGAAAAGGCTATGGCGCGCCCGTCCGATCTTGAAGGCTTCGCGACGAGAGAATACCACTGCAAGCCTGAGGGCCATTGCCTGAAATCGCGATCATGAAAACTATTTATGGAACTGACGGTATCCAGGCGAATTGACGCTTGGACGCATTACGCGCCAATAACCGGGAGGTTACATGCTCAAGATTGTCATCGCCGCCGCTGCTCTGGCCATCGTCTCATTTTCTGTTCCAACGACGCAGGCCAATGCCGCAACCGTCGTCATCAAGAAAGATCACGGCCATGATCGCGATTGGGACCGCCGCCACCACCACAAGAAGGTCGTCGTTATTAAGCGTGGCCATCGCGATCATTACTAAACCGCACAACTAAGCCACCATCATAAGAGCCCGGTCTCCAAACGGCCGGGTTCTTTTACAGATACGGTCTAATGCAGCCGTTTTGCGTTCCTGCTGTTCTTTACGAACCGCGAAAACGACTGAGAGCCCCTTAGTTGTATAGAGCGCTTCCTCGAAGACCGCCCAGCCGCCAACCCACCGGATAACGGCAATTAGCGAGGGTTTCATTGTGAGACGTAGCACCTTCGTGATTGCGGGCATCGCGGCCTCAGCGCGGTAGTGGGCTGGTATTTCATCTTTAACACTTCCGGCACTCCGACTTCCCGATCAAAAGGTGCAGCGTCGGGCGGCCCTGCGGTCCCTGTGACGACGCAGGTCGCGGCCGGAATCGCTTTTTGCGATACGATGGCATGAGTTTTAATCGCTTTTCTTGGTTTGCCGATGTTGCAAGATGCGAGAATGCGGGTTTGCCGCCGGAGCCTTTGGGCCGACGCGCCAGACACTAAAAGAAACGAACACGGGGGGAAGAATGCGCTTTATCAGGCAAACGGTTAGCTCAGCGGCGGTGCTCTGCGTTGTATTCGCAGCAACTACTACTGCCGCGATGGCTCAAACTTGGCCCACCAAAATCACCCGCGTGGTCGTTCCCCTGTCGCCCGGGAGCGGCGCCGATGTCGCAGGCCGCCTCATCACTGATCAGGTCGGCCGGCAGGTCGGAAAGTCGTTCGTGGTCGAGAACCGTCCAGGTGCCGGCAACACGATCGGCATGGCCGTCGTCGCCAAGGCTGAGCCGGATGGCTACACCGTTCTTGCCAATTCCTCGACACATACGGTGACCACCGCGATCCACGAGACCTTGCAGTTCAACACCACGGCAGACCTCACGCCGATCATTCCATTCGGCAGCTTGCCGCTGATCGTCGTGGTCAATCCGTCGAAGGGATACAAGACGCTGGCCGACCTCATCGCCTATGCGAAGGCCAACCCCGGCAAGGTCAACTATGCATCCGCCGGCGCGGGCAACCAGTCGCATCTCAGCGCCGAGATGTTCCGCATCGGCGCTGGCTTTGAAGCGGTCCATATCCCGATGAAGGGCTCGCCCGAAGCTGTGCAAGAAGTTCTTTCCAACCGCGCGGACTTTTATGTCTGCCCAACCAATGGCGCGATCTCGCTCATCAAGGACGGCCAGCTTCAGGGTCTCGCGATAACCGGCACAGCGCGCCTGCCGGTATTGCCCGACGTTCCGACTTTCGAAGAAGCCGGATTCAAGAAGCCGGTATTCGGTTCATGGACGGGCCTGTTCGTCCCATCCGCCACCCCAGCTGCCATCAAGCAAAAAATGTACGTGGAATTCGAAAAGGCGCTGGCCGTTCCGGAGCTTCGTAAGAAGCTCGACGATCTCGGTATGGCTCCGATGCCGCTGACGCAGCAGCAGTTCGAGAAGCTTGTTAAGGAAGAAATCGACACCTATACGACCATCGCGACCGCTTCGGGCATTCGCATAAAGTAATTCCAGGAATCAGGAGAAAAGCATGCCTTCAGTAATGACCGACGACGGGTGCAGCATCTATTATGAAGTCGAGGGATCGGCCAGCGCCCCGGCGCTTATGATGTGCAACTCGCTCGGCACTGACCTGCATATGTGGGACGGCCAGGCCGGTGAACTGACCAAACATTTTCGCCTGGTCCGCTACGACCGCCGCGGCCACGGCAAGTCAACCTCGACCAAAACCCAGGGCAGCATGGAGCGACTGAGCCATGATGCGCTCAGCGTCGCCGACGCCGTCGGCATCAAAAACTTCAACTGGTGCGGCCTGTCGATGGGCGGCATGGTCGGTCAATGGATCGCCGCCAACGAGCCCGAGCGCATCAACAAGATGGTGATCTCGAACACGCATTATTACTACCCGGACAAGACCCCGTGGAATGACCGCATCAAAATCGTCCAGGAACAGGGAGTCGCTGCGCTCGCACCGGTACAGCTGCAGCGCTGGTTCACCGCGCAATTCATCAAGGACCAACCGGCGGCGGTCGAAAATGTCGGCAAGATGTTCTCCGCCACCAAGCTCGATGGCTTCGTGGCTTGCTGTCAGGCCGGCCGGGACATGGACTTCCGCGAAGTGTCGCCGAAGATCAAGGCGCTTACGCTGGTGATCGTCGGCAACCAGGACAAGGCGACGCCGCCCGAAGCGGGCGAAGCCATCCACAAAATGATCCCTGGCTCCAAGATCGCATCGATCGACGCGGCCCACCTGTCGAACGTCGAGAAGCCGGCCGACTACACCAAGGCCCTGCTCGGCTTCCTTTTGTAACGCTCGAAGCCTCGCCCCTCAGGGGGCGAGACCTTTTGCGCGCAGCAAATCATCCACCCAGCGGCGGTCGACGCTTCCATCCGCGATCGAAGCCAGGATGCTGGCTTCACGCGCGAATTGCGCGTGAGCCAGCGCCGCGACTTCCTTGGCGTCAGCCCGGGGGATGGCCAGCATGCCGTCGGCGTCGCCGATTACGATGTCGCCGGGCGCCACCGTCTGGCCGCCGACATTGATTGAAACGTTGATCTCACCCGGACCGTCCTTGTAAGGGCCGCGATGCGTGACGCCTCGCGCATAGACCGGAAAATCGCCGGAGACGAGCACATCGGAATCCCGGATGGCGCCGTCGATCACGATGCCGCCGACGCCACGCTTTACCGACCACCGCAGCATGATTTCGCCGAAGATGGCGTTGGTCAGATCGCCGCCAGCATCGACCACGATGATGTCGCCGGGCTCGGCAATATCGATCGCCTTGTGCACCATCAGATTATCGCCAGGCCGCGCGCGGACCGTGAGCGCAACGCCGAGCATCGGCGCGCCTTTGTAGTAAGGACGCAGACCCGGGCCGCCGGCATACATGCGACCCATATTGTCGCTGACGATCGGCGTCGGTAAACCGCGAAACGATTCGAGCAGCATCGGATCGATCTTGGGCGGGCGCGGGTTAATCCTAAAACCAGATGGCATAGCAGTTGTTCCCTCGTGTTTCATTGGTTGGTATGGCTTTACGACCGCAGCAAGGTCATCAAGTCCCTGACCGACGGCAGATGCTCGAGGCGTTCAATCATGTCGATTGCCTCGACGATCTGAGCGTCGGACTTGAATGCGGCGGCATAAGTTCTGAATTTTGTCTTGAGCTGATCGGCTGACAGCGGGTTCTCGAACGAGCCGCGCGGATAGTCGCAGCGCGCGGACAATTTCGTGCCGTCTTTCATCTCAATCTCGGCGGTCGCCTGCACGCCTTGCAATGCCGGATCGGCAGCAAACGCAATTCGTTCGGCTTCCTGGCGCAAGACCGGATCGTCAAAGCGTTCGGGCTCGTATTGCTTCAGGGTCAGCTCGCGGTCACGTAGGATAGCCGCCGCGGTGTAATGCGCCGAGATCAGCGCCTCAAACTTGCCTTTGTAGTGCGGCAGCTTACCGTGCATGTCGTAGACGCTGGGGCTGACGCCGATGCGTACCGCGCTAATGGCATTGGGATCGATCGTGTGATGCTCCACCAGATGGAACAGCGCCGTATTGATACCTTGCATCGGCGAGCCCGACGGCCACAGCCGTAAGCCGATCTGCTCTAGCTCCCAGTGGCTGCCCAATCCGTCGGTCGCGAGTTCGGGTTTGCCGCCGTCGACGTAGGTCGTGTAGAGCCCGCCGTCCTTGGCGGTGAGAAACTCCTGCGTCGCGATGAAATCCTGCGACGCCAGAATGGCGGCCATCAGGCCCGACAACGCGCCCCGACACTGGTGAAACTTGATCACCGGCGTCTGCCAGGCGGCAAAGGTGCCGCTGGCCTGGCTACCCGCGATGCCGAAAGCCCGCGCCATGCCGACAGCGTCGAGTCGCAATAGCCACCCTGATGAAGCCGCGGCGCCAAAAGCACCGAAGATGCCCGGTCCATGCCAGCCGCGCTTTCGGAACGCCGGATAGTCGGAGCCCAAGCCGACGCGCGTCGTGATTTCGAGTCCAGCAGCGAGTGCGACTAACAGCTCGCGTCCCGACAGCCCATCGCGCTCCGCGATCGCCAAGGCCGGCGGCACGACTTCCGGGGTCACATGGGTGTGCGTCGGGCGATGGATATCGCACATCGTCACCGCGGTGATCAGATAGCCGTTCAACATTGTCGCGCCGGCGATCGACAGCTGGCCGCCGCCGATCACGCTGCTGTCGCTGCCGCTTCCCAGCGCCGTGGCGAGACCCTTGATCTGCTTGGTCTCGTCGCTGGCGTAACCCGCAAAAGCGCAAGCGACCGTGTCGAGCAGGATGCCTTTGACGTGATCACGCGCCGCCGCGGGAATATCGGCGTACTGAAGCTGAGACGCGAAAGTCGCGAGCAGCGCTGTCGTTTCCTGTGAATTTTTCAGCACATTCTACTCCGATACTCCCGCGGCACCCGTGTGGCCGTGAATGGCGCGCCAGACCTTATCGGACCTTGCTGGCATGTCGATGTGCCGGACCCCGAATTCGGAAAGTGCGTCGACTATCGCATTCGCAGTCGCCGGCATAGCGCCGACGCTGCCCGCCTCGCCAGCGCCCTTGATGCCGAGAGGATTAGTCTTCGTGAAAGTCGGCCGGCTGAAGACGTCCACGTTACAGAGGTCGTGAGCATGCGGCATGGCGTAGTCCATGAACGAGCCGGTCACGAGCTGGCCGTCGCTGTCGAACTGGATGTCTTCCAACAGGATCTGTCCGATGCCCTGCGCCACGCCGCCGACGATCTGACCTTTAACCAGAAGAGGGTTCAACACCGTGCCGACATCGTCGACAACCGTATAGCGCACGACCGAGATTCGCCCCGTCGCGGGATCGATTTCGACTTCGCAAACGTGACAGCCGTTCGGAAAATTCTCCACGCCGACCGAGAAAGTCGATACGGCAAATAGCCCTGGCTCCGTTCCCGGCGGCAGTTTGTTCAAGTTAAAGGCGAAACCGCCGATTTCCTGCATCGTCGCCGTCTTGTTGGTCAGGGCACTCGAAAAGACGCCAGCATTAAAGTCAACGTCGTCGACCGCAACACCGAGGTGATGAGCGGCGATCAGCGTCGCCTTTTCGATGATTTTTTTGCCTGCAATATGAAAGGCATTGCCGGACATCGTTGCGGAGCGCGAAGCGCCGGTGCCCTCACCCACCATGATCTTGTCGGTATCGCCTTGGATATAGCGAAACTGGGAGGCCGGGATTCCGATCTCGCCTGCCACCATCTGGGTAAAGACGGTTTCGTGCCCCTGCCCCTGGCTTAACGAGCCGGACAGGATCGTCACCGAACCGTCGCGCTCGAAGCGGATCTCCGCACCCTCGAAGCCCTTGGCCGCGGCGCGCTCGATCACATAGGCGATACCCAGACCGCGCAACATGCCGCGCTCGCGCGACTGCGCCTTTCGCCGGACGAAGCCGGACACGTCCGACTTCTCGACCGCCATATCCAGACATTCTCGGAATTCGCCGCAATCATAGGTGAACGTCAGGCCGGTCTTGAACGGCATGGCTTCGGACGGGATGAGATTGCGACGCCGCAGTTCGACCGGATCGATGCCAAGATGATCGGCGGCAATATCGACCAGGCGTTCAACGACGTAAGAGTATTCGGTGCGCCCATTGCCGCGATAGGCCCGCACCGGATTGGTATGGGTGTAGACGGCGGTGGTCGTCGCATACATTGCCGGCGTCCGGTACACACCCGCCAACGCGCCAATATTATCGGCGTAAGACGGAAAGAATGTCTGCGAGTAAGCGCCAGTATTGGCGATACTTTCCACCCGCATACCGACAAACCGGCCATCGGCATCGAGCGCCAATTCAGCATCCATGATGTGATCGCGGGCGTGCGCGTCGCCGAGAAATGCTTCCGACCGCGTGCTCGTCCATTTCACCGGGCGATTGGTGAGCTTTGCTGCGACAAGGGCGAGCGCAGGCTCGTTATAGACCGGCGACTTCATGCCGAAGCTTCCGCCGACGTCGTTGCTGACGATACGGATCTTCGTCTCCGGCACTTTCAACACATATTTGGCCAGATCCGCGCGATACATCATCACGCGCTGGGCCATGGTGTAGGCGGTGTACTGTCCGGCCACCGGATCGTAGGTGGCAACGACACTGCGCGGCTCAAGCGGCGCCGCGATGATGCGGTTGATCACAAACCGCTGTTTGACGACATGAGCCGCGGCAGCGAAAGCCGCGTCCGCGGCCTGTTTGTCGCCCTCCGCCTGAAAGAAGCAGACGTTGTCCTCGCAATCGTCCCATACGCGCGGCGTACCCCGCTTGATCGCATCCGCAATTGAAAGCGAGGCAGACAAGGGCTCATAGTCGACCTCGACCAGTTCGGCGGCATCGAGCGCCTGGTTGCGCGTCTCGGCCACGACAAAGACGACGCAATCGCCAACCCATCGTACACGATCGGTTGCCAGCACAGGATAGGCCGGGCGATAGATCGGTTTGCCACCGTGACGCGTACGGCCTTCGGCAACCGGCAATGTGCCAAATCCGGCGGCCACCCAATCTGCGCCGGTGAGAACCAATAAGACTCCCGGCGCGGCATGCGGCGAGCGCACGACGACGGCATGCGCTATGCCCGGCAAATCGACGTCATCGACGAACTGGCCGGCACCTTTGAGCAGACGCTCGTCCTCAAGGCGCGGCACCGGCTGTCCTAGCGCGAACACGGCCATTAAACGAAATTCCCCTGCAACCGGCGCAGGATGTGCGCAGTCGATTGGCTAAAAAAGCGATATTTTGATATCGTTATTGATCGCCAAAAGGGATGATAGCAAATACCCCGCATGATGACTTTCAAGCAACTCGAAGCCCTGTACTGGATAGTCGAACTCGGTGGGTTTGCCGCCGCGGCAAAGAAGTTGAACACGACGCAGTCGGCAATCTCTAAGCGTATTAGCGAGCTGGAATTGACCTTCACGACGCAATTGTTCGACCGCACACAGCGGTCGGCGCAGCTAACCGAGGCCGGGCAGCAGATGGCAGCGCTGGCCACCAACCTTCTCGAACAGCGCGACATCGCCGTGGAGAAGTTCGCCAAGCTTGACGTCATTCGCCGCCGTGTGCGTATCGGCCTGACCGAGCTGACCGCAATGACATGGCTCCCGCTTCTGGTACGGCAAATCCAGTTGAAATTTCCCGGTGTTATCATTGAGCCCGACGTCGATCTGACAGAGGCGCTCCGTGAGAAGGTCATCGCTGGCGACCTTGATCTTGCAATCGTGCCAGACGCCGTGGAACACTCGCGATTGATCAGCACCCGCCTCAGCAAAGTGAAATTTCGATGGATGTGCAGACCGGGCAGCCTCGTGGCAAAATCTGGCACGGTGTCGTTGCGCGATCTCGCCGAAATGACGTGGCTTGTTCAGGGTGAGCGTTCCGGCACCGGGCTCATTTATGAGCGCTGGTTTAAGTCGCACAAGATCGACGCGGCTCGTGTCATTCGGAGCGACAGCCTCGTTGCCATTATCGGAATGACAGTCGCGGGGCTCGGGGTCAGTTATCTCCCGGAGCGGTGTGTTGCACCCTTGGTCGCCGGTAATTTGTTGGAGGTTCTAAACGTTCGGCCCAGCCTGCCCGACATTCAGTACGTTGCCTTGCGTCGCACCGGAGGAAAAAGTGCTCTAGTCGAAGCAATTGCAGACTTGGCGGTCGAATGTTGCGACTTTTCGCAGATGTTCCAGGACTTGCTAAGTTGAGCGGGTCCGGCCGCTTTCCCCGTCCCTTGCCGCATTCGCGGCTTTTTCCAAGAGCAGAGAAAATGACAACCCATAACCTCGCAGCATCGCCGACAACTGTCCGCCGCGGCATGTTCGACGGGACGTTCTTGCCCGTCCTCACCATCCAGCCCGGCGACACCGTGGTGCTGCAAGCTGTCTCCGGCATGCCGCATGTCATGCCGCCGCTGGAGGCCGGGCTGACCATTCCGGACGCCCTCGCCGAAATCCTGGCCGCCAAATTGCCCAGCCTCGGCGCCCATCTCGTCACCGGCCCCGTTGCCATCGCCGGCGCCGAGCCGGGCGATATGCTGGAGATCTGCATCGACGCCATCGAGTTCGGCGCCGACTGGGGCTATTGCGCCTTCCACCCCCTCGCCGGCAGCCTGCCCGATGACTTTCCATTCCGCGATGTCAGCCACATCCGGGTCGATGTGGCGAAGAAGACCTGCAAGCTGCCGTGGGGACCGGAATTGCCGCTGGCGCCGTTCTTCGGCGTGATGGCGGTGGCACCGCCGACCGTGTACGGCACCATTTCGACTCGCGAGCCACGGGAACACGGCGGCAATCTTGATAACAAGGAACTGACCGCCGGCAGCACGCTGTTCCTGCCCGTCTGGGTGCCGGGCGGAAACTTCTCAGCCGGCGACGGCCACGGGGTGCAGGGCGACGGCGAGGCGTGCGTCAACGCGCTCGAAATCTGCCTCACCGGCACCTTCACCTTCAAGCTGCACAAAGGAGGCGGGGCTGCGGCGCCGGTGCTGCGCACCCCACGGGCGGAGACGCCCACCCATTATATCAGCATGGGCTTCAACGCCGATCTGGATCTCGCCATGAAGCAGGCGCTGCGGGAGATGATTGCGTTCATTTGCGAACGGACTGGCTGGACCCCGGCACAGGCTTACAAATGCTGTTCCCTCGCCGTCGACTTCAAGGTCACGCAAAACGTCAATGGCGAGAAGGGCGTGCACGGCATGCTCAAGAAGGGGCTATTGTTCTAAGGTCGGCCCGCTTCTGCGGCTTGGCCGTCAGACGCGGATCCCGCCTCGTGGGATGAAGAAGGCGATCGTGACCCTGGCGCGCCGCCGGCTGGCCGTGATCATGCACCGCACATGGGTTGACGGCACCGAGTTCCAGTACCGAGCGTTGGAATGATGTCTCTCGCAGGCGTGGACCGATCTGGGGTGTGTCGGAGTGGGTCTCGCGAGCTGGCGTGCGGGATTGAGGGCGGTGTACTGCGCGCACCGCATCGGCTCAT
>Ga0193699_10000392_pt1 | contig 19549 bp, 18 predicted proteins | sample L3c2metaG_FD_160095 | JGI IMG/M metagenome (GOLD analysis project Ga0193699, IMG submission 160095) | Soil microbial communities from a riparian zone of the East river system, Colorado, United States - L3c2 | ecosystem: Environmental > Terrestrial > Soil > Riparian zone | place: USA: East...
TTGAGGGGGAGGTCGACCGCGCCTTGTGCGGTCGGGAGGGGGGTAATTTCGCGGCCACTGAATTTGCAGCATACCCCCCTCCCCAACCCTCCCCCTCAAGGGGGGAGGGAGAAGAAAAGAGTGCCCGGCCATGACGGAGGAGAGTCATCGCGCGACCTCCCAGGTAGTGCCGTCCTTGGAATCCTTCAGCACGATGCCCATGGCGGCGAGTTCGTCGCGAATGCGGTCGGATTCTTTGAAGTTTTTGGCTTTGCGCGCTTCATTTCGAGCGACAACAAGCGCGTCAATCTCGACTTTGCTTAGCGGAGTTGCATGGACTGTAGGAGCATGAACGTTCGTTCTTATATTGATAGAGGGGACGTTAATTGTCGCCCCCTTTGGGGTTCGACGAGCATTTTCAAGTCGCCCAGAAAATCCAAGAAGATTAAACGCAGCTTTCAACTCCGCATATTTTTCTTCTCGACGCAATCGATGAAGCTCAGTTATCACAGCGTGTGTATTCAGGTCATCGCATAGAGCCTCAACAACTGATTCGGGGGCTGACTTTGAGACGTTGATTTGATCGATTAACGAATACATCTCCCAAAGAACCTTATGACTCTCATCAAGCCCGTCAGCGGTCCAATCAATCGGCTGCGTATAATGTGTTCGGAGCATATTGAAACGCAGGGCTTCCCCAGGCCACGCGTATCCCCGCCAATTTTCGAGCAACTGGTGGATAGTAATAAAATTTCCTAAGCTCTTGCTCATCTTCTCGCCTTCGACCTGCAAGAAGCCGTTGTGCATCCAGTAATTTGCCATCACCTGCGTGCCATGGGCACAGCGAGATTGGGCGATTTCATTTTCGTGGTGAGGAAAAATCAGGTCGATACCACCGCCGTGAATATCGAACACCTCGCCAAGATACGCCGCACTCATCGCCGAGCATTCGATATGCCAACCGGGGCGCCCTCTACCCCACGGGCTGTCCCAGCCAGGCTCTTCGGGCGTGGATTGCTTCCACAGCACGAAATCGTTCGGGTGCTTTTTGTGCGCGTCGACCGCAATACGGGCACCAGGCATTTGGTCGTCAAGATTACGTCCGGACAGCGCGCCGTAATCAGGCATCGAGGTGGTGTCGAACAATACCTCGTCGCCGGCTTCATAGGCGTGCCGACGCGCAATCAGTTGTTTGATCAGCGTCACCATGTCGACTTTTCCGTCGGCACGCGGCAGCACGAAATCTGTGGCGCGCGGCTCGACGGTCGGATGAAGACAGCCCAGCGCATCAACGTCGGAATGAAACTGCTGCTCGGTCTTTTCAGTGACCTTGCGGATAGCCTCGTTCAGCGGCAATCCGGGAAAGTCGCGCGCGGCGCGCGCGTTGATCTTGTCGTCGACGTCGGTGATGTTGCGGACATACGTGACGTGGCTCTCGCCATAGAGATGGCGCAGCAGCCGGAACAGCACGTCGAACACGATCACCGGCCGCGCATTGCCGATATGGGCGAAGTCGTAGACGGTCGGCCCGCACACATACATACGCACGCGCGACTTATCGATCGGGGTGAACACCCGCTTCTCGCGCGTCAGCGTATCGTAGAGCTTCAATTCCATAGAAAGACGTCCGTCGGCTCGCTGGCCGGGCGTCCCTGAACTCTCGAACTGGAGAAAAGACGGCCGCAGCCAGCTGGTGCGCTAGCTAATAATCTCGCGGCGAATGCCGCAAATGTGGGTCAGGCCGTGCATGAACCGCACAATGATGAGTTGAGCGGATTCCGTCAAGACCCGCGGTTCCGCGCCTAAGCTGAGGAAAAGACTGCGCTAATCCAGAGCGGCCTCCCGGCGAACACAACGGTTAATTCAGCCTTAAGGAATTCCTCGCATTTTACCGCCGCGCCCGGTAAGGCGCGCCTTTGCAGGAAAGTGCTGAAATCATGCGGACAGTTCTGGTCAGTCTCGCCGCCGTTATTTGTCTTGGCCTGAATTCTTTTGGTTTCGTCAGTTCCGCGCAGGCGGAGCGCAAGATGTTCATCATCGCCAACGATGCCGACGGCTATGGCATCGACCGTTGCCTGGCGACCGGCGACAGATGCGGCGCGGCCGCGGCCAACTCCTACTGCAAATCGCACGAGTTCGCCGAAGCCGCGAGCTACAACAAAGTTGACCGTGACGACATCACCGGCGCCATTCCGAACGGCGGCGCAGGCGTCTGCAAAGGGTCCAGATGCGACGATTTCGTCGCCATCGTCTGCAACCGCTAGGCCATGCCGGGCGACGCTCGCCGCGTGATTTATTCCCTAGCTTAGAATATTTCCAAACTGGTTGCGCCCGGTCGCAACTTCGTCCAAAGTCCCTCTCACGCGCTTGAAGGCGAATCCGCCCGCTTAAGGGTCTGCCCGGCGCCGGGGAACGCGGCAGCGAAGCTATGACCGACGAGAGTGCTCAGCGGGCGCCCGGCCCATCGGCTCATGCCGATCAGGCCGCACTCAAGCTTGAAGAATTTTTGCCCCATCGGCTGAACGTCTGCGCCAGTCTGGTGTCGGCCGCGTTGTCGCGCATCTATGCCGAACGCTACAAAATCGGCGTTCCGGAATGGCGCGTGCTGGTCACGCTGGGCCAACACGGCATGATGACGGCAAAAGCCGTCGGCGCTTACAGCCACATGCACAAGACCAAGGTCTCGCGCGCGGTCGCGCTGCTGGAACGCCGCAAGCTGGTGACGCGGCGCACCAACCGCGAGGATCTGCGCGAGGCGTTTTTGTCGTTGGCGCCTGCCGGACGGGACATCTACAGCGAACTCACGCCGATCGCGCAGGATTTTGTCCATCAGTTGATGGACACGCTCGACGCCACCGACCGTGCCGTGCTCGATCGCGCCTTGAAGAAGCTGACCGAGCGCTCCGCACAGCTCGTTCCCGATATCGCCAACGGGGGCGACCCCAGATAAAGTCCGGCCGGATTTCAAGCCGGGGAGCCGTCCGTGAAGCTCTATTCATATTTCCGTTCTTCCGCCGCCTATCGGGTGCGGATCGCGCTCAACCTCAAGGGCCTGCCCTATGAGATGGCGTCGATCCATTTAACCAAAGACGGCGGCCACCAGCGCAAGCCGGAATTTTCCGCCGTCAATCCGCAAATGCGGGTGCCGGTGCTCGCATTGTCCAGCGGCGAAGTGCTCACCCAATCTCTGGCGATCATCGAATATCTCGACGAGATCCATCCCGAGCCGGCGCTGCTACCGGCCGATGCGCTCGATCGCGCCAAGGTGCGCGCCATCGCGCAAATGATCGCGTGCGACATCCACCCGCTCAACAATCTGGTGGCGCTGCAATATCTCAAGCGCGTTCTCAAACATGAGCAGCCCGAGATCGACGCCTGGTACCATCACTGGGTGATCGAAGGCTTCACGGCGATTGAAGCCATGATCAAGCCCGCGCCTTATGCCTGCGGCGCGCATGTGACGCTGGCCGACGTGTGTCTGGTGCCGCAGGTGTACAACGCCCGGCGGCTGAAGGTGCCGCTCGACAAGTTCCCCAGGATCGTCGCGGTCGAGACCGCCTGCCTGAAGCTGTCCGCCTTCGACAAAGCGCGGCCGGAGAACCAGCCGGACGCGGAGTGACGCAGGCGGCCTGGCCTGCTAGACCCGGCCCCTTTCCCGCCCTCGCACTTAGCGAAACAAGCCGTGACATCCAACAAGCTCGTCCGCGTCGTCCTTTGGATGGTCGGCGCATTGCTCTCCTTCTCAGTCATGGCGGTTTCGATCCGCGAACTGGCCCGCAACGGCTTGAGCATTTTCGAGATTCTCGCCATCCGCAGCGCCGTCGCGCTGGTCATCTTGGGCGTGTTGCTGCTGGTGCGGCCGGAGTTGCGCGTGCATGCGCGGCCGCGCCGTATGGGACTCAATCTGCTGCGCAACGGCGCGCACTACGCATCGCAATATGCCTGGGCGCTTGCCCTCACGATGCTGCCGCTGGCCACGGTGTTCGCGCTTGAATTCACGATGCCGGGATGGACCGCGCTGCTGGCGGTCTGGCTGCTGCACGAGAAGATGACGCCGAGCCGCTTTGGCGTGGTCGTGCTCGGTCTCATCGGCGTGCTGGTGATCCTGCGGCCGGGCATCGCCAGCTTCAATCCGGCGTCATTGCTCGTGCTGATGGCCGCCTTCGGCTACGCCATCACCATGATCACCACCAAGAAGCTGACCGCGACCGAGACTACGTTCGGAATCGTATTCTGGATGGCGGTCATCCAGCTTCCGCTGTCGCTGATCGGCAGCGACCCGGCGGTGTTTTTCCATCTCGAGATGCGTCATATTTTGCCCGCATTCGGGGTCGGAATTGCCGGCCTGACGTCGCACTACTGCCTGAGCAACGCGTTCCGCGCGGGCGACGCAACACTGGTGGTTCCATTGGATTTCATGCGCATTCCGTTGATTGCGGTGGTCGGCTGGGCGTTTTACGGCGAACGGCTCGACATTTTCGTGCTGTTCGGCGCGCTGATCATCATTGCCGGCGTGCTGTGGAATCTGCGCTCCGAGGCCGCACGGGCGAGGCTCGTAACGCCGTGATTTTCGCATTAAAGTCCCACGCATGATCGGACCCAGCATCAGAATAGCGACTGCCGTAGCGGCGATGGCCGTGTCGGTTTCGGCCGTAGCCCTGGCGCAAGCGCCGAACCCGGCCTGCCAGCGGCTCGAAGCGCAACTGGCGTCGCTCGACAGCGGCAACGCCGACCCGGCGCGCGCCGATCAGATCCGGCGTTCGGAAGAGGCCGTCAACCGTCTGCAAGCCGACGTCGACCGGCAGGTCGCCCAGGCACGCAAGATGGGTTGCGAGAATTCCGGCTTCTTCTCGATCTTCAACACGCCGCCCGCTCAATGCGGCACGCTCAACCGGCAGATCGACCAGCAGCGCACCTCGCTCGAAAACATGCAGATTGGACTCGAGCGCCTCAACGGCGGCACGTCGGAGCGCGCCTCGCAACGGCAGTCGCTTCTGATCGCGCTCGGCAATACCGGTTGCGGCTCGCAGTATCGCTCCGCCGCACTGGCCGGTCAGCAAAACGGTTTCTTCGACCGGCTGTTCGGCAATAACAACAGCAGCGTCAATTCATCGACGCCCGGCGCGATGGGCGGCACCTTCCGCACCATCTGCGTGCGGACCTGCGACGGTTTTTATTATCCGATTTCCTACGCCACGTCGTCGGAACGCTTCCGCGACGACGAGCAGACCTGCCAGCGCATGTGCCCGGCCTCGGAGGTGTCGCTCTACACGTATCATAACCCCGGCGAGGAAGTGGCGCAGGCGGTGTCGCTCAACGGCGCGCCCTATAGCGCGTTGCCGAACGCCTTCAGTTACCGCAAGGCGCTCAATCCGGCGTGCAGTTGCCGTAAGCCGGGCGAGAGCTGGGCGGACGCCGTTAAAGCCGTAGGTGCCGATACTACCGTTGCTCCCGGCGACGTCGTCGTCACCGACCAAAACGCAAAGCGCTTGTCGCAACCACGCACCGGCGCCGACGGCAAACCTATTCGGGTCGACCCGCGCGCCAAGACGCCCTCCGACAATCCGGCGCCATTGGCCGATGCGCCGGGCGAGGTCGATCCGACCAAGCGGACCGTGCGCACGGTCGGACCAACTTTTCTGCCGGTCCGCTAAATTTCTAGAAGTCGAAAGCTTCTGATTTCACCGGCGTGCCGGTGACCGGCGCGGTATCGGTTGCCGGCAGCGGCGTGCCGGGATCGCGGAAGCGGTTGGTGATCGGATAGCGGCGATCGCGGCCGAAATTCTTCTGTGTCACCTTCACGCCGGGCGCGGCTTGACGGCGCTTGTATTCCGCGATGTTCAACAGACGTTCGATACGCACGACGGTATCGCGATCGAAACCCGCGGCGATAATGGTGGAGATCGGCTCCTCGCGCTCGACCAGCCGTTCCAGGATCGGATCGAGCACCGAGTACGGCGGCAGCGAATCTTCGTCCTTCTGATTTTCGCGCAGTTCGGCGGTTGGCGGCCGGGTGATGATGTTCTCGGGGATCACGACGCCGTCCGGACCCATGGCACCGTCCGGCTTCCATTCATTGCGCAGGCGCGCCAGGCGGAATACTTCGGTCTTGTACAAATCCTTGATCGGGTTGAAGCCGCCGTTCATGTCGCCATAAAGCGTGGCATAGCCGACCGACATCTCCGATTTGTTTCCGGTGGTAACCACCATCACATTGAACTTGTTGGAGATCGCCATCAGGATCGTGCCGCGCGCGCGCGACTGCAGGTTTTCTTCCGTCACGTCGCGGGGCAAGCCGCTGAACGTCGCCTGCAGCGCTTGCTCCAAGCCCTCCACCGCGGGCGCAATCGGAGTGATCTCATATTTCACGCCGAGCGCCTTGGCACAGGTGGCCGCATCATTGAGCGATTCCTGCGCCGTGTATTTGTAGGGCAGCATCACGCAACGCACGCGGTCGGGGCCAAGCGCGTCGGCGGCCATCGCCGCGACCAAAGCGGAATCGATGCCGCCGGACATGCCCAGCACCACGCCGGGAAATCCGTTCTTGTTGACGTAATCGCGCAGTCCCATGACACAGGCTTGATAGTCGGCCCTGTCGCTGTCCGCCGGCGTAACAAACAAGCCGCCCGCACAGCGCCAGCCCGCCGCCGAACGGCTCCAATGCGTCGTCACCACGCATTCGGAAAAGCCCCGCAGTTGAAACGCCGCGGTGCGGTCGGCGTGGAGACCGAATGAACTGCCATCGAATACAAGTTCGTCCTGACCGCCGCTCTGATTGACGTAGATCAGCGGCAAGCCGGCATCGACGATGCGCGCGACGGCAATGTTGAGCCGCAGCTCCGCCTTTCCATGCGCGTAAGGCGAAGCGTTGGGCACGATGAGCAATTCGGCGCCCGTGTCGGCCAGACATTCAACCACGTCTTCATAGACGTTGGATTCCTCCATCCAGATGTCTTCGCAAACGGGGATGCCGAGCCGCACGCCTTTGAAATTGACGGGACCGGGCGGCGGTCCGGCTTCGAATACTCGCTTCTCATCAAAAACGCCGTAGTTCGGCAAATTCACTTTGTAGCGAAGGGCAGCAATCTTGCCGCCGTCGAGCAAGGCGACCGCGTTATAAAGCTTGCCGCCATCGAGCCAAGGGCTGCCGACAACCAAAGCCGGCCCGGGGGTTGCGGTCTCGCGAGCCAGCGCCTCGAGCGCCGCCCGGCAAGCGGCCTGGAACGCAGGCTTGAGCACCAGATCCTCGGGTGGATAGCCGGAGATGAACAGCTCCGGGAACACCACCAGATCGGCGCCCTGGGCGGCCGCTTCGACGCGCGCGCGGCGCACCTTTTCAGCATTGCCGGCGATGTCGCCGACAGTCGAATTGAGCTGCGCGATGGCAATCGCAAGGCTATCGGAAGAACGGGCGTTCATGACACAGACTTAACGCCTGCCCCCACGAACAGCAATCGGCTCAACGCATAGCTGGTCCGGGAACCTTGCCGTTATAACCCGGCCGCCGCGGGCAGCAGTTTGGCGTTACCGATACGCTCTTTTTTGAGCAATTCCGCCAGCAGGAAAGCGAGATCGATCGCCTGCTCGGCATTGAGCCGCGGATCGCAGACCGTGTGGTAGCGGTCGTTGAGATCGGCATCGGAAATCGCGCGGGCGCCGCCGGTGCATTCGGTGACATTCTGGCCGGTCATTTCCAAGTGGACGCCGCCGGCATAGGTGCCTTCGGCCTGGTGCACCTCGAAGAAGCTGCGGACTTCCTTGAGGATGAGATCGAACGGCCGGGTTTTGTAGCCCGAGGCGGAGGTGATGGTGTTTCCGTGCATCGGGTCGGACGACCAGACCACGACCTTGCCTTCGCGCTTCACGGCACGCACGAGCGCCGGCAGTTGGTCGCCGACCTTCTCGGCGCCGACGCGGACGATCAGCGTCAACCGGCCCGCCTCATTGTCCGGATTGAGGATGTCGATCAGGCGCAGCAGATCGTCGGTTTTCATCGATGGCCCGCATTTGAGGCCGAGCGGATTTTTGACGCCTCGCGCATATTCGATGTGCGCGTGGTCGAACTGCCGGGTGCGGTCGCCAACCCACAGCATGTGGCCGGAGGTCGCGTACCAATCGCCGGTCGTTGAATCGACGCGGGTGAAGGCCTCCTCGAAGCCGAGCAGCAGCGCTTCGTGGCTGGTGTAGAATTCGGTGGTGCGCAGCTCGGGATGACTCTCGAGATCGAGGCCGCAGGCCTGCATGAAGCCGAGCGCTTCGGAGATACGATCCGAGAGTTCGACGTAAGCGCGCGACTGCGGCGAGTCCTTGACGAAGCCGAGCATCCACTGCCGCACGCTCGCCAGATTCGCGTAACCGCCTTGCGCGAAAGCGCGCAGCAGATTGAGCGTCGCCGCCGATTGCCGGTAGGCATCGAGCTGACGGCGCGGATCGGGCGTCCGCGATTCCGGAGTGAAGGCATTGTCGTTGATGATGTCACCGCGATAGCTCGGCAATTCGATGCCATCGCGCTTCTCGGTTGGCGACGACCGCGGCTTGGCGAACTGGCCAGCAACACGGCCAACCTTCACCACCGGCGAGGCGGCGGCATAAGTCAGCACCACCGCCATCTGCAGAAACATGCGGAAGAAGTCACGGATATTGTTGGCGCCGTGCTCGGCGAAGCTCTCGGCGCAGTCGCCGCCCTGCAGCAGGAAAGCTTGGCCCTTGGCGACCTTGGCGAGCTGTTTCTTCAGATTGCGGGCCTCGCCGGCAAACACCAGCGGCGGGAAGGTCGCGAGCTGCTTTTCGACGTCAGCCAAAGCCTGCTGGTCCGGATAGTCCGGGACCTGCTGAATCGGTTTTTTGCGCCAACTATCGGGCGTCCAACGCTCGGCCATCGCGAATACTCCAATATTTGCGGGGCGTTATACACGCCACCCCAACCCAATGCCAGATATTCGGAACAGGGCTGGTTAGCGCCCTAAATAGCTATTCCGCAGCTTTGCGGCCATAGCTTAGGGCCGGCTCTCGCATGGTGACCAGTTCTTCGGCAATGGTCGGGTGGACCGCCATGGTGGCGTCGAAATCGGCCTTAGTGGCCCCCATGTGGAAAGCGACGCCGACAAGCTGGATCATTTCGCCGGCTTCCGGCCCGGCGATATGGCAGCCGACCACCCGGCCCGTGGCGCCGTCGACCAGCAGTTTCATGAAACACCGGGTCGCCCGGCCCGCCATCACCATCTTCATCGAACGGAAGCTGGTCTTGAAGACGTCGAGAACCGGGAATTTCTCGCGCGCTTGCGCCTCAGTCAGGCCGATGACGCCGAGCTCCGGCTCGGAGAATACGGCGGTCGGCACGTTGGCGTGATCGACCTTGGTCGGCCTGCCGCCGTACACCGTGTCGGCGAAGGCGTGGCCTTCACGGATCGCGACAGGCGTGAGGTTGACCCGGTTGGTGACGTCGCCAACGGCGTAGACGCTCGGCACCGACGTGCGCGAATATTCATCGACCTCGATGCCGCCGTGTTCGTGACACTGCATGTGCAGCGATTCGCAGCCGATGCCCATGACGTTCGGCCGGCGGCCGATTGCGAACATGACTTTGTCGGTTGTGATCTTCTTGCCGTCCGACAAGGTGCTCACATACTCGTCGCCGGACTTCTCGATCGCATCCACGGTATGGCCGCACAACACCTTGATGCCGCGCGTCTGCATCTCGTTGCGCAGATGCTCGCGAATATCGTCGTCGAAACCGCGCAGGATGTTCTCGCCGCGATAGACCAGCGTCACTTCGCTGCCCAAGCCTGCAAAGATGCAGGCAAACTCGACCGCGATATAGCCGCCGCCCTGCACCAGAATGCGCTTCGGCAGTTCGGTCAGATGGAAAGCTTCGTTGGACGAGATCGCATGTTCGATACCGGGGATTTTCGGGCCCATATGCGGCCAGCCGCCGGTGGCAATCAGAATGGTTTCTGCACGCACCTTCTGGCCATTGGACAGGCGGACCGTGTGGGGGTCCTCGATAACGGCGCGCGCACGCACGATCTTGACCTTGCTGCGCTCGAGATTTGCAACGTAAGCCGCTTCGAGACGATCGATCTCGCGATCCTTGTTGGCGATCAAAGTCGACCAATTGAAAGTCGGCTCCGGCACCGTCCAGCCGAAACCGGTGGCATCCTCGAACTCGTGGGCAAAACGCGAGGCGTAGACCAGGAGCTTCTTGGGCACGCAGCCGCGAATGACACAGGTGCCGCCGACGCGGAATTCCTCGGCGACCATGACGCGGGCGCCGTAGTTGCCAGCGATGCGCGCCGCGCGCACCCCGCCGGAGCCTGCTCCGATGACAAAAAGATCTACGTCGTGATCTGCCATTGGCCGCTATCGCCCTATTATGAAAACCGCTGCACGGCGATCGGCCACCGCGGCTTAGAGGGCGTGCCCTCTCTTTTTCAATTCGTCGCGCATCTTGCCCACGACTTCGTCGGAAAGCTTGTTGGCCCAATCCTGTGCGAATTTGAGACCTAGCTCTGCGACCTGGGGCTGCTCGACCAACAACTTCTTGCCTGTCGGCGAGGTGTAAAATGCCAACACCTCCTTAAGCTCCGCCTCGGTGAAGCGAGTGGCGTAGAGCCTGGCCATCTCGACAGTCAATTCATCCAGACGCGGATTGAGTTCGGTCCGCATTTTGGCGACGATCTCGTTCAGATCTTTGCTCAAGCCGGGGTTTTGCTGGAGATACAGCAGCTTTGCCTGCTCAACCACTCCGGCGACCAAAGGGCTGAACATCAGCGTCGCGCCGCTGATGGTGACGAACTCTTTGGCGGTTGCCAGCGCCGCGGCCGAGGGCTGCTGGGCAAACGTGGCCGAGCCCGGCAAAACGAGCGCGCCGGCCAACGCGACAAGGCGCGCGGCGCGATAAGTGGCTTTCATAATTTCCATAACCGTAACTCCATTTGACCCAAATTTTCAGGGCCGCTCGATGATTTTGATGCCGTCCGGCCCGCTAATGATGGCTATCTGCGCAAGGCCGACAAAGAGGCCATGCTCCATGACCCCGGGAATACCCAAGAGCGCATGCGCCATCGCTCTCGGATCGTCAATTCGCTCCAACGCCGCATCGATGATCCAGTGGCCGCCATCCGTGACGAAAGGATGGCCGTCCTTGCCCTGCCGCAGCGAAAGCGGCCCAGGGCGCTGGATGGCGGTAATGGCCCTATCGACGGCCAATCGAGTCGCGGTAAAGCCGAAGGGCGTGACCTCGACCGGAAGCGGAAAGCGCCCGAGCGCGGCAACGAGTTTGCTCTGATCGGAGATCACGATCATGCGCGCCGATGCCGCAGCAACGATCTTTTCCCGCAATAATGCCCCGCCGCCACCCTTGATCAGATTCAAGTCCGGGTCGATTTCGTCCGCGCCGTCGACGGTCAGATCGAGCGCGGGCGTCTCGTCCAGCGTCGTCAGCGGAATGTCGAGACTTTTGGCCTGCGCGTGCGTCGCCTCAGACGTCGGCACGCAGATCACGTCGAGGCCGCCCCTCACGCGTTCGCCGAGCAGTTCGACAAAGTGCTTGGCGGTCGAGCCGGTGCCGAGCCCGAGGCGCATGCCGGGACGCACAAATTCGACGGCACGCGCGGCGGCGGCGCGTTTTTGGGCATCGGCGTTCATCGTTACCGGCTGAATTTCGAGCGTGAATCAAGGGTTATGGCCCGCTTATCTAGCGCCGATCCCCGCGGCTGAATAGCCGAAAATCGCCCGAGCAAGGGCCCGCTTTGCTCTTGCAACAAGCGCCAGCGGACGTTAGCGATCCGCCATGCCCGCCCCCACCCTGGTTTTCGATCTCGACGGCACCCTGATCGATACCGCGCCCGATCTCATCGATACCCTCAACGTCGTCTTCGCGCGCGAAGGATTGCCGCCGGTCGATTATGCCACCGCGCGCAACCTGATCGGCGGCGGGGCAAAAGCGATGATCGCGCGCGGCCTCGAAGCGGACGGCGCCGCTGCAGTGCCGGCCAAGCTCGAACAGATGTTCAACGATTTCATCGCCTATTATTCCGCGCACATCGCCGACCACTCGCAGCCCTTTCCCGGCCTCATCGACGCGCTCGATGTGCTTGCCGCGCGCGGCTGTCAATTTGCTATCTGCACCAACAAGCTGGAACAACTATCCCTGCTGTTGCTCGGCAAGCTCAAGCTCGCCGACCGCTTCAAGGCCATCTGCGGACAAGACACCTTCCGTATTCAAAAGCCCGATCCGGAAATCCTGCGTCGCACCATCGCCGCCGCCGGCGGCAGCCTGCAACACTCGATCATGATCGGAGACTCCGCCACCGATATCCGGACCGCGCGTGCTGCCGGCATCCCGGTGATCGCCGTCGATTTCGGCTACAGCGAGAGCCCCGTGGCTGAGTTCGGCCCGGACCGGGTCATCAGCCATTTCGCCGAACTGCCCGCCGCGGTTGCGGCCTTTATTTCCGCACATTGATGCGCGGAGTGGAGGCGCGCGCCGTGGCGGATGGTTAACGCGGTAAGGTTAACGGCGCGCACCATGTTGCCTCCGCGCCAAGGCACCCGTATCTTTGCGGCCGGTGCGCGGTCTATGGCGCTTAAGTGGACGGTTAAAATGATGTATCGAGTTTTAACGATCGCTGTTGGCGGCTTGGCCCTGGCGGCTTGTTCGTCCTCGTCAGATTTCATGGACGCCTTGAAGCCCTCGCCGCTCATGGACAGCGTGCGTTTCGAATCCGAACCGCCAGGCGCCGAAGCCAAAGCTTCCAACGGACAATCCTGCCGCACACCCTGTGCGCTTGCGCTTCCGATCAGCGGACCCTTGACGGTCACCTTCACGCTGAACGGCTACCAGCCGGAAAGCGAGACCATCGAGCCCGTCACGGCGACCGGCAGCCCGACCCAATTCCGGCCTAACCCGGTGACGGTCGAACTGACACCGGCGGCGCCGCAGCCGGCAAAAAAGATGGCGCCGAGGAAGAAGGCGGCACCCAAGGCCGGCGCCAAGTCGGCGGCGAAGCCTGCCGCGCGGGCCACCCCTGCCCCCGCTCCTGCCGCATCAACGGCAGCCCCCGCGCCACAGTCCGCGCCCTGGCCGGCAAACACGCCGCGGTAAGATTTATAGGGTTCCAACTCTCTCCTGACCGCCGGTCCACGGCCGCCTTGCGCGTGCGCTGGACGCTATGGCCAATATCGGGCACTATTCCTATATCTGGGGTCAGGCTGGCGAGCCCGCCTCGTGAGATTGGATATGGCATTGGCGAACGGCACATCCACACTCGACCTCGATCGCGCGGGCCCTGCTCCGCGCGCGATGGTCGATCCGTTCGCGCGCGCGATCACCTATCTCCGTGTTTCGGTTACGGACCGCTGCGATTTCCGATGTGTCTATTGCATGTCGGAACATATGTCGTTTCTACCGAAGGCCGAGGTGCTCAGCCTCGAAGAACTCGACCGGCTGTGCAGCGCCTTCGTCGCCAAGGGCGTGACCAAATTGCGGCTGACCGGCGGGGAGCCGCTGGTGCGTCGCGGCATCATGACGTTGGTGTCGTCGCTGTCGCGCCATCTCAAGAGCGGCTCGCTCAAGGAACTCACCCTCACCACCAACGGCTCGCAACTGGATAAATACGCCGCGGAACTTAAGGGCCACGGCGTCGGACGTATCAATGTGTCGCTCGATACCTTGGACCCCGACAAATTCCGCGCCATCACGCGCTGGGGCGACCTCAACAAAGTCATGTCCGGCATCGACGCCGCGCAGGCCGCCGGCCTGAAGATTAAGATCAACGCGGTGGCGCTCAAGGGCGTCAACGAAGACGAACTCCCTCGCCTGCTGGAATGGGCGCACGGCCGCGGCATGGACCTCACCGTGATCGAGGTGATGCCGCTTGGCGACGTCGGCGAAACCCGCCTCGACCAATATCTGCCTTTGTCGATGGTGCGGGCGCAGTTCGCCCAGCGCTTCACGCTCGAGGATATCGACTATCAGACCGGCGGACCTGCGCGCTATGCGCGCGTCAAGGAGACCGGCGGCCGTCTCGGTTTCATCACACCGATGACCCATAACTTCTGCGAGTCCTGCAACCGCGTGCGCATCACCTGCACCGGCACGCTCTATATGTGCCTCGGGCAGAACGACGCCGCCGATCTGCGGTCGCCATTGCGCGCCTCCGAAAGCGACGCCTTGATTCATGCCGCGATCGACGAAGCCATCACCCGCAAGCCCAAGGGTCATGATTTCGTGATCGACCGCCGCCAGCAGAAGCCAGCGCTGTCGCGGCACATGAGCGTGACCGGTGGCTGACCGCGAAGCCATCCGGCAATATCAAGCCGAATGTGTCGCCAAATTCTCGGGGCTCTCCCGGAGGTATTGATTAGCCGCCGCCTAACGGCGCTTGCCGACCGTTTCTTAATCGAAAGTTTATGCCGCCGATGGGGACAAACGTTCCTATCCCGTTGTCCGCCGTCCATTTCTCCATTGACGGGCCATAGCGGGATTGGATTAAGTGGCATTGGGGACGACAAAAAACATAATGCCGGTCAAACCGGTTAAGCGGGAGGGGACGTGAAAGGGCTGCTTGCTTTCAGTCGCGCCGTCGACTGGTTCAGTACCCGTCTTGCTGTCGTAGCAAACTGGCTGGTGTTGCTTGCCGTCGTTATTAGCGCCGGCAACGCCGCGAGCCGCTATCTGTTCAGCGAAAGCTCCAACGGTTGGCTTGAGATCCAGTGGTACATGTTTGCCGGCATGGTGCTGCTCGGCGCCCCTTACACTTTGAAGATGAACGAGCACGTTCGGGTCGATTTGGTCTACGGCATGGTGTCCGAACGGACGCAAATTTGGATCGACATTATCGGCGGTGTTCTGTTCCTCCTGCCAATCTGCATCATCCTCATCTATTTCACGTGGCCATGGTTCGTCGACTCGTGGCTTCAAAATGAGCAGTCATCGAACGCAGGCGGGTTGGTCCGCTGGCCGATCAAGTTGCTTTTGCCGGTCGGCTTTTGCTTGATGGCGATTCAGGGCGTTTCCGAAATCATCAAACGTATCGCCGCGCTCGAGCACGTCATCGATATCGAATTCAAATACGAAAAACCCTTACAATGACGTTCATCCGAGACAATATGCCTGCCCTTATGTTCGGCGGCATGGTTTTCTTCATGCTCGTTGGGTATCCGGCGGCATTCTGTCTTGCAGCTACAGGATTATTTTTTGGCTTTATCGGAATTGAACTTGGCCTGATCACGTCGGATTTTCTCGGCAATCTCACCTATCAACTCTTCGGGATTATGTCGAACGATCTGCTGCTGGCGATTCCGTTTTTTACTTTTATGGGCGCGGTGCTGGAACGCTGCGGCTTGGCGGAAGACCTTCTCGATTCATTCGGCCAGTTGTTCGGCCCCGTGCGCGGCGGACTGTCGTATGCGGTGATATTCGTGGGTGCCATTCTCGGCGCCATCACCGGAACGGTTGCGGCCTCCGTTATTGCGATGGGCGTGATCTCGATGACGCCGATGCTCAAGTATGGCTATTCGACGCGTCATACGATGGGCGTGATTGCGGCGTCCGGCACGATTACGCAGCTTATTCCGCCATCGCTTGTGCTCGTCGTGCTGGCCGATCAAATGGGCCGGTCGGTCGGCGACATGTACGCCGGCGCCATCGGTCCAAGCATCATTCAAATCGCGCTGTTCTGCGGCTGGGTATTTATCGTCAGTGTCGTTTGGCCGGAAGATGTGCCGGCACTTCCGAAGGAGGCGCGCACGTTGCAGGGCTGGGCGCTCTGGAAGCGGTGCATGCGCGGCATGATTCCTTCGCTTGGACTTATCTTCTTGGTGCTGGGAACAATCTTTATGGGCCTTGCCACCCCAACCGAGGCCGGGGCGATGGGCGCGGTCGGCGCCATTGTACTCGCATGGTCTTACGGCACGCTCAGTTGGCCCCTGCTCTATCAGGGCATGGCGTCAACCATGCGCATTACCGCCATGGTGGTTTTCATCCTGATCGGCGCGCGCGTTTTCAGTCTGGTATTTCAGGGGGTCGGCGGCAAAGTCTGGATCGAGGACATGCTGACGGCGTTGCCGGGCGGACAAGTTGGCTTTCTGGTTTTTACCAATCTCTTTGTGTTTTTTATCGCGTTCTTCCTCGATTTCTTCGAGATCGCGTTCATCATTATTCCGCTGCTGACGCCGGCCGCGGACAAGCTTGGGATAGACCTGATCTGGTTCGGCGTTCTGATCTGCGCCAACATCCAGACGAGCTTTATGCATCCGCCGTTTGGATTTGCGCTGTTCTATTTACGAGGCATCGCTCCGAAATCGATCAAGACGTCGGAGATCTATTGGGGCGCCATCCCTTGGATCGGCACCATGGTGATCCTCGTCGCCATCGTCATCATCTGGCCGGCCTCGGTCACTTATTGGATCGACAAGAAATCAGATGTCGATCCCTCGAAGATCAGAATCGATATTCCGCAGATCGACATGCCGCCGCTCGATTTTAGCGACCCCATAAAACGATAAAACAGAGATCGAGACAAAAAAATAACCCCGGAGTGGATCTCCGGGGTTATTTGCGTCGGCGCCGCGACTATCCCCGCATTTGGCGGACCATGTAACTGTCGTAGCCGAGCTCGGCGACCTGATGCCACTGGTAGCCGTTCTTGGTGAACTCCATCATCGAGTCGTTCACCTTCTTGAAGGTGGCGTTTTCCTTCGAGATTTCGCCATGCAGCGCCATCGTTTCTTTGTAGCAGGCTTCCATGATCGCCGGCGAGAAGGCCTTCAGCTTAACGCCGTTGGCAAGCAAGCGGCGCAACGCCGGCGGGTTCAATAGGTCGTATTTCGCCATGCACGACGTATTGGCGAATGCGCCGGCGTGTTGAAGGATCGCCTGATAGTGCTTCGGGAGCGCGTTGTACTTATCCAAGTTGATGAAGGCGTGCAGCATCGAGCCGCCTTCCCACCACCCCGGATAGTAATAGTTCGGCGCGACTTTGTAGAAGCCGAGCTTTTCATCGTCATAGGGCCCGACCCATTCAGCCGCGTCGATCGTGCCTTTTTCGAGAGCCGGATAGATGTCCGGCGCGCCGATCTGCTGCGGCACCACGCCTAGGCGCTGCAAGACACGGCCGGTGAAGCCGCCGATCCTGAACTTGAGGCCCTTAAGGTCATCGATGGTGTTGATTTCCTTGCGGAACCAGCCACCCATCTGACAGCCGGTGTTGCCGGCGAGGATCGCGACGGCGTTGTACTTCTTGTAGAACTCGTTGAGCACTTCGGAGCCGCCGCCGTGCGTCCACCAGCCCTGGTTCAACCGGGCGCTTGGGCCGAAGCCGACCGACGTGCCAAACGCGAAAGTCGGATCCTTACCGAAGTAGTAGTACGACGCGGTGTGACCGCATTCGACGGTGCCGTTCTGTACGGCGTCGACGACTTGAAGCGCCGGCACGATCTCGCCAGCGGCAAACACCTGAATCTGAAACTTATTGTCGGTTGCTTCCGCAACCGCCTTCGCCATCGTCTCGGCGGCGCCGTAGAGCGTTTCGAGCGATTTCGGCCAGCTGCAGGTCATGCGCCATTTGATTTCAGGATTCGCCTGAGCGATCGCCGGCGCGGCGATCACGCTTGCAGCCGCACCTACACCGGCGGCCGTGAGAAATTGACGACGTTTCATTCTGTTGCCTCCCTCTGTTTTTTGCGGCGGATGTTTTCCGCCTGCACGGGTGAACCCGTTTTTCACCCCTCTTCGGGGGGCATGGCCCAGACCATGACGGAGCGTGCACCTTAAATCCAGTCTGCACTGCTTCGACGAAAGTTGTAAGTAGGCAATGCCGACTGGCCAAAAGCTTCGAGGCCGGCTTTGGGAGCCGGCCTCGAAATCTTGCACTGCAATAGACCGGACTGTCAGCTCCGCGTGCGGCTGCGGATCATGAAGCTGTCGTAGCTGTATTCGGCGACCTGCCACCACAGATATTCGTCGTTGCGGAAGGCTTGCATCGATTCCAGCACCTTCTTGTAATCGGCATTGGCCGCCGAGGTTTCCGCGTTCACTTCGTTGGATGCCTTCAAGCAGGCTTCCATGACCAGCTGCGGGAATGGGCGAAGCTGCGCGCCATTTGCGACCAGCCGCTTGAGCGCCTGCGGGTTGCGGGCGTCGTAGCGCCCGGTCTGCTCGATATTGATCGCTCCCGCGGCGGCGCGAATGATCGATTGATAGCTCTTCGGCAAAGAATTCCACTTGTCGAGATTGATCTGCAGGTGATTGGCGGTGCCGCCTTCCCACCAGCCCGGATAGTAATAGTACTTCGCAACTTTGTAGAAACCGAGCTTCTCGTCATCGTAAGGCCCGACCCATTCGGCGGCGTCGATGGTGCCCTTCTCCAGCGCGGGATAGATATCGGCGGCACCGAGCTGCTGCGGAATGAGGCCGAGCTTTTGCAGCGTCTTGCCGGCCCAGCCGCCGATGCGCATTTTCAAGCCGCTGAAATCGCCTGGCTCCTTGATCTCTTTGTTGAACCAGCCGCCCATCTGGCAGCCGGTGTTGCCCATCACCAAATTGTAGGTGTTGAACTTCTTGCTGAACTCATCCATCAGCTTCTGCCCGTCGCCCTCATAGAACCACGCGTTCTGCTGACGGGTGTTGAGGCCGAACGGCACGGCGCAGAACAGCGCCCAGGTCGGGTCCTTGCCGATGTAATAGTAGTAAGCGGTGTGCCCCATCTCGACCGTGCCATTCTGGACCGCATCGAGCGTCTGGAGCGCGGGAACTATCTCGCCGGCGGCAAAGGTCTGGATTTGGAATTTTCCGTCGGTCGCCTCGCTGACATATTTTGCCAAGCTCTCGCACGACCCGAACAACGTATCGAGCGACTTCGGCCAGCTCGCTGTCAGACGCCATTTGAGCTCGGGCATCGACTGCGCAATGGCCGGCGCGGCGATCGCACTGGCCGCGGCTGCAAGACCGGCAGACTTGATAAATTGACGGCGTTTCATTTCCAGAGTCCTCCCTTGGTCGGCGAATGCCACGCCAAAGGATGACGGCTTGCCGGCCCAAAATCCAGACGGTTGCACAAAAGAAAAAGCCCCCGCCCAGGTTATGGGCGAGGGCGTGATGGGCAGGAAGCGTAGGCATTTCAGCCGCGGGAGCGCATGCGGACCATGAAGGAGTCGAAGCCGAGTTCGGCCACCTGCCACCACAGGTACTCGTTGCCGCGGAAGGCGACCATGCTGTCATAGACCTTCTTGAAGTCGGCGTTCTTGGCGCTGACTTCGTTGTAAGTGTCGGTGGCGGCCTTGTAGCTCGCCTCCATTACCGCCGGCGGGAACGGACGCAAAAGCGCGCCGCCCGCGACCAGCCGCTTGAGCGCATCCGGATTGACCGCGTCGTATTTCGACAGCATCCAGTTGTGCGCCTGCTCGGACGCCGCCTTCACGATCGCCTGGTAGGACTTCGGCAATTCGTTCCACTTCGCAAGATTGATAAAGTTGTGCAGCATCGCGCCGCCTTCCCACCAGCCCGGGTAGTAGTAGAACTTGGCGACCTTAGCGAGACCGAGCTTCTCGTCGTCGTAAGGACCGACCC
>Ga0193699_10000393_pt1 | contig 19523 bp, 24 predicted proteins | sample L3c2metaG_FD_160095 | JGI IMG/M metagenome (GOLD analysis project Ga0193699, IMG submission 160095) | Soil microbial communities from a riparian zone of the East river system, Colorado, United States - L3c2 | ecosystem: Environmental > Terrestrial > Soil > Riparian zone | place: USA: East...
CGTCTCGTCCAACCCGATGCCGAGATCGCGAGCGAGATCACGCAACACAGATCTGGTGATGCCGGGCAGGATGTGGCTGTCACTCGGGTGAGTGCGCAATGATCCATCGACGACGCCGAAGAAGTTCGTCTTTGTGCCCTCCGTCACGACACCATCCCGAATCAGCATCGCTTCGAATGCGCCGCGCTCTTTTGCCGTTTGTGAGGCAAGAACGTTGGGCAGCAGGTTGAGCGTCTTGAGGTCGCACCTCGCCCAACGCAGATCGGGGTGTGTGATCGCTGGTGCGCCGCTCTCGGCGAGCTCGCTGTACGGGGCGAAGCGCGCGACGGAGATGTAGACGGTCGGAGTAACGTCAGGGCCCGGAAAGTTGTGGGCGCGCGTCGTGGCTCCCCGAGTCACCTGCATGTAGAGCGTGGCCTGCCCCTGAAGCAGGTTGTTCTGCTTGAGGAGCTGCTTGCCGATCTCGACGAACTTTGCTGGGGAATCTCCGGTCTCGAGCGAGATTCTTACGCCATCGAGGCTCCGCTCGAGGCGCTGATTGTGGAATCGGGTGGCGAACAGCCTCCCATTGATCGCGCGGAGCACTTCGTAGACACCGTCGCCGAATACGAACCCGCGATCCTCGACGGACACGCGAGCCTCAGACCGCGGGAGAAACTTGCCGTTCACGTAGACGACGTCTTTTTGATCCATATCAGTCGCCATCAACTGGTCTTGACACCCGTCGCGCTGTAGGAGCAAGCGCCGAACACCGGAAACTTTCCGGGGTTGGGGTCTGAAACGGTTCCGCTGAAGGACCCCGCGGAATTCATCGTTCCCCGCAGCTCCATTTCGGTTCCTGAGCCGGTGGATCCGCCGAGGAAGAGGTCCGTAAAGCCGCTACTAAGGGTTACAGAGCTGCCGGCGTTAATCGGACGGACGACGGTTGTTGGCGGATTCTGCCACGAGCTCGTGGCGGACGCGACGGTACCATCCGAGAGCACATCGAGATGCATGGTCAACACCTGCCCATCCGCCAGCGATCCGCTCGCGCACGCAGGAGTGATCGATGGGTGCAGAGTGAAGGACCAATTGCCCGCAGCGTCGGTCTGTGCGAGCCCTCCACTGCCACCGAAACCGATGAAGGGATCAGTGCTGGTTTCGCAGGCGCTGATGAAGAGTACCATTGTCAGACAAAGGACTATGTTTCGCACGTGATGCCTCCGGAGTTTAGCGCTAGATTGTGCTCGCATTCGGCAGGTGCAATTCGTTTGCCGTAGTCATACGCACGAAACCGTCACTTGCTGCGCACGTAAGGGGAATAGGCCAACAAGACAAAAAATGTCGCCAGACCCCAATTTCTTCCTCGTTCAAACCGTGTTGTCGTGGGTGGTACCAGGGATTGTCATCATTGTCCTGGGGGTCCCGGTCGTACGCCTCATCACGCGCTGGCTCGAGCCGAAGCCAGTTCCGCCACGGGAGCTGACGACGATCAGCACCAGGCTCGAGGGCATCGAAGCGGCGGTAGAGGCGATCGCCGTCGAGGTCGAGCGCATCTCGGAGGCACAGCGTTTCTCGGCGAGGTTGCAGTCCGAGCAACAGCGGCCAAGGCTCAGGGAAGCAGGCGAGTCGCCGGGCTCTCAGAGCTGACGATAGCGAGAACGAAAAAGGGAGCGCCTCTCGACGCTCCCTTTTTCATTTATTGGATCAGGCTGATTACGCGCAGGTAATCACACCGTTAACCATTGTGCACGTCTTGGCCGACTGCGTGTGCGTAGCGGTCGCGCTCCATGAAGGCGGCGGTCCCGGGACGTCTATCGCAACGATCGTGACGTTCTGCGACGGCGTGAACCCCTGGAGAGGCGCAGCCATCGTCGCGGTTCCACCGAAGTAGGCGCCACCGTTGTCGGCAGCATACTGCTCTTCGTAGGTCGCGAGGTTACGAAGGTCAGACTTCATCTGCGCTACGTAAGCCTTGTCCTTCGTATTTGCAAATTTCGGAATCGCAATCGACGCAAGAATGCCGATGATCACGACGACGATAAGAAGTTCGATTAGTGTAAAACCCTTTTTGTTGACCGACATTTGAGTCTCCTGAAATCCTATTTGGCGACGGCGATCCGTTGTCGTCTACACATCAAAGACGCGACATTTCGCTGTTCTGCAACCAGGTATTAAGCAATCATTTTGCCATAGACAGGCTCAACCGTAACTCGCTGTATGACTTGGTATTAGCGCGCTTGCTTAAAGGACTTTAGGAACTCAAATTGCCGCAAATTGCCATGCACAAGGCAATATGCTGGAGATCAAAAATGAGTCGCCAAACTGCCCAAAATACACGTGGTGCGAGCACCCGGAGGACTACGTAACGCGACGTATATGAGGCGGTTTCTGAGGTCGGCATACTGGGATACCACACGTTAGGAGACTCGGCATGCGACCCGCCCCCAATTACACGCGCGCCTTCCCTCTACCGGTTGTCCTCATTGCTGTCCTCCTTACCGCAGTAAGCAGCGGTTGCAAGGGAACGACCGAACCTCATTCGGATTGGGCTACACTCACACTCGTTTCGGGAAACAACCAGACCGTGACGATGGATGCCGTGGGGCCATTGACCAATTTCCCGCAACCCGTGGTCGTCCACCTCGACAGCCTTGGAACGTCAATCGGGGATGGAGAGCTGCGCGCCGCCGTCTGGATGAGCGGAATGCCCGGGCCAAACGGACCCTATGCTTTTACCAGTGGCTCGGACGGCACCGCTTCGATGCAACTGCAAGTGAGCAACATACCCGGGCCGGTCAGGATCGAACTATCCTACGTGCGGTGCGTGAGACCGGGCTTCTTCTACTGTGATCAGTACAAGACTTTCGCGACGTTGTCCCTGTCCGCTGTCGCGGTACGATAAGGCCGCTCGACTGCTGTTAACCAACACCAAGGAGTCATATATGAAGCGGAAACCGCTAGTTGCCATCTGCGCCATCGCCTCGATGGCGTGCGCTTCCAGTTCACAACGCACCCAGGGCGTGGACAACGGCACCGCGAATCAGTTAGCCGAGGTCGAGCGTTCCTGGGGGGACTCGTACGCGCGACGCGACGTTGCGACGTTGGACAAATTCCTCGCAGATGAGTTTGTCGACATCGGTGAGGACGGAATGATGGACAAGGCTGCGTATCTCGCGCAGGCAAGAGGCCTTGGCCCTACGTCGGAACCGCTGGTCTTCTCCGAGCGTCGCGCCCGGCGATACGGAGATGTGGCGGTATCGATAGGTCGCATGCGGTGGGAGAGCGAACCCGAGCGGATGGCAGGCCAGTATATGGCCGTCTACGTCATGCGAGCCGGCCATTGGCAGCCCGTCGCTTTTCAGCTTACTCCGGCTCCCCGAAGTTAGGACCGATAGGCTCAGAGCAGGACGGATATCGCAACCGCGTGCGGTGATCTTCGTCGGGGCGAGCGTGCGAGCGTCAGGTGGGGCACGCGAGTTGCCCCCCTTAGCTCGCCTAATGGAGGCACGACCGATGAAGCCCGCCCAACTTTTCAATTCAGCCCTCTTCCTGTTGGTGGTAAGCGTGAGCGCCATGGCGCATGCTCAGGGAGGCCAAGGGAAAAAGTCCGGTCCATCGCCGCAGGACAAGGCCGCGCACCCCGACAAGCGCGCTCAGACGCCGGCCCCCGAAAAGGGCAGAAAAGCGCAGACGCCCGCGCCAGCGCAAGCCACTAGACGGACGACGGTTCAGTCGCCAAGGCCGACGCCAAGTCGAGTTGCCAGAACGTCGCCGGCTCCTGGCGTCCAGCGGCGGCAGCAGGTTCAGGCATCAGCGCCTGCACGGGGGAGAACGGTGGCCAGGCCCGCGACAGTTGCGGCGGCCAGGCCGATGCCAGTTCCGGCTGTCGCGCAGAGCCAGCGGGTTCACGCAGAACAGCAGCGGGCAGCCCAGTACAGACCGCGCCTCGATCAGGGGCTCCGTCTCGGTCAACAGCGGGCGGCGCAGCTCCAACAGCAGAAGCACCTTGCTCTGTATCGTGCCCAACAGCAGTACCTGGCCCAGCTCCGGGCGCAGCAGCTGCGCTTACAAACGGCCCGCAATTACTCGAACGATCCGTACGTCCGCGCGGTCCCAGTGTATCGCTACGCCTACAGCGGCTACAATCGCGAGACGAACCAGTACGGTGCCGACGTGCTACGGCAGGCAGTGAACGACGGCTATCAAGAGGGCGTGCGCTTCGGACAAGCCGATAGGCAGGACGGCTTGTCGCCGAACTACCAAAACAATTACGCCTATCAGGATGCCAACTACGGGTACGCGGGAAACTATGTCGATCAGAGTGACTACAACTATTATTTCCGACAGGGTTTCCAGCGCGGGTATACGGACGGATACTATAGCCGGTCCCAATACGGCAATGGCTCGTCTTCCATTCTCGCCAACTTGTTGACGACCATTCTCGGATTGACTTCGCTTCGCTGACGGAAGGCCTGAGAACCATCGACGCGGCGCGTGAATAGCAGAGGAAACCTGCGCCGTCGAGTAGAAAAGAAAGCCCCTGCAACGCACAGCGTTGCAGGGGCTTTGAATTTCAGTCGGGGCGCCCGGATTTGAACCGGGGACCTCCTGCTCCCAAAGCAGGCGCGATACCGGGCTACGCTACGCCCCGAAGTGAGCGCAAGTTACTATACCCTGCCTTCGGCGCGCAACGCAGTGAGCAGTGCGCGAAATGCGCGCGCACGATGGCTCGCACCGGCGGTTTTTTCGATCGTCGATTCGGCGAACGTGCCACCGAGGTCTGGCGCTTCGAAGTAGGGATCGTAGCCGAATCCTCCATTGCCGCGGGGGTGCGTCAAAACCCGGCCCACCGTTTCTCCCCGGCGGATAACCTCCCCCGCGTCGTCCTTGAACGCCGCGACGGAGACATATCGCGCCGAGTCGTTGAAGTGCGCGGGATCGCGACGCTTCGCGTCCTTCATGCGCGCGACCAGTTTGGCATTGTTCGCATCGTCGAGCGCTTTCCCTTTGAGATCTTCGCGGCCCGACCACCGTTTGCTGTACACTCCGGGCTCCCCGCCGAGTGCGTCGACGCACATTCCGGAATCATCGCCGAATGTCGGGAGCTCGCCTGACACCTCGAAGAAGTAACGCGCTTTCGCCAGCGCATTGCCTTCGAACGTGTCGTGGCTCTCGAGAGTGTCTTCCTTCCTGCTTTCGGGAATGCCGATCGTCGACAGGTCCACAAACTCGAGATCAAACGCGGCGAAGATCGCCCGGAGCTCGCGCAACTTGCCGGCGCTACGCGTCGCGACAAGGACTCGTCGCGCGCTCACTACGACGGAGCTATTGCTTGCAGCGCCGATCTCTGCGCCTCATCGAGTGAGCGGATGCCGGAGATCGCCAGCTCGATGAGCTGGTCGAGTTGCGCGCGATCGAATGTCCCGTGCTCCCCGGTGCCCTGCACTTCCACGAACTTCCCTTCGCTGCTCATTACCACGTTCATGTCGACCTCGGCTCTCACGTCTTCCTCGTAGTCGAGATCGAGCCGCGCCTCTCCGTCGATGATGCCGACGCTCACTGCCGCAACGCGCCGCTTCACGGGGGTTTTGGGCAGCTTCCCTGCAGTGACCATCCAATCGAAGGCATCCACTATCGCGACCGACGCTCCCGTTATCGCGGCGGTGCGCGTGCCTCCGTCCGCGACGAGTACATCGCAATCGAGCTTGACGGTGAACTCGCCGAACTTGAAATCGTCGAGCATCGCTCGGACGCTGCGCCCAATGAGTCGCTGTATCTCCTGGGTGCGACCGCCCAGCTGCGCTCTCTCTCTGGATGTACGCGTGCGCGTCGCGCGCGGCAGCATCGCGTACTCCGCGGTCAACCATCCTTCGCCGCTTCCACGCTTCCACCCGGGCACTCCCTCTTCCACAGAGGCTGTGCACAGCACGCGCGTCGCGCCGAATATGATGAGGCACGATCCTTCGGCATACGGAGCGATCCCGCGCTCGAACGTGATCGGCCTCAGCTCCGACGGCGAGCGGTCTTTGCGAGTTGTCTTACTTTGCTTCACCTAGCTTCCTTATGATCGCGGTGGTTGACTGGTCGGGTGTGAGCGGGACGACGACGACGCGTCCACCCCAGCTCTTCACTTCATTGGCGCCGACGATCGTCGCTTCCGTGTAGTCGCCGCCCTTTACTATCACGTCCGGCTTCAGCGCCTTCACCAACTCGAGTGGCGTATCTTCCGGGAACACGACAACGAGATCGACGCACTCGACCGCGGCGAGCACGAATGCGCGTTCCTGCTCGTTGCGTACCGGCCTCCCGGCGCCCTTGAGGCGCCGAACGGAGTCGTCGCTGTTGACGCCGACGACCAGACCATCCGCGGTTCCACGCGCCGCCATGAGCAGGTCGATGTGACCTGGATGGAGCAGATCGAAAACGCCATTGGTGAAAGCTATCCGGTCCTTTCTTGCGGCTCGCCAGCGCTCAGCTTCTGCCCGGGTAGCTATTTTCGCCGCGGGGTCGCGAGGCCTCAGAGTCTGCTCATTACCATAGGGTGGAAATGAATGACTCGTTCTTTCTTCATTGGAAGCTTGATCACTTCGTCGTAGTCGCTCTCGATGGTGATGACGGCCGGGCCACGGGTAATCGTAATGAGCTCGGCACCCGGTGGTAGCTGGAGCGAATCGGCGAGCGCCGACAAGTGACCCGTGATCTGTTGGTCGGTCACCGTCGAGGCGAATCTTGCCTCCTGTCCCATCGCGTCCTTGAACCTGTAGTAGCGGAAATAGGCCGCGCCGAAATCGGCGGCGAAGTAGGCTCCAATGGCGAGAATGAGTAGAGGGATCAGACATCCCAGGGGTGTCGCGCCGCGACGACTCACCACTGCGATTGTGCTCCTTCGATTACGTCGTTGACGATCCGGTCGATTGCCTGTTTTCTGCCAGCGGCCACTTCACGCTCGTCATACTGCCCTTCGGCGAGCAATCCTTTCCGCTGCCACAGCGTCTTGCCGGTTACTTGATCGACCATCTCGATGTCGACGACGAGTTGGAGGAGGCGGTGTGCGGTCGTTGCCTGCTTGTTGCCGGCGTTGTAGCCGATCGGAATATCTACTTCGTAGCGCTGGATTGTCCCCCTCACGATTGCGTTCGCTCTGGATTCAGAAGCGTCGCGAAGACCAAGCCGGTCGTGCAACCGGCTGCGCAGTGCATCGGAGAGCTCGCGCGGAAGCTCTGGTGTCGCCGTCTGGTTCTCGAATGGAACGATTGCGACCGTCCTTATGTGACTGGGTAGCCCGCCACCCGTAAAGCCATACGGGATGCAGGCGGTCAGCGCCAAGACAAGACTATAAGCTCCAAATCGTCGCATTGAAAGATCCAGGTTGCTCCCGCAACACCGTGAGCCGAAGCTGCCGGCGCGCGCCAGGTGCTTCATAGCTGAGCACACCGTTGGGTCGACGACTGAAGCTATCTGTGATTTTCCCTCCCGAGATATGCTCGAGTCCAACAAGAGTGTCGCCGCGAATAGCCACTCGCCACTCGACTGGGCGGCCCACATCAGCACGCAAAACGTCACCGTCAAGCCGAACGACCGTGTCCGGAAGCGCCGGAATGGCGAGTCGCCCGAGCGCCGCCCACATCATCGGTGTTGGCGGAATGTAGCGCCGGACCAGGTCCGCGTGTGGGGTTCGAAGAGAATCGCCGATCAGGATGGCAGCTCCGGCACCCAACCCTCCGCCGAGAAAGAAGTCGAGCCTCGCACTGTCGGGAGACGCCATGCGCACGGCACCATCTCCGCGAGCCGCGATGTCGCCCTCCGCGTAGTCCCACTTGAAAACGATGTGCCGGTGCCCAGGTGGAAGCGTCAGTGTGGGAAGCGATCGATCCGGCGCCAGCACGCCCTTGAGTGGCGCCGCGACCGGTGCACATCCCACCGCCGCGAGGAGAACGCAAGCCAGAAACTTCTTCATCGCGGATCTACCCTCGTGATCAGATCGCCCTGGACGATCTTGTCGAGAACGTCGTACCCACCGACGACGCGCCCGAAGACAGTGTAGTGCCCGTCGAGGTGAGGCTGGGGCGAATGCGTGATGAAGTACTGACTCCCGCCGGTGTCGGGTCCTGAGAGGGCCATGCCAACTGCTCCGCGCTCGTAGCGGTGCCTGTTCATCTCATCGCGGATCGCATAGCCCGGGCCGCCGTTCCCATCATCGCGAGGATCTCCATCCTGCGCGACAAAGTTCGGCACCACGCGATGGAAGCGGGTGTTTCGATAGTATCCGGACCGGGCCAGCGAGAGGAAGTTCCAGACAGTGATCGGAGCTTCCGTTCCAAAGAGCTCGATACGAATCGGACCGCGGACGGTGTTGATGGTCGCGCTCACAGTCTTGCCCGTGTTCGCCGGCATTACGATCGTGCGCACTACGCCCTCGTACCAAGCGAGAGGTCTTGGTGTTGGAGGAACGCTTCCCCACTTCGCCCAGGCAGGAATGTCCTTTCCTGCCGCGCGTTCCAGCGGATCGGCCGGCACGGGAGTCTGAGCGAGATGCGCGAGCCAGGTTGCGTTCAGCGAGCTGCTGTCCTTTTTCCAGAGCGCGGCCACGTACTGGATTGCCGCAAGTCGCGCGTCATTCGCCGAGTCGCGCCCCGCCTGACTGTAGCTCGTGAGGACGGCGGACAGGTCCGCCGCCGACGGACGCTCGGCCAGTGCGCCGATGACGCTCGCACGAACGAAGAAGTCCGGATCGCGCAACCCGTTGATGAGAAGCGAGTGGAGGGAATCCTCGAGCGGCATCGAGGCGGGCGGAGTCAGCGCCGCGTATGCGGCTTCTCTGACTCGCGGGTCCGAGTCACTCGTCAGGGGCACAGCTCGCGCCATGACGAATGCGCGATCGAGACTGTCTCCAGCCGCCGATGCAACTGCCGCGCGAAGTCTCCAGTCGGAGCTCGTCGCCCACTGCGTCAACTCCACCGGCCTGAGTCCGGCGCGCACTGCGGACGCGAGCAGCGAAGACCGATAGACGAGCGACGTGTCGAGCGCCCACAACGCCGGCAACTCCGTCGCATCCGGCTTGAGCACTGTTCCAAAGCTTTGCGCTGCCACGACGCGCACGTTGGGATCCTGATCGTGAGCCGAATAGATCAGCGCTGCCTTGGCGATGGGACCGTAGGTGCCTAGAGATCGAATAGCGTTGACTCTAACGTGCGGATCAACATCGCCTACGAGCCGCGACAGCACGACGAACGCCTTCGGACCAAGCGAATCGCCCGCAGCTGATTTCGCGAGGCCGCGCGCGATCTCCGCGCGAGCACGCTGATATCCATTCGACGCATTGACGTATGGAGCAGCCGCACCAGGTGATCGGTCGGAGTTCTGCGGTCGTCCACTGAGAGCGGGAGACGCCTCGAGATCGAGGAGGTCCCGCACGCCTGCCGGCGCGCGAGTGCGGGCAATTGCGTAAGTCGCTGCCCAGACGACGGAGGGATGCTGCGCTCGCAGATAGGGCGTTATGTCAGCGAGCGGAACCGGACGCAGCTTCGTGGCCGCGAGCAGCAGCTGGATCGTAGTGCCGGTATCCGTCTGACTCTTGAGTGCATTGATGATTGCCGCCCGCCCTGGAGCACCGATCTCTCCGAGCGCCCAAGCCGACTCACGCGCGACCTCATTGCTCGCCGACAGAGCGCGACTCAGATCTGAAATGGAAGCGGTGTCGCGGAGGAGCCCGAGCGCGTACGCCGCGTTTGCCGCAACCGTTGCGTCCGAATCCTTGAGCAGCGCGCGAAGCAACGAAGCACCGGACAGTCCGCGCTCTGCGCCAATCTGTCCAACAGCGATTGCACCGGCGGCTCGCAGTGGCCTCCATTTGCTCGCCAGAGCGCGACCTATGAGTGCGGTGTCGAGCTGCCGCGTATCGGTCATCGCGAGAAGTCGGCCCCATAGATTGACTTCGTATTCGCCGACTCCCGACGGCAATCGTTGCCCGCTCGCCGACTCAGAGCAAGCGAAGAACAACACAGCAAGCGCAAGCTTTTTACGAAGCCGCATTCTCAAGCACCTTGCGTAGGGTTTCTGGCAACGTCGTGAGTCGCGAATCACGCGTCAACGAAGCGAGCTTCGTCGAGGCCGTGACAAACTTCTCACCGGTTTCCGCATTTGAGATCACGTACTCGAACGTCAGCGTTCGCGACCTCACGTCGGTGATTCTGGTTGTAACACGGATCAGATTATCGTAGCGGGCAGCCGAGTGAAAGCGAAGGCTCGCTTCGACGACGGCCAGCGTCACGTTTTGTCTTTCCAGCTCCGCGTACGGGGTTCCCAACGCGCGAATGAACTCGGTACGCCCGATCTCGCACCAGATCAGATAGTTGGAGTGATACACCACCTGCATCTGATCGGTCTCGGCGTAGCGGACGCGGAACTCGACCGTGTGAGCCGTCCCCCTTTTTGAATGGGATGTCATGTGGGAGGGAAACTACAACCTCGAACAACTCAGTTCTATGTTGCCTTTCTACCGATCTCCGAAAGAGCCGTTAACTTCAGCCAGTGTTGAGCGCCCCCTGTTATATCGTGTCCGACGCGCACCTGGGCGTAGCCAGCCCGCAGATCGAGCGCTCGTTCGTGTCGTTCCTGCGCGGACTCGCTGGAGAGGCGAAGTCGCTCGTGATCAACGGGGACCTGTTCGACTTCTGGTTCGAGTGGAAGACGGTCATTCCCCGGCGGAGTTTTCGCGCGCTGGCGGCGCTCGCCGAGCTGCACGACGCCGGCGTGGAAATACTCTGGGTAGCGGGTAACCACGACTGCTGGGGCGGCGAGATTCTTCGTGACGATGTCGGCGTGTCGTATATCGTCGGGCCGTGGGACGGGACCATCGCGGGATGGAAAGTGCGCGTCGAGCACGGAGACGGGTTGCGCGACCGCGAAGACCGTGGCTACCGGATGATACGACCGATCATGAGGAACCAGCTCGCGATCAAGGCATTTCGCACCCTGCTCCACCCCGATTGGGCGAGCAGACTCGCGCAGGGCAGCTCGAACGCCAGCCGCACCTATCGCGCGAGAGACGAAGGTCGAGGGCTTCGCGAATACGCGAAGCGGGAACTCGAGAGCGCCAAGGATCTCGATTTGCTCGTGTACGGACACTCACACGTCGCCGCGCTCGAGCAAATGGAGAACGGTCGGGTTTTCGCGAACGCTGGATCGTGGCTCGATGCTCCGACGTTCATCAGGCTAACCGACGAAGTGGTGGAGCTGCGGCGGTGGGACGGATCAACCCAGGGTGCGTGTCTCAACTCGGTCAATCGGTGATCCGAGGAAACGCTCGCCGAGCGCAAGAAACGTGTCGGGCGCATCCGATGAGATGAAGCGATAGCGGGCGTCGTTGGGCGAAGTGTTCTCGAGGCCGTTTGATTTGAGGAGCTGCGCTGTCTCACGCGCCGTCTCGTACGCACTGTCAATGAGCCGGACCTGGCGACCGACGACGTTTCCAATCACCGTCTTCATCAACGGATAGTGTGTGCACCCGAGAACGAGCGTATCGATCTCGGCGGATACGAGGGGAGCGAGATAGTTGCGCGCGATCGCCCGCGTCGGCTCGGCGTCGGTCCAGCCCTCCTCGACGAGGGGAACGAAGAGCGCGCAAGCTTGCGCTGTCACCTGGGCGTCGGGAACGAGCTTGATGATCTCCTTCTCGTAGGCGCGCGACTTTATCGTGCCGGCTGTTCCGATGACGCCGACACGCTTCGTCCTCGTCGCCGCCGCGGCGGCTCGCGCACCCGGCTCGATCACTCCGACGATCGGCATGTCGTATTCCCGGCGCAGCGCGGGTAGCGCATGCGCAGTGGCCGTATTGCACGCGATGACGAGCGCCTTCACGCCTTCGGCTTTGAGGTACGACGTGATCTCACGGCTGTAGCGCAGCACGGTATCCGGACTCTTCGGACCATACGGCACGCGCGCGGTGTCGCCAAAGTAAATGATGCTCTCGTGCGGCATCTGGCGGATCATTTCGCGGACGACGGTGAGGCCCCCCATTCCGGAATCGAAAACTCCAATCGGGGCCGGATTCGTCACCGCAGACTCACGCTCGCGTAGATGCCGGCTGAGCGGTGGGTAGCGACGGCGCCGATGTTGGTGCGGAAATCCCACAGATTCGCCGCGACATAGGCGTCCGCGCCGGAGAAGAGATGGTTGAAGATGATTGCCGCAATCCAGTCCTCGTAGTGCGTCCGGCGCGCTCGGATTCGATCCGGGGTGTACCGACTCGCAATCCAGGTCTCGGGAATCGGGAGCCCCGTCTTTGGATCGATCGCCGCGATGCCGGTCGAAGGATCGATCTTGTAAGTCGCAACGACGCTGTCGTGCGCCAATCCCTTCGCTTCGGCAAGATCGAGAGCGGCCTTTCGAGCCATGCCGATCGAGCCGATCTCGATGACAGCGTAAAGCATCGCCGACTTGTTGCGGCCGAAGACTGTCTGTGCGGAACCCGGAAGTATGAGGGAACTCAGAAACGCGCGCCGCGGGCTCATAGGGGGCGTGGAGTCGCCGGCCGCACGCTGGGGTTGCTGCGTCTTGGGTGGAGCAACGCCGGCGCGCGCGCTATCCCGCTGCTGCGCTTCGGCCGCACGCGCGTTGAGCGAGGCCATACAAAGGAGGAGCGCGAATACCGGGGTGGCGGGAGAGTGTGGGAATCGAACCCACCCGACCCTACGAAGTAGGGTCACAGTGATTTTGAAGATCACGGAAGCCACCAGGCCCCATCCACCCCCACGCGTCTCATTGAACTTCGATCGCAACTTCTCCCCGTTGAATGACCTCGCCGATCACTACCGATCCGGCAATGCGTGAAAGATACTTAGCGACCTCGCTCTTACTGACACAAACCACGAGGCCACCCGAGGTCTGCGGATCAAAGAGGATCGCGCGGTCTTCCTCACTACCCTTGTTCCATCGAACGAGGTCCTTCAGATACTCCGCGTTTCTCTTGGCGCCGTCGGTTGTCGAGCCGCCCTTCACCGCATCCCGGACTCCAGCAAAGATGGGAATCGAATCGAGGTCGATGCGGAGCGTGACCTTGCTCGCTCGAGCGATGTGGGACAGGTGCCCGAGCAGACCGAAGCCGGTGATGTCGGTCGCGCAACGCGCGCCAACAGCCAGCGCGGCCCGACTCGCCGCACCGTTCAGCGCCTTCATCGAATCGAGCATTGGACGCTGCGCGTCTGCCGCGAGCTTCCCGCGTTTTGCCGCGGTCGCGAGGATTCCATTGCCGATCGGCTTGGTGAGAATGAGCTGATCTCCGGGCACTGCTCCGGCATTGGTGAGAAGAAAATTCGGATGCGCGCGCCCAGTGACGGCGAGGCCGTACTTGAGCTCGGTGTCCACTACCGTGTGTCCGCCGACGATCAGCGCTCCAGCCTCGTGCACCTTCTCCTGCCCTCCGGCAAGAATCTGCGTGAGCACGTCGAGCGGAAGATCGCTGGTGGGAAACGCGACGATGTTGAGCGCCGTGAGCGGCTGTCCGCCCATCGCGTACACGTCGGACAAGGCGTTTGCAGCCGCGATCTGGCCGAAGTCGAATGGGTCGTCAACGATTGGCGCAAAGAAATCCACCGTCTGGACGAGGGCGAGATCGTCGGACACGCGAAAAACCCCCGCGTCGTCGAACGTCTCTCGTCCGACCAGCAATCGCGGATCTGTCTTTGTTGGAAGCGCGGCCAGCGCGCGGGATAGGTCACCCGGACCCATTTTTGACGCTCAACCGGCGCAACGCGCGAATTCAGTGAGGCGGAACAGCTCCTCGCGCGTTTTTGATGTGCTCATTCGCTCAGCGACTGCTACTTCGAAGCGACGACAGCGACCGCATCGATTTCGACGAGTGCGCCGCGTGGAAGTCCCGGGACCTGCACCGTTGACCGCGCGGGGCGGGCATCGCCCAGCCATTTGCCGTAGATCTCATTCACGGTGGGAAAATGCGCCAGATCGTGAAGGTAGACGGTCGTCTTCACGACATCACCCCACGAGGCACCGGCGGCGCGGAGAACTTCCTGGAGATTCTCCATCACCCTTTCAGTCTGCTCTACGATGCCGCCGTCGACGATCTTGCCGGCTACCGGGTCAAGCGCAATCTGACCCGCGGTAAAGAGGAAGCCGTTCGTGACGATTCCCTGGGAGTAGGGGCCGATGGCGGCCGGTGCTTTGGTGGTGCTGATCTGCTTCAGTGGCATTCAATGGCTCCGGGCCGGTGCCCGCGAAAGCGGGCAGAGTTCGCGTGAAGCGCGAATGTTACACACTATGCCGCGCCCAAGGCCAGACCGAAGAGCCGTCCCGCGTTGGCGGCAGTGACGCGGCCCAGCTCTATCGGATCGTCTCCGCGAGCGGTCGCGACCTTCAAGAGAGTGCGAGTGACCCACGCCGGCTCGTTCCGCTTTCCCCTGAACGGAACCGGTGCGAGGTAGGGTGAGTCGGATTCGACGAGAAGTCGGTCTGGCGGCACGAGCCGAAGAAGATCATCGTCGAGCCATTTGTTGAAGGTCACGATCCCGCTGAACGACACGAACCAGCCGGCCTTGAGCGCCGTCTCCGCCAGACCATGTGAGCCGGTGTAGCAGTGCATGACACCGAGGACGCCAAGTGTCTGCGCCTCACGGATCAGCGACCGCGTGTCGTCTTCCGCGTCTCGCGTGTGAACAACCACAGGTTTTTTCAATTCAGCCGCCAGTGCGATCTGAGCGCTAAAAGCTGCGCGCTGCGCGTCGCGCGGAGAATTGTCGTAGTGATAGTCGAGGCCGCACTCGCCGACCGCGACCGCACCGCTCTCGAGGAATTCACGAAGCCTGGGAATGTCACGGCGCTCGTCGAAAGGAGCCGCATCGTGTGGATGGATCCCGGCCGTGGAGAACACAAAGCCCGGATATTCGGCCGCGCATTGAGCCGCGAGAGCCGCTACCTCGAGCGACTCTCCGATGCAAACGATGGCCGCCGCGCCCGCATCGCGAGCACGGGAGACTACCGCGTCGCGGTCGCCGGCGAAGGCCGCGTCCGCGAGGTGGGCGTGGCTGTCGACGAAGCCTGACGCGCGCCCGTCTTGCGAGGCCATTTGCGTTCGATCCAGAGGAGCACCGGGGCTGCTACGTAAATCGAGCTGAAGGTTCCAGTGATGATACCGAACGCCATCACCCACGCGAAGGGCCGAATCACCTCGCCGGCAAAAAAGAGCAGCGAGAGCGTGGCGGCGAGAACCGTTGCGTGAGTGAGCACGGACCGGGGCAGTGTCTCGTTGATCGAGCGGTTGAGCGTCTCGTAGAGAGTCTCTTTCCTTCCCTTCCGCAGGTTCTCGCGGACGCGATCGAAGATGATGATCGTATCGTTCAGAGAATATCCGAGCACGGTCAACAACCCTGCTACGACCGTCAGCGAGATCTCGAGATGCATCAGCTTGAGGAACGCAATCGTCGTGAAGACGTCGTGACTCGTGGCGATGACAGCCGCTGTCGCGAAGCGCCACTCGAACCGGATCGACAGGTACACGAGCGTAATCAGAAACGACAGCAGGATCGCTACGATCGCGCCGCGGCGAAGCTCCTGTCCGACGCGGGGACCGACGGCCTCGGTGCGGACAACCTTCAGGTTGCTCTCGCCAAACTTTGTCTTCAGAACTTTCTCGATGGTGACGGCGATGCTCTCGGCGCCCTTCGACTGCGCGGAGACGGCGCTCGGATCCTGCGCCCGCACGGTGAATTCGCGGTTGGTCCCGAACTGTTGGATCTCAGCTCCGTGAATCCCGGCGTCGTCGAGCGTCTGCCGAATCACGCCGACATCGGGCGGTTGCGTGAACTCGAGCTGCATCAGCGTGCCACCCGTGAACTCGATGCTGTAGTTGGGGGGCTTGATCGCGAGCGACCCGAGACCGAGCAGGATGAAGGCGATCGTGATCGCCGCCATCACTTTCCACCAGCGGATGAAATCGTAGTTGGTGTCGTGAAGAATTCGAAGCATCAAATGCTCAGTGACTGCTGGGCTTCGCGCGAGCGATTCAGCCACAGCATGTAGAAGGTACGCACGACGAAGATCGACGTGATCATCGAAGCCGCGATACCCGCGAGAAGGGTTACGGCAAAGCCGCGAACAGGACCTGTGCCGTACTGATAGAGAACCGCCGCCGTCAGCGCAGTCGAGACGTTCGAGTCCACGATCGCGCTCATGGCGTGACGGAATCCTTCATCGATCGCGGTGCGAACAGTCTTGCCGTGGGCGAGCTCCTCACGTATTCGCTCGAAGATCAGGACGTTCGCGTCGACGGCTATACCGATGGAGAGCACGAATCCCGCGAGCCCAGGGAGCGTAAGGACTGCCTGGAATCCGGCGAGGGCTGCCAGAGTGTACAGGATGTAAAGGACGAGCGCGGCCACAGCGAGCGCGCCCGAGAAACGGTAGTAGCCGAGCATGATGACAACGACGAGCGCGACGGCGATGATGCCTGCAGTGATGCCCTTGTGGATGGAGTCCTGGCCCAGGCTCGCTCCGATCTGGCGAACCTCGACGACCTTGAGCGGAACCGGCAGCGATCCCGCGCGGAGCACCAGCGCCAGGTCCTGCGCGGCCTGCAGATCCTTACCACCCATCGTGATCTGGCCGCGCGCGCCGATCGCGCTCTGTATGACCGGCGGCTGCCCCATCACTTTCTGATCGAGGACGATCGCCATGAAGTCCTTGATGTGGCGCCCGGTCTCCATGCGGAAGCGGCGAGCGCCTTCGTTGTTCATCGTGAACTCGACGAGGTTCCCTTCCGTCGGCGAAGTGTTGGGCTTCGCGTTGGTGAGAAACTCTCCGGTGATGATCGGCTTGGCGTCGAGAACGTAGAGAGCCCGGTAGGTTCGGCCGCTGAGCGAGGTCGTGTCGCTGCTCCAACGCAGGACCTTGCCCGGCGGAAGCGCCGCGGTCACCTCCGGCAACGTGAGGTACTGTGTGACGGTACCGACATCGGGCTGAGCGACGTAGTACTCGCCCGGCATGTTCCCCTGCGTCAAGAGCTTCGAGAACGCCCCTGGACCGCCGACGGTTCCCACCGCGGCCGCGCTGTCGGTCTTGGCGGTATCCGCTTTCTTCGACGTGTCGGCGGTAAAGAGCGATTGCAAGCCGGCGCTGGAGGTGGTGTCCTTTTTAGCGCCTGGCGTAGCCGCCGCGACGACGAGCTTCTTGTCCCTCAACAGCGCATCCAGTCGCGGGAGTGATTTATCCAGCGCCTGCGTCTTGTCCGTGATCTGGAACTCGAGGAACGCCGACTTCTGAACGACGTCCTGAGCACGACGAGGATCGTCGATACCGGGAAGCTCCACGATGATCCGGTCGTTGCCAGCCTTCTGTACCAGAGGCTCTGAGACTCCGAATTCGTCGATGCGGTTACGAACGACCTTGAGCGCGTTGTCGATGGCCTTGCTCTTGTCGGGAACCGGGCCTTTTGACTCATCGACTTCGAGGGCCAGGTGCATGCCGCCCTGCAGGTCCAGTCCTCGCTTCAGCGGAACGCGCCTGACGGTGTCGTAGACAAACTCGCCGTTGCGCTTGACGCGCTCGATGACCGTGCGCGGAAACAGCGCCCAGATGGACGCTGCTATGAGTGCAAATATGCAGAGGATGCGGTACTTCAGACTCATGCTGCCTGAATGGGAAGAGGGTGCACTTCGAGACTAGCCTTTAAGGTTACCGGGAAGCTGAAGGAGAGTCAACGCGCTCCTTGCTTCACTCTCATCATGTCGCAGCTGCTTCGACAACTGTTCCGCCGAGGCAAACTTCCGGGTCTCTCGAAGTCTCCTGACAAAATCGATCCGCACGTGCACGCCGTAGAAATTCCCGGTCGTGTCGAACAGGTGCGCCTCGAGAGAGGTCGCGGAGTCGCCGAAAGTTGGACGCGGTCCGAGGTTCATCATTCCCCCGACCGGACCACGAGGAGTCTGGACACGGACAGCATATACACCCTCCGGGGGCAAAAGCTTCCTCGGCGGCGGAGCCCCGAGATTCAACGTCGGAAACCCGATTGTGCGCCCGCGCTGAGCGCCCTCGAGGACGCGCCCGCTCACTGAGTACGGACGTCCGAGGCCTGCCGATGCGCGATCGAGGTCGCCACCGGCAATCGCGCGGCGGATCGACGTCGACGACACCGAATGCCCATCCGGAGTAGCAACCGGATCGACGACCTCTACCCGGAATCCATCGCGTTCGCCGAGGGTGCGGAGAACGTCGACGTTGCCGGCCCGCTGTCGCCCAAAGCCGTGATCGTATCCGATGAGGAGCTCGCGCAGGCGAAACCGGCGGCGCAACAGGAGCTCTACGAATGCTTCGGCTGGATATGCGGAGAGCTCCGCCGTGAACGGCAGCACCGCGACGTAGTCGACGCCCGTTTCCGCGAGAACCTCGAGCTTCTCGTAGTGCGTCGTGAGCAGCAGTGGAGCGGCGGCAGGATTCACGATCTCGAGCGGGTGCGGTTCGAACGTGACTAGAACGCTGGGGATTTTGAGCGCGCGAGAGCGGGCCACCAGGCGTTCTATGACGTCACGGTGCCCGAGGTGGACGCCATCGAAAGTTCCGACGGTTACGACGCTGCCTTTGACGTAAGCCGGCAGCCCCGATTCGTCGGACGGATCGATGCGACTATGCATCGGCGATGACGCGAAGCGGCCTCACGCGTACCCGATCAGCGCTGAGGCCTTCGAGCGTCGCAGCGTCACGGACATCGAACTCGCCAACCCGCCTCCGCCTTAGCGCGCCAAGATGCGCGGCTGAAGAAGTTAGCCGGCCGAGGTCACGGGCAAGAGCTCGGATGTAAGTGCCGCCGCTGCAGGTGACGACCGCGGAAAGGGTCTCGCCGCTCAGCTGCCGGACGTCCCAGCTGTGCACCGTCACGTCGACCGCCGGCATGTCGAGTGGTGTACCGCGGCGTGCAGCGTCGTATGCGCGCGTTCCGTCCACGCTCTTCGCCGAGTACGCTGGTGGAACCTGGGAGATTTTACCGGTCAGCGAGTTGATCGCGGATCTAACATCGCTCTCGCGTGGCGCCGCGGCGCTGCGGATGACCGTTCCAGTCTCGTCGTCCGTGTCGGTCTCGGTGCCAAACCTGATCGTTGCTTCGTAGACCTTTGGCTCTGTGTCGAGAAAGCTTGCGAGCCTGGTCGCGCGACCGAGAAGAAGGACGAGGAGCCCGGTTGCGAACGGGTCCAGGGTGCCGAGATGTCCGATGCTGCGCTCGCCGTAAATCCTTCGTACGTGCTGGACGACGTCGTGTGACGTCATCCCGGCGGGCTTGTCAACGAGGAGCAATCCCTGGATCGGCGAGTGATCTTCGCCTGGACGATCAGTCGTCGTTTCGTCCACGCGCCGAGGAGGCGTCCTGCTTCTTGACGTCCGCGAGCAGTGACTCGATGCGGGCGGCGCGGGCGATCGTGTCGTCTTCCTTGAACTGGATCTCGGGAGCCACGCGCAGCTGGAGCTGTCGCGCGAGGCGCGAGCGGAGATGCGACGCGACACTGTCCAGCCCATCGAACGTGGCCTGCTTCTCTGTGTCG
>Ga0193699_10000394_pt1 | contig 19492 bp, 25 predicted proteins | sample L3c2metaG_FD_160095 | JGI IMG/M metagenome (GOLD analysis project Ga0193699, IMG submission 160095) | Soil microbial communities from a riparian zone of the East river system, Colorado, United States - L3c2 | ecosystem: Environmental > Terrestrial > Soil > Riparian zone | place: USA: East...
TTACCTCCATGACTGCTCCGATTGCTTCCGGCTGGAGCGATTGCCGGGTGGGACTTGCACCCACTGGAAAGCGCCGCCTTTGCACGGCGCACACCCAGAGCGGACATCGTCCCTTGAGTCTCACGACCGGTATACGTTTGTTTTGTTGGCTTGAGTCGGATAATTACTCAGTCGCGGCTTTGACCGATGAACTTGCGAACTTCCTCGAGCGCCGTGAGATCCGGCATTCCCTTGATAGCCTCGGAAGCCGGGCACCACGGATACGGCAGTCCGGGCAACCAGCCCATCACTGGACGAAGATATTCGGACGGCAGTACCTTCATCATCCTGATGGTAATTGTGAGCTCATCCACGAGATATGGCTCGTTCCTCTCGAATGACCAGTCGTAGTACCCACAACCGACGCGGACTGAGCCGCCAGCTTTTTCCGACATCCCCACTAGCCAGGGACATGTATACTTGCCGGTATTGCCCGTAGGAGGATCGCCAAGACAAAACGTGTAGACGTTTTCGTAGACTTGCCCAAAATCCCGAACCAAAATTTGTGTAATCGCATCGACCCCATTCGTAAGAGGCCGAAATGAAATCGTGCCTGTCTCGACCGTCATTTTAAGTTTAGCAGTCTCAGCGAAAACAAACTTCATCAAATGAGGACGGTTTTCGTCCTTTGCGTGCAGGTAGGTTTGAATGCCTTCTGATCGACTGGGCACGGTTAGCTTTCCGGTACCGTTTTGGTTTATCCTTGGGGCAGCGATGCTTTGCGCAAGTCATCCAGCACACGTTGCCGATCAACATCGGACCGGTAGGGGAACACGTATCGAATCTTAGCCAAGCTGACGCTCGAATTCCAGTTTTGCAATTCTGCCACTGCCAGTCTGGCTTCTTCAAGTTGACCAAGCGAGGCATGACTCGCCGCCCTATATACTAGATCTCTAAACGCCGGCTGGTTGATCTTCGCCAGCTCATCGACAGCCTCACGGCTTTTACCGGCCGCGTAGTATGCTTCTGCCAAATAAGTGTGGAACCAGGGGGGATAGCCAGGATCGAGCTCGATCGCCTTGTGAATGGAGTTCAGCGCCTCCATCGGCCGTCCCGCAAAGGTCAAGGTCTGTGATAGATCGACGTATACAATGGCGTCGATCGGCGCCATGGCAAGCGTGATCTCCCGCTCGTCAAGCGCGCGGCTGTAATCCTGTTTGCAATAGAAATAGGCCAGAGCCATTAGCCAATGGCCGTGCATTTGCCCGAGCCGTGGGATGTCCTTCCCAGCCATTCCCTCACTTCCGAGGGCGAAGGCGCGCTCAAGATCGCGCCGCGGGTCGTCGCTGAAACCCCTGCGAACATCATTAAGATACGTCCAAGCGAGCTTGATCTTGATGATGGCCGAATCGGGGAACCGCTTCAGCCCCTCAAAGGCGACCTGCCGCGCTTGCTCCAAGTCGTCCTTTGGGCCCCGCATGATTAACCCATGTATACGCAGGAAATAATCATACTCCTGAAGCTTAGTCGCATCCTTGCTCCAAGCATTTCGGTAATCCGCCGCGCGGATCTGGCCGTGCATACTGCCCACTGAACTGACAATCTTATGGGTGACCGCATCCTGCAAGGCGGCAACATCATTGCCCTCCTCATCGTAACGCTGCGCCCAGACGTGGTGCCCCGATGCCGCCTCGATTAGCTGCGCCGTGATCCGCACCCGATCGCTATCCTTCCGAACGCTACCTTCGAGAATGTAGCGCGCCCCCAGCTCCCGGCCGATCTGCCGAATGTCGGGGGATTTTCCTTTATACGCGAAGGCGGAGGTGCGCGAAATTACACGAAGCTCCGGGTTTTGCGAGAGCCATGTAGTCAAGTCTTCGGTGATACCATCGACGAAGTACTCAAGCGCCGCATCGCTGCTCATATTTGCAAAGGGCAGCACCGCGATTGACGGTTGCTCGGAAAGCAAACCTCCAGGCGAAGGTATCGGCAGCACCGCGGCAGACTCGATCGGTGACGTTCGCTGCTGCCAATACGCAACGCTGGTCACACCTATCCCAATAAGTAGCGCCGCCGCAACGAGCCAACCGCCGCGCCGCAGCAGCAATGGCGCACGCGAGGTGCTGCTAGGGTGGACACGGTACACCCGCACGGCCTCTGAGATGTTCTTAACGTGCTGCTCGCCAAGAAAGTCGTATCGGAGGGGGAGTTTGTTCCTCACTTGATCAAACACCGCACCGGAGATGTAGACAGTGCCCGGCTCGGCCAAATTCTCCAACCGAGCAGCGATATTCACTCCGTCGCCGTAAATGTCCCCTTCATCCAAAATGATATCGCCGACATTGATGCCCGCTCGAAACTCAATCCGCTTCTCCCTCGGCACATCCACATTGCGTTCAATCATACCGAGCTGGACCTCGGTGGCGCAGCGCAACGCGTCGACAACACTGGGGAATTCAATTAAAATCCCGTCACCCGTCGTTTTGACGATCCGACCGTTATGCTCAATAATTTTTGGATTGATCAGTTCACGCCGATGCGCCTTGAGACTTTCAAGGGTGCCCTCTTCGTCTGCGCCCATTAGGCGAGAGTAGGCGACTACGTCGGCGGCTAGGACTGCGGCCAGCCTCCGCTCGGGGTGTTTTGGGGTTATAGATTTATCCGCGCTGGACATGCGAGCCTCCCTTCTAGAAGAACTCCGATGGACGAGAGGAGGTGCACGTGGACCGCTCCGATCGTGACATGCGCCTGCTCTTCCGGCCTTCCCGTACATGCCGCGCACGCTGCACGCCACCGCTTTTAGGTTAGGACTGCGGACCGAGGGGCGATCGATTCAAAAGATCACCTTCCCATCCTCCGACCTTCACGGGACTCTTTTCATGCGGCTTTCCATATCGCCCGCCATGACACCGCTACGCAGCCGTTCCCACATGCGGCAGGGTCAACATTGTTGCTGGGTCTGCGACGGATCGCTAATCGGCGTCCTGCCTTGGCCGGCTGGTTGTCACAAAACTCGATGCCAAATATTGGCGGAGCAGCGCGGCGAAGCCGCGTATGACCCGTCGCCCGCAATGAGCGCGCCAGCCGTATTGTCGCCCGAATAAGCAAGCGTTGCAAGGGCCGAATCCTCCCGGGCCGAATCCTCCCGGCCCAGCCAAGCAGTCACTCAACTGAAGGAACTCAGAGCAGCCTCGCACGGACGGCAGGTTGCAAAATCGTTCCAATACTGTCGAGCTCGCATGCCCTACTTCGCGACGTAGGCAAGCAGGACTTCGGCGAGCTCGCGTGGATGGGAGAGCGCAACCAGGTGGCCGCATGGGATTTCGTCGATGGTCTTGCCGAGCCGCTCGTGTGCCACGCGTGCCTGAAAGTCGCGCGGAGAGAACCGATCGTCTTTACCAACCACCACATGAATCGGAACATCGGGCCACGCTTGGAAGTTCGCGGGCTCGCTGAAGGCGATCTCGGATTCCCGGCGCTGGTGCGCGGCTCCTTCTTCGGCGACATCCTTTGGCACATCACGGAGGAAATACGTGGCGAGATCGAACTCGACGCTGTAGCCACCAGCGTCCGAGCGCGAGTGCACACGAGCGCTGCCGTGAATGCGCCCATCGATTGGGCAACGAGTGTCACGTCGCTTCGCTTCCCGATCGAGGCGACGACGAGGCCGGCGTAGGCGTGTAGGCCTGCGGATGGCAGGACGCGATGCCAATACCATGCGGCACCTCCAGCTCCGGGAATCAGAACGAAGGTCGTCATCAATGCTTAGCCACCGTCTCGCATCCCCTCGGTTCGTCGGTTCTTAACTCGCCGGAGGTGCAAGCTTCCTTGTCGGCGTCGGTGATCTCGATCCATCGGGTCTATCAGTGCGTGCTCGTTAGCGTTGTACACAGTAAATTGTATCAGTTCGCATGACGCGCAGAGCGAGAAGGAACGTCTGCTTCTGTGCAGGTTTTCGGACATCGGGCGATGTCCGACTTGAGTCCGTAATGCGCACCAAAGCGGACGTTCGCCAACGCCCATCGATTTATGAGTTCACGCCCTAGCCTGCGGGCCCACGGGACAGACCTATTTGCATTTTTTTCCAAATTGTGTTTGCCTGAATGCAAATAGACTGCTAATTCTACGCCCGCAATGAAAGGTATCTCACCATGGTTTTCATCCCGTCCCCGCAGCAGGCGGCCTTCATCCATGAGGCCAAAACCGGGACTAGCTCCATCGTGCTGATCGCCGTGGCCGGCGCCGGCAAGACCACCACGATCCTCAAGGCCGTGCCTCAGATGCGCGGCTCCTCCATAATCCTGGCATACAACAAGAAGATCGCCGACGAGCTGAAGGCCAAGCTCAAGCGCGATTGCGTGGACTGGAAGAAGGCTGAAGCTTCAACCGTCCACGCTATCGGCCTGCGCAACTACCGCAAGGCATTCCCAAAGAACCGGGTAGTCGCCGACAAGGTCGGCAACATCTGCTCTGCCATGTGCGAGTCCGGAAAGATCGGGCCGGAACTGGTGCCTCACACCTCTGTCATCTGCAAGCTGGTATCGCTCGCCAAGCAGAATGCCTTCGGCATCATCGGCGATATCGACGACTTCTCCATCTGGATGGATGTCGTGGATCACTTCGACCTGTTCGATGAAGAGCCGCTCCAGAAGAAGGCTGACGGCATCATCGATACGGCGATCGAGATTTTGAAGGAGTCGAACAACGACTCCGAGATCATCGACTTCGACGACATGATCTACCTGCCGCTGCTCTACCAGATTAGGTTCTGGCAGTACGACAACGTGCTGATGGATGAGGCGCAGGATGCCAACATCGTTCGCAAGCTCATGGTGGATGCGCTGCTGAAGGACGGTGGCCGGTTCTTTGGCATCGGAGATCCGTGCCAGGCCATCTACGGCTTTACGGGCGCCGACAACGACAGCATGGATAACCTGAAGTCGTATTTCCAGTGCAAGGAAATGCCACTGACGGTGACCTACCGCTGCCCGAAGTCTGTGGTGAAATTCGCGCAGGCCTGGGTCTCTCACATCCAGGCACATCCATCCGCGCCTGAGGGAACGCTCTCCCTCGAGACGTTCGAGCAGATGATCCAAAGGAGGGACCGCCTCAACCAGGATGCGGCCATCCTGTGCCGCAACACCCGGCCCCTGGTGACGGCGGCGTTCGCGCTGATCCGCGAGAAGATCCCCTGCCGGATCGAAGGTCGCGATATCGGCGAAGCCCTGAAAAAACTGGCCACCCGCTGGAAATCGATCCAGACGATCCCGGAACTCGAAGAGAAACTCGAAGAGTGGCTCGAACGAGAGACCGAGAAGTGGACCGCCAAGAAGAAGTTCGCCCGCGTCCAGGAAGCTGAGGACAAGGTCGAGACCCTCAAGGTGGTGATGGATGCGTGCCGGCTGACAGGCAACAACGAGATAAACCACGTTGTGGCCTATCTCGACAGCATCTTTGCCGACAACGTATCGGGCGTCCTGACGCTGTCGACGATCCACCGGTCGAAAGGCCGGGAATTCAAACGAGTCTATTGGCTGGATCGCTTCAATACCTGCCCATCGCGATACGCAACTCAAGATTGGGAAAAGCAACAAGAAAACAATTTGTGTTACGTTGCAGCAACACGGGCAATGGAAGAGCTGATCGATCTCCTCCCGCCAGTGGCGAAGCCGATAGCCGCCAACGAGAACAATAAGCCAGCAGCCGAAGTCAAGGCTGCATGATGTCGTTCTACGTCTACACCTTCAAGGCCGACGATGACGCCCTTCCCTTCTACGTTGGGAAGGGCACGTCCACCCGTGCCAATGATCATCTGGCAATATGCCAGAGGCCAGCACCTCGATCCAGGTTTCATCGGAAGTTGAAATCAATGCTGGATGCAGGTCTGTCTCCATGCATCGAGATCGTAGCTGATGGCTTAACTGAAAACGAGGCGCTTCAGCTCGAGATAGAGCTGATCGGTAGGTATGGCCGTCTGGGCATTGATGATGGCGGCATCCTTCTGAATGTCCTTGAGGGCGGAGACAATCCTCCGAACCATAAAGGAAGGAAGTTTGCCGAACGTAAGTCGCCAACCACAAAAGGCCAGCCTGGTCGGGTGTGGACCGAAGAAGATCGGCAACGACACAGCCAGATCATGCTCTCCAGGATGAATGATCCTGACACGCGAGAGAAATGCTCGGCGGCTAAACGCGGCCGGCCAGTCAAACTGACAGACGAAGCACGATCCAAGATCGCAGCCTCTATCCGCGGGTCGAAAAACCCTAAGGGTAGTGAGGCTAAGCGCGGATCGTTGAATCCAATGTTTGGTCGAAAGTGGTTCAACAACGGGGAGCGGTCGACCCTCTTTCACCCTGAAGCCGTTCCGGAAGGATGGCTCCCAGGCAAGCTGCGCCGCAGGGCGTTTGCATGAATTCAAACCAGGAGAGACCGATGAACGGTTTTGTTCTCTACCGGGGGCCGTCCGAAATCGACGGGCAGCCCATCGTTTGCATTGCCACCGGACTGATAGACGGCGGCTCCAATACCAAGACCGGCCCGATGATCCAGATCTACATCATCCGAGCGGACATGAACCCGCTCCGGGCGGCCCAGACAGGCGACGACGTGTCGATCTGCGGCGGCTGTCGCCATCGGGGCTATGTCATCCAGGACCCCGTCACGGGGCTCCGCAGGAACGTGGAGAGGTCATGCTACGTGACCCTCATGCACGGCCCCAGGGTGATCTGGGACGGGTACGAGCGCGGCATCTATCCTGACGTCAAGCTGACCAAGGCGCGCAAGCTGCTGGCCCGCAGGACCGTCCGGATCGGCGCATACGGCGATCCTGGGGCAGTGCCCGTGGCGGTCTGGGATGTGGCTCTCGATCAGGTCGCCGAGCTGAACGGCTACAGCCACCTGTGGCGCAAGTTCCCGATGCTCTCGGCCTTCTGCATGGCGTCTTGCGATAGCGAGGCCGAGCGCGAGGAAGCCAAGGCTCTCGGATTCCGTACCTACCGTGTTCGCGGGAAGGATGATCCGAAGCTGGATGGCGAAGGCCTGTGCCCGGCGTCCAAGGAGCTGGGCAAGACCGTGCAGTGCGCCCAGTGCATGCTGTGCGGCGGAGCCAAAACCAAGGCCAAGGCCGACATCACCATCGTCGCCCACGGGACGGGCTCCAAGCACTTCGAGCGCAGCAGGGAGATCGCCTGATGCCCAAGGGAAGCGAGCTTGGCCTCTGGGACGTCCACCTCCTGGATGACGACGTCGATGGCGATAGCGACATCGGCAACATCATCCGGACCAACCGCGGCGCCGGCCGCGCACCACCACACAGGACGAGCGACTACCGACGCTCGAACCGCTTCACCGAGGACGGCTACGGCGACTCGGATTTTTCATAGGGGAAACCATGCAACTACAGCAACGACAGCAACGACAGGAGATGGAGCGTCAGATCGTCCGCAAGGTGATCGATGACGCCCTCGCCGCCGGATACTCGATCGACGTATTCGACGGCGAGGAGGACGCGATCACAAAAAGCACCGACGCCGAGGCTATCTTCAAGGAGATGTTCGCCTGCGACGAGGAATGGATCTACCTGAGGAAGGATGGCGCGGAGCCGTTCGCCTGGATCTACTTCATCTACGGCGAGAACGGCTGGGACGTGATCAACAATCACACCGTCAACATCGAAGATCTCCTAAAGGGAACGTTCGATCTGGTCGACCAGTTGGAGGCGAAGGTCGCCTGATGCCGGCGAAACCATTCGACTGGCGCGAGGCATTCGAACGACAGGTCATGATGTATCGGGTGCGGCGGACCGGACAGAATATGTCCGAACACGCCAGGAGAGTTGGGATCTCCCAATCAGTGGTGTCCCGACTCTCCTGCCTTGGTCGTGACATGGAGAAGAGAGCCCTCGGCCAAGGCGAGGTTCACTCCACGCCGCTCGACGTGGCGATGGAAAACCTCGTGACTGACAGACACGAATACATTTTCAACCTGGGAGACGACGATGCGTAGGGAGAGCCTCGCAGAAGAAACGATCGACGGCATCATCTTCGGGATGATCCTGGCCAACAGCCCCACGCTCGCGGCCAGGCAGAAGGAATACCAGGCTCGCATCAGAGCGAACTTCGGAGCCATCAAGGACAAGACGAAGCCGCAGCTGATCGCCGCCCTGAAGTTCAGCTGTCCCGCCTACATCCTCGAACTGCTCGAGAAAAACGATCTGGGTCAGCTGCAAAGCCGTGTCGCCTACTCGATGGAGTCGGGCGACAGGGACGGCATGCTGCGCCAAGCACTTGGCCTACCACCAAAGGAGAAGAAGTGAAGAAACCTCAAACTGCGAAGGTCCGTGTGATCGCGTTCAAACCACCCGGACCGAAATGGCACCCGGTCGGGGAGCCCACCGATCGCGCCACTGCCGTCCCTATTATTGCGAAAGAGTGGGGATCGGGACACCTCGCCAGGATTGTCGCAAACGCGAACGCGAAGGCTGCTGCAAAAGCGTCATAAACTTGCCCGAAAGGTTGCATGAATTCAAATGACAGTTTACCTGCTTCATCTCGACCCCAGCTACCTTCATGCTGGGCACTACATCGGTTTCTGCAAAGACGAGGATCCGACCCGTAGACTTGAGAGGCACCTCTCCGGTCATGCCTCACCGCTCATCAAGGCGGCTGTGGCTGCGGGCTGTAAAATCCACGTTGCTCACTACTTTCCGGGAGCCGATCGGGACTTCGAGCGAAAACTGAAAAACCGCGGAAGTGCCCGTCGATGGTGTCCCGCATGCGGGGTAGCATCGCGGCCGATGCCGAGGTGTTTATCTTAAACAAGAATATACCAAATAGCGGTTACGCACGTTGGTCTGGGTATCTACATTGCTCGAATGTTAGAGATCAGACAATGAGCGTGCGGAGTCGTAAGTCCCCGGACAAGTTTTTGACCGGTGAAGAGGTCAGAGCGTGGCGGATATCCCGCAATCTCACTCAACCAGACCTGGGTAGATGGCTGGGGCTCACACCTCAGGCCGTCGCTCGATACGAAGTGGTAGGCGCTACCAAGGCGACCGCGCTGGCATTCTCGGCAATAGATCGAGGTCTGCAGCCGGTGAAGGTCACTCGGGCCGACATAAGAGCCGCCAAGCTCAGAACAAAACCAACGCGAGAGGCATTCAATGACGGGGCAGACAGCTAAAAAACAGGATCCGCCGGGTCCAATAATCTTTCGGGAGATCAACGCCAAGTTCAAGAGCAGGATCCCGATAATCCTGGAGGACATATCGAGGTGCTTGATGGTGATCGAGCCGGCCGTCCAGGACGTGACGGTGCCGCTGCGAGAGTTTCTGGACTACCTCGACTTCGAGATTTCCAAGGTCAAACTGCAGATCGATAGGGACACCTGGCAGTCGATCGTCGACGTGAACAAGACGAACGCCGACAAGGTTTGGTTGGCTCATTTGGAGCAGCTGCGCAACGACTTTGACGTCGAGAAAATGACGTCATCGGTGAACTTCATCAGGTCGATGATCGATCGCGTACAGGACACGTTCAACATGAGGGTCGCCTATTAGGCGGCGACCCCCAACACCCTTACATCATCTTCACGTAGATGCAGATGATGGCGATATCACTAATATCGTCGAAGTTCATCTTCTCTTCTTCCTTGACCGGAATTGACTTCGACAGGGCGAGGCCGCTCTCATCCATACCCATCAGGAGACGGACGCGAGTCTTGCCGTTCTTGTCCGTAACTACGATCGTATCTCCCTTGACGGGGTCTCGGCGTTTCGTCGCGAACACAAGAGATCCGGACTTCATCCAGGGATCGAAGGTATCGTCCGGCATGTGGAAAGCAAACGCAGTCTCGTCCCCCTCAAGCTGAGGCGGAGCAGCCACGTAGGCGTCACGCTTGGCATTCGCAGCTGCTTGAAGAGACGCTGGCAGCGCCGACACATGACGCAGCTCGACGGTCGGGACGCGATGGTTGGCCCGAGCACGGCGCGGCTCTTCGTCGTCATGAGCTTCACTTTCTTCCATCCGGTTCGCACCGAGCACTTCCATCACTTTGCGGGGGATCGGATAGCCGGAGCCCTCCGCGACCTTCTGCAAGGTCTTCAGCGATGGCACGAATGGATGCTCAGGGTCGTTCAACAATCGAAGAATGGTTGACGGCGCCAGTCCAGATTTTCGAGCCAGGTCGGTGCCTGTCCACTTCTTTCGATCAAGAATGTGATCGATCCACTCAATCACGATCTCCCGCGGAGCTTTCATCTTCTCTGCCGATACGTTCATTGCAATCTCCTAATTAGCATGCCCTGTAACAAAACTTGTAAGACAAACCTCGCACGCGAGGCTGTCTCCACTTCAAATCTTCGATTGGATCTCGAAATCATTTTCATCCAGTCCTCCCGCATTTGCGCGGATGCTAATGGAACTGGGTAAATTAAGTTTTGCTCGATTGCAAATCTTTTTTTGTTCTTGCTTCGTTCTCAAATCGCTGTAAGGGCAGCCGAATCAATACGTTATGAACCTATTTTCGCAGGGGATTAAAGTTGGTCGCGCGCAGGACTGCAAGCAGCTGTTTGAATTCCGGAGTGCGAATGCCAGCGTGAACAACCGCACAGGCGTCAGCAGCATGCTCATTGTCGTCGTGCAAATCGCCGACTCGCCGCAGCACCTTATTGCCCTTCTTCACCTCCCGTTCATAGAGCTTCCATGGAATTTTGGGGTACTGATTTGCAGCCCAGGCGATGATCTCCGGCTTCTCCGCGGTCTTTACGCCGACACTGGCCAGCTTGGTTTCGACCGGCATGACCTGGATGATCGGGACCGGGCATGAGGCCAGGACGCCGAGCGCCACACCGAAACCCAGCGCCGATCGCGCGTGCTGGGCGCCGGACGGGATCTCGGCGAAGGCCACAATGCAGCCTGAAACCTCTTCATGAAAGCCATCATGCAACTCGGTGGAACGGCGAAGGTCGTCGCTGTTCTGACGGATCATCTTCTTCTTGCCGGCCAGCTTCACGGTCGTGAGCGTCCGCACCCTCTCCACGGTGAGACCGAGCGTATCGAGATCGAGCAACATCCTGGCGATGCCGAAGGCGGCAAAGGCCGGATCGAGGCCGGCGACGAGGATGGAACTCATTTTCTTCCTTTGTGTGCGTAAAAGTTGAAATCACCACATATCGTGGCTTGACCGTTTGCTTGAATTCAAGCTAATACCTTTTCCCTAATTCGGGGTCAAGCCCCGCGGAAAGCACAAGCATGAGCCTGAGAGCACTGACGTGGGCCTTCGATCTTGAGATCGAGGGCATGAACTCCACTTTGAAACTGGTCCTGATTACGCTGGCGAACTACGCCGACGAGGACAACAAGACCTTCCCCCGGCAGAACACCATCGCAGCGAAGACGCTCCTGTCCCGGCAGACGGTCTGTAAGGCCCTCGGCCAGTTGGAGGATCTTGGCATCATCTCGATGCTCCAGCGCAAGCACAATACCGGCGCTTTCAGATCGTCCCTTTACGAGCTTCTCATTCCCCGCGCTGGCACCCGTGTCAACGAGGACGACACGACCCCTCGCCCATCTCCCGTGTCAAGCAATGCGACACGGCGTGTCGCGGACAACGACAACGGGTGTCAAGCAAACCGACAGGGGTTGTCGGCGACGACGACAGAGGTTGTCGCCGACGCTGACACCTTTAACCGTAAACTAGAACCTCCACTTCAACCTTCAAAGGATACGAAGAGGAAACGCGGCGCCGCTGGGCCTTGGCCGGAAGATGCCTTCGCGCAGTTCTGGGCACTCTTCCCTCGGAAGGATGGCAGGAAAAACGCCAGCGCAATCTTCGACCGGATCAGCGCAGCCGGTGAAGTCGAATTCCCGGCCCTGATGGAAGGCCTCAAATTCTATCTCAACAAAGACGACTTCCGCGAATGGTGCTGGGCCACAACCTGGCTCAACGGGGATCGTTGGGAAGACCGGCCAGTCCAGAAGAAGGGCGGCTACGGAAAGCCCCGGCGAACGGTGGCGATCTGATGTCGGTCGACGTCTTCAAGGTTCTGCGAGAGGAGAAGATCGACCTCCGATCGACCAAGTTCGGAAACCAGTACGCCATCTGCCCGCAGTGTTCACACACTCGGAAAGGCGCTCACAAGAAAATCAAATGCCTCAGCGTCAAGATCGATGCGAGCGGCGTTTGTTGGAACTGCAAGAACTGCAACTGGGTAGGATCAGAGAATGCTAAGCGAGAAGCACGCACTGGGGATCGAGGCCCGAGGGCTGAGCGTCGAAACGGCGGCGGATATGGGGCTCTACAGCGCGCGTCGCTTGCGAGATGGGTCAATCGAGCCTGATCTCGACGGTCCGATCCTGGCGCTGCCCTATTTCGAACTCGACCAGGAGGTGAACACCAAGTTCCGCTGGCAGCAGGACGGCATTCGGATGTTCCAGCAGCGCAAGGGCGCGGTGAAGACCGTCTACAACGCCAATGCCCTGCTGGACGAGGAAAACCTGCTGCGCCTTGAGTGCGGCACGGAGTCGTTGATCTGGACGGAAGGCGAGTTCGATGCTCTCGCCGTCAAGGAGTCCGGATACTCGTCCGTGGTCTCGGTCCCCGATGGGGCGCCGCCGGCACGCGACAAGAACGGCAAGCTGATCGCCGTGCCGGACGACGACCGCGACATCGATCCCGAGGACGACGACAAGTTCTCGTTCATGTCCCGGCTGATGGAGCAGCTGCTCCGGGTGAAGACGCACATCATCGCCGTCGATGGCGACGAGCCTGGTGGCCGGCTCGCCAAGGAGTTGGTCAGACGTCTCGGTCCCGCGAAGTGCTTCTGGATCGAATACCCTTCCGATCTGGTGGTGCCGGACAAGAAGAAGGATGGCCGGCTCCGCAAGTGCAAGGACATGAACGAGGTCAAGAAATACCTCGGCGCGGAGAAGGTCCGAGAAGTCATCGATAACGCCAAGCAGTGGCCGGTGAAGGGTCTGTTCCGGCTGTCGGACTATCCCGAGATGGAGATCCCGCAGATGTGCGAGATCGGCATCTCCAAGGAACTCGACGAGAAGATGAAGTTCTACTCCGGCCAGTTCATCGTCTGCACCGGCATCCCCGGTATGGGCAAGTCGACCTTCATCAACCAGGCAGCCGTGCTGCTGGCGAAGATCCATAAATGGCCCTGCGCCATCTTCTCCGGTGAGAAGGCGGTCAAGCCGTTCCTGGCACATGAGCTGATGACGGCCTTCCTGGATAAGGAGCGCAAGAGCTGGACGATGGAAGACCGGCTGAGAGCCACCGCGTTCGTCGAACGATACTTCCGCTTCATCGACTATGACGACACGGCGGAAGATGTCTCGATGGACATCGACTACATCCTCGATCGGGCGGCTACCGCGGTGTTCCGTGACGGCGTCCGATTACTGATCGCCGATCCATGGAACGAGCTGGAGCACAACCGACCAGGCAATATGACGCTGACGGAATACGTCGGCGTGGCGATCAAGAAGTTCAAGAGGTTCGCAAAGCAGTTTGGTTGCACAGTCTGCATCGTGGCACATCCCACGAAGATTGCGCCCGACACTGTCCCCGGGCTTTACAACATTTCGGACTCTGCGCATTGGGCCAACAAACCGGATCTCGGCATTGTGGTTCATGCGGACGAGCCGGATACCAACGGACGCCAGATCTACATCTCCAAGGTGCGCCTCAAGCGCATCGCCGGCAACACCGGGGTTGTGAGTCTGTCGTTCGACGAGACTACCGGACTGTTCCGGCCGCACGAGTTTTGACAAACTATTTGCATGAATGCGCACCGCGTGCTAATGCAAATCCACAAGGAGAGACCATTACATGGCATCAACACTGAACAAGGTCGAGCTGATCGGCCGTCTCGGCAAGGACCCCGAGATCAAGAACCTGAACAACGGCGCCGTGGCCAACTTCAGCGTCGCCACCAGCGATGTCTGGAAAGACCGCGACGGCGAAAAGCAGGAAAAGACCGAGTGGCACAACATCGTCGTCTGGAACGAGAAGACGATCGAGTTCATCGAGAAGTACCTGAAGAAGGGTGACCTCGTCCGCATCGAAGGCAAGATCCAGACCCGCAAGTGGAAGGATCAGGACGACAAGGAGCGTTACACCACCGAAATCGTCATCCCGAAGTTCGCGGCGATGGAAGCGCTGATGAAGCTCTCCTTCGACAACGACAACGCGCGTGACGACGGCGGCTCCCGTGGCGGTTCGCGCAGCGGTTCGGCCCATGGCGGTGATGATCGCGGCGGTCGCAACAGCGATGACCGCGGTGGCAACTCCAGCGGCGGTGGCCGTTCGGCGAGCCGCTCTGCAGCCCGTGATGATCGCGGTGCTGATGATCGCGGTGGTTCGGGTGGCGGCGGTGGTCGCTCCGGTGGACGCGCTGCTGCCCGTGATGATCGGCCTGCCGATGATCGCGATTCGTCGCGCCGCGCCGTTTCGGGTGGCAACCGCAACTCGGACATGGATGACGACATACCATTTTAGAGTCGTCGCACCGTGAATGACAACAACGAGATCTGGAGGCCGATCCCTCGGCTTCCAGAGTACCTGGCCTCTTCACTCGGTCGAGTGATGAGGATCCCCTACGTGGCTACGATGCCACACGGAGGATACCGGGTGTACGGAGGTGAGCCGACCCTTGGTCAGTGGGACAGCGAGACGCAGCGCTACGTCCTTATGTTCAAGGGAAAGACCCATCGTATCGCAGTTCTCGTCTGCGAGGCTTTCAACGGAAAGAAGCCGTTCCCGGAGGCAGTTGCGATGCATCTTGACGAGGATAGTCGGAATAATCGTCCGACGAACCTGGAATGGGGAACGCAAAAGCAGAACCTAAACTTCCACGGCTTCAAGCAGCTCCGATCGGAGTTGAGCACGAAGTATTGGGAGGCGTGGCGACAAGAGCGGGGACAAGCCGCTTAACGACTTCGAGCTTCCCCGTTGTGCGGGGAATTGGCGGGGCGCCCCCTCTTAGTTTGGCGTGTGGGGCGCCCCTTTTTTCATCTAACGTTTGCATGAATGCAAAGCGGAGCAACAATGAGAGTTCTGAACGTGGGCGGTTCGCCGCTTTCCAACTTAATCGAGCAGATCGAGGCCGCTGCCAAGCGGCAGGGTTTCGTTCTGATCAACGGCGACGAACTGGTCGACCCGGCTCAGTTCTTCCCGGCCAGCAACGACAACGCCGAGGACTGTGGTTGCCCTCCGGGTTTCTGCGCCGACGACGAGGGCCTACAGGCCGAGTTCGACCTGTCCGAGGAGCATCTGATGAACAGCATCTTCGGCAACGTCTTCGGTCAGGCCGGCGAGGTCTCCTACGGTCACGGCGAGATGATGATGACCGCCGATGAAGCTGAAGCAGCCGATCTCGACGAGAAGCGCTCGGCTGTCGCACAGCTCGGCCGCATCATCGAGAACCTGACCATCATCGCGGGGATCCAGGCTGACCTGGTCGCCGAACTGGTGGACAGCTGAGATGCCCGGGAAACGCACAGTTCTCGAAGTCGATGTAGGCGCCCTCGGCGATTACTACGACTGGCTGCAGGCCGCAGCTCACGGCGAGACGCTGATCTACTGGCAGGGTGACCTGCAGTACGACCGGCAGGTGGTGATCTCGGCTCAGGATCTCCTCCGGACGCCCGAGCGCCAGCGCATCAACATGCTCAACGTTATCGCTGATCGCATGTTCAGGGATGCCAAGGCCGGAGAGCTTTCACTGACCCAGTTCCGGGTTGGCGAAAACATCTACGAATATCGCGCCACCCGCCGCCGTCAGTCATATCCCGGCCAACCACAGCCCCAGGTCAAGAATGAAAACCTCGTCCTCGCTTGAGGATCGCTCCAACGCAATCAGCTGGCTCACCCACGGCGGTGAGTTAGCGGTTGCGTTGAAGGGTGATCGCGCCAGACATTCGGACGTCATCTGGGCCCTCCTCCAGGAGTCGGTCGAGGCAATCGACAAGACACCCGACAACGAACGTCGGTGGCTGACCTCGGGCAATCGCTCGGGCGGCTGGAACATGATCGGCATGACGCGGGACGATCTGCATGAGATCGAGAAGATCCGCTTGCTCTCGGCGATGAAACCCTACAACGGAGTGACCAAGTATGCGCCGCAGCGCAACGACATCGATCGAGCCCTCGGTGTCCTCGACTGGATGCGATGGTGCAATGTTGCCCGCCTACCTGATCGACTTACAAAAGCTGCAATCGCGCTTGCTCGCGGGGGAGATCAAGAGATTGTACATCGGCTTTATTGTCCGACGCGCAAATCGAACCGTCAGAACATCAACGAAATCCGGACCCGCACCATCGGCTACATCATGAGGGGTTTGAAGAACCATCACGGCATCGTGCCGGCCGCTGGCCTTTCATTCCGCGAAAACTACTCGGTGTTCGATGTCGCGTAGCCAGCAAGAAGTCGAAATGTACCTGGCTCTCCAGGCTTCGCGACGAGTCCACGAAGCCTGCGTCTGCAGGCTGGAAGCGGCCTACCTCAATGGATCTCCCAACGAGATCGAGATGTGTACGAGCGCGCTCCTGGACTCGTCGCAGACCATCGCCGACCGGCTGCGAGATCTGATCTTCGCGCAGATCTTCCGGGACGGCATCAACCCAGTCACGAGGCAACCGCTTTGAGCATACGTGAGGTCATTCTCGATACCGAAACGACGGGGCTCGATCGCAAGGTCGATCGCATCGTCGAAATCGGCTGCGTCGAGATGATCGAACGCATGCCCACGGGCCGGTCGTTTCACCATTACGTCAATCCCCAGGGCCGGCTGGTCCACAAGGAAGCCTTCAGGGTTCACGGGCTCGGCGACATCTTCCTGTCATCGAAGCCCACGTTTCGCCGGCTCGCCGATCGGTTCATGAAGTTCATCGACGGCGCTCAGCTGGTCATCCACAACGCCGCCTTCGACCTCGGCATGCTGAACGCAGAGCTGGATCGTCTCGGATACGAGCCAATTGCGAACGTGGTCGTCGATACCCTGGAGCTGGCGAAAGAGAAGCGGCCCCGCGGCAAGCACTCGCTCGACGCTCTCTGCAGCCACTACAACATCGACAACTCGAGAAGAACCCATCACGGCGCACTGCTGGATGCTGAGCTTCTCGCCGAAGTCTACGTCGAGATGCTCGGCGGCAGGCAATTCGGAATGAGCCTTGCCCCCGACGTTGTCGAGGTCGAGTTCGCAAAGCCCACCATCCGGCAGCGGCCCGTGCCGCTCGCATCCAGGGTGACGGCAGAGGATCTCGCGGCACATGCCGCATTCGTAACCACCCTCGGAGTCGAGGCCATCTGGCGCGACTACCGCTAACCCACCGTTTGCTTGAATTGGAACTTGCAATGCAACCTTCAAATTATCGTCGTACCGGTCACATCGGAATGTCTGAGGCAGCTCGTGCTGCGCGGATGAAGTCAGTCGGCGGCTCGGACGCCAAGATCATCATGGGCGGTGATCAGAAGGCGATCGAGCGTCTCTGGAAGGAGAAGCGCGGCGAGCAGGAGTCGGTCGATCTGAGCGAGGTCATCCTGATCAACCTCGGTAATCTGACCGAGCCGCTCAACGCCGACCTGATGGAGAAGGATACCGGCTGGTGGGTCACCGACGAGCAGCTGAAGGTCCACTACGCCGATTGGGACAAGGCTCATACGACGCTCGACGGCTACCTTCGCGAGACCGAGACCTCCGAGCCGTTCGGCATCGTCGAGTTCAAGTTCATGTTCCCGTTCGGCTTCGACCTGGAGAAGGCGATCGAGAAATACTATCCGCAGTGCCAGCATAACATGATGGTGACCGATCTGCCGGTCTCGCATCTGTCGATCCTGACGGGCGCCGCGCAGTGGTACCGCGCCGAGATCGAGGCGGACGTCTTCTATCATTCCGAGCTGCTCAAGGCGGAGAAGGATTTCTGGGATTGCGTCGAGACAGGTCGCGTGCCCGGCGTTCCGGACGTCGTCATCCCGTTGGTCGATCGCATCCGCATCGTGGATATGACCGAGAGCAACGAATGGGCGTCGGAAGCCGCCATCCTGATCAAGACGCTCACAGCGATCAAGCGGCACGAGAAGGCGAAGAAGGACATCAAGAAGTTGATGCCGGCCGATGCTCAACAAGCATCCGGCAAGGGTGTGACGGTCAAGCTGTCGAAGGACGGCAAGATGCTGATGGACTTCGACAAGAAGGCCGTTGAGCAGGCGGATCTGGACTCCGGTCTGTTCCCGCCGGAAGCGCCGAAGGTCAAGGCTGCTGCGAAGCCCAAGGCAGCGGCCAAGCCCAAGAAGGCTGAGGCCGAGGCCAAGCCCGTCGTCGCCAACGACAACCAGGAAGCAGCGGTGGAGGCGGCTTAAAGCCCCCACCCCTCACCCATCCATTCAACGAAGAGGAAAACCATGACGAAGGCAGCAGCAGCGACCATTGACAATCTCGCGATCTGGAACGCGAACGAAGTCACCGACATCAAGTACACCAAGCAGTTCAGCAAGGGCGGTGGCTTCAAGGGAACGTCGACCAACTCCACCTACAACGCGAAGAAGGCCACGCAGGCATTCGGTCCTCTCGGGATCGGCTGGGGTTGGACTGTGGTCGACGAGACCTATCAGCCCGGCCAGGACAAGGACGTCATCCACGTCGTCCGGATCAAGCTCTGGTACAAATGGAACGGTGAGAAGGGCGAGGTCGAGCATTTCGGTCAGACCCAGTTCGTCGGCAAGAACAAGAACGGCTACTTCACCGACGAAGAGGCGCCGAAGAAGTCGCTAACCGACGCCGTGTCGAAGTGCCTCAGCTTGCTCGGCTTCAGCGCCGACATCCATCTCGGAATGTACGACGACAATCGATACATCAACGACCGCAAGGACGACTTGCGGGATGGCGTGGATGCCTTCAACGGCGACACCGCCAACGACAACCAGCAGCGCGGAGCCGCCGCCGGCTCGTCCAATACGGCGGATCACGACCACCAGTCCGACGAGACCAACCTGTCTGCCAAGGAAGCCGACGAGATCCTCGACAAATGGGAGAAGGCAATCGCGGCCACCGAGACCAACGCGGCAGTCATCGCTCTGGTCGGCGGCGACGACTTCAAGGCCGATCTGCTGAAGCTTCACGTCGATGACGAGAAGTTCCTGCGGAAGAAGGCCAACGAGCGCTCCAAGGTGCTGAAGGCGAGCAGGGATAAAGCGAATGCAGCCTGAGTTCGATCCCGCAGCGGTGGAGCTGGCGAAAAAGCTCCACCGCAACTTCCTGAAAAACAATCAGGACACTCCGTTCAAAAGCGACTGGATGGAGTTTTACGAAGGAGCGGCAGCATTCCTTGGAAAGCCTAGCAAGTCGGGCTGACCTCTATTTCGAGATGGCTTTGTGGGGGATCTCACTGGCTCAGACACCATCAGCACTTCGGTCCTGGTGGGAGTCTGAGCGAGCCCACCGCAATGGGTATGACCTTTCCCAGGATCAAACTGACCGTCTCGTTGAGGCATGCCGCGATCGGGTCG
>Ga0193699_10000395_pt1 | contig 19489 bp, 16 predicted proteins | sample L3c2metaG_FD_160095 | JGI IMG/M metagenome (GOLD analysis project Ga0193699, IMG submission 160095) | Soil microbial communities from a riparian zone of the East river system, Colorado, United States - L3c2 | ecosystem: Environmental > Terrestrial > Soil > Riparian zone | place: USA: East...
GATGGAGGTGTCCGCCCCGCCGCCGCCATTGATAGTGTCGTTGCCGCCACCGCCGTTGAGGCTGTCGGCGGCGCCGTCACCGCCGTTGAGGCTGTCGTTGCCGCCGCCGCCGTTGATGGTGTCGGCCCCGCCGCCGCCGTTGATCACGTTCGCGCCGGCCGTGCCGGTGAGGGAGTCGTTGCCGGCACCGTAGATCAGGTTCTCCATGTGGATGAAGGACTCACCGGCGAAGTTGGTCTTTCCGGTGGCCAGGTTGACCACGTAGTTGCCGGTGAAGGCCGTGGTGTCGAGGGTGTCGACACCGGCGCCACCGTCGATGGACTCCGGCGTGCCGAGCACGGCGAAGATGTAATCATTGCCGTTGCCGCCGATGGAGGTGTCCGCCCCGCCGCCGCCATTGATGGTGTCGTTGCCATCGCCGCCGTCGATCAGGTTCGCGCCGCCCGTGCCGGTGAGGGAGTCATTGCCAACCCCGGAGATCAGGTTCTCCATGTTGACGAAGGACTCACCGGCGAAGTTGGTCGCTCCGGTGGCCAGATTGACCACGTAATTGCCGGTGAAGGCCGTGGTGTCGAGGGTGTCGACGTCGGCGCCGCCGTCGATGGACTCCGGCGTGCCGAGCACGGCGAAGATGTAGTCGTTGCCGTTGCCGCCGATGGAGGTATCCGCCCCGCCGCCGCCATTGATGGTGTCGTTGCCATCGCCGCCAACAATGCTATCTGCGCCGCCCGACGGGACGCCTCCGGTTACTCCGCTGGACACGAACGATGGGGTGATGACGTCGCTGTTCGACGTTCCAATGATGGTCACCATTCGCGGTCGTTTCTCCTGATAGGACGGGTCAGAATCCTGTCGGGAAACATTACTCGACAATTACGACGTTGTTACGTCAACCGCGGCCGGCATGAACCGCCTGCAGCAGCAGGCCCGCTTCGATGACTTCGTTCGCGAATTCAATGCCGAACGACCTCATCAAGCACTCGCCATGAACTGCCCCCGCAGAGCTCTATACCGTTTCCCCGCGCTCTTACTCGGGACTGCCCGAACTCAACTATCCCTTCCACGACAGAGATATCCTCGCCTGCGGACGCATCTGCATGCACCGCAAGAAGATCAACATCTCTCAGGTGCGTGCTTGCCCGACCCTCGGAATCAAAGACGTCGACGGCGGCGTTTGGCTCGTCTCCTTCATGCACTATGATCTCGGTTATATCGACCTCGGACAAAGGACCTTGCAGCCCCTCGACAACCCCTTCGGCCCCAGGTTGTCACCTATGTCTTAGGTACGTTCTGCTACCCATGTCGCCGGGCTGGACACTATGCTTTCTGGTAGCAGCGGAGGGATTTGAACCCCCGACCAAGGGATTATGATTCCCCTGCTCTACCACTGAGCTACGCTGCCACGAGGCGGGGGATGTAAGGGGCGGGCTTCTTCCCTGTCAAGCAGAGCGGCGGCGGCCCTGCGACCGGGGCCGCTCCTCGGAAATCCGGGCCCATGGTGGGCGGCTTATCAGCCCCGACATGCGGGCCTGCCGGTGCGCGGATCAGGCCGCGGCGCGGACCGGTTCGGTCTTGGTGATCCAACCCCCGCCCAATACGCGCGTGCCGTTCTCTTCGTAGAACACGCAAGCCTGGCCCGGCGCGACGGCATCTTCGCCCTCGATCAGTTCGACCTCGGCCTCATTTGCGCCAAGCGGTGAAACCCGTGCCGGCGTTGCCCCGCGCGTGGAGCGCACCTTGACGCGACACGCGACGGACTCGGCGGCGCCATCGCTTAACCAATTGACGTGAGCAAGCCTGATCTTCCGTGTACGGAGTTGCTCGCGCGGTCCGACCACCACTTGGCGCGCGCGCGCATCCAATCGCAACACGAACAGGGGCTCATCATTTCCGGCCAGACCCAAACCTTTGCGCTGCCCGACGGTGAAGTGGATGATCCCGGGATGGGTGCCCAGCACGCGTCCGTCGAGATCGACGATCTCGCCGGGCTGCACGGCGTCGGGCCGCAAGCGCTTGATCACGTCGCCGTAGCGGCCCTGCGGCACGAAACAAATGTCCTGGCTGTCGGGCTTGTTCGCGTTCCTGAGGCCGAGCTCGGCTGCGATGTCCCGCACTTTGGCCTTCGGCAAATCGCCGAGCGGAAAGCGCAGCGTGGCAAGCTGCTCCCGCGTGGTCGCGAAGAGGAAATAGCTTTGGTCACGCGCATCGTCCTGAGCGCGGTGCAGCTCCGGACCACTCGGACCCGACATGCGGCGCACATAATGGCCGGTGGCCAAGGCGTCGGCGCCAAGTTCGCGCGCCAGCGTGAGTAGGTCCCCGAACTTCACACGCTCATTGCACCGCACGCAGGGGATCGGCGTTTCCCCGCGGGCATAGGTTTGCGCGAAATCATCCATGACCGCCCGCCGGAAGCGCTCCTCGTAATCGAGCACGTAATGGGCGATCCCCAATCGCTCTGCGACGCGCTTGGCATCGTGAATATCCTGCCCTGCGCAGCAGGCGCCCTTCTTCCTTGCCGCGGCGCCGTGATCGTAGAGCTGCAAGGTGACGCCGACGACGTCATACCCTTCGCTGGCGAGCAGACCCGCCACCACCGAGGAATCGACCCCTCCCGACATGGCGGCGACCACGCGGGTTTCCTTGGGGGGCTTCATAAATCCCAGGCTGTTCAGGGCATTGTTCATGGCGGCGCGACTATAGGCAGGAGTAGCGCGCGCGCAAGTCCAATGGGGTAGGATCAGCGCCGCCATGGCTCCGCAATTGGGCGAACTTCTCTACTGGGCTGCGTGTTGGATCGCCGCGACGGTCGCGCTGTTGGGACTCGCCGCCTGGCTCACGGGCAGCCGCGAATCCTGGGTCGGCGTAACGACGTTCGTGGTCGTCGCTGCGGCGATCTGGGTGATCGGACGATTGACGCTATGGCTCTCGGCCATGAAGCAGGCTAGAGCGCGGCGCCGGCGAGCCTAGCTTGAGACGCCCAAGCCGCTTCATCAGAGGTAATTGAGCAGCGAAAGCTTGTTCAGCATCGAGCTGATCTGAAAGGTTGCCTGCAGCGCGGTTTGATCCTGGCCGAGCTTTGCCAGCGCTTGGGGCATATCCACGTCTTCGAGATTGGAAACGAAGCCCTTGTACACCGTTGACGTCGCTTGCAAGCGGTCAAGCGTATCTTGCACCATTTGGTAGCGGATGCCGTTCGACGCAGCTGCCGTGTCCACGCCGGATGCGACGCTGATGGACGTCGGAATCGTGGACTCGAGGAAACTCTGCTGCGCCGGTGTCGTCTTCGCATCGAAGGGGCCGTTCACACCGGCGTCGAATTGGACCACCTGCTGAAACAGCGACATAAGCTGGGTGCCGAGATCGGACGCCAGCATTCCCACCTGTACGGTCTGCCCATCGCCGACGCGAATGCTGCTCTTGACGGTTCCATTGGCGAAAGCCTGCGGTATCGAAGGAAGCGCGATAAGGTCGCTCAATTTGGAGACTGTCACAGGCGCGACCTGAGTTTTGTCGCCGGCATAGATATATCCGTTGGAGTCCTTCGCATTGAGGATTTCTATGGCCTGATCGAAATAGCCCTGCATCTGAGTCATCAGCGACGTGGCATCCTGGTCCGCGACGGCCTTGGTGAGGGTTTGGCGCACCTGGCCCGCGAGAGTGCTCAACTGTCCCAATTGCGCGTCCTGCAGATCCAGTCGTGAAGACGCCTGCTGCGCCGTCGAAATATTGGCTTCGGTGCGTGCGCCCGCGGCGCGTGCTGACTCCATGGCCGCGGTCTTGTTGCCGTAGCCCGTATAGGTATCGGCGAGCTTGCCCGTGACGACTTGGCGATTGGAGGCGTCAAGGGCTGCTTCAACCTTCTGGATCTGCGCGAGCATGAATTGCGCGCTGGCGGCGTTGCCGATGCGTTCGAGGGACATGGCTAGCCACCCATCACTTTCATCAATTCATCGGAAAGCTGCTGTGCGACCGAGATGAGCCGCGCTCCGGCATTGTAGGCCTGTTGCAGTACCATCATATTTGCCAGCTCCTCATCGAGGTTGACGCCTGACTTCTCGCTCTGATTCTGCGTTGCGATCTGCAGGCGCGTATCCGCGGCCTTCTTGGAAACGTCGATCGTATTGCCGCGGGTCCCGGCGTCCTGATAGAACGCCGCGGCGTAATCGTTGAATGTCGCGTTGCGCCCTGACAGGGCGCCACCTGCCGAGAAGACGTGGGACTGGTTGAACAGATCCTGCAGCGCAAGAAGTCCGCGATTGTCGCCCGCCGAGGCGACCACACTGGAAAGCGCGGTCGCGCCAGTGAGCGTCGGCTGCGCGAACGCAAGAAGCTGCGGCGAGCTTTGGAGCACGGCGGTAAGATTGAAATTGCGCGCCCGCGCCATCTTTTCCCCGATGCCGATACCGAACAGCGAGGTGAAGCTCTCGCCCGTGGTCCCGCGCGCGGTCGTATCTTGCGTAACCTCCAGCTCATATCCGCTATAGTTGGCGGCGGGCGTGACTTGCATTTGGCCGTTGGCATCGAGCGCGAACGTCGCCTTTCCGGTAAAGGCGGTGTTGAGCGCGGTGATCATGTCGTCGATTGTGGTACCGGTCACCGCAACGCTGGTTTCACCCACGCGTTCGCCGTGCGGTCCCTTCAGCAGAAGTGTGATGGCTCCGCCAGGTGCGAAGCCTGCCGTATCGGTGGACTGCAGCCCGGTGGTGACGATCGCATTGCCGCTTGCCTCGAACAGATCGTTCAGTCCGAAGAATTGCGAAAACCCGATACCACCGCGCGACGCGGTGTTTCCCGGCTCATCGGCGAGCACCACGCCATTGCTCCCGGTGGCGGATATTTTCAGCACGCCATCGGTGAAATCGGCGCTGCCGTCCGCTCCAAGCGCGGTGTTCAAAGCCGCGACAAAACTCCCCACCGTTCCGCCGATGGGGCTGGCTCCGCCGCCGTCGACACTCAGGGTTCCCGCGCCGAAATCGATGGCAACCTTATGTTGTAGAGCGCCGCTATTGGCATCGACGATGCCTAAGGTGGTTGCTCCGGTAAAGCTCAGCGAATCGGTGGAAAGAAGACCGGTCTGGCGCCCCGTCATCGATTGAGGCGGCGGCACGGCGGTACTGGCGTTGTGGGCCGCGTTGAAAGCAAGTGAGACCGATTGCGCCAATGCACCCAACTCTTCGCCAAGCGAGACAAGGGTCCCATCGCGCAACTCGACAAGGCCCGCCAATTTTCCCGACGTGGCGTGGGCATCGAAGGTGCGGGGCGTACCTATCGCCTGGCCTGTCTGCCCATTTATGGTCTGGACCATGATAGGCGAGAAGGCGGGACCTGTCGTCGAAGAGTATGAGAGCTGGGCATAATTGTCGCCGACGAGCTGCACGCCATCGGTCGTGGAAACGTATAAGCGGCCATCGGGTTGTTGCGCCGTGCGCACATCAACAAGCTGGGAAAGCTGTTTGACCAGGGTGTCGCGCTCATCCAACAGAGGGCTCGCCGTGTCGCCCGATAGCACCGCCCGATGGAGCGAAGGATTGAGGTCGTAGATTTGGCGGATCAGTACATTGGCTTCCGAAACGGCGTCGCCGATTTGCTGATTGGTAGAGGTGCGCAGATCGGCCACGGCTCCGGAAAGATCGGAGATGGAGCGAGCGAGGCCTTGGAACTTGCCCGCCGTACCGAGTCTTGACGCCAATGAGGTTGGGTCGAGAGAAGCCTGACCCAGAGCGGCATAGACGGCGCTCAGCTGACTGCCGATCGATTGCCCGTCGCCCGGTTGTCCCAGCGCCGTATCGAGCTGCTTCATGATCTCCGATTGCACATCGAAACGCGCCGCGCCGCTGTTTGCTCTGAGCACTTCGGTATCCAGAAATGCATTCGAGATCCGTTGGATCTCTTCGATCTTGACGCCCACGATTTGACTGCCCGTGACGAGCGGCCCCTGCTGCACCACGCGCCGCGCATAATTCGGGTTATTCGCGTTTGCGATATTGTTCGATGCCACGCGCAAAGCGGCGCTGTTCGTCAACAGAGACGACAAGCCGCTGGAAAGTATGGCTTCGAGTGACACGGTGCGCTCTCGCTCCAGTTAAATGACACGGGGTCGCACAATTGCGTGCAAAGCCGGTGCCAATAGGCAGAGGGCGGAAAGCGGGCGGTTGCATCACGAAACACCGGTAGGCTTTGCCGTGAGCGGCAATTCGTGCCGGGCGAAAAGCGGTGACGACCATTGCGCGAATTCCCCTTGGCGGGCGCATAACCGCGTCCTTTGCCGTGCTTTCCATGGCTTGTTGGTGAAAGCGGCACTCTGCGGCTTCTTCTGGTCCGGGACTTGCTACCGGAATGGCGGAACTATGTGGATCCGCCATGACCGCTGTTGCCGCGTTACCCGTAATGAGCATTCCAGGCATCGCCACGGCGATACCGAAAACCGCCGATGACGCGGCCGGGATGGATTCCATTTTCGACGATTTGCTTGCGGCACTGGCGCCCATCGCTTCGGATCAGCCAAGCGGACAAGCAATTGCCGCGGCGCAAGCCACACCGCCTCCTCCCGCGCTCGCCTCCGACACGCCCATTCCGCAAGCAATGTTCCCTGATGCCGCTTCGCTCGAAGCGGCGCTTGGCGATGCCATGAGCGTTACGCCATTGCTGCCCGACGCGCCGGCCGCCGATCCGCCAGAGCCCAATACGGCACTTCCGAATCCCATCATTGGCGATACTGCCGTTTTACCGCCGCCGCAGAATGGAAATACCGCTTCCGTTCAGCCCCGCACCGGACGCAGCGAAAAACCGGCAGCAAACGCACCGGCGAACGACGACACGCCCGACGACAGTCTCGTAGCCGCCCTCACGATGATGATGGTGCCGCAATTGCCACCGGCTGGAGATGTTCCGGCCGCTCCCGTCAATCCTCCGGCGGAGGATGTGCCGATCGCAAATGTCGCCGCGACGGGCGCATCCAATCCATTGCCTGGGATGGAGACGAACGCCGTCCCGCAACCTGTTCCGGATGCCGCGGCCGCGAGCCCGCCTGTAGACGCCACGGCGCAACCTGCCAAAGGCGAAACCGCCGCGACACCAGCTCAGGCGGCTGTACCCTTCGTCCTCTCGCAAGCCGCGAGCGCCGCAGCTCCAGCACCTTTGAAGGGCGCGCCCTCGTCGGCTCCTCCCGAGAAGCCAACGGCCCCTTCCGCCGTTGACCTCGGAAAGACCGAAACAATTGCACGCGTTCCAAAGGCCACAATTTCCGCGGCAGTCGCACAAGCCAACAATCCAGCCCCGACGCTCCCCAGCGGCGGGTCATCGGCCAAAGCCGACCGGACGCCGAGCAATTCTCACGTCAGCAACGAAACGGCTTCACGCCCAGATGTCGCCGCAATGGCCGTCCCGCAGCTCGACAATTTGGCCACCTCTCTCGCGTCAAACGGATTTGGTTCCACGACGGCGACGAGCCACACGCCGATTGAACTCTCCGGCATCACGGCGGCCAATGCGATGTGGGCGGGCGCGCCGCAAAGCGGCGATACGCCGATACGTCTCGTTTTGAGCGCGCCCGGCTTTGTGCCGGACACCGCCAGCATGGACGCGCTTGCACTGAGGATCGCGGCGAAATCCGCCGATGGCGAAAGCCAATTTTCGATCCGTCTCGACCCGCCTTCGCTCGGCCGCATTGAAATTCACTTGAACATGGATTCGCAAGGGAACGCGCAGGCACAGTTGAGCGCCGACCGGCCCCAGACGCTCGATGCGCTGCAGCGCGATTCGGGCGCGCTCGAACGCGCGCTGAAAGATGCCGGCCTCGATCTTCCGGGCGGTCTCTCTTTCTCGCTCAAGGGCGACGGCAAGTCCGCCGCCTGGCGCGATTCGCAGAATTCGGGCCGCGGCCGTGCCTTGCAGATCGACGCCGTCGATGGCGCGAACAGCATTGCCGCGAGTTTGGGTTTGACGTCGACCGGGCAAGCCTGGGGCGCCGCCTCCACACGTCTTGATATCAGGGTTTAGGAGCACAGAAATGGACGCGATCTCCGCCGCATCTGCCGCATCGCAAAGCACGGCCGCCAAGGACAAAACGAAACTCGGCACCAATTTCGACACATTCCTCACGCTGCTCACCACGCAGTTGAAGAATCAGGATCCCCTATCGCCGATGGATTCGAGTCAGTTCACGCAGCAGCTGGTGCAATTTTCCCAGGTCGAGCAATCCATCAACGCCAACCAGAATCTCGAATCGCTGATCTCCCTCACCAAAGCGCGCGCCGGAAGCGACGCGGTGGGCTTTCTCGGCAAGACGGTTACGCTTACCGATGGCACTGCCGGCCTCAAGAGCGGCCAGGCACAATGGGGCTATTCGCTGGGCAGCGACTCGGCGAGCACACGTCTCACCATCTCAGATTCCAAGGGGCATACGGTCTATATCGGCGCCGGCGATACGACGTCGGGCCTCCACGCCTTCTCCTGGGACGGCAAGGACAATGCGGGCAATACGCTGCCCGACGGCGCCTACACGCTGAGCGTCAAGGCGCAAACAACCGACGGAACCGCCATCGATGCCGCGGTCGCGAGCCAAGGCGTGGTGGACGAAGTCGATCTTTCGGGGACCGAACCAATGCTGAAGATCGGCGCCCTACTTGTGCCGCTCAGCAAGGCAACACTGATTTCGGGACATTGAATGGAATGGGTCCGCTGAGAATCGGCGGGCTGAAACGAAACGGAACCGGCACCAAGCGCCGTGAACCATCACTTAAGGATCATTCTTATGAGTCTTTACGGGGCACTGCTCACCGGCGTGTCGGCGCTCGATGCCAACAGCCGCGCACTTGCGATTACGTCATCGAACATCGCGAACCTCAATACGGTCGGCTATAAGACGAGCACCGCGGACTTTTCGACTTTCCTTGCGGGGAACGGATTTGGCGGAGAAATTGCGCCGTCCAGTGTGCAGGTCTCTTCGGCCCAGCAGCTTTCAAAGCAAGGTCTGTTGAGTTCGACCGGCAACTCCACCGACCTCGCGCTGTCGGGCAATGGCTTTTTCATCGTTACCGACACGCCGACTTTGCAGAATCAAGCGGACCTTTACACGCGCGCGGGCTCCTTCACACCCGATGCCGGCGGACAGCTGCGAAATTCCGCCGGATTTTATCTGAAGGCCTGGCAGCTCACTCCAGCGGGCACCATGCCGACCAACCGGAGCACCTTGGTGCCGATCAATTTGAGCTCGCTCAACGGCACCGCCCAACCCACGGCAAATATCACTTTGAAAGCCAATCTTCAGGCCTCCGCCGTCGCGGTCGGCGGCTACGCTGCGGGTCAGATGACAGCGGGAACCGTGACGCCGACATTCGAACAAAGCATCAATGTCTTTGATAGCCAGGGAGGCTCGCGGCCGATGAAGCTCTCCTTCGTGAAAACTGGCCCGGATGCCTGGTCTTACGAAGTCGCCTATCAGGGCAACGCGGCCGATATCGGTGGCGCGGGCAACAACCCGGTCGCAACGGGAAACCTGACCTTCAACGCCGATGGCACGCTGGCGACCCCGGTGTCGGGCCTAAACGCCTTCACCGTCCCGTGGGATCCGTCTACCGGACTTTTGCCACAGCCGGTGACCATCAATTTCGGCACGCCTGGCGTTTCCAGCGGCGTGTCGCAATTCGATGCCTCCTCGCAGTTGACCTCGGCCAATGTCGACGGCGCGCCTTTCGGTTCGCTGAGCTCGGTCTCGGTGGACGATCAGGGCTTCGTGACCGCGTTGTTCGACAATGGCATCGAGAAGAAGGTCTACAAGATTCCTGTGGCAACCTTCGCCAATCCCGATGCGCTCGCCGCCACCACGGGCAATGCCTATCTGGTCACCGACAATTCGGGAACACCGACGATCACCGAAGCCAAGACCGGTGGCGCGGGCTCTATCGTGTCCAGTTCCTTGGAAGCATCGACGTCCGACCTCGCCCGTGAGTTTTCCAGTCTCATAACGACACAGCGCGCCTATTCCGCGGCGACCCGCATCGTCACCACGGCCGACCAGATGCTGCAGGAACTTATGCAGATCAAACAGTAACAAATGAAACGGCGTCTTTACAGAAGTGAAGGCGTCCTTTCACTAAACAAAGCCAAACAATATCATTGGCTTAGTCCTTAATTTACCTTGGCGTTTTGGGCTTTTTTAAAGCGCGCGGGGGTACCTTCACCCCAACGGGTAAGAAGGTGGTGGAGTGATGAGAGAAATGGGCGAGGAGCAACGGAGGCCACGCGTAAGCTACGTGATCGGACCCGATGGCAGTCCGCTCACCTTGGCCGATTTGCCGCCCCCCAATACCAAAAGGTGGGTCATTCGGCGCAAGGCGGAAGTCGTGGTGGCTGTCAGAGGCGGCCTGTTGAGCCTGGAAGATGCATGCCGCCGCTATACGCTGACGGTGGAGGAGTTCCTCGCCTGGCAGCGTGCGATCGAACGCTTCGGCCTTCCAGGATTGCGCGCTACGCGAGTCCAGCAATACCGGCATTGATGTCCCGCGGACGCAAAATCATAGAGCGAGAATCGGAAGTCCATCGGGCTTCCGATTCTTTATTTACGTGGTTTCCGAATTCTGAATGCCGTCTCGGGAATCTCGCGCCATGAACCGGTGCCCGCTCGCGAGGGTTAAGGAATGATTGCACCGCCACTCTGCTAGCGCACTGCGATCGTTCGAAAATTCGGTGCCTGCGTTAAGCTCACCTTTACCCAACTCCCGGCAATGTTTGCCTAGTCGAGCAACCAAGCCGAAGACGAGCGTTCGTTCGCGCCTTCGGCAGTCGCGGTCTAGGCGGAGGGCGTTTTGCCGGAGTTTTTTAGAGGTATCGGTGCCGCACGCATCGGCGCCATGGCGGGGGTCGCCGCGGCGCTGACCGGATTCTTTCTCTATGTGTTCGGGATCATCGCGGAGCCGCCAAAGTCAATTCTGTTTTCCGGCCTCGAAGCACGTGACGCTTCGGCGGTGATTTCCAAGCTCGAAGCGTTGAACGTGCCCTACGAACAAAAGGGCGATGGCGGCACGATCCTTATTCCCTCCGACCAAGTGACGAAAATCCGCATGCAGCTCGCGACCGACGGACTGCCGTCCGCCGGCGTCGGCTACGAAATCTTCGACAAGACCGACACCTTCGGGACCACCGCCTTCGTGCAGAACGTCAACCGGCTTCGCGCGATCGAGGGCGAGCTGGCACGCACGATTCGCTCGCTTGATTCCATCGCCTCAGCGCGCGTGCATCTGGTCATTCCCGACCGCCAGATCTTCGCGCGAGACAATCAGCCGCCTTCGGCTTCGGTCGTGGTGAAGGCGCGTTCGCGGCTTTCCCGTGGCCAAGTCAGCGCGATCCAGCACCTCGTGGCCGCAGCGGTTGCAGGCCTTACCCCGAACAATGTCGCACTGGTCGACGACAAGGGCGAGCTTCTCGCCGGCGGGAACGGCGATGGCGACAACGCTACGTCGGCCGTCCAAGAAGAGCGCATCTCGGGTTTCGAAGACAGGCTTCGCCAGCGCGTCGAGAACATCGTCTCTTCCATCGTCGGTCCGGGTCATTCCCGCGTCCAGGTCGCGGCCGAGATGGATTTCAACCGGGTCACGGAAACCGCCGAGACCTTCGATCCCGACAGCCGCGTCGTCCGCTCCTCGCAAACGGTGCAGCAGGATTCCGCCTCGAAGGACAACCGCAACGCCCAAGCCGTCAGCGTCGGCCTTGCGATTCCGGGTCAGGCGGTGCCGCCTGCTCCGACCGCCGACAATAGTTCCACGTCGAACAACACGCGCAACGAAGAAACCATCAATTACGAGATTTCCAAGACCACAAAAACGCAGACCCTGGATGCCGGACAGGTCAAGAAACTGTCCGTCGCCGTGGTGGTGGACGGCACCTATACGCCCGGCGCGAACGGTGCACGCGCCTATGCTCCCCGCAGCGGCGATGACATGACAAAGATCACCGCGCTGGTACGCTCGGCGATCGGCTTTGATGAAAAGCGCGGCGACCAGTTGCAGGTCACCAATATGCGCTTTGCCGATATCGATACCGGCCCCGAAGCCCCTCCGGCGGTGACCATGCTGGGTCTCGATACCTCCTCGATGTTCAAGCTCGGTCAGATCCTCATCCTCTCGATCACCGCGCTCCTGGTTTTCCTCCTGGTGGTCAAGCCGATGATTCGCCGGCTGACCACGCCTCTGGCACCGATGGCAGGGGGAACCGCGGCACTTTCCGCCTCCGGCGCGCCCCAGTTGACGCAAGGGTCCGGCGATGCCCACGGCCAACAACACGCCGGCGGTTCGCCCTCACAGCTGGCGGCCCCGAAACGCGAAAGCATGATCGATATCAGCCAAATCGACGGCCAAGTGCGCGAATCCGCGATCCGCAAAGTGGGCGACGTCGTGCAGGCCCATCCCGAAGAGGCGATGGCCATCCTGCGCACCTGGCTCCATCAACCGGTCTAAGGGACGAAGATGGCGCGCGCCCCCAAAACCGCAATCAAGGAGGACATCCGCGCCCTTACGGGCCCGGAACGCGCCGCGATTTTCCTACTTTCGCTCGGCGAGGAGCTCGGCGCCAAACTCTGGCAGATGATGGACGAGGACGAGATCAAAGAAATCTCGCAGCTCATGTCCACTCTCGGCACCGTCAGCGCCACCCTCGTCGAAAAGCTGCTGATCGAGTTCGTCTCGCAGATGTCCTCGACCGGCTCGTTGATGGGTTCCTATGAATCCACCGAGCGCCTGCTCACGCGCTTCATGCCCGACGCAAAAGTCGGCGAGATCATGGAAGAGATCCGCGGCCCCGCGGGCCGGACCATGTGGGACAAGCTCGGCAATGTGAACGAGTCGGTGCTCGCGAATTATTTGAAAAACGAATATCCGCAGACCGTCGCCGTCGTGCTCACCAAGATCAAGCCTGAGCACGCCGCCCGCGTCCTGGCGTCCCTGCCGGAGGAATTCGCGCTCGAGGTCGTGCAGCGCATGCTGCGCATGGAATCGGTGCAGAAGGACATCCTCGATAAGATCGAACAGACCCTGCGCGTCGAATTCATGTCGAACCTCGCGCGCACCGCCAAGCGCGATGCACACGAAATGATGGCGGAGATCTTCAACAATTTCGATCGTCAGACGGAGAGCCGCTTTCTGACGTCGCTCGAGGAGAGGAGCCGCGATGCCGCCGAACGCATCAAGGCCCTCATGTTCACATTCGAGGATCTTGGCAAGCTCGACCCCGGCTCCATCCAAACCCTGTTGCGCCACGTCGAGAAGGACAAGCTAGGGCTCGCCCTGAAAGGCGCCACAGATTCGCTGCGCGACGTCTTCTTCTCGAACATGAGCGAGCGCGCCGGAAAAATCCTTCGTGAGGACATGGAGTCACTCGGCCCCGTGCGCCTCAAGGACGTGGACGAGGCGCAAATGCGTATGGTCAACGTCGCCAAGGACCTCGCCAATAAGGGTGAGATCATGATCGCCAGCAAACAAGGCGAAGACGAGTTGATCTACTGATGAACACAACGGTCAAGTTCACCTTCGACACGCATTTCGACGGCGACAGCCCTCGGAACAAGAAGAACGATGTGCGTTCGCGCAAGAGTTATAGCGCCGAAGAAATCGAGGCCATGAAATCGGAGGCGCGCGAGGAAGGCCGCACGGACGGCGATGTGCGCGCCAGTCACGCGATCGCCGCTTCGATCGGCCAGGTTGCAGCGGCGGTACACGCGGCCATCCAAGCGATGGACGGCGAGATCGAATGCATTCGCGCGGAAGCAGCGGGATTGGCGATCGTGGCGGCAAAGAAGCTTGCGCATGCCGCGTTGGCTGCCGCTCCGGAAGTCGAGATTGAAGAGGCGTTGCGCGTGGCGCTGCACCAGGCGATCGGAGAGCCGCGTGTGGTGGTGACGACCTCCCCCGTGCTGGCGCACAAGATTCAAGAACGGGCAAACGAGATCGCTCACGAAGAAGGTTTCGAAGGCCGTGTGCAATTCGTACCCGACGATGGACTGACGAACGCCGATTGCCGGGTCGAATGGCGCGGCGGCGGCATCGAGCGTGCGCAATCGGCAATCGAAAGCGCTCTCGCGGATCTGATGGCGCGGCGTTTCCCGCAAAGCGCCCCTGAGAGGAAGGAATAGACATGTCGGAGAACGACGTCGGTTTGCCCGAATTAGGCGACGCCGCCGGCGCGGCGCAAGAGGGACAGCCTCTGCTCAAAAAGCAGAACCCCTCCGATGCCGAGCCAAAACACACGGCGGTGGATCTCGAAGCCGTCTACGACGTGCCCGTTACCGTTCAGGCGATTCTCGGCAAATCCGCCATGGAGGTGAGCCAGCTCTTGAAACTTGCGCGGGGCACGGTGGTGCAGCTCGACCGGAAGGTCGGCGAAGCCATCGACATCTACGTCAACGACCGCCTGGTCGCGCGCGGCGAAGTGGTGCTGGTGGAAGACCGGTTGGGTGTGACCATGACGGAAATCATCAAAGCAGGACAGATCTAGTTGGATGCCTCATGCCGAGCTTGTCGGAGCATGGGATGCAAGATGAAGGAATAGGATCATGCGGCTTCTCATTATAGGCGGCCTTGGTGGCCAACTCGGCGCAGCGACCAAGATCGCGATGGATAAAGGCGCGAAAGTCGCACACGCGAACAGCGTGGATCAGGGGCTCTCCGAACTTCGTCAGGGCCACGGTGCGGACCTCATCATGTGCGATATCGCGCTCGATATCGGGATGCTGGTGCGCTCCCTCGCGACCGAACGTATCTGCACACCGGTGGTCGCCTGCGGAATCGGAACCGACGCAAGGCGCGCCGTAGACGCCATCCGCGCCGGCGCCAAGGAATATCTTCCCCTTCCGCCCGATCCCGATCTGATCGCAGCGGTGCTCGCGGCGGTCGCCGACGAATCGCATCAGCTCATCTTCGAAGACGACGCGACGGCTTCCGTCATCGCCATGGCCGATCAGATCGCGCCCTCGGAGGCCTCGATCCTGATCACCGGCGAATCCGGAACCGGCAAGGAGATTCTGGCCCGCTACGTACATCGCCGGAGCGCCCGCGCGGACAAACCGTTCATTTCGGTGAATTGCGCGGCCATCCCGGAAAACCTTTTGGAATCGGAATTGTTCGGCCATGAAAAGGGCGCGTTCACCGGCGCCATCGCACGCCGCCTCGGCAAGTTCGAGGAGGCCAATGGCGGCACGTTGCTGCTCGACGAGATCAGCGAAATGGATGCGCGGCTGCAGGCCAAGCTGCTGCGCGCAATTCAAGAGCGCGAGATCGACCGCGTGGGCGGAGGCAAGCCCGTCAAGGTCGATATCCGCATCATCGCGACGTCGAACCGCGACCTTGTAGAAGCGGTGAAGCGGAACACCTTCCGCGAGGATTTGCTTTACCGCCTTAACGTCGTGAATTTGAGATTACCGGCCTTGCGCGAACGGCCAAAAGACATTCTCGCCCTCGCGCGTCATTTTGCCCGCAAATATGCCGAGGCCAACGGCGTGGCGTTCCGCCCGCTCGCGCCCGACACCGAACGGGTGCTGCTCGGTCATGCCTGGCGCGGCAATGTGCGCGAGCTCGAGAACACGATCCATCGCGCCGTGCTGCTCTCGCCGGGGAACGAAATCGCACCGGAAGCGGTGCGCCTGCCCGACGGCGCCAAGTTGGGCGAGTCGGCGGTGCGCGTGGGTCACGATGCCGTATCGATTGCGACCGAGGCCGCAGCCACCACAACCCGCGCGCTGGTCGGACGTACCGTGTCCGACGTCGAGCGCGACCTGATCCTGGATACGCTTACCCATTGCCTCGGCAACCGCACCCATGCCGCCAACATCCTCGGCATTTCCATCCGTACGCTGAGGAACAAGCTGCGCGAATATACCCAGGCCGGCGTTCGGGTGACCCAACCCGGCGAAGGCCGCGCCGCGTGATGAAGACTGACGCCGCATGGCATTGATCGCGCAAACCCAAGCACGGGCAACGGGGCCGCAAGGCGCCTTCGACGCTGTTCGCAATTATCTCAAGAATGGCGAAATCGCGCTCGCGATCGGCATTCTCGCGATCCTTGTCGTCTTGCTGCTGCCCCTGCCGCCATGGCTGCTCGATCTGGCGCTCTCGTTTTCGATCACCTTTGCCATCCTGATTCTGATGACTTCGGTGTTCATCAGGAAGCCGTTGGAATTCAGCTCCTTCCCGACGATCCTGCTTATTTCCACCATGTTGCGCGTCGCGCTGAACCTCGCTTCGACGCGGCTCATTCTCGCCCATGGCAGCGAAGGAACCGACGCCGCCGGACTTGTCATCCAGGCATTCGGCCGGCTCATCACGCAAGGCAATTTCGTCATTGGCATCATCGTGTTCGCGATCCTCATCATCGTGAACTTCATCGTCATTACGAAAGGCGCAGGCCGCATCGCCGAAGTCGCCGCCCGCTTCACCTTGGATGCGATGCCGGGAAAGCAGATGGCGGTGGATGCCGATCTTTCGGCCGGCCTCATCAATGAGACCGAAGCGCGCGAACGGCGCAAAACACTCGAATCCGAATCCAATTTCTTCGGCGCCATGGATGGCGCGTCGAAATTCGTGCGGGGCGATGCGATCGCTGGGCTCTTGGTCGTCGGCATCAATATTATCGGCGGCATCATCATCGGTGTGGCGCAGCAGGGCATGTCCTTCGGCGCCGCGTCGCAAACCTTCACCCTGCTCACCATCGGCGACGGCTTGGTGACGCAGGTGCCGGCCCTCATCGTCTCCACCGCGGCCGGCATGATGGTGTCCAAGGCCGGCATCGAAGGCTCGGCTGAAAAGGCCCTGTTCGGTCAGCTCTCCTTTTATCCCCAGGCGCTCGCCATGGCGGCGTTCGTCATGGCAGTGGTTGCGGTCCTTCCCGGCATGCCTCACGTCGTGTTCGCGCTGATCGCCACCGGCACCGGCGCGCTCGCCTATCTCTCATGGCGCAGCAAGGAAAATTTGCGCCTCGGGATCGCCCGCGCCGAAGCGGCGAAAGTCGCCGACACGCCGCCCGTGGAAGAGCCGATTTCCTCCGCTCTTACGCTCGATCTGCTGCGCGTCGAACTGGGTTACGGTCTGCTGCCGCTCATCAATGACGCAAAGGGTCACCGCGTCACCGACCAGATCAAGGCTTTGCGCCGTCAGCTCGCTTCCGAAATGGGCTTCGTGATGCCCGCTGTCCGCATCCTCGACAATATGCAATTGGGGGCCAACGAATACGCGATCCGGGTCAAGGAAATGGCGGCCGGACGCGGCGAATTGTACCCCGGCCAGCTTCTTCTGATGGATCCGAAGGGCCAGGCCGTCGAGCTTCCCGGCACACACACCAACGAGCCGGCGTTCGGGCTTCCCGCTACCTGGGTCGATCAAGGCTTGCGCGAGGAAGCATCGTTCCGCGGCTACACCGTGGTGGATCCCGGCACGGTCTTGACCACGCATTTGACCGAAGTGCTGAAGAACCACATGGCGGAGCTGTTGTCTTATGCGGAGACCAAAAAGCTGCTCGACGATCTTCCGCCGGAGAACAAGAAACTGGTCGAAGAACTGATCCCATCGCAAATCTCGGTGACGGGCGTGCAGCGGGTGCTGCAGACGCTTCTCACCGAGCGTGTCTCGATCCGCGACCTGCCGGCGATTCTCGAAGGGATCGCCGAAGCCGTCGGACACACCAAGAACGCCATGATGATATCCGAGCATGTGCGCGCGCGACTGGCGCGGCAGCTTTGCAATCAACATTTGTCGCCACAGGGATTTCTTCCCATCATCGCCATGTCGCCCGCGTGGGAGCAAACCTTCGCGGAGTCGCTTGCCGGACAGGGCGAGGAACGCCAGCTCGCCATGGCGCCATCGCAATTGCAGGCCTTCATACAGTCCGTGCGCGATCGCTTTGACGACGCATCCGCCGCCGGCGATGTCCCGGTGTTGCTGACCAGTCCGCTGATCCGCCCCTATGTGCGCTCGATCATCGAGAGGTTTCGAGGGCAGACGACAGTGATGTCGCAGAACGAGATTCATCCCTCCGTGCGGCTTCGCACGATGGGACAGATATAGACGGCTATGCAGCTCCGCACGTTCCTTGGCAAGGATATGAAGGAAGCGCTCAGCGCCATGCGCGCGGAATTGGGCGATGAGGCGATTATTGTGGCGAGCGAGAAGACGAAGGACGGGAGCGTCCTGCTGCGTGCGGGCTTCGAGGGAACGCGAACCCCTCCGGACACCTCCGAAGCAGAGACTCCCTGGCCTTCCCCCGATCCGGCACATGTTAGCGGCGTGCTTGGCTCGTTCGACGCGCGTTATCGGGAAGCTCTGGTGATGAGGTTGCGCGTCCCCAGGGCCGATGGGCCGGGCTATTCACGCCCGTTCGACCGCGACCAGCTCGTTTCCCTTCTGCGCGCGCATCGGACGCCCGATGCACTCGCCGACGCACTGGTCGAAGAGGCCGGGAGAAGCGGCATCCCCGATCTGACATTGGCACTCGCCTCCGCGCTCGACCGATTCATGCGAAACGGCCCCGCGGTGAAAGCTCCCAACGGGATGATCCTCGTTGGCCCTCCCGGAGCGGGCAAGACGGCCATCGCTGCCAAGCTGGCCGCTCAATATCGCCTCGCCGGGACGCCGGTGGTGCTGGCGGCTACGGACACGCAAACCGCCGGCCAGATGGCGCGGCTGGAAAGCTTTGCCGCCTGCCTGGACGTGCCACTGGTGATCGCCTCGACCCCCGAGATTCTGTCCGAGGAGGTTCAAGCGGCGAGCTACGCAAACGCCTTCCTCATTGCGGACTGCGCCGGTTGCGATCCGCGAGGGCCTCTCTCGTCGGAGCTTGTTCGCTTTCTGGCGGCCGGACGCCTGGAGATTGCCGGTGTGGTTTCCGCCACATGCGATGCCGAAGAGGCCGGTGAAATCGTCGATGCGCTGGCCAAGCTCGGCGCCGAAAAATTGATCGTCACCGGGCTCGACCTTGCGCGCCGCAAGGGGGCGCTCATCGCATTCGCCTGCTCAAGTCTTGCGGTCGCCCAGGTAACGGCCTCGCCCTATCTCGCGGATGGACTCGCAACGCTGACGCCGCTCATCCTCTCCCGCGCTTTGCTCGCGGACGCAGCTCCTCTGGTGATACGGAAGGTCGCCTAGGCCCGCGCCTCGTCGCCTTCGTCAGGTCAGCGACGCTTGGGACCCGGAGCAGGCGGCTTTTCACCGCCGCCTGGCTTGTCTATCGCAAAACGGCCCGACCCCATCCCGATCAACATCAGGAGCCCGCCGGCAATGGCGATGTTGCGGGCAAAAATGTCGAAATCGGCGCTGCGGGCGGCCGCCACGCGCAAATGCCAGTAATCATGCATCGTCACGGTGGCTGCGATGGTGATGGCGAACAACGCAAGCGCCCCGGCGCGCGTACGAAATCCCAAAAGGAGGGAAATGCTTCCAAGGATGATCCCGGTCAATGCCGTCAACAGCAGTACCGGCGGCGTCGGCACGTTCTTCATCGTAAGAAGGATGGC
>Ga0193699_10000396_pt1 | contig 19462 bp, 16 predicted proteins | sample L3c2metaG_FD_160095 | JGI IMG/M metagenome (GOLD analysis project Ga0193699, IMG submission 160095) | Soil microbial communities from a riparian zone of the East river system, Colorado, United States - L3c2 | ecosystem: Environmental > Terrestrial > Soil > Riparian zone | place: USA: East...
GCTGCGTGGCGTGCGGTTCGGGTCGATCACCCGGTTCGCCGACAGCCGCGGCTCGTTTCGCGAGGTCTGGCGGGCGTCCGCGTTCCCCACGCTGACCGCGGTCGAGAGCGGCGCACCCGCCGACAGCGAGCCGCGCTTTGTTCAGGCGAACCTGTCGAGCTCAGCCGCTGGCGTCCTCCGCGGGCTCCATTACCACCGCCACCAGCTCGACTACTGGACGGTGACGGCGGGCCGGGCGTTCGTCGCCCTCGTCGACGTCCGACCGCTCGTAGAAGGCAGCGGCCCACGGGCGATCGTCGAGACGCGCGAGCTTGCGGTCGACGACTGGGTCGTGATCCCCGCCGGCGTCTCCCACGGTTTCCTCGCCCTCGAGCCCCTCGACCTGCTGTACCTGGTCACGAACGAGTACGACGGCTCAGACGAGCTCGGGTTCGCCTGGGATGACCCCGCCGTCGGTGTCCCTTGGCCGGCGGTACATGGGACGACGGACGGGCGACCGATCCTGTCCGAACGCGACCGGTCGAACCCGCCGCTCACCGAGCTCGTCGCCCGCCTCGCGGGTCCGTCGCGCCCACCGTCACCGTGACCATCGGACTGGTTCCGGCCGGTTGTGCCACCGCTACACTCAGTCGAGGATGACAACCCCCCGGCGCCGAGCGACGCCCGCCACGCCCGAAGACGCCACCGAGACGGGCGTGCCCGCGCCCGGCTCCGGCGCATGGGTCGTCGTACCCACCTACAACGAAGCCGACAACATCCGGACGATCTCGGCGGCCATCCTCGAGTCGCTGCCGGGCGCCACCCTGCTCGTCGTCGACGACGGCTCGCCGGACGGAACGGGCACGATCGCCGATGAGCTGGGCGTCGCCGACCCGCGGATCCGAGTTCGGCACCGGTCCTCCAAGCAGGGTCTCGGCCGGGCATATCTCGACGGTTTCGGCGTCGCCCTCGGTGGCGGCGCGACGGTCGTCGTCCAGATGGACGCCGACTGGTCGCACGACCCCGCCACGCTCCCTGCGTTGATCGGCCCGATCGTCGGCGGCCACGCCGACCTCGTCATCGGCTCCAGGTACACAGCCGGCGGTGGCGTCGTCGACTGGGGCATCGGTCGACGCGTGATCTCACGCGGTGGCAGCATCTTTGCGAGGACCGTCCTGCGGTTGCAGCCGCACGACCTGACCGGCGGCTTCAAGGCGTGGCGTGTCGCAACGCTCGCGGCAATCCCGTTCGACGGCATCCACGCGGGCGGTTACGTCTTCCAGATCGAGATGACATTCCGGGCCTCGCGAGCCGGGGCTCGTGTCCGCGAGGTGCCGATCACGTTCCGCGACCGCCGTGTCGGTCAGTCGAAGATGAGCCGAAGGATCCTCGTCGAGGCGCTCCTCGTCGTCGTGACCCTCCGGTTCGACGAGCTCCGCGGCAAGGTGACGGGTCGCCTGGCCCATGGCCGCAGAACAGCCCGGGGCGAGGTCGCCGCTGCGTCTCCCGTCCGTGACGCAGCCCACGACGCTCCTGGCGCGGGACCCGCCGCCACCGACGGGCCATCCGTCGGCAAGGGCGGGTGACCGAACCCGCCAGCGCGACGCTCGGGGCGGGCGACTCGGCGCGAGCGATGGATGACATTCCCGGTGTGCGGGTCGTCCTCGACGCTCGGCCCCTCCAGGAGCCCGATCGGGCGCCCTTGACCGCGGCCTATCTCGGTGGCCTGCTCGGTGCGTACGACGCGGAACCGCTCGAGGGCGAGTCCTTCGCCCTCCTGCTCCAGTCCGATCTCGACGACCCGACGGAGCGCTTCGAGAACCTGACCGTCGTCGGCCGCCGCCTGCTGCCACCGACCCGGCTGCTCCGCTCGGGAGCCTTGACCGTCGATCCGTTCCTCCTCAGCGGGGCGTCGCTCGGGGCCGCCTGGCGAGCCGAGCGAAGCGGCGCCGCCGGTTCCGTCTACCACGCTGTCGGTGGCGCCATCCCGCTCGTGTCGGGGCTGCCGCTTGTCGTGACCCTGCTCGATCTCGCGCCGTGGGAGCTGCCGCATGCCTACCAGAGCGGCACCGTGGCCCGCTTCGGTCAGCGCCTGCGCGGACGACTGCTGCGCGACGCGGCCGCGGTTGTCGTCGGGACGCAGGCGGTCGCGACGATCGTCCGCCGCCTGCTCAGGGTCCGGCGCGACCGGATCCGCGTCGTCCGGCTGGCACCCAGGCCTGCGTTCGCGATCTGGGGCGAGGCGAACAAGGCAGCGGGCGGCGGACGTCCGGGACCGCGAACGGCCGATCCACGGGCGGAGCGGGAGCGCCTCGGCCTGCCCGACCGGTACGTCGTCTACTCGGGTCGTTATGACGCGCGCCAGGATGTCGCGACCCTCCTCCGCGCGCTCGCGGACCTGACGAGCCAGGAGCGACCGACCGGTCTCCCGGAGAACGTGCCGTGGCCGCCGCGGGTGCTGTTCGCCGGCGCGTCTCCGGACGATCGGGCGGCACTCGCCCGGGCCGCCGCCCGGGAGGGCGTCGGCGAGTCACTCGCCTACGCGCCCCGCCTCGACGACACCCGGCTGGCCACCCTCGTGCGCGGCGCCCGGATGATCCTCCTGCCGACAGTCAGCGACGGCGCCGGCCTGCCGGCGATCGAGGCCATCGCGTGCGGAACTCCTGTGGTTGCTTCGGCGGTTGGGGCATTGCCGGAGATCGTCGGGGCTGCGGGGATCCTTGTCGAGCCGCGCGACCCGGCTCGCCTCGCCTCGGCCCTCGCCACCGCCTATGCCGACGATCGGGTCCATGGGCAGCTCGCGGCGACCGCCCGCGAACGGGCCGAGACGGAGCGCCGGACGTGGGCAGACGTCGCTGCCGAAACCCGATCGATCTACGCCGAGGTCGCGAGGCGCCGCCAGGCCTGAGCGGCGACCGCCGCTGAACCCGCCCGCTCGACGTCGCCGCGGAAGGTCAGATCGGGAGTTGCGCGCCCCGCGGCGGATCCGCGGGAGCTGCCTTGCCCGGCTTGAGCGTGACTGGGGAGCCCGTCTGGAGGACGTTGATGAACGTCTGGCCGACGGTCAGGACGATCTGCTTGCCCTTGCTGTCGAAGAACTGCGTCGGCGCGGTCAGGGAGGCCTTCTTCCACGTGCCCTTGGTCGTCGACCCGTTCGTCGCGACCCACGCCACGCCGTGTCCGACCACCTGGGCCTCGAGGCGGTGCTTCTTCGAGCCGTCGTTGAGCGGCCCGAACTTCATGAGCATGATGACGACGTTCTTCGGGGCGACCTGGGTGCCGGTCACGGCGTCCTTCTGGCGCTTCTCCCCGGTGACGGCGCGAAGGTAGGTGTTGGTCTTCCAGTCGTAGTCGTAGTGGATGTGGTTGGCGCTGTAGCCGAAGTCGATCTTGCCGCCGCGCGGTCGAAGGCTCCGGGCGAGGTCGGGCGCGAACTTCCACGGCGAATCGATCTGCGCGTCCTTGGCGCCGACGCTCTTGGCGATCCCCCGGAGGCGCTTGCCGTCCGTGTACAGGTTGTGTGGCGCGAACCGCGTCTTGACCCGCCAGAAGGATTTGCCCCAGCGGAACTCGTCCGCGTTGTACACGAGCTGGCCGTTGCCCTTGTTGCGGAGCGTCTGGAGTGCCTGCGGTGAGCCGCCGGCGTGGGCGTAGACCGCCCGGACCTCGGCAGCCCACGCGATGTAGTAGTAACGGGAGCTGCGGACGGGCCCGACGTTCGTCGGGATGTTCTCCTGGAAGACCATCATGTAGCGGGGGATGCCGCCCTCGGCGGGTGCCTGCCAGACGACAGACGCGGAGCTGAACCCTGACTGGGGCCGGGCCGGCGACAGGTCGTCGATCATGACCGCGATCGGGTGCCTGGCTGCGGCGGCCGGGGTCACGAGGACGCCGGTGAGCGGGGCGGGAACTAGCTTCGGAGTGGGAACGGGTGTCGGTGACGGCGTCGGCGTGGGCGGCGGCGGGCTGCCGCTCGGTGTCGGGGATGGCGCCTCGCCCGGTCCGCCCGATGACGGCGGGACAAGCGAGGGGCTGCCGCCGGCGGCAATCTGGCCCGGATCGAGTGAGGCCCCCGCCACGGACGGCTTGGCCGACCCGACGAGCATGCCGAGCCCGAGTCCGACGGCTACAGCGAATGCGATCAACGAGATGACGACGACCCGCTTGAACGGGCCACCGGACGGGGGGCGCTGGGTTTTCATGGTCCTCGCTGTGACGGACGCGGGATGCGCGACGGTGACGTTCGTCCCTCATTCCCGTGGGGAGGATACTCGGTCGGGTCAAGCGCACCGTCTCGGTTCGCCTCCCGGCGCAGCCATCGCGCCGGGACTCCACTAGCAGTAGGCTGGGCCGGACACGACCGCTCGACCGGACGATGAGGGGTATCGATGGACGAAGGCACTGCCGCCGACACGCTCGCCGCCGCGGAAGAGCTCGCGGCTCGCGAAGCCGCGGCCGAGACCGCCGCCGACCCGCCCGACGAAGGGTCCGCGCAGTCGAAGGTCGCCCGCCCGCGCTCGAAGGCGAGCGCCCGCCCCGCAGCGTCGAAACCCGCGGCCGCCAGGGCCACCGCCAACCCCGGACCCAAGGGCGATGCGGTCAGCGGGACCGTCGTGACCTCGTCAGCGCCGCGAGGCATCCCTGCCGGTGACGGGCCGGACGGCTCCGTCTCGCTCGACAGCTCGGGTGCCGCAGTCGTCAACGCGAGGACGGTCGACGTCAGCCGCGGCGGCATCGGTCGCGTCCAGGCCGTCGACGTCGCCGTCACACAGGGTGGTATCGGGTTGGCCCGCGCCGAGCGCGTGTCCGTCGAGATGGGCGGCATCGGCCTGGCAATCGGTGGCGATGTCAGGGTGACCCAGGGCGCCGTCAGCACGGTCCTCGCCCGGGACGTCACGATCGAGCAGGCCGGTGTCCGGGCCGTCATCGCCAACAACGTCAAGGTCGAACGGACGACCGGCGTGCTGGTGATGATCGCGCGTCACGTCGAGGGCGACGTCCGGACCATCCTCGACTGGCGCGGGGCGATCGCGTTCGGGGCTGCGTTCGGTGTCGTCGTGTCCGTCTTCCGTCGCCGCCGCTGAGCCGGAGGAGGGGGCGCAGCGGGCCGCCGGGTTCCGCTGGGCTATACTCGAAGGCCGGGCCGTGCCCCTCATGCGCACGCCCTGAACAGCCGAGCCGGCGTCGCCGATAGGAGCCCACCCGCCCGTGATCGACCCCTCCGCGCGCGTTCACGCGACGGCGGACATCGAGTCTGATGTCAGCGTCGGGCGAGGGACGAGCATCTGGCATCGGGCCCAACTGCGGACCGGCGCGACGGTCGGCGCCGAGTGCGTCATCGGCCGCGACGCCTTCATCGATGAGGGCGTGATCCTCGGGGACCGCGTCAAGATCCAGAACGGCGCACTCGTCTATCACGGCGTGACCGTCGAGGATGGCGTCTTCATCGGTCCGGGGGCGATCCTCACGAACGACCGCTACCCGCGGGCGATCACCTCGAGCGGCGATCTCGCTCGGGCGGAAGACTGGCAGGTCACCCCGATCACCCTCCGCTACGGCAGCTCGATCGGTGCCGGCGCCGTCGTCGTCGCCGGTGTCGAGGTCGGTCGCTTCGCGATGGCCGGTGCCGGGGCGGTCGTCACGAAGTCGATCCCGAGTCATGCCCTCGTCGCCGGCAGCCCGGCCCGTCGGATCGGCTGGGTCTGCGCCTGCGGGATGCGCCTCGTCGACTCGAACGGAGACCCGGCACCGGCCGAGCCGGATCGGTACGCAGCCCGGACCGGTCTGGCCTGCCCGAGCTGTGGGCGGACCTACGCTTATGTCCCCGACGCCGAGTCGCTCGAGGAGCGGTCCGGCCCTCGCCAAGGAGCGCCCGCATGATCCCGATCGCCCGCCCGGATCTCGGCTCGGAGGAGATTGCCGCAGTCACGGAGGTGCTCGGCAGCGGGATGATCGCCCAGGGTCGCAAGGTCGCCGAACTGGAAAGCCAGTGGGCCGAGTTCGTCGGCGTCCGCCATGCCGTCGCGATGAGCAACGGGACCGTCGCCCTGATGTCGATCTTCGCCGGTCTGGGCCTCGGGCCCGGCGACGAGGTCATCACCGTTTCGCACACGTTCGCGGCGACGGCCAACGCGATCCTCTTCACGGGGGCGACGCCGGTCTTCGTCGACATCGAGCCCGACACCTATCTCATCGATGCGAAGCGGATCGAGGCGGCGATCACCCCGCGGACGCGGGCGATCTGCCCGGTCCACCTGTTCGGCCTGGTCGCGGACATGGACATGGTCCGGGCGATCGCCGATCGGCACGGCCTCGCGGTCGTCGAGGACGCCTGCCAGGCCCACGGCGCGACATTCCGCGGCCGGATGGCGGGCTCCTTCGGGCATGGAGCGTTCAGCCTGTACGCGACGAAGAACATGACGACGGCCGAGGGCGGCTTCATCACGACGAACGACGACACGCTCGCCGACTGGTTGCGGCTCTACCGGAACCAGGGCATGCGCGCTCGCTACCAGTTCGAGATGCTCGGCTACAACTTCCGGATGACGGATCTGGCCGCCGCGATCGGGCTCGCCCAGCTTGCCAAGCTGCCACGCAACACGGCCCGCCGCCAGGCGATCGCGGGTCGCTACGACGAGGCCTTCGGCGAGCTGCCGATCGGCCTGCCGATCACGCCCGATGGCCGGACGCACGTCTTCCACCAGTACACGCTCGATGTCGGCGGGGCGCGCGACGCGATCGTCGAGGACCTTCGGGCGGCCGGCGTCGGCGCCGACATCTACTACCCGATCCCCGTCCACCGCCAGAGCTACATCATGGAGCGCGGTCTCCATGCGGACCTGCCCGTGACCGACGCGGCCGCGGCCCGGACGCTCGCCCTGCCGATGTTCCCGGGCCTCACGGACGCCGAGCAGGGCCAGGTCATCGATGCGGTCCGGGGCGCGGTCGAGCGCCACCTGGGTCCCGGCGCGGGCGCCGGCGTCCCGAACCCGGCCGCGGGCCAGGGAGTCGCCGCGCGATGAGCTCCGGCTGGCGGCCAGTCGCCGACCGCGAGCTGCGGGTCGGGCTGGCCGGTCTCGGCTCGATGGGCCGCAACCACCTGCGGATCCTGTCGAGTCGCGCCGACATCCGCCTCGCGGCGATTGCCGATCCCGTCGCGGAGACGCTCGCCGCGGCCGTCGCCGGCACGGACGCCCAGGGCTTCGACGAGCCGCTGGCGATGATCGCCGAGGCGGAGCTCGACGCGCTCGTCATCGCCGCCCCGACGACTGTCCACCTGCCGCTCGCCCTCGCCGCGATCGAGCGCGGCATCGCGATCCTCATCGAGAAGCCGCTGGCGGCCACGGCCGAGGAGGGGGAGCTGATCGTCGTCGCGGCCCGCGAGCAGGGTGTGCCCGTCCAGGTCGGCCACGTCGAGCGCTTCAATCCAGCCGTCCTGGAGCTCGGCCGGTTGCTCGACCAGGGCTGGCTGTCGACCATCTACTCGATCGCCTCTCGGCGAGCCGGCCCGTTCCCCGCGAGGATCCGCGACGTCGGCGTGACGATCGATCTGGCCACCCACGACGCCGACATCCTCTCGTGGATCGCCGGCGAGCGGCCAGTACGGGTCTACGCCGAGACGGCCCAGCGGATCCACGCCAGTCACGAGGACCTGCTCTTCGGCCTTCTCCATTTCCCGTCCGGCGCCACCGGCATGCTCGACGTCAACTGGCTGACGCCGGCCAAGCGTCGGCAGCTCGTGGTCGTCGGCGAAGAGGGCATGTTCGAGCTCGACTACCTGACCCAGCGCTTGACCTTTACCAGGGCAACCGACACGACGAATCCGCGCCTGATCGCCGGCTACGCACCGACGTTCGAGGGCGACATCGCCGAACTGCCGGTCGTGCTGGCCGAGCCGCTGGCGGCCGAGCTCGACGCGTTCCTGCGGATCGTCCGCGAGGGCGGACGCCCGATCGTCGACGCCGAGGACGGCCTGTGGGCCGTCGCCATCGCCACTTCCCTGCTGACCGCGGCCGCGACGGGCCAGGCGGTCGACCTGTCCGCGCTGACAACGAGGTTCGCACCGGCATGACGATCGTCGATCGCCCATCTTCCGTTCAGAGCCTCCTCGGTGGTTCGATCGAGCTGCCGGTGCATGCGTGCGGCCACGGCCCGGCGGTCGATGCCAGCCCGTGGACCGGCGAACCCGGGACGGCCGGCCACGTCGCCGTCGTCGGTGCGGGCAAGATGGGCCTGCCCCTCGCGGCCCAGTTCGCCGATCACGGCTGGCACGTCATCGCGGTCGACGTCCAGCAGGCCGTCGTCGACTCGATCAACGCGGGCCGCTCTCACGTCGAGGAGGAGCCGGGTCTCGCCGAACTCGTCCGCAAGGCCCATACAGGCGGGCGGCTGCGAGCGACAACCGACGGGGCCGAAGCGGCGCGCGAGGCGGATGTCGTCGTGCTGATCGTGCCGGTGATGCTCGACGACGCCCAGCAGCCCGACTATCGCTACATGGACGCGGCCGTCGAGTCGATCGCCCCCGGCGTCCACCGTGGCTCGCTCGTGATCTTCGAGACGACGCTGCCGGTCGGCGACACGCGAGAGCGGTTCACCCCGCGGCTCGAGGCGGTCTCCGGACTGACGGCCGACAGCGACTTCTTCGTCGCGTTCTCGCCGGAGCGTCTCTACAGCGGCGCGGCCCTGCGCAACCTGGCGACCTACCCGAAGCTCGTCGGCGGGATCGGTCCCGCGTCGACGAAGATCGCAGCCACGTTCTACGACGCGGTCCTCGACACGGAGGTCGTGGCGATGTCGAACGCCGAGGCCGCCGAGTTCAGCAAGCTCGCCGACACGACCTACCGCGACGTCAATATCGCCCTGGCAAACGAGTTCGCCCGATACGCCGAACGGGTAGGGGTCGACATCCACGAGGTCATCGCGGCGGCCAACAGCCAGCCCTACTCGCACATCCACCAGCCGGGTCTGGGTGTCGGTGGCCACTGCATCCCCGTGTACCCCCACTTCCTCCTGTCGCGGGCGCCGGAGCTCGAGCTCGTCGAGTTGTCGCGACGGACGAACGACGCCCAGATCGGGGTTGCGATCCGGGCGATCCAGCAGGAGCTCGGCGGTCTCGAGGGCGTCCCGATCCTCGTTCTCGGGCTGACCTACCGCCACGGCGTCAAGGAGCTCGCGTATTCCCGGGCACTGCCGCTCATCGAGCGGCTGAGCCACCAGGGAGCGGTCGTCTCGGCCTATGACCCGCTGCTCGCCGCCGACGAGACGGCCCGCTGCTGCGCGACGCCATACGAGTGGGGGAGCGCCGGGCCGTTCCGGGCGATCGTGACCCAAACCGCGGATCCGCTGTTCGCGACGCTCGATCTCGCGCTGTTCCCGGATCTCGAGCTCGTCTTCGATGGGCGCGACAGCCTGCGCGGGCTCTCCCTGCCGGAGCGTGTTGCCTATCGCGGCATCGGCGTCCCCGCCCGGCCGCGCACGGTGGCCGAGCCGGCGGCGCCGACTCGCCCGCGGGCCCCGGCCCGGACGGCGTGACCGAAGCCAGTCACGAGACGGCGGCGACGAACGAGCGGCCGGCCGGTACGGGTTCGGTCGTCTCGCAGCATCTCGTGCTCGTCCTGCCGGCCACGGGCGAGTTCGATTCGCGGTCGTACCGGATCGCCCGCGAGCTGATCGGCCGCGGCCACCGGGTGACGATGCTCGCCCGCTGGAAGGCGGGATTGCCGTTCGAGGAAGACGACCCGAACGGCTACAGGATCGTCCGGGTCATGGCCTCGACGGCCGATGGCCTCCCATTCCGGCGGCTCCGGACGCTCGTCGGGCGCGCGATCCGCAGGCTATACGCCCTTCGGACACGCGGCCCGCGGTCCGCCGGGACGCCTCTCGCGCCGGGTGGGGGAGCCGCGTCGCCCGGCGAGGGAGCCGAGTCGCCGGAGGGGGCCGTCCTGAGGCCGGTCCATCGCGCATCCTTGCCCCGCCGGCTCTGGGCGGCGGCGATCCGCCGGCTGGCGATCCCGCTGACGCTCCGATCGCACATCCGGAATGCGCGCGAAGCCGGTGTGACCGGCGACCTGTATCACGGCATGGCCTACATGGGCATCCCGATCGCCCTGGATCTCGGCCGCCGCGATCGCGTCCCGGTGGTCTACGACGCGCGGGACATCTACCTCGAGGCGCGCAACCTCGCTCGGTCGCGGGGCATCGTCCGCTGGGCAGCGGCGCGCGCGGAACGTGGCTGGGCCGCTCGCTCGGCACGCGTGATCACGGTCAACGACGCCTACGCCGACGTCATGGCCGAGCGCCTCCGCGTCGAGCGCCCGCTCGTCGTCATGAACTGCTCGTACCGCTACGAGCCGGCCGAACCGCGCGAGCGGCGCTTCCACGACCGCTTCGGGCTGAATCCAGCAACGAAGATCGTCCTCTACCACGGCGGCCTGTTCCCCCACCGCGGCATCGAGGAGCTGTTCGAGGCGATGATCGGCCTGCCGGACGGCGTCGCGCTCGTGCTCATGGGCTATGGCGTCCTCGAGCCGGAGTTCAGGCGGCGGGCCGCGGAGGCTCCCTGGCTCGGGCGGGTCCACTTGATGAACGCCGTGCCGCCCGCCGACCTCCTCGACTGGGTCGCCTGTGCGGACGTTGCCGCGATGCCGATCCAGGCATCGACCCTGAACCACCGCCTCACGACACCCAACAAGCTTTTCGAGGCGATGGCCGCGGGCGTCCCGGCGGTCGTCAGCGACCTGCCGGGGATGGCCTCGATCGTCACGGAAACAGGCTCCGGCATCCTCGTCGACCCAGCCGATCCGGCGGCCATCCGCCGGGCGATCGACGAGATCGTGGCCCTCGATGACGCCGACTGGCTGGCCTGGCGTCGACGCTGCCTCGCCGCGGCGCACGATCGCTACAGCTGGGAGACGCAGGTCGGTCGCCTGATCGATGAGTACGGGCGACTGACGGGCCGCCCCTGGTGAGCCGGGCCGTCGTCCTCGTCGGAAACCCGGCTCGGCCCTATTCCCGGGCGCTTCGCATCGGGCGGACGCTGATCGCCGCTGGCTACGACGTCGAGATCGCCGCGACGTGGCAGGAGGATGCGCCGGAGCGGGAGCACGACGGCGAGATCGCGATCAACCGCTACCGGCCGATCGGGCGGTTCGCCGGCTCCGCGGCCCGCTACCAGCCGCCCGATCGGGCGCGTTCCGCGGCCGGGTCGCGCCTTGCCCGCGTCGTCCGCACCCAGCGCGCTCGCCTCATCTCGTGGATCTTCTGGCCGCACACCGTTCGCGGCTGGTGGGGCGCACTGGCTCGTGACCTCCCGCCCGCCGATCTCTACCACGCGTGCGGCCTCCTGGCCCTGCCACCGGCACTGGCCGCCCGGGGCCGTGACCGCCGAGCCGGGCGGAGGTCGCGGGTGATCTACGACGTCATCGACATCACGCTCGAGTCGAACGCGGCCCTGGCGCTGCCCTGGCTCGTCCGCCGCCTGCTCGGCTTCCGCGAGCGGCGCTGGGCGCGGGGCGCCGACGCTCGAATCGCTGTCAACGATTCCTTTGCCGACCGCGGCCGCGCTCGGTGGGGCCTTGCGGATCGACCGGTTGTCGTCCCGAACTACCCCGAGCCGTGGACGCCGCCGCCTGCCGCACCCGATCTGATCCGCGACGAGCTTGGGTTGTCGGGCGATGTCCGGATCTGCCTCTTCTGGGGCCGGCTCGGGCCGAATCTCGGCCTGGCCGAGACTGCCGAGGCGGTCCTGACGGTCCCATCGGCCGTCATGGTCGTGCTCGGGTTCGGGCGCGGCTGGGACGCGAGCCTCGCTCGCGATCGAGATCCGCGTTTTGCCGGCCGCCATTTCACCCTGCCCGCGCAGCACCCAGACGCACTCCCGGCCTGGATCGCATCGGCCGACGTCGCCCTCATCGCCCTGCCGCCGGTGTCGTACAACCAGCGCTACACGACCCCGAACAAGTTCCTCGAGGCGATGATGGCCGGGACGCCGATCGTCCTCGGACCGGACCTGCCGACGATGGCGGAGATCCTCCGGCGCGAGGATCTCGGACGCGTCGCCGGCTCGATGGCGCCCGCCGATATCGGGCGCACGATCCGGGAGATCCTCGACCTGCCGCCCGAGGAGCGTCAGGCGTGGCGATCGCGGATCGCGGAGACAGCCCGAACACGGTACAGCTGGCCGCAGGCGGCGGCGGCCTATCGCGAGGTCGTGGCGTCACTCCGGCCTCCGGCAGACTGACCGAGCCGCGGTCGCCGGAACCTATACTGGCCCCGTGCTCCGCAGCCCCTCGACCCCGAACCGCCGCGCCGATCGCTAGGCCGCCGTGCGGATCGCCAGCATCATCGGCACGCGTCCCCAGCTGATCAAGGCGGCGGCGCTGTCGCCGGTTCTCCGCCGAGACCACGACGAGATCCTCGTCGACACCGGCCAGCATTACGACGCGGACCTCGCCGGCGAGCATTTCGACAGCCTGGGCCTTGGGCGGCCGGAGCACACGCTCGGGATCGGAAGCGGACCGGCCGCCGAGCAGACCGGCAGGATGCTCATCGCCCTAGCCGACGTCCTGGCCGCCGAGCGACCGGACGCCGTCCTCGTCTACGGCGACACGAACTCGACCCTGGCGGGTGCCCTTGCCGGGGCGAAGGCCGGCCTGCCGGTAGCCCACGTCGAGGCCGGGCTCCGCTCGTTCGACCGGCGGATGCCGGAGGAGACGAACCGGATCGTCGCCGACCACGTCGCCCGCTGGCTCTTCGCACCGACCCCGACGGCCGTTCGCAACCTCGAGGCGGAGGGCATCCGCGATGGGATCCTGCTCGTCGGCGACGTCATGCAGGATCTCGCCGCGCGGCTGCTTGACGACATCCGCGACTCGGCGGTCCTTGCCGAGATCGAACCGGCGATCGTCGCGGCGGCCGGCGCGAGCGGCGCGGCCGGCGCGGGCGGCCGGGGTTTGCGCCTCGTCCCCGGCGGTTACCTGTTCGCGACCGTCCACCGGGCGGAGAACCGCGAACCGGCGGCGATCCGGGAGTGGGCGGCGCTGCTCGGGGCCGTCGCAACCCCAGACCGGCCGGTCATCCTCGCGCTCCACCCCGGAACGCGGGCGATCCTCGATGCCAGCGGCATCCAGCTGCCGCCGGACGTCGTCGTCGTCGGCCCGCAGGGCTATCGGGCGTCACTCGCGTTGCAGCTTCATGCCGCCGCGGTCGTCACGGACTCCGGCGGCATCCAGCGCGAGACGGCGTGGTTCGGCGTTCCCTGCCTCATCCTCCGATCGACGACCGAATGGGTCGAGGCGGTCGCCGAGTCCGGTGGGCTGATGGTCGTCGTCGGGCGGGACGGCACGCTTGCCGCACGAGAGCTGGCGCGTCTCGCCCCGATCGCCGGCGGCGAAGGGCAGGCGCGAACGCGCGCCGATCGGCTTCGACTGGCTCCATCCGGCGCTGCGGCGGCGATCTCGGCAGCGTTGCGGTGACTGGCGACGAGGCGAGGATCGGCCGCGCCGTCGTCCTCGTCGGCAATCCGGCTGCGCCGTATTCGCGCGGCCTCCGCATCGCACGCGCCCTCTCCGACGCTGGCTACGACGTCGAGATCGCCGCGGTCGCCGGAGAGGGCCTCCCGGAACGCGAGATGGACGGCCCCATCGTCATTCGCCGCTATGCCCCGTCGGGTGCGTTTCGGTCCATGTCCGCGAGCTATCGCGACCCGGCGGCCGTCTCGGGCGTGACAGGTGGCGGCCGGCGCCCCTTCGTCGTCCGCGCGCCGATTGCCGCCGCCGCGGCGCTCCGACGCTGGCTCTTCTGGCCGCACACGGTTCGCGGCTGGTGGGCGACCCTCGATCGTGAGCTCGCGCCGGCCGACCTCTACCACGCCTGCGGCAGCCTCACGATCGCGGCCGCCCTCGTTGCTCGGCGACGCACGTCGACGGGGCCGAATGGCCGACCGGCGCGTGTCATCTACGACGCGATCGACGACGTCGTCGGCTCGAACAACATGATCGGCGTGCCCAGCGTGTTCCGGGAGTGGTTCGCACGGCGCGAGCGAGCGTGGGCGCGGGCCGCCGACGCCCGGACGACCGTCAACGACGCGCTTGCCGAGCGCCTCGGCCGGCGCTGGCGGACCGCGCCACCGCTCGCCGTTCCGAACCACCCTGACGTGCCGTCGATGGCCGCCGGCGAGACGTGCGACCTCATCCGCGAGCGCCTGGAGCTCCCCGAGACGACGCGGATCGTCCTCTTCCAGGGTCGCCTGGGTCCGAACCTGGGGCTCGACGAGGCCGCCGAGGCGACCCTGCTGCTGCCCGAGGCGGCGTTCGTCGTCATCGGCTTCGGCCGCTGGGCAGAACGGTCCGCTGCCCGCGACACGGACCCGCGGTTTGCGGGGCGCCACTTCACGCTGCCGCCGGTCCACCCGGACGAGCTCGCCGCGTGGACCGCCTCGGCGGACGTGTCGATCGTCCCGCTGGCGCCGGTATCGGAGAACCAGCGGCTCTCGACCCCGAACAAGTTCTGGGAATCGATCATCGTCGGGACGCCAGTCGTGCTCGGGCCGGGGCTGCCCGTGATGGAGGCGATGGTCCGCAAACACGACCTGGGACGGGTGGCCGCGTCGCTCGCCCCCGCGGATCTCGCGGCTGCGATCGGCGAGCTGCTCGACCGGCCGGCCGGCGAACGTGCCGCGGAGAGAAAACGGATCGCCACGCTTGCCCAGGAACGGTTCAGCTGGCCCGCGACGGCGGCACGCTACCGAGACCTGGTCGCAGTGACCGTGGCGGCGGACGGGACACCGGCCGATATAACGCCGGCGCCAGGGCTTTAGCCGACCGGGCGACCCGCGGCGATCGCCGCATCGCGTTCGGCCTTCGCCCGGGCCGAGCGCTCCTCGTGGACGCGGACGACCTCGGCCGGGTCGCCCTCGATGACCACGTGGCCCTTCTCGAGCAGGATCGCCCGGTTGCAGTACTCCGTCACCCAGTTCATGTCGTGGGTGACGAGGACGATCGCCTTGGCGCCGCGAACGAGCTCGAGGACGCGGATCTTCGACTTCGCCCGGAACGTCGCGTCGCCAGTCGCGAGCACCTCGTCGAGGAGGAGGATGTCGGGATCGACCGACGTGGCGATGGCGAAACCGAGTCTCGCCCGCATCCCGGACGAGTACGTCTTGATCGGCGCGTCCATGAACTCGCCGATGTCGGCGTACTGGACGATGCTGTCCATCCGTCGCTTCATCTCCCCGGAATCGATGCCGAGGAACGCCCCCGCGAGGAGGATGTTGTCGCGCCCGGTCAGCTCGAGGTCGAAGCCTGCTCCGAGTGTCAGGAGGCTCGAGACCTGGCCGCGGACGTCGACCGAGCCGGCCGACGGGATGATGATCCCGGCGAGGACCTGGAGGAGCGTGCTCTTTCCGGCCCCGTTCGGGCCGATGACCGCCAGCGATTCGCCGTGGACGATCCGGAAGGTCACGTCCCGAAGCGCCCAGAATTCCTTCGCCCCCTCGCCGCGGCGGAGCAACCCCGAGAACGACTGGCGGAACGTCGTCTTCCGCGTGAACCGCAGGTTGTAGCGGACGCCAAGATCGCGGACGTCGATGGCGTGCGTCGACGACCCGGGAACCACCTCCGCCGGCGCGCTCATCAGAGGACCTTGGCGAACGAGGGCTCGAGTCGCTTGAAGACGAGCGTCGTCAAGGCGAGCAGGACGAGGCTGCCGAGCAGGAGCCCGACGAGGCCCTCCCAGGCCGGCGGCCCCGGCGGCAGGTTCGGCTGTGACGAGCCGTAGATCACGGAGCGATAGGCCGTGAACAGGATCGCGAACGGATTCGCCTCGGCGACGGCCTGGAGCGTCGGGTGGCTTTTGAGGATCGCGCTGTCGTTGAGCGTGCTGATCGCGTACAGGCCCGGCGAGAGGTAGAACCACAATCGCAGGATGTGGCGGACGACGTTGCCGAGGTCGCGGAAGAAGACATTGACCGACGAGACGAACAGCGCGAGGGCCAGGGTGAAGGTGAACTGGACCGCGGCGATCGGCACGATGAATGCGAGATTCGGCGTCAGCCGGTTGCCGTAGAACAGGACGAGCAGAAGACCGAGCGGGATCATCCCGAAGGCGAAGTTGACGATCCCCGACGTCGTCGCGGCGAACGGCAGGACGATCTTCGGGAACTGGATCTGCTTGATCAGCTTCTCCTGGCTGACCACGGACGTGATCCCGTCCTGGATGCTGCTCGTGAACCATTTCCACGGCAGGATCGCGGCGAAGATGAACAACGGATAATCGTCCTGGCCGCGGACGAAGATCACCGACACGAGGACGACGTAGACCAGCATCTGCAGCAGTGGATCGATGACCCACCAGAGGTTGCCGAGAAGGGTGTCCGAACCCTTCTTCTTCAGGTCCGCCTGGACCAGATACTGGATGAGCCGTCGACGCGACCCGATCTCGCGTATCGCTTCACGGAGGAGCGCGAGGGATGATGGCCGAACCGCCGAATGGCGATACGAGGAGGGTGCTTCACTGATCGCAGACATGCGCGGCGAAAGGTATCACGGACGTTGGCGTCGCCCGACCGACCCGCTGCGGCGGCGCGGTTCATGACGATTCCATCCACCCGCCGACCGGTCTGCATGATCGTCCATGCCTACTACGAGGAGGATTCGCGGGTCCGCCGCGAGGCCGAGTCCCTCGTCGCACGGGGTCGACCGGTCGACGTGTTCTCGCTTCGTCGCGACGGCGACGCACCAACCGGCGTCGTCGACGGCGTTCGTGTCCATCGGCTCGACGTCCAGCGCCACCAGGGAGCGAGCCTGCCGGTCTACCTGCGCGAGTACCTCGCCTTCCTCGTCCGCGCGTCGTGGGCGGCCACGCGGGCCAATCGGCGCCGGCATTACGCCGTCGTCCAGGTCCATTCGCTGCCCGACTTCCTGGTGTTCGCCGGCCTCCCGCTCCGTCTCATGGGCGTGCCGCTCGTGCTCGATCTCCACGAGGCGATGCCGGAGTTCTTCCGGATGCGCTTCCCCGGCGCCTCGCGGCCCGCGGCCCATCGCCTGCTGCTGATCCAGGAGCGGCTGTCGATCGGACTCGCGAGCGCGGTCCTCACGGTCAACGAGGCCCTTTCCGGCCGGCTCGTCGATCTTGGGGTGGCCGCTGACAAGATCACCGTCCTGCTGAACAGCCCCTCGCTCGCCCGGTTCGACCCTGCGGCCCACCCACGCCGCGAGTTCCGCGCCGACGGCACCGTCCGGTTGGTCTACGCCGGCGCGCTCACACCGATCTACGAGCTCGACGTCGCCGTCACGGCCGTCGCTCGCCTGAAGGAGCGCCGCTCGGATCTCCCGGTCGTGCTCGATGTCTTTGGTCGAGGCGACTCCGAGCCCGCGCTGCGCGACCTGGCAAGGGAGCTCGGGGTGGAGGACTCGGTCCGGTTCCACGGCAGGATCCCGATCGAGGAGGTCCCGGCTGCGATCGCGGCGGCCGATATCGGGCTCGCGCCGACGAGGCGCGATCCGTTCACGGACTTCTCGCTCTCGACGAAGATCTTCGAATACGGCGCAATGGGGAAGCCGGCCGTGGCGTCCCGCCTGCCGATGGTTGAGCGAACGTTCCCGGCCGGCTCCGTCGTCGCCTACGAGGCGGGCGATGCTGACGCGCTCGCGGATGCGGTCCTCGGCCTCGTCGACGATCCGTCGGCACGCGAACGGGCGGTGACGACGACACTCGACCGCGTCCGCGAGCTGTCGTGGGACCGGGAGGCCGACAAGCTGGCTCGCCTGATCGACCGGCTCGACCGCGATGGGCGATCCGACGGACTATCCTAGGCAACCCAACCAGGCACCCAGATCCGCGACCGGCCGCAGGTCGGCAGGCCCATCGTGGAACCCGCTGCATCCAACCTGCTGCATGGAGGAGTCGTGAGCTCAGACAGCCGCGTCGCGATCATCGGCCTGGGCTATGTCGGCCTGCCCCTCGCGCTGGCGTTCAACGAAGCCGGGCTCGATGTCACCGGCGTCGACGCGAGCCCCCGTCGCGTTGACGAGCTCCAGGCCGGCAACTCGCCGATCGACGACATCGACGATGCACGCCTCCAGCGCGGCCTCGAGCGCGGCTTCCGGATCGTCGCCCCGGCCTCGGCCGAGCTCGAAACCAGCGACGCGATCTTCGTCTGCGTGCCGACCCCGATCACCCAGGCCAAGGACCCGGATCTCGGTCCCGTCCTCAGCGCCGCCGCGCTGGTTCGGGAGCACATCCGCGCCGGCCAGCTCGTCGTCCTCCAGTCGACGACCTTCCCGGGCACCACGACCGGCCCATTCCGCGAGGAGCTCGAACGATCCGGGCTCGCCGCCGGCACCGACTTCGACCTTGCCTTTGCGCCGGAGCGGGTCAACCCCGGCGACCCCGCGAGTGCGTCGAAGTCGATCCCGAGGCTCGTCGGTGGCCTGACGCCGAGTGGGACGTCCCGCGCCGCAGCGCTCCTCGGCCGGATCAACGACCGGGTCATCGAGCTGAGCTCGCCGGACGCGGCCGAGCTCGCGAAGCTCCTCGAGAACGTCTTCCGGAACGTCAACATCGCCCTCGTCAACCAGCTCGCGCTCCTCTGCGAGCGGATGGGCGTCGACGTCTGGGAGGTCATCGACGCCGCCGCGACGAAGCCGTTCGGCTTCATGAAGTTCACTCCCGGGCCCGGTGTCGGTGGGCATTGCATCCCCATCGATCCGTACTACCTCGCCTGGCGCGCTCGCGAGTTCGACTTCGTCGATCGTTTCGTCGAGCTGGCCGGCGATATCAACCTCGCCATGCCGCGTCACGTCGTCGATCTCGTCGCCGAGGCACTCAACGAGCGCAGCCGAGCCCTGAAGGGCGCCCGGGTGGGCATTCTCGGGGTCGCGTTCAAGCCGAACGTCCGCGACCCGCGCAACTCGCCTGCGGCCGACATCATCGCCGGGCTGCGGGCCCGCGGCGCCGACGTCGACTTCCACGATCCGCACGTCCCCGAGTTCCGGGACGCATCCGGGGCGTCGAGCGCATCGCTGACGCTCGACGACCTCATCGACGGCAGCGACGCCGTCGTCGTCGTCACGCCGCACACGGCGATCGACTGGGACGCTGTCTTCGCGCGGGCCGAGCTCATCGTCGACACGACCGATACCTCGCGCGGCCGGACGACCACGCCCCGCCAGGTCCTCCGCCTCGGCGCCGGTTGGGCCGTCCGCCCTTGAGCCCGAAGGGCGAGCCGGCACCGAGCGGGGACGTCGAAGGACTCCGGCGAGCCCGCGACGTCGCGGTCGAGGAGCTCGCGGTGGTCCGGAGCCAGGCGGCCCGACAGCGGGAGCGCCTCGCAGAGGAGCTCGAGGCCGCGGAGGAGCGGGCGAGCGAGTCCGCTCGCAAGCTCGCGGACGTCCGTGCCGACCTGGAACGGATCCGTCGTCGCCGGATCGTCCGGATCGGCAGGCTCGTCGAGGGCCTCGCCCGGCGGCTTCGATCGTCCGTCGCC
>Ga0193699_10000397_pt1 | contig 19460 bp, 18 predicted proteins | sample L3c2metaG_FD_160095 | JGI IMG/M metagenome (GOLD analysis project Ga0193699, IMG submission 160095) | Soil microbial communities from a riparian zone of the East river system, Colorado, United States - L3c2 | ecosystem: Environmental > Terrestrial > Soil > Riparian zone | place: USA: East...
GCGGACGGAGCGGAGCCGGTGGTTTCCGACACATATTGCTGCGGGGGGCCGACCTCGCCATAGAACACGCCGTCGAAGAAGTCGTCGTAGGCGTAGTCCCAGTAGCTGTCTTCGTAGCCACGGGGAAAGAACGTGTAATCGAAGATGTCGGAATAAGCGTAAGGCCAGAACACCGGCCCGTACCACGGCACGAAAGCGGCGCGGATGCCGCGCTGCCAGGCGCGGCGCGGCGCGTAACGCGCGGTGCGCGCTTGCGGCTCCGCCATTGCCGTGCGGGCATTGGCGTTGAGCGCCTGCGCATTGGCGTCGCGCGCGGCGGCAAAGCGGCCCTGACGCGCGACTTGTGGCGTGGTGCGCGCCTGACCGTTGCGGCGCGCACCGCGATTTGCATTGTCAACGCCCGCGACGCCGCGCGCGTTCGGTGTCACGGCGTTTGGGGTAGCGATGCCGCGCGCGGCGGGCGCGATCTGTTGTTGCCGTTCAGTAGCGCGCTGTTGACGCCCCTGTTGGATTTGCTCGCGGCGTGCAGCGCGCTGTTGCGGCGGCAAGGCGCGCAGAGCGCGGTCTTCGCGCCGCTGCAGCAGACGCTCCTGACGCTGTTGCTGGCGTGCTTGCTGCGGTGTTGGCGCCCGCGTGACCGCGGCGGCAGCGGGAGTGCGTGGCGCAGCGTTCGGCGGCGTGGCGGCTTGAGCCGGCGCCGCTGGTGTTGGCGCATTGCGCCGAGCACGATTGATGCTGTGGGCCGGCGGCGACGGCGGACGCGGCCGTTCGACGTCGCGTTGTCGGTCGGGGCGTTGCGGAGCGGCGCGCGTAGCGGCGGGAGCTTGCGACGGCGGCGGCGCAATGCGGGCAGCGGGCGGTTGTGGACGCTGGGGCGCGATACGCGCAGCCGGTGGCGGCCCGGGCGGACGGGCTGCTGGAGCAGGACGTGCAATTGCTGGGGGCGGTGCTGGACGTGCTGCCGCCGGAGGTGGGGCTGGGCGCGCAGCCGCTGGAGGTGGTGCTGGGCGCGCGGCCGGTGCTGGACGTGCTGCGGGTGGCCCGGCCGGCTTGCCCGGCGCGGCTTTTTTGGCGGCTTGTTCCGCTGGCGTCTGCGCGACCGCGTAAAGGGGTACGGCCACGGTGAGTAACAGGGCGACCGCGCTCAAACGTGAAAAGTGTTTTGTCATGATAGACATCGACTCCCTCGCCTGACTAAAGTTCCGTTATTCATTCAACGGACGTGGCTCGGAAATCCGGTAGATTGAAGATGCCGATCATGCGTTTGTGATCGCCGATGAATATTCAGTCATTTGGCGCGCTATATCGCAGCGCAAAACGACGCGATTGAACCGTACCTGACCGTTTACGTTGGTGCGGGCCGCGCAACGTGACTTGCGAAGCGAGCGCAACCCTCCCGCAGACGCTTGCGCTCTTAGCTTGCACAGACGAGCCCAGCGACGATAATTGCAGAGCGGCCCGTGGAGCGCGCAAGTGACCTAACTAGTTGGATACTAACTGGTGGGGCATTTTAATCTGGGGGAAACATGCGAGCCACTGCTTCTATTCTTTTTGTTATCGCAGCTTGGTCTTCAGCGAGCGGCGCAGAGCCTAGACATAACTTTCCAAAACAGGATTTTGTGTTTCCTGGTCTCGGTCTTACCACCACCTCGGCCCCTGCGAAATAGTCCCAGTTCCAAGCCCACTCCAGGAGACGACGAAATAGCCATAGGCTACTTCCGCCAGAAGCCACTTAGACTGTTTCACCCCCATCCAAGATCGGCGCCCTGCTCGCAACATCCGGGCCTCAGAATGGCCCTGCCAGCCAGTTCGGGAGAAGAGAATGTTGGGCCGCGCGTTTGCTGCAATCGGGATTGTCGTTCTGGTGGGATCGTCCGCAGTCGCCGAACCGCGCGACTAGCTCATCTTCGCGGGCGCGGTATTCCTTGATCCTGAGTTCTAGGGTTGCGATGTTCATACGCCAAGCCATCGGGGCAAAGCTATTGCGCGCGAGGGGCGGCGCTCTTTAGATCTAAAAAAAATATCGGCATATGGGCGGGAGCGAAGCGGAGACCATTCGCCAGCCCCGCGACCGATTAACAGGGTAGCCGCAGGAGCGTCAGCATAGCGCCGCCGCAGGCGGGACGCGGGACCGACTGCCCCCGGCGAGGGGCACAATTGAACCGCAAGGGATCGTCACCGCCGGCCGAGACGCATAGCGGCTTGGGGCGAAGCCTAGAGCCCGGTCCGGCACAGCCGGAGGCGGCGCATACGTAACACGCACCCGAGCACCAAATCGTCAGCAGACGCGGACCTTGTCGCGAAGCTTCCCCTGAGCGTCCAGAACTTCAACTTCGCAACCAATGTATCCAGCATCGACAGCGAGTTCACTGGCAATCTTTTTTGCCTGCGCGATAGCGTCGGATTGTCTCGCACACACCAAGCCGACCATGTCCGCGACGGTCTGTCTTCCATCGGAAACCGGAAAGAAGAATCGCGGCATCGCTATTGATACCACACGCATGGAGTTCGGCTTTGATTTATCGCAACGTTTCTGCGTCCGCAGCCATCGCATCGAAACAGGCATCGTGAAATGCGTCCGGTAGCCGACATATAAATTGGTCGATTGAAGTTTTGCAATGCTTGTGGATACTGCACGCCGCTTGGAAGCGGAGAACGTTTGTGCGCATCAAGTTACACCGGCCGTGGTTGCCGGCAGACGACGAACAATTGCGTGGACTGGCCGGTATCACCCCCTACGCGCGGCAGCAAAATTGAAACGCTCACAGAAAAGTGTGGAAGCGCGGGCCATCGTCTTAGACGTTGCCTTGAAACTTCCACGCGACCCACGGAGCGACATAAAGAGAAAATCCGCCTCGCCGGCTAGCGCCTAGCGCTGCGGCCTCACAAACAAAGCCTTCCTATTTCGGCGGAAGGTTCTTTATCGCGTCTGCCGCAATCACGGCCGCATTAGTCGCGCCAGCCTTGATTTGATCCCGGATGGAATTGCTCAGCGCGAGCCCTGTATGGGGAGGCATCATCTCTAGATGCTGGGAGACGTGTTGCCTCCGAGGCGGTACGGCGTCTTTCATTATCGAGAGGGCGCCTCCCTCTGGCAGGCGAGAACGCTTGGCTTTACGACTTGGTCGTTGACGAAGTGCGCCGGCACGCCCGACAGCGCGGTGAAGAGGACGGAATATTCAGCGCATTCACGACAAACGAGCCATCAGGGCTTGTAGCCCCGCGAAGCCCCAAAGACATCCCAGGGTCGTCTACTGATCTGTTCCAGGCTATTGTTTCAGCAGTGCATAATCAAAGTCTTAGGTTTTAGATGAAAATCCTTATCGTTGACGATCACGTTCTGATCCGCGAGGCCATGCGCGGTGTGCTTAAAGGCTTAAAGGAAGACGCCGTCGTGATGGAGGCGTCCGACTGTCGGCAGGCGATGCAGCTCATTGAGAAGCATCCTGATTTCAGTCTCGTTCTTCTCGATCTTAACCTGCCCGATCGCGACGGGTTTGCAGTCCTCGGCGACCTGCGCGACCGATACCCCGCCATTTCCGTTGTCGTACTGTCGGCCTTCCACGATCACGAAAATGTTGTCAGAGCGCTCAAACTCGGCGCGCAGGGCTTTATCCCGAAATCGGGGCTTCGCGAAGTTATGGTCGGCGCGCTGCAGCTAGTATTCTCTGGCGGTATATATATTCCGCCGGAGATTTTGAGGCATAGCGAGCCAGCGCCTAAACCGCATCGGCCAACCCCAAAGTTCGTATCCGACATCGGACTGACTGAACGGCAGATGGATGTGCTCACACTCATGATGGAAGGCAAAAGTAACAAATTGATTTGCCGTGCCCTTCAACTTGCTGAGCCCACAGTCAAGAACCACGTCACCGCCATTCTCAAGGCTTTGAAAGTGACTAATCGCACAGAAGCAGTGGTTGTGGCAGCGGCTATAGGACTGGGCCAGAAACATTCGCAATAGAACAGCCGTTATGTATCACCGCGACCTCTGCGTTGTTTCGGTCGTTCAGAAATTGGTTCAGCATCGCGCGCAATGTCATCGGCTCTACCGGCTTGTGTAAGAGATGATAGTTCTTTGCCTCCGCATCGCGCAGGCGATCGGGCGAGACGTCGCCGCTAACAAGGAACGCAGGAATACTACACCTGAAATGCGCTCGCAGAAGCGCGATCGCCTCAATGCCCGTCTGACCACTCTGCAAGAAAAAATCGGAAACAATGAGATCGGGCGATGCAGGATGTTCGGCGAGGCGGTCGGCCGCCTCGCCGCCCGATCGAGCCGCCACGACCCGGCAACCCCAACTGCGCAGCAATCCGCTCATGCCATCCAACACAAGCGTGTCATCGTCGATGACCACAACGAGTTTGCCGGCCAGCGGACTCGTGATCGCGTCGATCAAAAATGTTGCTTCATTCAAATCGTGCCCCGCTACGACTGTCAGCACCGATACAGAAAAGCGCGAGCCCTTTCCGACACTAGAAGTTAGTGCGATAGGATGGTCCAGCAGCGCGCAGAGCCGGGCCACAATCGCGAGCCCAAGCCCCACGCCTTCGCTGCGGGCACTCTCGACGATCCGATAGAATTCATTGAAGACATTTCGCTGCTGGTCTTCTGGAATTCCGATCCCGCTGTCCCAGACCTCGAGTCGCAATAGTGCACCGGACCGGCGACAACCCATGACGATGCCGCCTTGCCTCGTATACCGAACCGCATTTGATACGAGATTGAGCAGGATGCGCTCGAGCAGGATTGCGTCGCTTCGTACCCAAGCCGTGCTCGGAACTAAGCGCAGCCGCAAGCGCTTTTCGCGGGCGGCATTGGTAAACGTAGCCTCGACGCGTCGGAGAAGCGGCTCGATTGGAAATTCAGTTAAATTGGGAGCAAGCACGCCCGCGTCGAGTTTGGAGATGTCCAATAACGCATTGAAAAGCCGATTCATCGCGGTCACGGCAGCGTCGATGCGTTCCGCAATGCGCCTTCGCTCAGCGTCATTTTTTGTGGCGCGGAACTCGGCAACAAACAGATTCATGGCGTGCAAAGGCTGGCGCAGATCGTGGCTTGCGGCGGCGAGAAAGCGGGATTTCGCAAGATTGGCGAGTTCAAGCTGATGGGTACGTTCCTCGACCCTTCGCTCCAGCGTTGCGTAAGATTCCTGAAGCTGGGCCGCCATATAATTGAACTGGTCGCCGAGGACTTCCAACTCGTCGCCGGTCTTAATCGCAATGCGGTGATCAAGCACGCCCGCGCCGATTTGTGCGGCGCCGGCCTGCAGGATACTGATCGGCATCACGAGCTTTCGCGCCATTATGAAGCTGGCGACGATGGCAAGCATTAACGCCCCCAACAGGACAATTGCCGTTACCAGCAGCGAAGAATAAATTGGACCGAATGCTTCTGCCGCCGGCCGCTCGACGAGTACCAGCCAGCCGAGCGGTGCAATGATGGCGTGAGCAGCAAGCAGTGGTCGCCCCTGCGCATCCCTTGCCATCTCTTGGGACAACGACTCCGTACCGGAGCGCGCCGCATGCACCTGCGGCAGAACCGAGAAGTCGGTATTTCGCAATACGAGGCTGATATCCGGGTGTGCAATCAGGCGCCCTTCCGTATTGACCACATAAGCGGCGCCATGTTCCCCAACCTTGATCCGCGACACCACATCCCAAATAAATTTCAGATTGACCTTTGCTATCGTCACGCCGGCGTCATGACGTGCCCCTGCGAGCGCGATAGTCATGTAGGGTTCAGATTCGCGCGCGAGATAGACCGGTCCGTAAAAGACCATTTTCTCCTTGGTTTCAAAGAACAACGGTTCATTCGACCGGTCGATTCCGCTGCCCACTGTATCGAGTGCGAGCCTAGACACCCGCAATTGCTCGCGACCGGATGGGTCTAGCATTGCAAGCTCGGTGATCGCTGGAACCTGACGCAGGAGCCTGAGAGCATCGATACGCCGTTCATTGGGATTCAACGCCGCATACGGCATCTGAACCATCCAGCCGAGATGGCCTTCGATCTCTTTAACGAACTGGCCTATTTTTGTAGCTGCCGTTTGCGCCTGCTCCTGCTGGATGTGAAACAAAGACGCCTTGTGATCCTGGTATGCGAACCAGATCGCAATCAATCCGCTTGCGAGCGAGACGGCGCAAACCATACCCATCATCACCGTCAGATATTTTAGAAAAAGTCCCCGCTGTCGAGGACGCGGTGCCGAAATGTCGTTCACCGCAGAACCTCGTCTGCACGCAGCATGATCGATGTGGGAATCGTAAGGCCAAGCATATTCGCGGTCTTGAGATTTACCACCAATTCGAACTTCGTCGGCTGCTGGATGGGTAGATCAGCAGGTTTGCGCCCATGGAAAATCTTGTCGATGTACGAGCCTGCTTCGCGATACCGGTCCGCCAGGCTCGCCGCATACGACATGAGGCCGCCCGCGTCAGCGAAGGCCCTGTTCCCCGAGACCGCTGGCAAGCGGTGTTTCAACGTCAGGTCGATCGCGCGCTGGCGTGGAAGCGTCGGCTGAACGATCAAGGCATCAACTTTCCGCCTTGTCATTTCGACGAAGGCGGCTTCGAATTCATCGACACTCCGGACCATGTTGATCTGCGTGCCGATATTCAGGACGCGCGCCGCAAGCTCGATCTGCTCTAGAAACGGCTTGCTGAATGGATTTGTCGGATCCGCTAACACCGCGAACAGACTTGCCGAAGGAAGTATTTCGCGGATGAGTTCAAGGCTTTTGCCAGCAAGTTCTGCGCTGGCGGCGGACAGACCGGTGACGTTTCCACCGGGACTCGCCAGGCTAGCAACCTGACCGGTTCCTACCGGATCGCCCGAAGGCGCCATCACGATGGGGATCAATGACGTTGCGTCCTTCGCTGCCTGAACGGCCGGCGTCTCGGAGGCAACGATGATGTCGACGTTGAGACGGACTAGTTCGGCAGCAAGATCCGGCAGCGTGTTCGGCTTCCCTTGTGCGGATCGGACCTCGACGTGAATATTGCGCCCGTCGATATATCCAAAATCACGGAGCCCTTCGCGAAATTGGCTCCAGAACGGTTCCACGTTGCCGACCAAAAGAACGCCGATCTTCGGCGTCTTGACCTGCTGGGCTCCAGCCGGAAGGGCCGCTGCGCTGCAGAGGAGTGTCAGAAACACCCGACGTCTCATGGCACGTTCCCCGGTTTGCAGGGCTATGAAGCCCCAGCAGCGAGGCTGAGGCTTCAGTATGCTAGCGCAATAACAGCCATAAAACGAGTTACCGGGTCACGCGCTCGTATCCCTTTGCGCTCAATACCGCATGGACTTCAGGCGCCATCAGAAACTTGATCAGCGCCTGCGCAGCTTCGGGCGCTTTGGGAGAGATGCCAGCCGTGAGTGCGATATGGTCTTGCAGTTCGGCCGGCACCGGGCCAGCAAGCTCCACGCCGAGATTGGCAAGGATCAGAGGCACCGGCATTACGACGATCACCGCTTCGCCTTGCGCCACGGCTGACAAGCTGGTGGCGATCCCACCCGGCTTCAGCTTCGTTTTCATGTCTTCAGTGATCTTCAACTTTTCGAGCAGATTCCTGACAAAAACGCCGCTCGTGCCCTCGCCCACATAGGCAACCGATTTCGCGTTGAGTAATGTACGCTTCAAGCCATCGACTGAGCCGATGTCCGGCTTCGGTGCGCCCGCACGCACGCCGACGCCAACGCCGAAACGCGCGATGTCAACGCCCGTGCCCGCCGCGATCTTGCCTTGCTTGATCAAATCATCGATATGAGCTGGGTTTGCGATGGCAACATCGAATGCCTCGCCTGCCTCGATCTGGGTCTTGACCGCCGGGGTGAGTTCGAACTTGGCGACGAGCTTGTTGCCTGTCGCGCGTTCGAACTGCGGACCGAGCACCTCGATAACGGGCTTTATCGCGGCGGAGCTCAAGAGTTTGATTTCCGCAGCTTGTGTGCCTTGCGCCAACGCCATGGTGGCGCCAATCACAAAGCAAATCTTTCTTACTGCAGTTGAGACACTTGTCTTAGAAAATCCTACTTCGATCGCTGATCCGCTGAGTCTCATGACATGCTCCTGTTGTCGCCCTGGTGTTTCGCAGTGACTCAGAAAACTTCAAAGCCAGCTCACGCGCCTCCGGGCTCCATGCCCATCTGCTTAAGCACCTGCCTGGCCTCAGGTGTTTGGAGATATTTCAGGAATGCTTGTGCGGCCGCTTGCTCTTTTGCATTGGCGGCGGTGGCGGCCGAAAAAACAAAGTCGGTGGTATTCTGCAGTTCTGCCGGCAGCTGGCCGACAACCACGACACCCGGCGTGCGCAAAATTTCCATCGTCTGCGTCACGCATAATTCGGCTTCGCCGCGAGCCACGTATTCGGCGGAGTCGGGCCCCGAGAGTTTAGTTTTTGGCTTTATTTCTTCGCTAATTCCAAGCCGATCGAGCACGCGCGCGAAGTGAATTCCGCTGGCGCCACCTTTCGCTGGATCGGAATAGGCAATCGATTTTGCAGCAAGTAGAGACTGCTTGACAGCTTCGACCGTAGAAATGTCTGGCTTCGACGCCCCGGAGCGCGCGCAGACAGAAACCGCGGAGCGGGCTAGAACGGCCACGCTGTCCGGCGCAACCTTGGCCTGAGTTGCGAGGTTGCTTATGATTGGCCGAGGCAGGACGGTGAGATCGAAGGCTTCACCCCCCTGAATGCGGTCTCTGATCGCGCCCGCCGGTGCATATGCCATCGTTACTTTATGACCCTCGCTGCGTTCGAACGCTTGCGCGAGACTGTCTAGCGCCGATTTCATGACCACGGCGCTGAGCACCTTGATTTCGGCCGCATCGGCAACGTCCCCATAGGTCGAAACGGGGACGACAATTAAAGTTATGGCCATTAGGTGCCTGAGCATTGCGTGTCCTCCGACGGTGATTGAGATGCGCAGCTTGATTGGACACGAGCTAAGGGTAAATCAGCCGGACGTACTGCCCGCTGATCCGCAACGATGTCTCAATCGCTCCCGCTTTCCTGGAGTTTCGCGGTCCGGAAGCGGCTTGGGTGGCGAGACTGAAGTACCAGTACTGAAGTACCCTAAGCGCCCGACCCCGGCACTCTGGTGCGAGCCGAGCTTTAGCGAGGCGGAGCATCGGCGCATAAGTTGTTAGAACTTGTCATATACAGCGCCGAAAGAGGGTCGGGGTCGGGCGGTAACGCCCCGACGTGCGGGACATGAGAAATCCAGTCGTTTCAAGCTCAATTCATTTCAGGCACCGGGGGAAACGATGAGACCCCCTGCATATCTCCACTCGAATTCGTTAAAAGGGGCTTCCGGCTTTCGCTGAACCGAGACTGATGGGAACGCAAAAGTTGGCGCACCATGGAACCGGTCTCAATTTTTCTTGCGGCCCGCCCTACCGCGTCAAAAAGGTTGTTGCTAGCATTGCCGGCAAGCAGTGGGTGCAATCGGGGGCGAGCATTTCAGAGCGTAATTATGTGCGTGTTGTTGCTCTCGGCAATTGCGACCGAAGCAAGTGCTCAAACGCAACAGCAGATTGACTGGTGCAACGGCAAGGGCGGCGCAACGCCGGATTTGCAAATCGGCGGCTGCACGGCTTTGATCCAATCGGGCAAAGTACAGGGAAACAATCTTGCCGCGACGCTTGGCAACCGCGGCAACGCTTACGCGGACAAACGGGACTATGACCGTGCGATACCTGACTTCGATCAAGCAATACTCATCAATCCTAATTACGCCAACGCCTATTACAATCGTGGTGCCACGTATCAGGACAGGGGCGACAACGATCGCGCAATCGCCGATTTCGATCAGGCAATCCGCCTCAACCCCAACGATGCCAGAGCCTTCATCAACCGCGGCGTCGTTTACGGGCGCAAGGGCGACTTCGGTCGCGCTATTTCCGACTTTGACCAAGTTGCGCGGCTCGATCCGAACAATGCAGACGCCTATTTTAACCGCGGCAATAATTATGTAAAAAAGAGCGAACTTGACCGCGCTATCGAGGACTACAACCAAGCAATACGGATTAGACCTGATCACCGCGCTGTCTTCGCCAGTCGCGGCGTAGCGTACGTAAAGAAAGGCGATCTCGCTCGCGCTCTCGCGGACTACGATAAGGCAATCCAGCTAAACCCTAATGACGCTCTAACCCTTCGCAATCGGGGCCTGGTAAAACACCAACAAGGCGACACAGATGGAGGCAATGCTGACATAGCGGCAGCCGGACGTATCAATCCGAATATCGGGCGTTAGTGTAACCTTGTTGTTGTGTTGTGTTGTGTTGTGTTGTGTTGTTTGTTTTTGGGCGTGCTTTGTGTTTTTTGAAATTGTCCTCTGAGATGTAAGGAGTGGTCGGAATGGCATTCACGTCGCAAATTATAAATTGTGCGACACAGAATATATGGCTCTGTTAAGCCATTAAATCAGCCTCACCTATTCTAAGGCTTTGTTGAGCCGTATTTCTAAAGAGAAATTTATGAGAGGTTCTTTGCATTCCTCTTTTCATTTTTGAAAATGCATTTTCTGCTGGGTATTTTTGTAATGTGTATTCTTAAATGCATATTCTTATATAGAGTGACCGGCTGATATTGCCGTTCTGTGGCAGCAATCATTGCCGTTCTTGACCGGCAGAATTTGCCGGTCTGCGTCGGCGCCCAGCAGTCTTGTTGATAGTGAGATGCAATCGATAGAGATTGGTCTTCCCGAGGCCGCGCTGCTTGATCTCCAGGATGTCTGCACTCTCAAGCTCTTTGAGATATGTCCGTACACTGCGCTCCCCTGCCCCCATGTCCTCGGCGAGTTTCAACTGAGCGGGGAAGCAAGCATCGTCGCCCCACGCGTATTTCAAAAGCATCGCGTAAGCGAGCTTGGCTCCGACCGAAATCTCCTTCTTTGTCAGAATGAAATTCGGAACCTGGGTGAAGCCGTACCGAGTGATTGGATCATGAGAGCGTGGCCTGCCCTGATGACTCGCGAGTGAGAAGCGAACCCCGTGTAAATGCGGGGTTGTCTTTTGGTCAGGCTTCGCTACTTTTTGATAGGGAAATACTTATTCACTAACACCACAAACGTTATCAGAAGCGCTATTACTCCAGGCGTTATTACCCATCCAAGAACGAACGTTCGCAGGATCTGGTACAAATTATCGCGCAACCGAATTTGCTCAATGACTTGATACGCAAACTTGCTTGATGAATATATTACGACTGTAAAAGCTTCTGCCTTACCCGGACGAATCCGCATCGATTTAAGCGGGATTATTGGCAAATCCAAGATTACGAACCAATCTGTAGTAATGTACGATCCGTCCGGACGTTTTCCCGCCTTACCGTACAGTTTAGTGCCAATCCCATTGAACGTGCCCATAGGCGCATAATAACCACTGACGGAGCACCCGCTGTAAATCGGCGGCCCTCCTACAAAATATATCCCGTTGTTTTCGGTGAATTTAGCGGTTGCTTCATACGAGACCGGTTTGCGCGCTAACGAACACGCCAAAGGCGCGTCACGTTAGTACGCAGCCGCCAGTGTCCGATACTATACCGCCTTGGGCGACGACAGCGTAATATCGATGCCGAGCATCCTGCGCTTGCCCGGCGGCGCGTTAACAAGCTTGTTGCCGAACGTGTCGCATCCCTCGCACAGAAGATCGAACGTGTGAGGATCGCCGGCCGACCCCAGCGCCACGCCAAGCCGTTGGTTGCCACGCAACCAAACGCCCCGTGTCTCGCCGTCGGCCTGGTAATAGACCGACGGCTGTGACGTGTAATAGGCTGGACGATGAATGACGGCGAAAGTTGCGACCAAACGAAAAGCCTCCCGTTAGGAGGCTTGCTTCCGCGAGCGTGCCTTAACGTCGACCACTTTATCGATGCCCGGAACATGCTCGGCGGCGTGTTGGATTTCGTGGCCAAGCTCCGAGGATCATCGCGAAAAATAAACGTATCATTTCGCCCCCCCCCCCAAAAGACGCACAATCGTAGCGTGTGGCGTCGATGGTTGCAATATGGCCAGGGGTTGCCGATAGATTTCCGACCTCAGAAACACCAATTCGCCGGAGAGGCTGGCATCGCCGACATCGATCTGCCAGCATCGCAAGCCGCCGCCGTGACGGCTGAAGTGGAACAAATGAAGAAGAAATCGTTTCGTGAATTCGTTCGCCGCCATTCGTCGAGCACAGCGAAGTCAATCAAGGCGGACCTTCCAGACGTAAAGGGCTGGGGCGAAGTGCGCATTCATCTCCGTGGAAAAGGGATGTCTGACGATGAGCTGGTCAAAGTCCGCGCGCTTTGGCGTGAGTATAGCGACGATGTGTAGCCTCTACAGTTTGACCAAGGGCCAGGCGGCCATCATCCGGCTCACCCGGGCGAGGAAGGACTCGACCGGCAACCTCCGTCACTTCCGGGAATATTCCCTGACTACAAAGAACCCGTGGTTCGCAACGCGCCTGATGGCCAAGCCGCCTTGCAAAGAGAATGCGCATCCCCTACCGTGGGTTGTACACGGGAGAGGCGAGAAAAAATGAAAATCTCCATCTGCGCTTTAGCGCTTCTCTTGGGTGCGAATGTCACAGCGATCGATCCTTCGTTAGCGCAAGAGGTTGGCACGCTTCAGAGCTACGGCACAGATGGGCGGCTCTTTAGCACAGGGGAGATCGACTATTTCTTGCTGTCGCGGCAATCATACGGAACCGAAGATTCCATCGGATACACAGGCCAAATACGAATTGTGAAGAAATATGCTGGTGATGGTTTTGAAATTCAAATGAGGGACTACACGGCCAGGTGCACGTCCTACGACGAAAACATTTACGTCATGTGGTCGGAAGCAGGAAAAGGGGATTCTGGCGAGGGACGTATGGTCGACATAAAAACTCCTAATAGACTCGCTCGGCCGGCCGTCAAGGACAGCTACAATCTGTACTGGGCAGCTTGCAAAGGGCAATTCCGAAAATTCAAATAAGCGAATTGAGTTTGGGGGGGCTGCGATGAAAAGTGACGATCACCGTGTTGTTGCGGCTCACGGTTGTTCAGGCGTGCGGATAGTAATCGTCGTTCTCGCAACGGCTGTTGCTCTTCTTTGCCTCAGTTCCCTAGCGTCAAAAGCGCAGGAAAGCTGCGCGAACCTTCAGAACCAGCTGCAGGTTCTTCGCGGAAGCGGTGGCGCGGGCAGCCAATGGGACTCGTTTATTTTACAGCAGATGCAGCGGTACGGATGCTTTGGTGGTCAAAGTCAACAGCCTCAGTACCAACCTCCGCCGCAGCCAGTCGGCGACTACTGTCCAGGTGGTGGAACGTGTCCTGTCGGTTTTCAGTGCACATCAGTCGGCAAATGCATGCCGCAGGGCAACACCGAATGCGGTGGTAACTCGTGCGGCCCCGGTCAATTTTGCGGAAGTCGTAATCACTGCATGCCGGAAGGGAAGCGCGACTGTGGTAACGGCTCATTTTGCTCCGCAGATTCTAAATGCGCGCGTGACGGCAAGCGGTGTCTCTCTACTGACGCGGTCGACTGCGGGACGTATTCTTGTTCTGCCGGAGCAAAATGCGGCAGCGGCAACTCTTGTTTATCTAGCACAGCAGTCGATTGCGGCGGTGGTAAGAGCTGCCCTGCCGGAAATGTGTGCCTAAAGGGCGGAGCGGAATGTGTAACGCCTGCTCAACTCGCAGAGCGCAACGCAGCCGAGAGGAGGCAAAAGGAAATTGCTGCACAGGAGGCAGCTTCTAGGCAGGCAGAAGAACGACGCCGGATAGAACAGCATAAACACGATCAGCAGATCGCCGCTGCCAGTAAACGGGCATCTGAAGCTCAGGAACGAGCCCGGAACAGTATTCAAAAGGCTGTTCATTCAGTTCTCGAAAAGGACGAAAGGCAAACCGCTACGACGAAAGCCTCTGTCGATCCAATTTTGAAAAGGATCGCCGATGATCCAAAGCAATCAACCGGAGTGCGCGAAACTGCAAAAAGGGCACTTGGAACACATGAGCTACTTGTCGCTCCAGGAGAAATGCCCGGACAGAGGACGCAAATCTATGTCGACATTCTCCACGATCCTAAAGCGCCCGTTAGCACTAAACAAATTGCTGCAATAGCCCTTGGTCTGAAGGTAGACCTGCCGGCCAACGCATATAAACCCGACGACAACTACCAAAAACTTCAAACAATCGCCCGAGAAGACATTCCAAAGCTGCCACCCCCGGTCCTTGTTGCGGAAAAAGCTAAGGGGAAAAATACCGCTCCCACAACAATAGCCCTGACTGACGCTCAACTAGACTATCTTCGAAAGAATATATCCAACCAGACTTCTCCGTCACCACAAGGACAGACTAGCTCGGCCACCAGTCCTTCAAATCCGAATACCACCGCTCCACCGGAGGGCAAGACCAACGTTACAGCTGCCCCTCCGAAAAGCACTTCCAACGTCACGGGCTTTACGGACCATCAGATTTCGCAAAAGTCTAATATTGAGCAAGCAAAGAACTCGATGGCATCCGCCATTGTTGATTCTTTGAAGTTAAAGACCCAAAAGTTCATCAAATATTCTGCCGCGAGAAATAAGATTGCGGTGGAATATGTGACGGACAGTCCCGAGGTTAAGGCTGAGATCGAAAAGATCGCGCTAAAAATCTCGGTGGCACAAGGCGGGGAGCCCGCACAGATAGCGCTGAAAATAAAATCCACATACGAAGCTGGCTTTCAGACAGCTGAGTTATGGAAAGGTGGCGATAAATACTCGGCGACGTTAAAGGCGATAAACTTGAGTTCATCTCTGTTAGCGGAACAACTGCACTTTCCTCCTGGCAGCGTCGACGCTCTAAACCTGTCTGGAGCTGCTGCTACCGCATACATATACGGATACTTCTTCGGTTCGTAGCCGACCTTTTCCCCCTCGATCAATCAGGGCCGGGCGCATTGCCGAGTGGATGGGCCGGAATAGTTTGCGAAGAGCGCTGTGCGAGTATCATGCTTTGCCGGAAGACTGACCTACTACCCCGATTGATGGAGGGGGAAAAAGTCGGTTATTTCTGAAAGCGAGGTATTCGGAGGCGCGTTCGACGCTCTAAAACGCCAGCTATGATCGCGCCGACTAGTAGCGCGCCGCTCATCCATCGAATGATTTGTACTTCGAAGACCGTGATTCTGGCGGTGGCAACAAACACACCCACTGCAAGTAGCGAGATCCAAAGAGCCCACCGGATGTTTTTGTGCATCCGCCATGAGCGCTCTGCCGGGGAATATTCTGGCATGATCGACCTACTTTGTGGATTGATTGGCCCTGCTGAAGGTAGTGATCATCTTACGGATGAGCCCAGGTGCGCAAACTAGACTTCGTGATTTCAGGGACGGCTCGGCTTCACCAACTTTCTGTCCACAGAGCGTTTAACACCCCGGAGTTCTTATCCAGGGGTGGCCCGGCTATTTAGTGTAAGGTGACTTTCCCAATAACGTCTTTTGCTGTAATAAATCCCATTATGGGAGCGCGACTATCGGTACCATTATCTCGATTGTCAGAAAGCACGAAATAGCTGCTTGGAGGCACATCGAAAACTGGCGTGGTATCGAACATACTGTTGTCGATCATTTTCAATGTGTCATAGGCCACGCCATTCGGAAGAACTTCTCTCCATTTCTTTATGGGCCCGCTCTCCGAAATATAATCTGGCATTCTAGTGCGCGTGGTCGGTCGCCCATTTATAAAGAGTATACCCTTGGTCATTTGGATCTGACTACCGGGCAGGCCTATCAATCTTTTGATTTGTGTTGATCCAGAATTTTTAAAGACAATAAGGTCTCCGGGTTCGGGGGCAATATTGTAGCGGACGAAGCCAACTTTATCATTTGGCTTTAAGGTGGGGAGCATGGCGGTGCTTTGAACATAAGAACAGCATTCGTCGGCAAGTAGCAGGAATGGGGCGAGCGCAATGGTTCCCAAGACTAGTAGAGAAACTTTGACTGTATCGGGCAAACGCATTTCAGGGCTCCTTTTATGGTCAATTCTACCGCCTGATACCTTGCGCACAAGAGCCCCTTATCGGGGCTGTTGTGTTGTTTAAGATTCGTTCGAGGCGCGGACGCTGATGAAAGTAAGGGCGCCGAAGTTGCCTGTCGTCCAATTTCAAGCCACCCATCATGAGCGGCTTCGTCAGGTCAGGCTCAAATCAGCGTCTGAACGGACGACTACTAAAACTCAGGCGCGCTAAGCAGGTGCACCTGCCGTGGCGCTTCGCAAGCGTAACCGCCGTTCTACAACGCCCGTGAGAATAGCCAACATAGGCAGCAACAAGAAAGGCAAACTGACCCACACAACTTTGTTCCCTGAATTGACTAACGACCAAGCAGCAATCGGCAACCAACTCAGCCATAGCGCATAACGAGCTATCCTCGCGCCTTTCCAGGTCTGTTTCAGCCTCGCTGTGGCTCGTTCGTAAAGTCGCAACTGCAGTTTACCCAGACCCCAAGCGATGCCTACAGCCACCGCTGCTGTGGTCGCTATCCGAACCACAAGCCGCGCTCCCTGTTGCAGGTTCACCCCAGAAGGATCAACTACCCAGTTTATAACGAATTCTTGCCGCCGCACGCCGACTGTGTGTGGGCCAAAGGCATCAATGAACGGCCACTCAATGACGGCAAACAGGAGCGGGATAGCGACTGAAGCCGCGCATGAATAGATCACAGCGCGATCAAGCCTCACTGTTCCAATCCCGATACAAATCGCGATCACCAACACAAAGAGATCGATAGAAACCGCTGAATAGAAGTACATCGGCCACATGCCCGCCCCCTAACCCTTATGCCCAAAGCATGATCTCGTGTGTCACACGTTACAATGGTAGGCATTAGAATTCTATAATGACCAAGCAGCCCCATCCGGTGCCGAAGCGTCGGATGAGATGCCGAGAACTACCAGCTCGCGAGGATGAGACAGGGACGCCCTGTCTCATCCTCATTGCGTTCGCAGAGCTCCACAAAATCGCATAAGCTCTTGAGTATAAGCTCGCTCTCTTTCGGATCAGTCAATTCGTATACTTCGCGCTGGCGCGGCTCCTGACTGACCTTGATGAAATCCTGAAGGAACGCATCACGTCTCTGAAGCTCGATCGAGACCGAGCCAAGACGGCGCTTGATCGGATAACCGCCTCAAGATCCGCGCAGCACGTGAGGGCGTGGATATGTTTAGCCTTGTCGACAAGCTGAGCCGACTGAAGCCAATAAGTTGATCCCAGAGCCCGCTTACCAAGCTGCACAATATCCCCAAACTATTTCTTCCCGGTCCAATCGGCAGGTTTAAACGTGAGGTCGATTTCCTTCCACGCCTGATAGTGTTCTTCGCGGAGCATGTCATAGGGCTGCGCTTGGACAACCGCCCTTATCGCGCTGTCCCGCATCGCTTCGAATTTAGATCCTGACCCTACTGTCAGGACCTGAGGCAGCGCAGAAAACCTGCCATCGGCCGAGAGCCGTATGCGTATTACAATACCGGTGGTCTCTCTTTCCGACTCTTCGGGTATCTTCCACGCCGCTCTAACTCTACGCCACAAGCCCATTACTTCTTCACGAGAGAGCTTTTGTTTCGCGATTGAATTCTTAAGTCCTTCACGTATGACGCCAAGTCTTTGGTCGACCATAAACGTGAAGTTTGAATCCGAACTCATTTCGCGTGCTTTGCCGCACGCCATTGTGGCTTTTTCAATCTCGCCCAAGGCTTCGTATGCACTGCAGTGATGGTAATAAATTGCTGCCGTCTCAGGATTGCCCCCCAAAATGGAATATAGATCGTTATTTGCTTTTTCACTTTCCTTCAGCCTTTCGTAGATTTCCGCGCGCTCTAGATAAGACGATGTGTTTCTCGGATTTTCAGAAATAGACTTGCTGAAGAATTCTGCCGCTTGTTCTAAGTTGGCTTTGAGTAGCCAACCCCTCCCAAGGTTGAAATAGACGATACTGCGATTTGTACTCAATTTCGTTTTCTGGATTAGGCGCATACAAGCCGCAATCCTGAGATCGGCGTCCGGACTATCTCGCCCGGCACACCAGAGATTGTCTTGGCTCGGTGTCGCCTTCAAAGAAGCCAGAGGGAAGGCCGTCGCAGCCAACAAGACGGTTCCTAATAAACCTCCTTTGTACTGCATGAGTCGTGTCCCAATTGGCACCCGTATCCTCCATCAAGCGGTCAGTGCATCCGATGACTTGTTACCTGGGAGAATGCCGAGGCCAATCATGCCGACATCTGTAATTCCACCGATTACGGCGTGCAGTTGCCCGGCCTCCCGTTCCATTAAAACACCTAACTCGGTGTCTTCGGAACCGGGTGCAGGCCAAGATGCTCGAATTATTGCATGACTAAACGGCGGTGGCCCCTGCAAGCTTTTTTGCTTTGGAATGGACCAGCACCTCCGAAACGATCAAACTGAAAATCCAGATGAAGAAGGCGAGTATCGGGCCAGCCCCCATCATCAAGAACAGGAAGCCAACTGGCAGGCCGACAATCAAGGTCAGTCCGAAAGTGAAGAACGCCGTGATGATGCTCGCGACAATAATCACGACGCCAAGCATTGCGGCACTACCGCCGAGGAGGAGCATGAACAGCGAGAGCAAGATGCCGAGGATGAAAATGGTACCTATCACCGGCTGGCCGAAATAGACATTCCCAGCGCCGGGCAGCAAAAGGTTCAAGATATAGGCCGTGCCAGACGTTGGCCCGGTTGCCGAGACACTTATTGCTTCTTCCTTGAATTTGGCGGATTCTATCGAGGGCTCGCTGGCCTTTTCCTCCGGCACGGCAGTTCCTTTCACTTTTTTCGGCAACGGGATGTTCTGCGTTTTTGGTGAGAAATACTCCACGATGGAGTCCGGAAGCACGAAAGGGCTCACGTTCCGCCGCTGTTTTAAAACCATAAAGCCTAGCGAGAGAGCCAACACTGCCGACATTGAACCGGCTATAATTGTCGAAGTCGGAATGGCTTCGCCTTCTGAGACAAAAGGTAATATATCCTTAAACGGCTTAGCGACTGTTTCACCCATGGACACGATTGAAGCCCACGCCTTTTGAACCAAAGTGGCACTGTCTCGTGCTTTTTCCAGTTCCGCCTTTCGGGGATTTACGAGTACCGGCGGACCTTTAAGAGCTCTATCGCAAGACAAGGCAGAACCTTGATGGCAAGCGTCCACATTTTCGGTGAACATCAACGCGATAGTTTGGTAGGTGGTCAGCATTATCGATTCGGTGACGCCTGATAATGGAGACTCTTGAGCGCGTGCGCACCGCTTTTCGTCAAAGCGGATGGTACAGGCATCATAGTCTGCTTGAAAATCTCTCTGTTGTTTTTGCTTAACCAAATTATTTGAGACAACATCCCGTCTTTCGACGAGTTTCGCGCGATCCGATATCGTCAGATTTCCATAGTTCAATGCTGCAACGCATGCCACGTATGCGTCTATAGCCGCATTTGGATCTTCA
>Ga0193699_10000398_pt1 | contig 19440 bp, 12 predicted proteins | sample L3c2metaG_FD_160095 | JGI IMG/M metagenome (GOLD analysis project Ga0193699, IMG submission 160095) | Soil microbial communities from a riparian zone of the East river system, Colorado, United States - L3c2 | ecosystem: Environmental > Terrestrial > Soil > Riparian zone | place: USA: East...
AGCTGATGCAGGAGCGAACCTCGCTGGAGGATTCGCTTCAAGGCATCGGCAAGGTCGAGCGCGAACTCGAAGACAATATCGGCATGATCGAACTCGGCGAGGCCGAGAACGATGAGGGCGTGGTGGCGGAGGCCGAGGCCGCGCTGAAAGCGCTGAAGAAGGAAGTCGCGCGCCGCGAGCTCGAAGCGCTGCTCGGCGGTGAAGCCGACCGGTTCGATTCCTACCTCGAGGTTCATGCCGGCGCCGGCGGCACCGAGAGCCAGGACTGGGCCTCAATGCTGCTGCGGATGTACACGCGCTGGGCGGAGAAGCACGGCTTCAAGATCGAATATCTGGAAGAGACCCAGGGCGAAGAAGCCGGCATCAAATCCGCCACCATCCAGATCAGCGGCCACAACGCCTATGGCTGGCTCAAGACCGAAGCCGGCGTACACCGGCTGGTGCGGATCTCGCCGTTCGATTCCAACGCGCGGCGGCACACCTCGTTTTCGTCAGTCGCGATCTTTCCGGTGGTCGACAACAGCATCAAGATCGATATCGCCGAGTCCGACGTTCGCGTCGACACCATGCGCTCGGGCGGCGCCGGCGGCCAGCACGTCAACAAGACCGAATCTGCGGTTAGACTCACGCACATTCCGACCGGGGTCGCGGTGGTCTGCCAGGCCGGCCGTTCCCAACACAAGAACAAGGCGCAGGCCTGGGACATGCTGCGCGCGCGGCTCTATGAGATCGAATTGAAGAAGCGCGAGGAGCAGGCCGCCGCCGACCAGGCCGCCAAGACCGATATCGGCTGGGGCCATCAGATCCGCTCCTATGTGCTGCAGCCGTATCAGATGGTGAAGGACCTGCGTACCGGCGTGCAGACCTCGGATACCTCGGGCGTGCTTGACGGCGATCTCGATGAATTCATGGCGGCAACGCTGGCGCAGCGCGCCTTCGGCGCTCCGCCGCCTTCGATCGAGGATGTGGATTAACGCATGAAAAAAGTTGCCTTCATCGGCTTGGGACGCATGGGCCATGGCATGGCCGGCCGTTACCTCGACAACGGCTTTGCCGTTGCGGTGTGGAATCGCAGCAAGGCGAAAGCCGAGGACCTGATCGCGCGCGGCGCGCAATGGGCCACGTCGCCGGAAGATGCCGCGATCGACGCCGACGCCGTGGTGACCATGGTCGCCGACGACGAAGCGTCGCGCGCGGTGTGGCTGACCAAGGACGGCGCCGCCGCCACTATGAAAGCCGGCACGCTGGCGATCGAGTGCTCCACCGTATCGTACAAGCATGCGCTGGAAATGGCGCATAAGCTGCGTGGACGCGGTCTCATCTACATTGACAGCCCCGTCACCGGGCTGCCGGACGCGGCGGCGGCCGGAAAACTGACGCTGCTGGTCGGCGCCGACCCGGCCGATCTCGAGCGGGCGTGGCCATATCTAATCCCCCTGTCTTCGACGATCCGGCATTTTGGCGCGGTCGGCACCGGCACGGTGTACAAGCTGATCAACAATCTGATGGGCGCGATCCAGATCGCTGGCATCGCCGAGGGCCTCGCGATCGCCGAGCAGGCCGGCCTCGACATGAAGCTGGTGCTGGAGGCGGTCGAGACCGGCGTGGCCGCCAGCCCGCAGGTGATCCGTCATTCCAGGCGCATGGTCGCGCGAAACTTTTCCGGCGCCACCTTCACTGCGGCGCTGCGCCACAAGGATGCTGCCTATGCGGTGGCGCTGGCCGAGAGCCTGCTTTCCGAAGCCCCCTTGCTGGGACGCGCCGCGGTCGAGGCCTATGCCAAGGCGAAAGCCTATGCGCCCGACGACGACGAAGGCAAAATGATCGAGATCGTGTCGCGGCCGAAATAGGCGCGGCAAAGTATTCGCGCACGCAGCTTCGCGATCGAGCGGTTCACTCGCTGTATTCAATGAACTTCTTGTAAATCCAGCGCCGCCCATCATGACGCCGCCAAACCTGGCCGGTCAGCAGACGTCCGTTAATTGATCGGCGTGGAATGATAATGTTCCAGAGATGCCAGACTTCGGCCCAGGCCGGCTTCGGGCTGAGACTCAAAATTCGCAACCGCTCTTGGCCTTCGGCATGCATCGGCGTGTTCACGATTGACCTAAGCGGTCGGGCCGGTGTGATGGTCCAACGACATTGCTAATAGAGGTCCGGAGGTGAAAACATCCGGTCCGCCCACGATAGCGATGCACGGTCACGGCGCAATTGAAGTCGCTGATTAAGCTAACCCGTCAACCTTACCGCTCGACTGTCCCGGTCTTCCAGGAGAGTCACCGGCGTTCGTTCCATTGCGAAAGCCACCCGGTAAACCTTCCGCTGTCGCGCTCGCCGCCATGCCACGCCGCGTGCACCACGCCATTGCTGGCCACCAGCAGCACCGCGTCGAGGCCTTTCGAGCGGCGCAGCGTATCGATGGCCTGGCTCGGCGTCTGCGCGATCGGACCTGCGACGTTGAAGGACGTGTTGACCGACATCTCGACGCCGATGCGGCGGCCGAGCGCTTTCAGATAGGCGTGGGTGAGGGGGTCGTCCTCGGCCCGAACGATCTGGATCCGGCCGGTACCGTCGGCATGGATCACCGCCGGAATCTTTTCGCGGGCATGCGGCTTCGAGTGCGCGGTCAGCACCATGTAGTTGTAGGCGTTGTAGCCGGCGTCGGACGCGCCCTCATGTAGGTCGAAATATTCCTGCGCCGCTTCCAGCGTCGCCATCGGCGCCAGCGGGCGGATCGCCTCGCGGTATTTTACGCGTTCGTTGAGCCGCTCGCGCGCTTGCGCGTCGCAGGGATTGGCAAAGATCGAGCGATGGCCGAGCGCCCGCGGCCCGGTCTCGGCGGCGCCCTGATACAGCGCGATGATGCCGCCTTGCGCCACCATGAACGCCATCAGATCGGCGACGGCGTCGCGTCCCTCAGGCGTGGAGATATCTCCGATCCGTTGCGAGGCGATATCGCCGGCCGCGAGCGCGATTGCGATGTCCTCGGGCGACGGCGGTGAGCCGCAATAGAACGCGTGGCTCATGGGATCGCCGCGCGGCGCGCCTGCGAGATGCGCGAACAGCCACGCCGCGCCGATGGTGACGCCAGGATCTCCCGGTGTCGGCGGTACCCACAGATGCAGGCTTGCCTTCCGCTGCTGGAATTTTGCAAACCATGCTTCGTCGAAATGTTCGAGCAGCCGCATGTTGCCGACCGCGTTCAGCGCCACGCCGCCGGTGAGCACCAGCCGGCTTGCGCCGGTGGCGCGCAAGAGATGATCGACCACATGGATCATGGCGTCCTCGAACACCAGCTGCGTCGCGGCGGCCTTGTCGAAGCGATCTTTTGTGTCAGGCCGGTGATGGATGTCCTCGACGCGGAGCACCGCATCGGGATTCCAGAGCTGATCGGGTTTCAGGGGCTCGCCGAGGATGTCGATCAGCGCTGGTTTGTAGGGGTGAACGAACGGGTCGCAATACCAGTTGGCCATGGCGCGGTTGATCCGGACTTCGCCGTTCTCGCCGAAATCCAGCACGTCTTTCAGCCTGATGTAATAGGGATTCGTCGCGCGGTTCATGTCGCCCCAGGCGGCGGCGCCCATATAGCGGCCCTCGCTGGACAGCCAGGTCCAGCCGCCCTGGGTCGACGAGATCACGCTGTAGAAGGCGCCCAGCGAGTCGAACATGCTGTCGTTGCAAGTGAGCTGCCGCATCGCGCCGTTCTCGGTGACATAGAGCGAAACCGATCCGCGGTCGCCGGTGCCGTCCAGCACCGCGATGGCGACGGGCTCATCGTCATCGGCGAATGGCGATGCCGCGAACGAAAACCAGGCATGGTTGTCGTGGTGCGGCAGGCAGATCAGCGGCACGCGCTCGGCAAGACCGAGTTGCTTGCCGAGGATCTTCGGCGTGCGGGTCATCTGATCAAGCCGGCGGCCATCAAAACCGGCGGCTTCGGTGGTGCGCAGCAGTTTTAGACTTTGCGGCAACTCCTCCAGCACCGAACGGGCCAGTGTGCCGGCCAGCGTTGGGTAATCCCAACTGGTGAGCCACGCGTCGACATCCCCGATATCGCGTCCCATGCCGCGCAGCGTCGCCACGATCGCGTCGATCGATTGGCGCGGATATTCGGTCGTGTGCTTGTTGCCGGAAAAACGCTCTTCCTCATTGTTGACGATCAGCCGCGGGCCATGCGCCTGCGTCACCTCGACCAGCGCCACGCCCGAATTGTGGGTGCCGGGAGGACCGAGCCCGGCGAGATAGACGGTCTCGCCACGACGAAGCTTGTCGCGGACATGGGCAATCCGCGCATCGGCAAAGTCCGAACCGAGCTGATGAAACCCCGCGGCGCGAAACAGGCGCGCGCTGAACCATCGCGCGGCGCGGAATCCGGCCGCGCCGAGTTTGGGATGTCGCGGACCAATTCGTCGGCTCGGTTTCAATCGTAAGGGCCTTGCAGGTGCAGTTTTGGCTCTGTCACGCATCAATCATAATTGGCGGCGCGCAACAATGCTGTTTCGTCGGGCGGAATAAGCCGGTGCTTGCATGCGCGGGCGCGCTTTGCGACACTTCATCAAAAGAATACCAAGCGGGAGAGAAACGATGCCGGTTCGTATCCGAAGCCTTCTTGTCGTCACGGCATTTGCCGCAGCCCTGACCGCGACTGCGGCTCACGCGCAAAAGAAATACGATCCCGGCGCCAGCGATACCGAGATCAAGATCGGCAATATCATGCCCTATAGCGGCCCGGCATCCGCCTATGGGGTGATCGGCAAGGCCCAGGCGGCCTATTTCAACAAGATCAACGCCGAAGGCGGTATCAACGGCCGCAAGATCAACTTCATCAGCTACGACGACGCCTTCAGTCCGCCGAAAGCCGTCGAGCAGGCGCGCAAGCTGGTGGAAAGCGACGAGGTGTTGCTGATCTTCCAGCCGCTCGGAACCCAGTCCAACTCGGCCACCCAGAAATACATGAATGCCAAGAAGGTGCCGCAGCTCTTTGTCGCCACGGGGGCCACCAAGTGGGGCGATCCGCAGAATTTTCCGTGGACCATGGGTTGGCAGCCCAACTACCAGAGCGAAGGCCGCATCTACGCCGCCTACATCCTGAAGAATTATCCGAACGGCAAGATCGCAGCGCTCTGGCAGAATGACGACGCCGGCAAGGATCAGATGAAGGGATTGCGCGACGGTCTCGGCGACAAGGCCGGCATGATCATCGCAGACAAATCCTACGAGGTCAGCGATCCCACCATCGATTCGCAGATCGTGGCCCTGAAGGATTCGGGTGCCGATATCTTCATGACCTGGGCCGCCCCGAAGGGAGCAGCGCAGGCGATCCGCAAGGTCGGCGAACTCGGCTGGAAACCGGTGCGTTTCGTCGGCAACGTCTCGACCTCGGTCGCAACGGTCCTGAAGCCGGCTGGCCTGGACAACTCCAAGGGCCTGATCTCGACCGCGTACCTCAAGGATCCGACCGATCCGTTGTGGAAGGACGATCCCGGCATCAAGACCTGGGCCGCCTTCATGGACAAGTACTTTCCTGATGGTGACAAGACCAACAACAACAATGTCTATGGCTATGCCACCGCGCAGACCATGGTTCAGGTGCTGAAACAGTGCGGCGACAATCTCACGCGGGAAAACGTGATGAAACAGGCCGCCAGCCTGAAGAATTTCTCCAGCGACGTGCTGCTGCCGGGCATCATGATCAACACCGGCCCCAACGACTTCTTTCCGATCGAGCAGATGCAGTTGATGAAATTCAACGGCGAGAGCTGGGAACTGTTCGGCGATATCATCGCCGGCGAAGTCGGGCACTGACGTCGGCTCGGAAGAACCCGCTTGTTTTCAGCCGGCGCTGAGCCGGACGCCGGCGCGCAGGAATTTCTGGGGGTCGACGGCGTCGCCGTCGATCCGGGTCTCATAATGCAGATGCGGACCGGTCGAGCGGCCGGTTGAGCCGACGGCGCCGATCACCTGTCCGATCTTGATCTGGTCGCCGACCTTGACGCCGATCTCCGACAGATGGCCGTAACGGGTCGACAGGCCGTTGCCATGGTCGATTTCGACCATGCGGCCGTAGCCGCCGGCCCATCCCGATGACACCACCTTGCCGTTCGCGGTCGCGCGCACGGGATCGCCCGATGCGGCCCGGAAATCGAGGCCGGTGTGCATCGCCGGGCGGCCGAGGAACGGATCGCTGCGGACCCCGAAGCCCGAAGTGAATTCGACTTCGCCGATCACCGGCTTGCGATACGGCACCAGCGCCAGCGTGCGATTCAGGCGCTCGACCTGGGCGCGGGTGACATTGATGCGGTAGAGCTGGCGTTCGAACGGGCCGGCATCGGCCGGCAGCTTGACCGGAACGAAGGGACCACCGACGCCGCGCACGGGCGTCGCCGCTTCCAGTTGCGGCAAATCGAGTCCGAGATCGGTAAACACGCCGCGCATGCGGCGGACCCGCGATTCCATGTTGTCCTCGACTGAGCTCAGCGCCGCCATCTGGCGCTTCTCGACCTGGTCGAGCGAGGTCTGCAAGCGGACGATGACGTTGTCGACGCCCTGGATCTTGGCAAACTGGTTCTGCTGCGGCGCTGCGACGACGGGCGCGCGCGACTCAAGCCGCGCCTCCCGGTCTGGAGGGGCGACGAAGATGACGGTGTCGCTGATCGGCGAAGGCTTTGGTGTACCGGAAGGTGCCGCCTCGGTTGCCGCAGCGCCGCGTGAGGGTGACCTGATCGATCCCGTGATGGACGTGTCCGGCATAGCGCCCAGCGCCGTGGCGCGCGATTCCAGCGTGGTCTGACGGCGCATGATCTGGTCGAGCTTCTGGTCGAATTGCTCCTGGTCGAGCAATTGGCGGCTGGTGGTGCGATCGACCTTGGCGCGCAGTTCGGCGATGCGGTCCTCGTAGGCATATTGCATGTCCGCCTGGCGGGCGATCAGCCGGGTGAGGACGTCATCGCGAAACGCGAAATAGGTCGCGGTCGCCGCCGACCACATGCCGAGCACCGTCACGGTACCGACCACGATCCAGAAGGCCACAGGTCCAAAGCGGACCTGCTTGCCGGCGTGGACCAGCGTATAGCCCTCTTGTTGCGCCTGCCGTGACGGGGCGGGCGCATGGGTTGCCGCCGGACGGCGCGCCGCCGACCTTCCGTGGTCGTGAGAATGGTGCTGGGGATACTCGGAATAATGACCCGAACGGTACGACATCGGCACTCCCGCGCCGGTCGGAAATGAGCTCCGTACGGCTAAATTCACGGGGGTGATTTGACCTTCTCATGGTTAATTTTTAGCGAATGGAACCGGACAAATTAAAGGGCGCGCACCGCAGCAAGCACCTCGTCGGCATGGCCATCGACCCTGACATGGCGCCAGATCCGGATGATCCGGCCGTCGGCGCCGATCAAAACCGTTGTCCGAAGTATCCCATGGAAGGTCTTGCCATACATCGATTTTTCGCCCCAGACGCCATAGGCTTCCAGCATCTCATGCTGTTCATCGGAAGCAAGGGGAATGGCGAGTTCATGCTTGTCGCGAAAAGACTCTTGCGCCTTCAATGGGTCGGCCGAGACGCCGAGCACGGCGGTGTCGCTTTCCGCAAACGCAGCCTTCAACCGGCTGAAGTCGATCGCCTCCTTGGTGCAGCCCGGCGTGTCCGCGCGTGGATAGAAAAACAACACCAGTCTTTTGCCCGCGAAGTCGGCCAGCGAAACGGTGTCGCCGCCGTCGCGCGGAAGCCGGAAGCCTGGCGCTTTTGCCCCCTCGGCGAAGGCTTCTTTGCGCGCGGGCGGTACGTCGGCTTTCACGGCCGATGCTTTCGCCGCTGGCGGATTTTTTGTCTCAGGTTTTGCCGCAGCCGGCTTCGATCCAGCCGCGACGCGCGCGGATTTTTCCGGGGCGGACGATTTTAACGTTTTCGAGGGGGCCTTATGCGATGCTTTGGGCGAAGCGCTGGCGGTTGGTTTGCCGGCACTTCCTGCTGGTTTTTTCGCCGCCGGCTTGCGGGCTTTTGCAGCCGGCGTTTTGGACGATGTCTTCGATCGAGCGAGGGTTGCCTTCCCGGAGGAGGGTTTGGGGGATTTCTTGCGCGTTTTCTTGGACATACGCCTTCCTTTCGTCGCTTTCAGCGGATCAACCATTGGAGTATTGAGGGTCGCGTCCCGAGGCTGGGAATCGAGCCGGTAGCTGGGCAAGTCCGATTAGCCCGGGGTATGGTTAAAGGGAATCCGACGCACCACCCGTCCGCTCGTTGAATCTGCTCCTTGGCCTGATGACGAGTAACAGTATTAAACGAGGATTGGCAGCGATGCCGGCACAGGAGCGCTCGTTAGGTGTGGACGAGCGGCCCGTTGGCGGCGATCAATCTCATACTCAGCGCCGGCACCGAGAGGCAATGCTAGGGAATACGCCGCCCAAGGGGTCTAGTCCGCGTGCTGACGCCCAGCTCTCGCAGTGGGACGATGCCGATTGGGATCAGGACCATGACGAGGCGGCGGGCCACCGTGCGCGCCGGCTGTTGTCGCGGTCGAATTCCGGCTTTCACCGGCTCGGCAATCACTTCGGCGGCTTCCGCCGGTGGCTTGCCGGGGAGCGTTGGGTAAAGCGCCTTGCCGTCGTGTTAGGGGCGTTGATGATCATTTTCGCGGTCTGCTTCGGCGGGCTGTGGTGGCGGCTCGGCGCCGGCCCGATCAATCTGGAGATGGCGACGCCGTGGCTGGCCGCGGCGATCGAGGAAAATATCGGCCACGGCAATACGGTCGAAGTCGGCGGCACGCAGATCGAGCGGGCGGGGCGGATCCGCATCGCCGTCCGCATCCGCGACATCGTCGTCAGGGATCGCGACCACGCCATCGTCGCCAGCGCGCCGAAGGCCGAGGTCAGGCTTTCAGGCACCGCGCTTTTGATGGGCCGGCTTCGCGCCGAGAGCCTCAATCTGGTGGATGCCGAACTCGCCGTGCGCATCACGCCCGATGGCACCGTTACCGTTTCGGCCGGTGACACCGCAAAGCCGCTGGCCACGGGCGTGGCTTCGAAAAAAGACGCAGGTCTGGCGCCGACCTTCCCGCGGCAACTCCCGGGCGCGCCGCAGCCGCTGGGGACTGCTGCACCACCGCCGCCCGGGGCCATATCCGTGCCGGCACCCGCGGCTTCCGATAGCGCGCAAAGCGGATTGCTGGCCGGCCTCGATTGGCTCGACAGCCTGAGCCTCACCGGCCTCGACGGACAGAACCTCAACGAGATCGGCTTGAAGAACGGCAATTTGATCGTCGACGATCAGCAGCGCGGCAATAAATGGACCTTCGAGAATATCACTCTCAGCCTGCGCCGGCCGACCGGCGGCGGGGTGGCGCTGAGCGTCGGCGAAGACGGCAAGAACGCATGGTCGCTTCGCGTCGTGGTCGGACCGCCCGCCAACGGGGTGCGGTCGGTCGATATCCGCGCCGACAAGGTTTCCACGACCAATATCCTGTTGGCGTTGCGGATGAAGGACCTGACCTACAGCGCGGATCTGCCGCTGACCGGGGACCTCAAGGGTGAACTCGGCCGCGACGGCCTGCCCACCTATTTCCGCGGCAAGATCACCGCCGGCGCCGGACACATCATCGACAGCGATACGCCTGATTATCCGATGGCGATCGATTCAGCTGAGATCAACGTCGAATGGGATTCCGGACGGCGGGTGCTGGTGGCACCCTTCAAGATCATTTCCGGCTCGAACAGAATTACACTGCTGGCTCACCTCGAGCCGCCCAACGACAGCATTGCCGATTGGCAGCTGGGCTTTTCCGGCGGCACAATCGTGCTGGCGGGCGACGACGGCGAGCAACCCTTGATCTTCAACCGCATCGCCATCGGCCTGCGCTTCGACACCGACAAAAAGCGCGTGCTGCTGACCCAGGCCGACATCAGCAACGGCGAGATCGGCGTCGCCGGCACCGGCAGCGTCGATTACTCCGGGGAGCCGCGCCTGACGCTCGGTTTCGCGGGCACGCCGATGTCGGCCGCGGCGCTGAAGCGGATGTGGCCGATCCTGATCGTTCCCGAGGTCCGCGAATGGGTGATCGAACGGGTCGAGCGCGGCTCGCTGCAGAGCATCGAGATCGGCGTCAAGTCGCCGGTGCGAAACCTGTCACGGCGGGGTCCGCCGATCCCAGATGAGGGTCTCTCCGTCAACATCGTCGCGTCAGGCGTGACGCTGCGGCCGGTGGACGAATTGCCGCTGGTGCGCGATGCCGATTTGAAAGCCCGGGTGACCGGTCGCACCGCGACCGTGACGATCGGGCAGGCCGCCGCCGATACCCCGACGGGCCGCAAGCTCGCCATCTCAAACCTTGTATTCGAAGTGCCGGATATGGCCCCGAAGCCGTCGCCGGCAAAAGTGAGCTTCCGGATCGACGGTCCGGTGCCGGCGGTGGCCGAAATTCTCGCCTCCGATCGCCTCAGTGAATTTTCCGGCACTCTGATCGATCCCAATTCGAGCAAGGGCTCCGTGTCGGCGCTGGTCACGCTCGGCCTGCCGATCAAGCGCGAACTGACCAAGGCCGACACCACCTATTCGATCACGGCCGACCTCGGCGGCTTTGCCGCCGACAAACTGGTGATGAACCAGAAGCTCGAAGCCAGCGCGCTGAAGGTGATCGCCAACAACGCGGGATACCAGGTCAAGGGCGACGTCAAGATCAACGGGCAGGCCGCCTCGCTGGATTATCGCAAGCCGAACGAGGGCGATGCGGACATCAAGTTGCAGGCGACGCTCGACGACGCCAGCCGCGCCCGCCTCGGGTTCGATCTTGGTCCCGCGGTCAGCGGCACGATTCCGCTCAAGCTGTCGGGCAAGATCGGCGAAACCAGCCGCATGGGCATCGACGCCGATCTTACCGCGCTGAAGCTCGACAACATCCTGCCGGGCTGGGTCAAATTGCCGGGCAAAACCAGTCGCGCGGTTTTCAACGTGGTGCAGAAACCGCAATCGACCCGCCTTGAGGACATCGTCATCGACGGCGGCGGCGTATCGATCAAGGGATCGCTGGAGGTCGACCAGAACGGCGACCTGATGAGCGTAAATTTCCCGACCTATTCGCCGTCCGAAGGCGACAAGACCTCACTCAAGGCCGAACGCGGCACCGACGGCATGCTGAAGGTGACGATGCGGGGCGACGTGTTCGACGGGCGCGGCTTTCTCAAATCCGTCATTTCGGGCAAGGACGCCGACCCCAAGAGCAAGACCAAGAATATCGACTTCGATGTCGATCTGAAGCTGGGCGCCGTGGCCGGCTTCAACGGCGAAGCCGTGCGCAGCGTCGATTGCAAGTTTTCACGGCGTAACGGAGCGATCCGCAGCTTTGCGCTCACCGGCAAGCTCGGCCGCGACACGCCCCTGACCGCCGATCTGCGCGGCCGTTCGCAGGGCCGCGAGGTGATCTATCTCGAAACCAACGATGCCGGCGCCTTCTTCCGCTTCACCGACACCTACGCCAAGATGCTCGGAGGCCAGCTGGCGCTGGCGATGGATCCGCCGACGGTCGACCCGCGCTCGAAAGAGGGGCTGATCAACGTCAGCGATTTCGCCATCAAGGGCGAGACCTCGCTCGACCGGGTGGCGGCAGGCGGTCCGGCCGGCGTTTCCAACGGCATCTCGTTCTCGCGGCTGCGCGCGGAATTTACCCGGCAAAACGGCCAGCTCACGATCCGCGAAGGCGTCGTGAAAGGCCCGACCATCGGCGCCACGCTCGAAGGCAGCATCGATTATCCCGGCAACCAGGTGCGTATGAGCGGCACCTTCGTGCCGATGTACGGACTGAACAACATGTTCGGGCAGCTTCCGATTCTCGGGCTGTTTCTCGGTGGCGGCACCAATGAGGGGCTAATCGGCGTCACCTATGAGGTGGTCGGCACCCCTGGCCAGCCGGTGCTGCGCGTCAATCCGATCTCGGCGATGGCGCCCGGGGTGTTGAGGAAGATTTTTGAATTCAACACCGGCAAGCAAAGCAACCCGGTGGAATTCCCGCCGAACAACTGATTTGGCGTTTTCTAGTTGATTCGGCGTGGTCACTTAGTTCACCTCGCCCCGCTTGCGGGGCGAGGGAGAAGTAATCCCGCCCCATCAACCTAAACTCATCACGCATTAACGCCGCAGCGCCGGCACCACCAGGAACGGGATCAACCCCAGCACCACATTGACCAGCGCGAACACGATCAGCCAATTGTAGCTGTGGGTCCAGTCGTGGATCAGGCCGCCGCTCCAGGAGCCCAATGCCGATCCGAGGCCGCTGCCGATCGAAATCGTGCCGAAGATGGTTCCGACCCGCTCGCCGCGGAAGATGTTCAGCGCAGTCGCGGTGATCAGCGGCCCGCGCGAACCGATCATGCTGCCGAAGCAGACGACGAAGCCGGTCAGCAGCCAATAGTTCGGATGATATTGCAGCAGCCAGAGCAGGATGATCCCGACGATCGAGACGCCGTAGCTGAACAGCACCGATGGCCGGCGGCCGATCAGGCCGTCGAGCGTGGAGATGCCGAGCATGCCGAACAGCAGCACGATGCCGGAAAATCCCCAGGCAGTCGCGGCCTGCAAGGGCGGAAATCCGGCGTCGATCAGATAGGCGACGATCTGCGCCGTGATCGCGTACATCGCGACGGCGGTGAAGAAGAAAGTGGAAAACAGCGCCCAGAAGACGTGATGGCGCATCGCGCTCCCAAGCGTCCAGCCGTTGTCGATGAAACCGGCGTCGGTTTTCCCAGCGATATGCGGAGAGCCGGTGGCGAACAGCCGCCACGGCAGCACCAAAAGCGGCAACAGCAGGCACAGCGCCACGACGCCGAACAGCTGGTAGGCTTCGCGCCAGCCGATCCGGTCGATCAGCAGCTGCGACGCCGGCAGCAGCACCAGGATGCCGGCGCCGGTCGCGGAATACAGGATCGCCATCGCGGTCGGCAGCCGCGGGCCGAACCAGCGGCCGAGCAGGATCGAGTTCGGCACGTTGCCGATCAGGGCGATGCCGAGCCCGACGCACAGGCCGACGCTCAGCTGGAACTGCCAGAGATGTTGCGCGTGGCTTGCGATCAGGAACGCCGCTCCGAGCAGAAACAGTCCGAGCGAGTAAACCATGCGCGGCCCGGAGCGATCGAACAGGCGGCCGACCAGCGGCGCGGTCAGCCCTCCGGCAAGCCAGGTCAGCGAGTAGACCGAGACCACCTGCGCGCGGTCCCAACCGAAATCTTCCGAGATCGGTTTGAGAAACACGGTAAAGCTTTCGCCAAGCCCACGTCCGAGCACCGACAGGGCAAAGCACAAGGCCAGCACGTTCAGCGCCACGCGCGCCGGCTTCAGCGGTTTTGTGGGCGCGTCCTCCCGTGGCGTACTTTGGTCCATGGGAAGAGGGAGCGCGTTTTCGCTGCCCTGAGCAAGGGCGCTGGGCGAATACGCCTATGCGGGCCTGAGCAGGATATGCCGCTTCTTGCCGAGCGAGAGTTTTATCACTCCCTCCGGAGTGAGGTCCTTGGGCGTCAGCACCATCTTTTCGTCGCCGACCACGGCATCGTTGACTCGCAGACCGCCACCCTTGATCTGACGGCGCGCCTCGCCATTGGAGGCGACCAGGCCCGCTTTGACGAACAGCACCAGCACGCCGGCGCCGGCTTCAAGTTCGCTGCGGGGAATTTCGATGCTCGGCAGGTCTTCGGCGATCGCGCCTTCCTCAAACGTCTTCCGCGCGGTTTCCGCGGCGGCGGCGGCAGCCTCGGCGCCGTGCAGCAGTGCCGTTGCAGCATCCGCGAGCGCCTTCTTGGCTTCGTTGATCTCCGCACCCTGCAATGCCGCCAGCCGCTCGACCTCGTCCAGCGGCAGCGTCGTGAACAGCTTCAGGAAGCGCGTCACGTCCGCGTCGTCGGTGTTGCGCCAGAACTGCCAGTACTCGTAGGGGCTCTTCATGTCCGCGTTGAGCCAGACCGCGCCGCTGGCGGTCTTGCCCATCTTCTCGCCCGATGACGTGGTGATCAGCGGCGTCGTCAGCGCGTGCAGCTGCGGCGTGCCCATGCGGCGGCCGAGATCGATGCCGTTGACGATGTTGCCCCACTGGTCGGAGCCGCCCATCTGCAGGCGGCAGTCGTAGCGCTGGTTCAGCACCGCATAATCGTAGGCCTGCAGGATCATGTAGTTGAATTCGATAAAGCTCATCTCCTGATCGCGTTCGAGCCGCAGCTTTACCGAGTCCATCGCCAGCATGCGGTTGACCGAGAAATGCCGGCCGATATCGCGCAGCATCTCGATCCAGTTGAGCTTGGTGAGCCATTCGGCATTGTCGGGCATGACCGCGTCACTCTTGCCGTCGCCGAACGACAGGAATTTCGAGAAGACCTGCTTGATGCCTTCCTTGTTCCGCTCGATGTCCTCGATCGAAAGGATTTTGCGGGTCTCGTCCTTGCCGCTGGGGTCACCGACCCGGGTGGTGCCGCCGCCCATCAGCGCGATCGGCTTGTTGCCGGTCTGCTGCAGCCAGTACAGGCACATGATCTGCACCATGGAGCCGACGTGGAGCGAAGGCGCGGTGCAGTCGAAGCCGATATAGGCCGTGAGTTCGCGGCGGGCCGCCAGCGCATCCAGCGAGTCCGGGTCCGAAATCTGATGAATGAAGCCGCGGCTCTGCAGCACATTGAGAAAATCAGATTTAAAAGCAGTCATTTATGTGCGACTCTGATCATTCTTATTTCACGGTAATTGTAACGAGTTGCGGAACCATCGTGGATTAGGCTGCCGCGGCCCGGCGCGCTGTGGCATTATAAGATGTGCTTGTTTGACACAAGCAGCACGTCAGGGCAGGGCGCCGCAAGAGGCACTATTGCGATGATGATGACGGCAATCGGTCTGATGAGCGGCACCTCGCTCGACGGGGTCGACGTCGCCTTGATCGAAACCGACGGCAAGCGGGTGAAGTCGTTTGGCCCGTCCGGATACCGGCCTTACACTGATAGCGAACGCGGCCTGCTGCGCCAGGCCCTGTCAGAGGCCGTCAACCTGCCGCAGCGCGATGCGCGGCCCGGCATCCTCCGCGAGGCCGAGCGCGCCGTCACCCTGGCCCATGCCGAAGCCGTCGCCAGCTTTACCGCGCAGAACCGCATCTCGCGCGAGGACATCGATATCGTCGGCTTCCACGGCCAGACCGTGCTGCACCGGCCGGCGCAGAAAATGACCGTGCAGATCGGCGATGCCGCGGCGCTGGCGAGGGCCATTCATATCCCCGTGATGCATGACTTCCGCGCCGCCGACGTCGCCGCCGGCGGGCAGGGCGCGCCGTTCGTGCCGGTCTATCACCGGGCGCTGGCGCAGTCGCTGGAGCGCGAGGGGCCGATCGTCGTGGTCAATATCGGCGGCGTCTCCAACATCACCTATATCGACGGGCTGGATACCCTGATCGCCTGCGATACCGGCCCCGGCAACGCGCTGCTCGACGATTTCATGCTGCGCACCATGAGCAAGCCGTTCGATTGCGAAGGCCGCACGGCCGCGCAGGGCGCTGTGGACGTGGGATGGATTGTGCGGGCGCTGGAGCATCCCTTCTTTGCGCTGCCGCCGCCCAAATCGCTCGATCGCAACGATTTCGCATCGCTCGCGCTCCCCGCGATGGCTGCCGCCGATGGGGCTGCGACACTGACCGCGTTCACGGCCGAGGCTATCGCCCGGATCGTTCCGCTGCTGCCGAAGGAGCCCAAGAGCTGGATCGTGGCCGGCGGCGGCGCCCGCAATCTCACGATGGTGCGGATGCTGCGCGAGCGGCTGCAGCCTGCCACCGTCGAGGCCGCCGACGCGCTGGGCTGGTCGGCCGACGCCATCGAGGCGCAGGCGTTTGGCTTCCTCGCCGCGCGCGGCCTGAAAGGCCTGCCGCTCAGCTATCCCGCCACCACGGGCGTGCCGATCCCGATGACCGGCGGGGTGATCGCGCGGCCGTGATCGGCGGCCGTCTTGACGGATTCATGCAGTTGCATGTAATTATATGCATCTGCATGAAGCTGCGAGATTCGCCATGGCCGTGCCGCTCAAACTGATTAGCCACAAGCTTTGTCCCTATGTGCAGCGCGCGGTGATCGCGCTGACCGAGAAGGGTGTTGCGTTCGAGCGGATCGATATCGACCTCGCCAACAAGCCCGACTGGTTCCTGGCGATCTCGCCGCTCGGCAAGACGCCGGTGCTGCAGGTCGGCGACACCGCGATTTTCGAATCCGCGGTGATCCTGGAATATCTCGAGGAGACGCAGGCCAAGCCGCTGCATCCAGCCGATCCGCTTGTTCGCGCCGAGCATCGCGGTTGGATCGAATTCGGATCCGCCGTGCTCAATGATATCGCGGGTTTCTACGCTGCCAAGGATGAAGCCTCGTTCAAGGCCAGGACGGCGCAACTCGAACAGAAGTTCGCGCGGCTCGAAGCCCGCGTTGCGGCTTCGCCATGGTTCGACGGCGAAAACTTCTCGCTGGTCGATGCGGTGTTCGGCCCGGTGTTCCGCTATTTCGATGTGTTCGACCAGATTGCCGATTTCGGCATTTTGTCAGGCAAGCCGAAGCTGGCGCGTTGGCGCAAGAATCTCGCTGCGCGGCCATCGGTGCGCACGGCGGTGAGTGCGCATTACCCGGCGCTGCTGCGCGATTTCATCGACCGGCGGAATTCGTGGTTGTCGGGTTTGCAAGCCCGCGCCGCCGCCTGACATCCGTCTGGCTACGACACCACCGCTGTCATCGCCCGGCTTGACCGGGCGATCCAGTATTCCAGAGACATTGATGATCAGTCGAAAGGCCGCGGCGTACTGGATCACCCGCTTTCGCGGGTGATGACAGCTGTGGGTTGCCCATCCGGGCTACAAAATGCTTCAGGTCTCCGCCGCCATCCGGGCGAGTGTCGCGACCGTGTTCATGTTGCGCGCGGTCCCGGTTTTGGCGGCGGGAATGACGAGCTTCGACGTGCCCATGCCCTGATCATAATGGATGTAGATCTCGCGGCGCCCCAACCTGATCTCTTCGTCCCGCCGGCCGCGAATGCCGGCCAGCGTATCCGCCGGCGGGGCGCGGTCGAGGAACACCGCCATGGTGCGGTTGGGCGCAGCTTCTGGAAATGGATTGTCTGACAATACCTGCGCCATCTCGGCAGCGCTGCGCACCAGCACGCCGATCGGCTTGCCGGCATAGGCTTGCAGTCGCTTTTCCAGCGCAGCCTTGATGGCGGCTTCGGGCTTGCGGCTGGTGAAGACGACATTGCCGCTGGCGATGAAGGTACGGACGGCTCCGAACCCAAGCTCCTCGCAGATATCCCTGAGGTCGCTCATCGGCAGTTTGCCGGTGCCGCCGACATTGATCGCACGCAGCAGCGCCACGAACGAGCCCATGGCTCCTGCGCCTAGCGAACGTTGGCGAGCCGCATGTCGAGATAGCCCGTCACCGTCTCCATCAGCGGCTGCAGTTTGCCGTCGAAGAAGTGGTTGGCGCCCGGGATGATCTGCTGATCGATCACGATGCCCTTTTGGGTCTTGAGCTTCTCGACCAGCGTGTTGACGTCCTTGGGCGGCACCACGGCATCCTTCTCGCCATGCACGATCAGCCCGGAGGACGGGCAGGGCGCGAGGAACGAGAAGTCATAGAGATTGGCGGGCGGCGCGATCGAGATAAAACCTTCGACCTCCGGACGCCGCATCAACAGCTGCATGCCGATCCAGGCGCCGAACGAGAAGCCCGCGACCCAGCAGGCGCGCGCCTCGGGATTGATGGTCTGCGCCCAGTCGAGCGCGGACGCGGCGTCCGACAATTCGCCGGTGCCGTGATCGAACGATCCCTGGCTGCGGCCGACGCCGCGGAAATTGAAACGCAGCACCGAAAATCCGCGATGCGCGAACGCGTAATAGCACTGGTAGATGATCTGATGATTCATCGTGCCGTGAAACTGCGGATGCGGATGCAGCACCATCGCGATCGGCGCGTTCTTCTGCTTGGCCGGATGATAACGGCCTTCGAGGCGGCCTGCGGGACCGGTGAAAATGACTTCAGGCATTGGGATCCCTTGGCAAAATCAACCGCCTTCGTGCGGGCTTCAACTGGCGCATTTACCGATGAAGCCGTGGCAAGGATAAAGGGGCGGATCAGGCGTCGTCTGGCTTAAGCCAACGGCGCTCGGTGAACTGGAGGTCGCGTTCTAGCATGAGGCGAGGGGCAAAAAGCAAGCATCTTGAACATCTCGCAGTGCGTTCAAAGCGTTAGCCATCCAGTTGGTTGGAACGGTTTCGATCGCCAATTGCCATATGGCTCTACGCGGCGGATAAGCTGCACCCCAGCCTGCACATCGCGCCCTATAAGGTATCATTGTACTCCATGTCCGACCGGCTCTATCTCGACTGGAACGCCACCACCCCGCTTCGTCCTGAAGCCAAGGAGGCGATGGCTGCGGCGTGGGATCTCTGCGGCAATCCTTCGTCGGTTCATGCCGAGGGTCGCCAGGCCCGTAGACTGGTCGAGGCGGCGAGGGCTTCGATCGCGGCCGCAGTAGGCGCCGTGCCTCGTAACGTCGTTTTTACCTCCGGCGGGACCGAGGCGAATGCCCTGGCGCTGGCACCGGGGCTTCGCCGGGGTGCCGTGCCGCCGGTGGAACGGTTAGCGGTTTCGGCCATCGAGCACGCTTCCGTGCTCACGGGCGGGCGGTTCCCCTCCGAGGCCATCAGCACTGTCGGCGTCACATGCTCGGGCGTTCTGGATCTGGACCGGCTGGGCGCGGCGCTCGCCAGCGGGCCACCGGCGTTGGTGTCGGTAATGGCAGCCAATAATGAGACCGGTGCGCTGCAGCCGGTCAGAGAGGTGGCCGAGATCGTCCATGCCGCCGGCGGGCTGCTGCATGTCGATGCGATCCAGGCCTTTGGAAAAATCTCTCTTGATATCAATGGTATGAACGCCGATCTGATGACGCTGTCGGCGCACAAGATCGGCGGCCCCAAGGGCGTCGGCGCGGTGATTTTGGCCGAGGGCGTGCTGGGGTTCGAGCCGCTGCTGCGCGGCGGCGGTCAGGAGTTGGGTCGCCGTGCCGGGACCGAGAATGTCGCTGGAATCGCAGGGTTCGGCGCCGCCGTAAAAGGCGCCATGGAGGTTTTGGACGGCGAAGCCATTCGTCTCGAACGCCTGAGAGCCCGGCTTGAGAACGGCTTGCGGCAGACGCCCGGTGTCATCGTGTTCTCGGCTGATGTGGAGCGGCTGCCCAACACCACGCTGTTTACGGTTCCCGGGCTCAAGGCCGAGACCGCGGTGATCGGATTCGACCTCGCCGGGATCGCGGTATCCTCGGGTTCTGCCTGCTCCTCGGGCAAGGTTCAGCCCTCGCATGTGCTGGAAGCCATGGGATTCGGCCCGGAATTGGCCCAGGGAGCGGTGCGGCTCAGTCTGGGCTGGTCCACGTCGGAAGCGGACGTCGATCACAGCATTGAGGCT
>Ga0193699_10000399_pt1 | contig 19428 bp, 20 predicted proteins | sample L3c2metaG_FD_160095 | JGI IMG/M metagenome (GOLD analysis project Ga0193699, IMG submission 160095) | Soil microbial communities from a riparian zone of the East river system, Colorado, United States - L3c2 | ecosystem: Environmental > Terrestrial > Soil > Riparian zone | place: USA: East...
CCCTCCGCTCGCTTCGCGAGCACCTCCCCCGCTTCGCAGGGGAGGAAAAACATCGCTTGTGTCTTGTTTTGCACACTTCTCGCTTCCGCACACGACCATAGCTATGGCCTCGCTTGTTTGGGCCAATGTCGATAAGATGAGTCATCATGGATCGCCCCGCCACCGTTGAACGTGCCTACCAGCTTGCCGAATCCGGCGATTGCGCCACAGTCGACGACATCAAATCCCGATTGCAGCAAGAAGGATATTCGAGTGTCGGGCAGCATCTTGCCGCGCCCACGCTGACACGCGCCCTTCGCCGCCTTTGCGCCGCCGCGGTTAAGAAGCCGTAAGCGTCGCTATTACGATCTGCAAAGGCTTGAGTTCGTTCACGAAAAATGAGCGAAAAGCGGCCAAATCCGCGGCTTAAATTATCCGACCACTGATAATTCCCGCCTTCTTCCTTGAATAAATGCGCGAATGGGTATACATAAGAACTGCGATGGCGTCCGTCAGATGAAGCGCAACTGTTAGACAACCCGACTCGTACTCGTTGCGCGCCTGGCTGAGACAGCCCAACTTCCCGACCTGATTGCGTCTTTCGCACGTGTGGGCATGTGTTCACGCGAGATACCGATCGGAGGAGAATTATATGACCATCGGAACAGTGAAGTTTTTCAATTCTGCCAAGGGCTTTGGTTTCATTTCGCCGGAAGGCGGCGCCAAGGACGTGTTTGTTCATGCGACAGCCGTGGAAGCGGCCGGCATGCGCAGCCTTGCCGAAGGCCAGCGCGTATCGTTCGACATTCAGCCGGACGCGCGCGGATCCAAGGCAGTCAATCTGAAGTCGGCATAAGCAGTCGCGTAAAAACGGGTGGCGGCGCACCACGCGCCGTCACCCGTTTGCCTATACAGCCTAATGTGAGGATGAAGAGATGAAAAAGATCGTCGGCGGCAGCAGCGTCCGGGATTTGAAAGCCGCGGTGTCGGATGCCCGCGTGAAGGCAGAGCTGCTCAAGAGCCGCACGGCAGACGCGAACAAAATCTCCCATCTCAAGGCGCTCCGCCTTGCGAAAGAGGCCGAGGAGCTGATTTCCAATCCGCAGCCGGTGGCCAAACCTGTGCGGCGCAAACCGGCAATGCTGCGGTCCAGTTCCGGTTCACGTTAGGCCACGGCCTGCAAATCTAAGCGCTGGAACCGGTGCCCCATATTTTCGGAATAGCCACGAAAAATTGATGGGTGGTGCAAATCGCCCCTGCGCCCGGTAAACACAAGACTCTTCTGGACAATGATGGGGGCTGATACAGTCCGCCGCCGAATCCCGGGAGGATCAAAGATGAAAAACCGCACCGCTCTTCTTGTCGCCGCCATGACCACTTTGTTGCTGTCGTCCACCGCGACCGTCCTCGGCGCCCAGGCTGTGTCGCCCGAGATTGCGGCCGCGATCGCCGATCCGGGACGGCCGCAAGCCAACAAAGACGTCGACGACAAACGACACCCCGCCGAGCTGTTGACATTCATCGGCGCCAAGCGAGGCGACAAGGTGGCCGAGCTTGTTCCGGGCGGCGGTTACGTGACGCGGCTGCTCGCCAAAGTGGTCGGTCCCACCGGCCATGTCTACGCAACCAACCTGCCGACCCTGAACGAGAGGTTCAAGACCGGCGTCAATCCGATCATTGCCGATCCGTCCTACGGCAATGTGTCGGTCGTGGAGCAGCCGTTCGGCGAGCTGAAATTCCCGGAAGGCATCGATATCGCGTTCACGTCGGAGAATTATCATGACTTCCAGAACATGGGCATGTTCCTGACCGACACGAGCGCGATGGACAAGGCGATATTCGCCGCCCTGAAGCCCGGCGGTCTCTATGTCATCACCGATTACGTATCCGCCCCCGGCACGGGTAAGACGACGACGCAATCGCTGCACCGCATCGATCCGGCAGTGATCAAGCAGGAAGTCACCGCGGCGGGCTTCATGCTGGAAGGCGAAAGCAACGCCATGATGAATCCGAGCGATGACCTCAAAGGGCGCTCGGGCCAGGGCTCTTCGCAGATCATGTTGAAATTCCGCAAGCCGCGTTGACGGTAGAAAACACATAACGCCGCCGGTCTCGACAAGGGTCCGGCGGCTTTCTTTTTCCATCAGGAGATTCGCAAAGATGAGAAATCGGATTGCGATTGCGGGTTGTGCGGTCGGTTTGCTGTTCGCGTTCCAGGGCGCGGCGTTTGGTGCCGCGCCGACCCCGCCCGCTTATGTGAGTGCCGCCATCGCCGATCCGCACCGGCCAAAGACCGACACCGAACGCGACGCGGATCGCTTGCCGGCCATCATGCTCGGCTTTTCCGGGGTGAAGCCGGGCGACAAAGTCGCCGAGCTCATCCCGGCGGGAGGCTATGCCACGCGGCTGTTGAGCGCGGCGGTCGGTCCCAAAGGGCACATCTATTCGATCAATCTGAACACGCTGAACGACAACATCAAGGCGCAGATCAAGCCGGTCACCGACGACCCCGCCTATGCGAACGTCTCGGTATCCAACCAGGTGCTCGGCGAATTGAAGACGCCAGAACCCGTCGATATGGTCTGGACCTCGCAGAATTATCACGACTTCAAGAACCCGGGCATGTTCTTCGCCGACACGGTCGCGATGGACAAGGCGATCTTCGCCGCGCTGAAACCGGGCGGCCTCTACATCATCATCGATCATGTGGCGGCGGCGGGATCGGGCACCCGCGACACCGGAACGCTGCACCGCATCGATCCCGAGACAGTGAAAGCCGAAGTGCTTGCCGCGGGGTTCGTACTGGAGGGCGAAAACAAAGCGTTGGGCAATCCCAACGATCCGCATACGGACCGCGTGCCGGGCGCGGCAGGCGTGAGAGACAAGTCGGACAAGTTCTACTTTAAATTCCGCAAGCCGCGTTGACCCGCCCCCCCTTCCGGCCCTTCGGGTCACCTTCCCCCTCAAGGGGGGATGGATTCATTCGTCGGAGGGGAAGCCGGCGTGGCGCAGCCAATATTGCCAGGCGCGGTCATAGCCTTCGCCTGGCCGGCCCTTGTTCTGGCGCGCGCGAATCTTTTCGATCTCGCCCGGCGATAGGAACGTCACCGGGCCGAAGGCCTGGGCCTTGAGCTGCAATTGGGCGTTGATCTCCAGATGCACGGCAGCGTAGACCGCCTCGCGGAGCGAGCCGCCGGCGACCGTCGAGCCATGGCCGCGCATCAAGACGGAGGTGCGTGATCCCAGCGCGCGAGCCAGATCCCGTCCCTGCTCCATGTCGGAGACCAGCATGTCGGTGTCGCCGAAGTTCATCTGCGGATCCCACACCGGCACGTCCGCGCCGATGGTGGCACAGACATGCATGATGGGACGCAGCTTCTCGCCGATCACGCTGAACGGAACGACGCTGTAGCTGTGGCTGTGGACGACCGCCTGAACCTCGGGGCGCGCCTCGTAGATCGCGCCATGGATGAAGCGCTCCAGATAGGGCTTGCCGCTGCCCGAGGCCGTCGCCCCGTCATGCGTGAACTGCATGATGTCGGCGGCTTCGATGAGTTCCGGCGCGCGCCCGCGCGAGAGCAGAAATTTTCCCGGGTCCTGGGGATGGCGCATGCTGACATGGCCGAAGGCGTCGCAGACCTTTTCGGCCGCCAGAATGCGGTTGGCGATTACCAGCTCGTCGATGGCCGTCTTGAGGCTGGTCATAGTCCCTGCTCCGCAAATTCACGCTTTGGATTACAGGATGAAGCTCACCGCGCCAAGCGAGCCGAGCTCATGGGCGTCGATGATCACGCGGCGCTCCTTGATGAGCAGCTCCGCGCCTTGCCGCTTCAGGATGTAGCGATAGGCGCCGACATATTCGCGCACGCGCTCATAGCGGCGGAAACGGTTGCAGACGAAATTCGCCGCCACCGTCACCAGGTCGCCGTCCGTTTTGACGATACGCACGTTCGAGATCAGCCGCCGCGTGCGCGAGTGCGGATATTCGGCGTGGCATTCGGGACTCATCAGCCGCTTAACGCGTTCGCGGATGCGCACGATGTCGTCGGCGAGAATGAACAGAGTGGTGAGATGATCGCCGTCCGGATGATCGTTCGGCGGCACGTAATAGGCCGCATCGTCGGTCAACATCTGCAACCATTCCTCAAGCCGCCATTCGTCCAGGAGCGCTGCTTCGCGGTAGAGCAGGTCTTCGATTTCGGCGCGGGAGACGGACGCTGGCATCAGCCGACCTCCATCATCTGATTCCACCGCCGCCAGAAGATGCGCAAATGATGCTCGTCGCTGTTGAGCTGATCGCCCTCGCGGCCCATGCCGCGGGACATCTCGGTCCAGCGGTCGTCCTGCCAATTGGCGAGGCCCTGCTGCACCAATTCGAGCGCTTCGACGTCGTCGGGCGTGGCGAAGCCGCCGGGCCCGTAAAATGTCAAGAACGCGTCGAGCCGGCGCGCCCGTGCCGCCTGGCTTTCCTCGACTGGTCCCATGGCCCAAGCGGCGACGTGCATTTTGTTCGGGCCTTGCGGGAAGAAGGTGCGGACAGTGACCGAGGACCCGTCATTGATCACCAGATTGGGGAAGATCACCAGATTGCGGTTGGTGTCGGCGACGCGCTTGGCGCGGTCCGGTCCTAGCCGTTCGACGAGCTCGCGGCGAATCTCGTCCATCTCGGGCTTGGCGTCTTCGCCATAAATCGGAATCCACGCGGCAACGGGGCGGCCGCGGAAATTGATGTTGTCGGTGGTGAAATGCCCATTGCCGAGGTCGACCGCGAGGCCGCGCGTCGGCAGCACCATTCCGTCCTTGGGCGTTTCGATCTTGACGCCCGAATTGGCCATGTAATTGAGCCAGGTCGAATGGGTGGTCGGCAAATGGTAGTCGTCGACGCTGTTCTCGACCATCAGCTTCCAATTGGCGCCGACGTCATATTCCTGCGCACCCGCCACGATCTCCATGCGCCCCGAAGGCGATTGGTCGAGAACGAGATCGATATAGTCCGTCGCGCGGCCGAGATATTCGTGTAAAGCGGCAACCTCGGGATCGAGACTCAAGAACCAGAAATCGCGATAGGATTCGAAGCGCGCGGGCCTCTTCAGGCCGAGCGCGTTCTTGTCGAATTCGCCGCGATAGGCTTCGGCACCCGGCACGCCGGCCAATTGCCCGTCATTGCGATAGGTCCAGCCGTGATAGATGCAGCGGAAGCTTCGGCGCGAACCTTCGGGTTCGGTGCAGACCAGCGCACCCCGATGCCGGCAGGTGTTGAACAGGCACTGGATATCGCCCTTGCCGTCGCGGCAGAAGATCACCGGGCGCCCGGCCACCCTGCGCGTGACAAAATCGTTCGGCTTTTTCAGCTCGGAACTATGACCGACATAGATCCAGCTCTTGGCGAAAATCCGGCTGCGCTCGTCCTCAAGGACCGCGTCAGACACCAACGCTTCGCGGTCGAGCAGGAATTGCTGTTTCACCGGATCATCGACGATGTAGCTGCGCGGCATGGGGCGCCTTTCGGGAAAAGGGGGTAGCCCAGGTAAAAGCCTGCGCCTTATGGTGTCAAGTCCTATATTATGGGATTTTTGTGCCGGAAAGGGCTTTGGTCACGATGCGGGCGCAAAAACTCACGCGTTCTGCGATGGCGTGGATTTCCGCCTCGGCCAGCCTTGTGCGTCCAACCGTCAGACTTAGACTCCCGAGCGCGCCGCCGCGATCATCGAAGATCGGCGCGGCGATGCCGGTGACGCCTCTGGTGACCTGACTTTCGGTGATGTCCCAGCCGCGTTGGCGCATCTCTTTGAGGGCGGCCTTGACCGCGTCGAGGGATTTTCCCAGACGTCCCTCGGCAAAAGCCCGACGGTCGGATTCGTAGAGACGCTGAATGTTCCGCGCCGGCAGATGGGCCAGGATGATCCGCGAGGCAGCGCCACGAAACAGAGGCAGCGCGCGCCCGCGCTCATAGGTGCTTGAAAAGCTGGCCCCACGGGTCTCCTGATGCACGCAGAGGACCCGGTCGCGATAGCGCCGGCACAACAGCGCGATGCCCGGAACCGCTTCGACCAGTTCCGCCATCACCGGACGGCTGGCGATGATGAGGGGATCGCTGTTGCGCATCTTGTAGTCGAGTTCGGCGACGCGCGGTCCCAAGGCGTAACCAACATCGGGGAACGAGGTGACAAGACCCGCATCGGAGAGATTCTTCAAATGGCGGTAGAGCGTGGACCGGGTGAACCCCAGGCGATCCGCCATGTCGTCGGAGGTGAGAGGGGTGACGCTCTCCTCGATCAGATCGAGGACGCGCAGCATTCTCTCATGACTGGATTGGCCCGCCATGGCGCGCATTGTGCGTGCTGCGCCTCATTTCTGCAATCCCGCATTTTAGGATTTATCGCGGTGGCGCGGGATGTTTGGCGGTGCTATGGCCGTGGCATGCACGACGCTGTCAAAGACGCGCATTGGCACGAACCGAAGGCGGGCGAGAACGCCGGCTTCGGCGCCTTCAAGCGGCCGAAACTGCCCTATGACCGCTTCATGGAAGATGAGGGCGTGCCGGTCTATCGCGGCATCGGCGCCGCGTGCGTGCAAGACCTGCCAATGGCGCCCTGGAAGCGGCTGGGCGGACGCGGCTCCTATATCCAGCTTTACGGGACCGAGGGCCTGTGGGGCATGTATGTGGTGGAGGTTCCGGGCGCGGGTGCATTGAACGTCGAGCGCCATCTCTACGAGAAGATCGTGCTGGTGCTGGAGGGCCGCGGCTCTACCGAGGTCTGGCAGGAGGGCGATGCGAAGCGCCATGTCTTCGAATGGCAGAAAGGATCGCTGTTCACCATTCCGCTGAACGCATCCCACCGCATCATCAATGCGGGAAGCGCGCCGGCGATTCTGCTGTGCGGTACCTCGGCGCCCAATGTCATGAATCTTATCGACAGTCCAGACTTCGTCTTCAACTGCCCGCATGATTTCCGCGAGCGCTTCTCGGGCGCCGAAGATTTCTTCAAGCCGAAGGACGACATTGAGCCCGATCCCGTGCGGGGCCTCGCCATGCGGCGAACCAATCTGATCCCCGACATCATCAGCACCGAACTGCCGTTGGACAATCGCCGCTCGCCCGGCTATCGCCGCATGGAGCCGATGATGGCGGGCAACCGCTTCTATCAATTCATCGGCCAATATGAGACCGGGCGTTATTCCAAGGCGCACAAGCATCATTCGACGGCGGTACTGATCTGTTTGAAAGGACGCGGTTACACCTACACCTGGCCGGAGAACCTAGGCGCGACGCCCTGGCGCGACGGACACGCCGATAAGGTGCTGCGCCAGGATTACGACTATGGCGGGATCGTCACCGCGGCGCCGATGAGCGGCGATTGGTTTCATCAGCATTTCGGCGTGGCGAAAGACGGCTTGCGCGTGCTTGCCTGGCACGGACCGAACAATCATCCCGCGCTCAAGGCGGGCCGCCCGGGCGAACAGATGCGCGATTACTGGGCGATCGATCTCAGCAAGGGCGGCAACGCGATTCCCTACCACATGGAAGATCCGGCGCTGCGCCAGGAATATGAAGAAACGCTGGCGCGCGACGGCATGGCTTCGAGGATGGAACAGCGATTTTACAAAGCGAGCGGCGCGGCGGCGGCCGATAAAATCGGCGGATTCTAGCACCAATCGTTTCCGCTACAGTTAAGCGCTCACACCGCTTTCACCAATCGGATTTCCACTTTGCGGCCCAACGCAGCCGCGGCGCGGCCAATCGTTTGTAACGTCACCGACGGATTGTCAGGATCAAGCAGACGTTCCAGCGCGGCGCGACTGGTCTTCATGCGCTTGGCCATTTCCGTCTTGGATATCTTCTGCCGTTCCATCAATTGCGAGACCTGCCACGTTACGACGCGCTTTTGCGCCGCCGCGGTAACGGCGTCGAGAATGCCGTCTTCGGCCAAAAAATCCTCGAAGCGTGAACCGCGATGAGGATTCTTCTTCACACGTTTCATGATTTTTTCCTTCGCCGATATGTTTTCAGTCGCGTCTGCGCCAGATCGAAATCGTTCTTCGGCGTGGCGCGAGTTTTCTTGATGAAGCCGTGCAACAGGATCATGTCGCCTTCCGCAATCGAGAAGATCACGCGAGCAATACGGTCCTTCAGCGTTGTTCTTACCTCGTAGAGTCCCCCGCCAAGCGGTCGGCAGACCGGCATTCCAATCGGCCAGCCGAATTCCACCACCCGCACGTCTTCGCCAATGCTCACGCGGTCCGCTTTTGACAAATCGAGTAGCCAATCGCGGACCGGCTCCGAACCGTTGTCCGCACGAAAGAAGACAACTGCGATCTTCTTCGCCACGACCATGAGAGGTATGTATCAAAAATGGTACGTACCCGCAAGTGGGTTCAAGCCACGTCAAATCGCGCGATCCAACGCAGCTGCGGCATGGCTGTTCACATAAGTGCGGCTTCCAGGGCAGGTCGGTTCCGCATCAGCCATGCGGCGCTTCGGGTTCTCCACGCAATCCCCCAGAGACCCGAAACATGTTGGGACTCTGGCGTGATCCTTGCCTCAATCACGTCATTTGCAGCGCTTTGTAATGCGAACTCTAGCATTCGGTAACTCAATCGGTGCCGTTCAGTGAGCGACAGCCCGTAGGCATCCGAAAAGATGCGGGCTTGGTAGAGTCTCGTCATCGCCGAAGGCACGTCGTTTTTCGCGGCAACATCGTCATCATATAGTTGCGCGCTATGCCACGCAGCCATGGCGACTTCAGTGAGCCTATCAACCTGCCCGGCAAACTCCCAGTCGATGAGACCCACGGGTTTGCCTCCGCGAAAAACGACGTTCCAGGGCGCAACGTCACAGTGACCGATGATGTCAGGCTGGCCGACCTCGCGGATAAACCAATTCTGCCAGAGAGCATTTTCGGGCGCGCGGAATGACGCAGTGGCATCATGCAGCTGTCGCAACATTCTCCCAAGGTCCGCCACAGCCTCATCGGTCCATGGATTTGGGTGGGCAATTTCTCCTTCAATGAAGGTAAGCAATTCCCGCCCTTGGCTATCAAATTCAGGTTCGACTATGCGCGGACTTCCTTCAAATCCGACGATCGCCAGGTGGCGCAGCAGGGCGTGCACGGCGGCCGCCCAGGGACCGGTCTACCGCGCGACTATGCTGCCCAGCCGTTTCACATCCGTGCGGCCGCCCCCATCGAGTTGTGTTTCCTGACTAGCACTCTTCTCTGTCATGGCCGGAATTTATCATGGAAGGTTGAGAGGCGTTCTACTGAGAGATCACTTCCAGTGCGCGGTTGCTGGTCGGCGGGCCGAGCAACGCAATCGCGGATGCCGCGATCAACATGCTGCCGGCAATGAAGGCGAACACACCGCCCGTGCCGAAGCGCTCCAGGAAGAACGCAATGATGAAAGCGCTGAACACGGTGGACAGCCGACTCCAGGAATAGACAAAGCCGACAGCGGCTGCGCGGATGCGCGTCGGATAAAGCTCCGTCTGATAGGCGTGATAGAGGAACGACATGGCATTGTTCGACAGCGTCACCAGCACGCCGAACAGGACAAGCGGCACGGCCAAAGTGAACGCGCCGAAAGCGAGGCCGAACAGTCCGACGCCAAGTGCCGCGGACATCAACAACCATTTGCGCTCGAAGCGGTCGGCGAGCGTGGCGCCCAGCAAGGGCCCGAAAGGCGCCGCGATGGCGATGATGAAGGTGTATTGCAAGCTCGTGGTCACCGCGATGCCTTGCTTGATAAGAAGCGTCGGTACCCAATTCGCAAAGCCGTAGAATCCCACCGCTTGGAAAATGTTGAAGACGATCATCATCACCGTTCGCGACAGATAGGGGCCTTGCCAAATCTCGGAGAAGTGGCCGCGCGCCGTCGGCAGTTCCGGGCCCGTGACCGGAAGCAGGGGCGCGCCGGATTCGGCCTGCACGCGTCGTTCTAGATCGGACAGGATCCGGTCGGCTTCCGCGGTGCGGCCATGGCTCGCCAGCCAGCGCGGACTCTCAGGGACCTGAAGCCTGATCCACCACACGAAGACCGCGCCCGTCGCGCCGATCAGAACCACCCAGCGCCAACCGTCGATTCCGAAGGGAGCGATCGGCACCAATTGCAAGGCGAGAAAGGCGACCACAGGAACGGCGGCAAACTGCACTGTTTGGTTGATGGCGAAGGCGCGGCCGCGATATGCCCTCGGCACGAGCTCAGCAAGATAGGTGTCGATGGTGACGAGCTCGACGCCGACGCCGAGTCCGGAAATGAACCGCCAAAGATTCAAACCGAAGGCGTCGTTCTGGAACGCCATGACGACACTGGCCACCGTGTACCAGAGCAGAGACACAGTGAAGATCGTGCGCCGCCCCAACCGGTCCGCCGCAAAGCCGAACAGCAAGGTCCCGATGAAGAGTCCCGCGAAGAACGCAGCGACAAAACTTGCGATGCCACTCGTTCCGAACAATCCGGGCGTCGTCGGCGTGAGAATCCCGCTGCGCACCAGCCCCGGCGCGATATAGCCGGTGAACAGCAGATCATAGAATTCGAAAAAACCGCCGAGCGATAGAAGGATGACGCGTATCCAAATCGTTCGCGTCATGGGCAGCCGGTCTAGGCGCGCAGCGATGAGGCCGGCAGGAACGCCGGCCTCGGGCGGCAGCGCCTCGGCCGCGGCCATCGTGTCTTAGGCCTCGTCGATGACGGGATTCTTGAGCACACCGACGCCTTCGATCTCGACCTCGACCGTGTCGCCCGCCTTCATCCACAAAGGAGGCTTGCGGACCCAGCCGACGCCCCCGGGAGTACCCGTGACGATAGCGTCACCGGGCGAAAGCGGCGTGAAGATGGAGATGTATTCGATCAGCTTCGGAATCGAGAAAATCATCATGTCGAGCGTCGACGATTGCACGGTGTTGCCGTTGAGACGGGTTTGAATCTTCTGGTCGCCGATCGGGCCCATTTCATCGGACGTCACCATGAAGGGACCGAAGGCGCCGCTGGAAGCAAAATTCTTGCCTGGCGTAAATTGGCTGGCGTGCCTCTGGTAATCGCGCACCGAGCCTTCGTTGTAGCAGGAATATCCGGCGACATGATTCATGGCGTCGGCTTGCGTGATGTGACGCCCTTTCCTGCCAATGATGGCGACGAGTTCGCCTTCGTAATCGAAATTGTCGGAATCGCGCGGCCTGATGAGCGGTTGAAGATGACCCACTTGCGTATCGGCCCAACGGGGGAAGATCGTCGGGTAGGCGTTCCCTTTACCCATACCGGTCTCTTCGCGATGTTCGGTATAGTTGAGGCCGATACAGATGATCTTGTCGGGATTGGGGATCACGGGATCGAACGCGATTTGCTGGAGCGTGAAATCGGCGGTTGCGCCTTTGGCCGCGCGCTCGGCTTCCGAACGTCCGTCGGCCGCAATCAATGCTTTGAGATCGGGATATTTCAGGCGCGGCGTCAGATCGACGACCTTGTTACCGTCAACAATGCCGTAATGCGCAGCCTTGCCGGCGCGAAAAGAAAGGAATTTCATCGTGCTATATCTCCAAGGCCAATCGTAACCTTCCACTCGGCGCCGGGACAGGATATAGGGAGGCCCCGAGTTGAAACGGTTGGTATCACGTGGGCTCGGGGCATCAAACAAAGATTTGCATGATCCCAGCACGCGTCTTGTTGGGTACCAAGGGCAGTAGGAGAAGAGAGCATGAACATCCGGGCAGATCAGATTTGGACCACGCCACTCAACGAACTGGATGTCGTACAGAAGGGTTTCGACCGCAGCAAGACGATCCGCTTCTACGACACGACGCTTCGCGACGGCGAGCAGTCGACCGGCATCTGCTTTTCCGCGAATGACAAATTCGAAATCGCTCGCAAGCTGGCCGAACTCGGTGTTGGACGGATTGAATCGGGCTTCCCTCGCGTTTCGGAAGAAGACACCCAGGCGGTCAGGCGTATCCTCGATGCAAATTTAAGTTCCGAAATCTGGGGCTTCGCGCGCTGCATGAAGGCCGACATCGATGCTCATGTCGAACTAGGTACGCGTTACACGCTCCTCGAAATAACAACCAGCGACATGAAGATGAAGGCTTTCGGCTTTACCCGCGAGAAAGTCATGAACAGTGTTGTCGACTCGATCAAATATGCAAAAGACAAAGGGATCGAGCGCGTCAATTTCTTCGCTGTGGACAGCACGCGCAGCGATCTTTCGTTCCTGCGCGATATCTACGGTGCGGCTTTGAAAGCCGGCGCCGATGAAATTTCCGTGGTCGATACGATCGGGGTTTGCGCGCCGGAAACCGCCGAACTTCTGGTGAGCCAGGTCAGATCGTGGGTGGGAAAATCTGTGCCGATCCATTGGCACGGCCACAATGATATGGGCTTGGCGACAGCGGCCGCGATTGCCGCGGTCCGCGGTGGCGCCGATTGGATCCAGGGCACCATCAACGGCATGGGCGAGCGCGCCGGCAACGCGGACATTTGCGAAGTCGCTCTCGCCTTGCAGTTCCTCTATCACGTCCCGGTCGAATTGGACCTCACCAAGGCGCGGGAAGTTTCCGAGATGGTGCAGACGAGAGGGAAATACACCGTCGACAGCTGGAAGCCGGTGGTGGGCAAATTCATTTTCTGCCGTGAGAGCGGCGGGGTCGCCGCTCAGTTCCACATGCCATCTGCCATCGAGCCTTACTCGGCCGATGTTGTTGCCGCCAGCCGCAGCATCGCGCTCGGCAAGAAGAGCGGCCTCGCCAACATCAAGATCAAGCTTGATGAGCTGGGTCTGAATGCGCCCGCCGAAAAACACGGCGCCATTCTTGAGAAGGTCAAATCGCTGGGAACGGCAGAAAAACGGCTGGTGACGGATCAAGAATTCCGCACGATGGTGGCCGAGTTAGGCTGAGGCAAAGGGCAGACACCTGCCCTCCCGCCCGCTAGCCCCTGCCCGCGTTGGGGGCGAGGGATGGACGGTTGATTCACCGATCAATTCTGTCAATCTCCCATCTGGAGCCGAAACATAGATTTCGGCCCAGGAGGGACCGATGGCTGTCGAACGGGCGCTCAACGTCGCGGAGCTGATCGAAGGCAAGAAGCTGGCGCGGCCGCAGATCGTAATCGCGTTGTGGCTGTGCACACTGATGGTGCTCGAAGGCTACGACATGCAGACTTTGTCGTTCGCCACGCCGGCGATCTTGCGCGAATGGCAGGTGAGCCGCAGCGATTTCGGCTTCGTTCTCACCGCTCATCTGGTTGGCTATTTCTTCGGCGCGATGGTCTTGAGCTTCTTGGGGGACAGGCTCGGCCGGAAGAACATCATCATCGCCGGCGCGATGATCTTCGGTGCCTTCACCTTCGCTGCGGGCTTCGCGACATCGCCCCAGGAGCTTTATCTGTTGCGCTTGGGCGCAGGTTTCGGCCTCGGCGGAGCCATTCCGTCCGGAATTGCCTTGGCCGCGGAATATATGCCCGTGCGTTTGCGCGCGACGGTGATCGGCCTGATGTTCGTTGGCTACAATGTCGGCGCGGGCCTCGGCGGCTTCATCGCGGCCGCGACGATCAAAGATTATGGGTGGTCCTCGGTCTTCTTCATCGGCGGACTTGCGGCGATTCCGATGTTCATCGGGCTTGCCCTTGCGCTGCCGGAATCGGTTCGCTTCCTCATCGTCAGCGGCGGGCCGACCCGGCAGATTGCTGCCATCGTGCGCAGGCTTAGCCCGCAGATCGATCTAACAGGCATCACACGCTACGTGGTCGGCGAAGAGAGCCGCAAGAATTCCCCGCTGAGCCTTCTGACGGAAGGCCGCGCGGTGGTGACAATTCTGTTGTGGGTGGCGTTCATTTGCAGTTTCACGGGCCATTATTTCATCACGCTCTGGATGCCGACCGTGCTCTCGGATGATGGATTTAGCGATGCGCAGGCCAACAGCGCGATGGGCCTCTTCCAATTTGGCGGCGCCATCGGGAGCTTCCTCATCGCGTTCTTGCTCGACAGATTGGGTATCCGTGTGGTCGCACTCACTTTCCTGCTCACGGCGCCCATCGTGGCGGCTCTCGGCCTGCATACGAGCTACGGTGTTCTCCTACCGCATATGTTGATCGCCGGCGTTGGTGTGCTCGGTGGCCAGATCGGTTTGAACGCGCTCGCGGGCACGATCTATCCCACTTATATGCGTGCCATGGGTGCCGGCTGGGGGCTTGGTATCGGACGCGTCGGTTCGCTGGCCGGTCCGATCGCCGGCGGCTATCTGCTCGCCATGGGCATTCCGCGGCCGACATTGCTCGTTCTCACGTCCATTCCGCTTTTTTGCTGCGCCGTCGCGCTCTACGCGATGTATGTCGCCAAACGCAACCAGGACGAACGCGCCGGCGGCGAAATACCGCTCGCCAAGGGTGGTGAATTCGCCCATTGAGCAATGCCGCGCCACCTTGCAAGCTACGCTTGCTGCGGCAATCCAGAATCAAAGCAAAGAATTATCCGGAGTCCTGAATGAACAAGCTCGCGTTGACGGCGGCCACACCCGATTATGATCATGTTCGCGATCTGGCGCTGGGCCGTGTCCGCCCCGAAGGCATCGACCTCACCTTCCTAACCTTCCCGGTCGAGGAAATCTTCTACCGCTTCATCGTCTACAAGGAGTGGGATGTTTCCGAGATTTCGATGGCGAAATATGTCTCGCTGATCGCAGCGGGCGACAAGAATTTCTGGGCGCTGCCGGTGTTTCCATCCCGGGTCTTTCGGCATTCCTCGCTCTATGTGCGGCGGGGCGGTCCGATCAAGAAGATCACCGATCTCGCCGGCCGGCGGGTCGGCATTCCGGAATGGGCGCAGACGGCCGCGGTCTATTCGCGCGGCTTCCTGGTCCACCAATATGGCCTGAAGCTCGCTTCCATCAATTGGATCCAGGCGGGCGTGAACCAACCGGGGCGGGTGGAGAAGGTCGATCTGAAACTGCCCAAGGGCGTGAAGATCACGAGCATGCCCGAAAAATCGCTCAACGGGATGCTGCTGTCCGGCGAAATCGACGCAGTGCTTGCCGCGCGCCCGCCCGATGCGTTCCTTGCGGGCGATCGCAAGATACATCGCTTCTTCGAAAATTATCAGGAGATCGAGCAGGACTATTACAAGAAGACCGGCATTTTTCCGATCATGCATGCGGTGGCGGTGCGCCGCGAAGTGCTCGACAAGAATCCGTGGGCGGCGCGCAATCTGTTTTATGCCTTCGACGAAGCGCGGCGCCGCAGCATCGCCCGTGTGGTGGACGGGACCGTCTCGCTGGTTCCCATTCCCTGGGGGAATGAATATGCGCGGCGCGGCATGGAGTTGATGGGGGAGGATTATTTCCCCTACGGGATCGAGCCCAACCGCAAGACCTTGGAGGCGTTCTTAGGCTATGCGCATGAGCAGGGCGTCTGCAAAAGGCTGCTAACCATAGAGGAATTGTTTCCCAAGCAGCTTTATAGCGCCCACCGCGTCTAGCGGCGCCGTGGACGCGGAACTAACATGGCGCCGAATGTCCGATCACGGTGACAACCATGGATAGCCAAGCCTCATTGCGCAAGAACGCCGACGAATTCGCGCGCTATTACGGGCGGCTCGCGCAGAAGAACATGGCGCCGCTGTGGGAGGTGATGCGAAACCTCGTCACGCCGGAGCCGGTGAGCCCCGTCATCCCCGCCCATTGGCGCTATGCGGAAGTGCGGCCGCTGCTGTTCGAATCGGCGGCAATGATCTCCGCCGAACAAGCGGAGCGGCGCGTGCTGGTGTTGGAGAATCCCGGCCTGCCCCATCAGTCGTCAATCACCCATTCGCTCTATGCCGGGATTCAGCTGGTGATGCCCGGCGAAATCGCGCCGCAGCACCGCCATAGCCAAGCGGCGCTGCGCTTCATCCTGGAAGGGAACGGCGCCACCACCACGGTCGACGGTGAACGTTTCGAGATGTATCCGGGCGATCTCGTCCTGACGCCGTCCTGGCAATGGCACGACCACCAGAACGAAACGAAGGAGCCCATTGTCTGGATGGACGGTCTGGACATCGCATTGGTCGGACTGCTCGACGCGAGCTTCTCGCAGAATTCGAACCAGAAAGAGCAAGAGGTCACGCGGGTAAAAGAAACCAGCCAAACGCGTTATGGCGCGAACCTCCTTCCCATCGACGATTCACCGGTCTCGCTCAATTCGCCGCTCATGCGCTATCCCTATGATCAAGCGCGCGCGACGCTGGAACGGATGAAGATTTCGTCCCCGTTGGATCCGTGTCACGCGATCCGCATGCGCTATGCGCATCCGCGGACCGGCGACTGGGCGATGCCGACTATGGGCCCGGCCATTCAGCTCATCCCCAAAGGATTCAACACCGCGCCGTACCGCGCGACGGATGGCGCGATTTTCGCGGTTGCGGAAGGACGCGGTACGGCCATCATCGGGGATAAGAGCTTCGCGCTCTCACCGAGGGACGTCTTCGTCTGTCCACCCTGGGCGTGGCGCAAATTCCGCGCCGAGGACGATCTCGTGCTTTTCACCTTCTCCGATCGGCCGGTGCAGGAAAAACTCGCTCTGTGGCGCGAAGAGCGCGGCGCCGGGCAGTGATCGGCCACTCTGCGGATTAGAATCGGCCGATGGATCGCCTGAAGAACAATTCCCATCCGCTCGTCATCGCCGGTGCCGGCATCGGCGGGCTTGGCGTGGCGCTCGCTTTGGCCAGCCACGGGTTTCCGACCCGCCTGCTGGAACAGGCCCCCGAAATCAAGGAGGTTGGCGCAGGGATTCAACTTGGGCCCAATTCCTGGCGCTGCCTTCGTGAGCTGGGCGTCGAGCCGGCTGTGAAGCGACTCGCGGTGTTTCCGCAGGCACTCATGATGATGGACGCTGTTACGGGCGAGCAGGTGGTGTCGATTCCACTTGGCGGCTTCGAGGAGCGGTTCAAGGCGCCCTACGCCCTCATCCACCGGGCGGATCTGTTGGCCGCGCTGCTCGATGCGGCAACATCCTCGCCGCTGATCACGCTGGAGACGTCGCGCCAGGTCAAGTCATTCGAAGACGATGGAAATTCCGTCCGCATCATGACGGCCGAGGGGATGAGCTATGACACGCCCGGTTTCATCGCCGCGGACGGATTGTGGTCGACGATGCGCGGCCAATTGATCGGCGACGGCAAGCCGCGGGTTGCCGGACACATCACCTATCGCTCGGTGCTTCCGGCGGCCGATGTGCCGGATTATTTGCGGCGCAACGACATGGTGCTGTGGGCCGGACCGAAATGTCACATGGTCCATTATCCCCTGCGCGGCGGCGAGCTGTTCAATCTGGTCGCGACCTTTCACAGCAACCGCTACGAGGAGGGGTGGAATTCCTATGGCGACCCGGCCGAATTGCACGAACGGTTTCAGGGCACCTGCAATGAAGTGCAGCTCATGCTCCGCAAGATTACCGAATGGCGGATGTGGGTGTTGTGCGACCGCGAGCCGATCAAGCAATGGAGCAAGGGCCGCGTGACCTTGCTGGGCGATGCGGCGCATCCGATGCTGCAATATCTCGCGCAAGGCGCCGGCATGGCGCTGGAAGATTCGCTTTGTCTGGCGCAATGCCTGGATGAAGCGGACAGCGTCGAGGCGGCGTTCGGCGCCTTTCCGCTTCTGCGATATTTGCGCACCGGGCGGGTGCAGCTCGCGGCGCGGCTCTATGGTGAATTCTATCATGCGGACGGCGTGCGCCGGGAATTGCGCAATGCCTATGTCAAGAACGCCAGCTACGAAGCCCTCGCCTGGCTTTACGAAGACAAAGGCTGACAAGGCGCCAGCTTCTTATTGTCATGCCCGCGCAGGCGGGCATCTGCCCCTATTGTCATGCCCGCGCAGGCGGGCATCCAGCAAGCTGTCGAATCACGCCATCAATTTCTCAGTCAAATCGATCCAATCCGGATTCATTTTCTCGATCAGCCGCAATTTCCATGATCGGTTCCATTTCTTGATTCTCTTCTCGCGAAGAATCGCCTCGTTGATGTCTCCATGAATCTCAAACCAAACAAGCCTGTGCACCCCGTAGCGTTTGGTGAACCCTTCGACGAGGTCATTGCGGTGTTCGTAAACGCGGCGCGCGAGATCGTTCGTCACGCCGACATAGAGCGTGCCGTTCCGGTCGCTTGCTAGGATATAGACGTAATAGCCGCGCATGCCTGGATGCCCGCCTGCGCGGGCATGACAATTTTATTGTACCACTACCTGGATGCCCGCCTTCGCGGGCATGACAAATTTATGTTGGCTAAGGCGGGTCAGTGGCCGCCGCCGCCGATGCCTTCCAGCGCGTAGTAATCGGACGGGCGCGTCTCGTCGGAGGGTTTGCGCGCCGCCATGTTGAACACCAGACTCAGTCCCACGGCGATCGCGAAATTGAGGATGAAGGAATAGATCGCGATATAGCCCGGGACCGTGGTGCCGAAAATCTCCAGCGGATAGATCGGCCTGAAAAGATTGCTCGCCGCCATCCAGGTGCCCGTGATCATGCCCACCGCCCAGCCGATCAGCAGCGCCTTGGAATTGAGCCAGCGCGTATAGAGCCCGAAGATCACCGAGGGGAAGGTATGGATGATCCAGATGCCGCCCAGCAATTGCATCTGGATGGCGTATTCATGGGGCAGGAAAATGATGAACATCAACGCGCCGACCTTGACGGCAAGCGATGTCGTCTTGGCCATGCGCGATTCCTGCTGCGGCTGGCAATTGGGATTGATGAACTCGCGATAGATATTGCGGCTGAAAAGATTGGCCGCCGCGATCGACATGATCGCCGCGGGAACCAAAGCACCGATACCGATGGCAGCGAAGGCGAAGCCGACGAACCAGGACGGGAACACCTGCAGGAACAGCGCCGGCACGGCGAAATTGGCGCCGAATTGTTTGAACGAATTGGCATAGGCCGGCATCTTGTCGACGCCCACCGCGAGCGCCATGAAACCGAGCAGCGCAATCAATCCGAGCAGGAACGAGTAGGCCGGAAGCAGTGCCGCATTGCGCCGGATCACATGCCGGCTCGAAGAGGACAGCACGCCCGTCACCGAATGCGGATAGAGGAATAGCGCCATCGCCGAACCCAGGAACAGCGTGCCGTAGCCGGTATAGGCGCCCAAATTGTCGGGAAGCAGAAGCTTTTCCGGCGGGACCGCCGAGAACACCTTGCTCCACCCGCCGACTTCCAAGGGAATGACGATCACAGCGGCGAACACCGTGATGTAGATCATGATGTCCTTGACGATCGCGATCGCCGCAGGCGCGCGCAAGCCGCTGAAATAATCGAACGCGGCAAGGATCGCGAAAGAGATAATCAGCGGCAAATAGACGAATGCGCCCGCCAATTGCACGCCCATCGCCGCGATGACGACTTCCAGGCCGATCAGCTGCAACGCGATATAGGGCAGCGTCGCCAATATCCCGGTCAGCGCGACCGCCAACGCCAGCCAGCGATCGCCATATC
>Ga0193699_10000400_pt1 | contig 19428 bp, 12 predicted proteins | sample L3c2metaG_FD_160095 | JGI IMG/M metagenome (GOLD analysis project Ga0193699, IMG submission 160095) | Soil microbial communities from a riparian zone of the East river system, Colorado, United States - L3c2 | ecosystem: Environmental > Terrestrial > Soil > Riparian zone | place: USA: East...
GTCGCTGGCCCGCATCGCGACGGCGCTCCCCGTCCGCTAGTAGGTGGAGCCGGCCCTCAGCACCCGTGCGTTCGCGGCCAGGGAGGCGATGAACTGCGGTGACCGCCCGGACCGGTGACCCTCGAGGCGTTGCTGCAGCGCCGGACTGAACCGGCCGAGCTTGACGAACCCGTCGGCAAACCAGCCGGTGCCCGTGCCCGACCCGTCGACGTACTCGTGACCTCGGCCCTCCTCTGGCCAGACGACCCGGTCGAGGGTCCGGACCAGGCGGGTCATGTCGTCCGCGGTCCACTCGCGGCCGACTTCCCTTGCCTCGACCAGATAGCTGATCACACCGTTGGCATGGGCGACGTCCTGACCGGGACGGTCGTGGGACTCCCACGAGTCGTCCCAGAAGTAGGCACCCGAGGTGACGGGGCTGTCGCGCATCTGCTGGCGCAGGGACGAGTCGTAGTTGGGGAGGTTGCGGTTGATGTTGCGGAACACCGTGAGGTAGCGCTGTCGCCGCTGCTTGTCCCGGGTCAGCACGGCGAGGTCTACCGCGATGTAGGCCCAGTGCGCCGCCATGTGGGTTCGGCTGCGATAGATGTTCTCCGCGGCGCCGCGGCTGTACCACTTCGCGAAGATGTTGGTCTCGGAGAACGAGAGAAGTCGTCGGTACTGCGCCCGCAGGGCATCGTCAGCGAACAGCGCCGGCGACTGTCGCACGGTCCGGAGGAGCCGGGTGACGTACCGCCACGCGTAGCTCTCGAACAGTGGGACCTCTTCGCCGTGGACGTCGGAGCGCTCGGACACCCAGCCGCGGTAGCCGTCGTGGAACTGGCTGTGCAGGTCGCTGACCGGTCGCGAGCGGTTCACCATGTTCTGGACCAGTGTCAGCGCGCGCACGGCGTACCGGCGCTTGCCGGTGGCCTCATACATGCTGGTGAACGCGTCGATCCCGTACGCCAGGTCGTAATAGTCCCAGCTGTCGCTGGACGTGCTCAGGTCGACGTTCTCCGCGAAGTAGCGCGGTGCCTGGTCGGCGAACTCCTGCTCCCAGTGGGCAACCGACCGCACGGACACCACGTCTGCCGACTGGGCGTTGCACGCACCGATAGCGACGGAGGCGAGGACGAGGGCGAGGTTGACGATCAGGACGGTGGCGGTTCGACGCATCCGGGCTGTCTCTCGGCTGGGGGACGGGGAGCTGCCCGGCGCTGACACGGGCACGGTCCCGGGAGCGGTCCCCACTCTGCGGGGCGGCAGCGGCAACGTCAACTCGATCACTGCCGCCCGCAGGGCTTCCGCAGCGCGCACGGGGCACGCCCGTCGGGACGGGCCCCGTGCGCAAGCGGTCGTGCCGCCGTCAGAACCGGAGGGTGTAGTGCCGCTTCGCCGAGACGTCGACGGACAGCACGGTGCCGCTGAACGAGCCGCGCCGGGTCACCGCCACCTTCCCGTTCCGGACCCTGGCCCGGTCAGCCACGGAGCCGGACGCGAGCAGCCTGGCTTTCGTGCCGTTGGCCGCTGTCGTCTTGCAGGTCATCGTGCGAACCGCCCCGGAGCGGGTCGCCTTGCATGACGAGATGCGGGCCGCAGGCACGAGGGACACCGACGAGGCGTACTTGCCGGTCGGCGTGAGCACGACCCGGAGGAACTTGATCGCCTGCGTTCGCTTCCAGGTGATGGTGTAGGTGCCTCCCGAGCGAACCGATGCAGCGGCCAGCCTCACCCAGGCCGCCCCTGAACCCCCGCGGCCTTGCAGGACGACCCTGGCGGCGTCGAGCTGGTGAGTCGTGCCGGTCGCGCCGAACGGTGCCACCGACCCCGAGACCGTTGCGGGGACCGCGAACCGGGAGTTCTTGGGCCGCCGTACCCGCACCGTGGTCGCGAGCAAGGTCCCTGCTGCCGGAGCGACCGAGCCGGGTGCCGGCGCAGCCGCCGCCGCTGCCGAGCCCGGCGGTGGCGCGGCGACCCGGAAGGTCCGGGTGGTCTGGGCGGTCGCGCCGTTGGCGAGGGTTGCCCGCGCCGTCGCCGTGAAGGTGCCGGCGCCCAACCTGAAGGCGGCCTTCCAGCCCCCGACTGCGTCGACGGTGGCGTTCGCCGTGACCCCACCGACCGTCACCGTCACGGCCGAGATGCCGGAGACGAGGGACGCCGCAAGGTTGCGTGGGTTGTCGACGTTCGTGCAGGTCTCGCCGGTGGCCCCGGCCAGCTCCGACAGTGACGACGCGGCCTCGCAGCCGGCTGCGCCGTCGACGGCGAAGGTCCGCAGCTGGACGCCAGAGGCCTTGAGGTGGTCGATGGTCTCCTGGGACACGGCGGATTCGCCGTCGGACAGGAACAGCACGTACTTCGGACCGGCGGGCTGGCCGGTGAACGCTCCGATCGCCCCCAGCACCGCATTGTTGAAGTTGGTGTTCTCGCCGGGAAGCTCGCGCTCGGTGTACTTCCGGATCTTCTCGCGCAGCACGCTCTTCGCGACCGTCTGCAGCATCGTCTCACCCGGCTCGCCGGCGGTTGCGGGTGCGACGAACCGAACGTCGGCAGGGCCCGGGTCAAGGTCCGCCAGCGCGGGGTTCTCGTCGAAGGCCATCAGCCCGACCTGCACGTTGGGGACCGGCGATGCGGCTAGCGACCCGTTGAGTGCGATCGCCGCGCCGATCTCGCAGTCGAGCAGGTCACCGAAGGCGGTGTCGTTGTTGAGGTCGTCGTCATCGGGGGACTGCGGACCTACCGGGTCGGCCCGGCCGTCGCCATTGCAGTCCTTGCCGTTCGGCGTCCGGCTGGACCCCGACGCGTCCATCGCGATCAGGACACTGGTGGTGTCTCCCGGGCTGTTGCTGCGGCTCACCGCGCCTGCCAGGGTGACCCCTCCAGCCACGACCGCTCCCGGGTCGGCGATGGTGATGCTGGCGGTGGTGGCGGCCTGAGCGGGCACGGCCGCGGTCACCGGCACGGCCAATGCCGCGGCAAGAGCGAGGGCGACACCCCTCGCGACTGCTCGACCGGTCGGAATATTCACCGAGAATCCCCCCATAGAGTCGCTCTTCCGACCATCGCGACAGATGGCCTGAGGGTCACCGTAGACAGGCCTGGGTCCAGGCGCCCATCGGTCAATCGGATGATGACTTCGGGAGAAAAGTCGTGCCCATTCGCCCGCCGTTGGCTCAGGGCCGGACCCGCGCAGGACCGGCCGGCCGGTCCTGCGTCGCGTACTCCCGCGGCTTAGCGGGTTCGGACGATCGCGATCGAGGGAGAGGTGCCAGCCGCCATGGTGGCCGTGGCCGGCTTGTGCACCCGGTAGGTGAACGTGCCGGTGCTGGTGCCCAGCCCTGGCGTGAGGCTGAACTTGCTCGTCGACCCCAGCGTGCCGGACCACACCGTGACCCAGGCGCCGGACCGGTATTGCTGAAGTGCAATGGCCTGCCCCGCACTGGCTGGACTCACCGACCCGCTGATGACCGACTTCGTGCCGGCGGGTGCGGAGAGGTTGCTCGCCACGATCGTGAACACGGGCAGGCCAGGTACCGGCCCTGGTGCGGTCGAGGTGCTCGGGGTCGGGGTGGGTGTCGTCGAGACGGTGGGCGCCGGGGTGGGCGAGCTGGAGGTGGTCGGCTGAGGCGTCGCCGTGGTCGGCGCCGGAGCGGGCGCGGGAGCCGCGCCGCCCAGCAGCCGCTTGGCGTTCAGGGCCATCGAGGCCATGTACTGCAGCTGCCCCTGGGTCCCGTGCTGCTCCAGCCGCTGCTGGGTGGCGACCGAGAAGCGGCCGAGCTTGACGAAGCCGTCGGCCAGCCAGCCGGTGCCCGAACCGGTTCCGTCCACGCTGGCCGCCGACGGCATGATCACGTCTGTCACGGTCTTTGCCATTGCCTGCATGTCGGCGTCGGTCCACGTTGTACCCAGGTCACGCGCCTCGGTGACGTAGGAGGCCACCGCGTTGCCGTGAGCGACGTCCTGTCCGGGCGTTGCCGTCTTGCCCCAGCTGGCCGACCAGAAGAAGGCCCCGGGCGACACCTTTCCGACCTGCATCTGGCCCTTGAGGGAGGCGCCCGGATAGTTCGGCAGGTGCAGGTCCACGTTGTTCACGACCGTCAGGGCCGCCTGGCGGCGGGTCGAGTCGGTCGTCAGGCGGGCAACCTCCATGGCGATGTACGCCCAATGAGAGGTCATGTGTGTGTTGACGCGGTAGATGTTGGCGTTCAGGCTGCGCTTGGTCCACTTGTCAAAGATGTTCACCTCGGTGAACTGCAGCAACCGGTCGTACTGCGCCCGGTAACCAGCGTTGTCGTAGGCGGGGCTCTCCCGCAGCACGCGGAGCATCCGCGCGACGTAGCGCCAGGCGTAGCTTTCGAACAGCGGGACCTCGTCGCCCTGCACGTCCGAGCGCTGCGACACCCAGCCCAGGTAGCCGTCCCGGTACTGGCTCGTGCTCATCGAGGACGAGGTCCTGGCACTGTTGACCATGTTGGTCGCGTACTCGAGGCCACGATCGAGGTAGCGCGTCTTGCCCGTCGCCTCGAACATCGACACGTTCGCGTCGATGGAGTACGCCAGGTTGTAGTAGTCCCAGCTGTCGCCGCTCTTGCTCATCGGCAGGTACTTGCTGTAGTCCGACGACTCGTTGTTGACGAAGCGTCCTTCCCAATAGCTCACCGGCTGGATGGCCGGTTCAGCTGCGTGCGAGGTGCTGGCCGGGACCAGGGCGAGGCCGGTCACGGCCAGGGCGAGGGCCACGCACGAGGTCACCGTCGCGCGGGCGAGGCGACCTGTGCCGGAAGGGGACGAGCGGAGGATGCCGAGTGGTACGAATGTCATGCCCATTGCATCGTTCGGATGATCTTTGGACTGTGTAGGCCACTCGCGCGACTTTCCTGTAGTGCGATGGCGAGGCCTCGTAGTGCGATGGGCAGGACCCCGGCCGACGCCGTTGTCTGAGCAAACTGCCGTTTGTAGCTATATGTCAGTCTTGGCGGTCCACGTGGCCGGCGGAAGGGGAAGGTGGTCGTCGTCGCCGGGTCCCTTCCGCCCGTGCTGATCGTCTCGGCCGACGGACCGGCCGGACTGGGGGCAGCCCGCTCGCTCGCGGCACTGGGGATGGACGTCTACGGGATTGCCGCAGACATGAGCGCGTACGCCTGCCGGTCCAAGGCCTGGACCGCGGTGTTCCCCGCCACCGACCTGGGCGACCCCGACGCGTGCGCCGAGGTGCTGCTCGACGTGCGGACTCGACTCCCCGGGCGCCCCGTCCTGCTGGCGACCGGCCTGGCGTCGGGAGACGGCGTCGTGACTGCCATGTCCCGCCATCGGGACCGGTTGGCCGAGCACTTCGATTTCGTGCTTCCCCCGGCGGACACCGTTGATGTGCTCTCAGACAAGGTCCAGTTCCAGCAGTGGGCCGGTGATCACGGCTTCCGTGTCCCCGAGGGCGAGCTCACGAGCGACTTCGCCAGCCTGTCGCTGGCGTGGGAACGGATCGAGGGGCCGGTGATCGTCAAGCCCACACAGCGGACCGTCGACTGGCACCAGGACAACGCGCGCGACAAGGCCTTCGTGGTGCGGACCCGTCGCGACCTCGAGCAGCTGAAGCGGCTGGACGGCCGACAGATGATCGTCCAGCGCTGGGTGGACGGGCGCGACAGCCGGGTGCGGTTCTGCCTTGCCTACCTGGACCGGTCCGGTCAGGTCCTCACCTCTCAGACGGGCCGCAAGCTGCTCCAGTGGCCGGTCGACCGCGGATCCACCGCCATCTGTGTCACCGACTCCCGCCCCGACCTGACCCGGCTTACCCACGACCTCTTCGCCGCCGCCGGGGTCCGGGGCCTGGCATCGCTGGAGGTGAAGGAGGACGACGACGGCTCGCTGTACGTGACGGAGCCGACGATCGGCCGCTTCGACTTGCAGTCCGAGGTCGCCGACCTCGCCGGCGCGGGCATCGCCGTGGCTGCCTACCGGGACGCGGCCGGCCTGCCGCCCGCCCCGCTGCGCCGAGTCCGCCGGCGCGCCCTGCTCGTCGTGGAACCCAACGCGGTCAAGGCGATCGGACCGGCCAGCCGCACCAGGCGGCTCGACCTGCGCACTCTGGTGGTCGCGATGCTGTCCAGCCGGCGGTGGGCGGGCAGCTACCTGCGGCTGCGGGACAGCGCCCCGATCCGGGCGGCAATCACACGCGGTGCGTTTCGCCTGATCGCAAAGTGACTCTCGACGCGCGAGCTGTGTGCGACGATGAAAAAAGGGGGGGAGAGCGATGCGGATCGTCTATATCCATCAGTACTACAAGAACCGTTCGAGCCCGGGGAGCACCCGCTCGTTCGAGTTCGCGAAGCGCCTTGTCCAGGATGGTCACGACGTCGAGGTCGTGACGACCGGGGAGGCGCCGGGCAACGAGACACGCGGCTGGTCGACGGACGTCGACGAGGGCATCCTCGTTCACCGGGTGCGGGTGCCATACGCGAACAACATGAGCTACGCCAGGCGAATAGTCGCGTTCGTCCACTTCTCGGTCCTGGCCTCGATCCGCGCTGCTCGGTTGCGACCGGACCTCGTGTTCGCCACCAGCACCCCGCTCACGGTAGCCATCCCGGGAGTGCTGGCGGCTCGCCTGCACCGGGTGCCGTTCGTGTTCGAGGTCCGCGACCTCTGGCCCGAGCTGCCGATCGAGCTCGGGGCGCTGCGCAACCCGCTGGCGCGGTGGGCCGCCTTCCGGCTGGCCCGCACGGCGTACCGGAACGCGTCCGAGGTGGTCGCGCTCTCACCGGGCATGGTCGACGGCGTGGTCAGCCACGGCTATCCGCGCGAGCATGTCACGCTCATCCCGAACGGCAGCGACATCGAGCTGTTCGGCTCCCAGGAAACGCCCGCGCGCGAGTTCCGCAGCTCGCGTCCGTGGCTGGGGACCCGTCCGCTGGTCGTCTACGCCGGGCACGTGAGCACGGCCAACGGGGTCGACTACCTGGTCCGGCTCGCGGCGGCGGTCCGACAGCGGTCACCGGAGGTCAGGTTCCTCGTGGTGGGGTACGGCCGCGATGTCCCCGCGGTCACCGAGCAGGCTCGTGATGCCGGGTTGCTCGACGAGTCGTTCTTCCTGATGGACCGCCTGCCCAAGGCGGAGATGCCGGCGGTGCTCGGAGCGGCAACCGTCGCAACGAGCCTCTTCCTCCCGCTGCCGGGCCTGCGGGACAACTCGCCGAACAAGGTCTTCGACGCCCTCGCCGCAGGCCGGCCGGTCGTGATCAACTACGGCGGGTGGCAGGCCGACCTGCTCGAGACGAGCGGCGCCGGGCTCACGCTGCCCTACGACGACGTCGAGGCTGCGGCGGACCTGCTGGTGGCCGCCCTCGCCGACCAGGAGTGGCTGTGCAGCGCGGGCGCCGCGGCCCGGGCACTGGCTGAGCAGCGCTTCTCGCGGGAGAAGCAGTACGAGCAGCTGGTGCAGGTGCTTCAGGCCGCAGCCTCGCCGACCCGACACCCGGCACGGCACCAGTTGACCGCGCGGGCCGGTTAGTCCGATGTCGGTCGGCCACGAGCCCGTGTCGGTGTCAGTGGGAGGCGCCGAGGTACCTCCACGTGCCTCCCGCCTGAGCACGCTCGTCCGCCGGCTGGCCGACCCTTCGCTGGCCCTGCTGATTTCCCAGGTGTCGGCAGCGGCGGCGGCGATGGTGGCGAACGTGCTCGCTGCTCGGGGGCTCGCGCCCTCCGGACGTGGCGAGATCGCCCTTCTGCTGCAGCTGTCCTACCTCTGCACCGCCGCGGTCCTGCTCGGCAGCGACCGCAGCTTCGTCCTGAGCTACCACGGCTCGACGCCGCCCGAGGCGGTCCGCGGCTACCTCCGCCTGCTCTGGCGTCCTGCTCTCATCCTGCTGTTCGCCGCGCTCGTCGTGTCGGCCGCTCCGCTGCCCGAGAGCGGTACCTGGCGGGTGTCGGCGCTGCTCGTCGTCCTGTTCGCGATCGTGAACGCCTTCGTCCGGGCTGTGAAGCAGACCTCCATCGCCGCTCGACGGCAGCGTGAGTTCCTGGCGAACACCGTCGTCACCCAGGTGCTCCTCGTGGGGATGCTGCTCGGACTGTTCGTGACCGGCGTCCGAAACCCCGAGGTCTGGATGCTGGCATACGTCGTGTCGGCGACCGTGCCCACCTCCGTGTACTTCGCCCGCCGCGGTGCCGCGTGGCGCCGCGATGCGCGCCGGACCCCCGCCGACGGGTCGCCCGACCCGCGACCGCGGGCCGTCCGGCGCGAAGGCCTCGCACTGCTTCCGGCCGCGCTGGCGAACATGGCGATGCTTCGGGTGGACCGGCTGATGCTCGCCGCACTCGCCTCCACCACCGCCCTCGGTCTGTACGCGACCGTCGCCACTCTGACCGAGATGCTGGCCTGGCCGCTGGCCGCCTACGCCGACTCCCGCGTGGGCGGGTGGCGAGCGGCCCACAGCCGCGGCGATTTCCGGCCGGGCCGGTTCCTGATGCTGGCTGGCGCCTACGCCGTCGTCGGCGGCGCCGTGCTCGGGGTTCTGTCCTACGTCCTCATCGAGCCGTTGTTCGGCCCGCGCTACGAGCCGGCGAAGGGTTACGTGCTCCCGCTGACGCTGGCAGCCGCCGTCTACGCCGTGGCGCGCGTCAGCATCGCCACCCTCGTTGCGCGCCGGCGCACCGCGTGGGTATCCGTCGCCGAGACGGTCGGTTTCGTGGTGAGCCTCGCTGCCTACGTCGTGCTCATCCCGCCGTTCGGCGCCTACGGGGCCGCGTACGGCTCGCTGATCGGGTACGGCGCGTGCCTGGTCGCCACCCTGGTGGTGCTCGCCCGGGCGAGGGCGGACGAGCGGGGGAGGAACCGATGAACGTGCTGCTCACGACCGTCTCCGGACGTAGCCACTTCGTGGACTTCTGGCGGACGGCCCTGGGTGACCGCGGCCGAGTTCTCGCTGCGGACGCGAGCGGATTGGCCCCTGCCCTGCAGCGCGCACACGAGGCCTTTGTCGTTCCCCGGTTCAACGACCCGGCGTATGTCGACGCGATCCTGCAGATCTGCGTTCAGCACGACGTCCGGCTGCTGGTGCCTGCGACCGACGCTGAGCTCCCCGTCATCGACGCGCGGCGTGCGGACCTGCTCGCTGTGGGGACAGTGCCGGTCGTCTCCGACCGTGCCGTGCTGGACGTCTGCCTGGACAAGTTGGCCATGCACGGCTTCCTCGTCGAGCATGGCTTGGACGCACCGACCACCCTCGTCACGCTGGCTGACGCACGGCAGTCGGTGGCTGCCGGCGACCTCTCCTTCCCGCTTGTCGTCAAGCCGCGCTGGGGGAGCGGCTCCCTGCTGCTCAGCTTCCCCACGGACGACGCCGAGCTGGAGCTGAGTGCTCGGCTGACCGAGCGGGTGCTGGCGCGCACCCGACTCGCGGGCGGGGCAACCGAGGCCGGGCGCACCGTGCTGTTCCAGCCGCGGATCCCCGGCGACGAGTACGGCCTCGACGTGGTCAACGACCTGGACGGCAGGTACGTCGGCACCCTGGTGCGGCGCAAGCTGAAGATGTCTGGTGGGCGGACGGAGCAGGCAGTGACGGTGTCGCATCCCGGCCTGGAGCGGCTGGGCGCAACCCTGGGTCGTGCCCTGGGGCACCGGGGGGTCCTGGACTGCGACGTGATGGTCGACGGCGGGCGTTGCCTCGTCATCGACCTGAACGCCCGGTTCGGCGGCGGCTACGCGTTCTCGCACCTCGCCGGTGCCGACGTTCCCTCGGCCATGCTCGCCTGGGCCACGGATGCGCCGGTGGACCCGTCCTGGCTCACCGTCCGGGAGGGGACCGTCGTCGCCATGTCGCACGACCCCGTCGTCCTGCGCGAGCTCCCGGGCAGCATGCTCGGCGTCACCGAGCCGGTCGCGGACGATTCCGTGTCCCCGGACGGGCGCTGAGGCGGCACGGTGTACGCACGATTCGGCAAGCGATGGCTCGACGTAGCGGTGGCAGCTTCCCTGCTCGGCGTCCTCTCGCCGGTCCTGGCGATCGTGGCCGCGGTCGTGCGCTGGAGGCTCGGTTCGCCGGTGCTGTTCACGCAGGTGCGGCCTGGGCTGCACGGTCGCCTCTTCACGATTCGTAAGTTCCGGACCATGACCGATGCCACCCGCGACGGCGTCCCGCTGCCGGACGAGGAGCGGTTGACCGGCCTCGGGCGACGGCTGCGCGCAACCAGTCTGGACGAGCTGCCGGAGCTCTGGAACGTCCTTCGGGGCGACATGAGCCTGGTCGGTCCGAGACCACTGCTGGTGGCCTACCTCGAGCAGTACAGCCCGCGCCAGGCGCACCGGCACGACGTCCGGCCTGGGATCACCGGCTGGGCACAGGTGAACGGGCGCAACGCCGTGACCTGGCCGGCGCGCTTCGACCTGGATCTCTGGTACGTCACCAACGTGTCGTTGTGGGTGGACCTGCAGATCCTGGCACGGACGGTCGGCTCCGTGCTGCGCCGCGACGGCGTGCAGGAGCCTGGTTCCGCCACCCGCGAGACGATCACCGATCCGCGCCTGAGCTCGCAGGACTGACAGCCAGGGAGCTCACTGGGGGGTCGGCACGCCCTGACCGACCACGACGAGGCCGTCTGCCTTCGCGGCCCGGACCCCTGGGGTGATGCGCAGCCAGTCCGGGTCGGGGGAGACGCCCCTGGTCCAGGCCAGCAGGGCAGCGGGGACGTCGGCGCCTGCGACGTGGGAGAACGGGTACCCGCCGCCGAACCGAGCGTTGAGCTCCAGCACCCGAACGTCGTCGCCGACGAAGACGTCGCAGTCGAGCAGCCCCACGTGGCCCAGGGCGTGTCCGATGCGCCGCCCCACGTCCTCGAGCCTGGGGTCGGCCACGGTGACTGCCCGGTCGGTCTCGCCGGCGCGCATGCTCAGCTTGCGCCGCGCGAAGGTGGCCGCGTAGGTGCCGGTGAGGTCGTTGACGACGTCGAGGCCGTGCTCCTGCCCGGTCAGCGCCTCCTGGATGAGCAGCGGCTGGTCCGGGTCCTCGGCGGTCGCGTCGGCCGCGTCGGCCAGGATGGTGCGCCCGAGCCGGGCACGGGCCAGCCCGACGGTCGCCCGCAGCTCGTCGAGGTCCTGCACGAGGTCGACTGCTATCGACGCCGTTCCCCAGCGCGGCTTGACGATCAGGGGGAACGCGACCGTGCCAGCCGTCAGGGCCGACTGCACGGCCTCGATCGTGAGGAAGGTCCGGGCAGTCGGGATGCCGGCCTGGTGCAGGAACTGGGCGGTACGCCACTTGTCGCCACAGATCGCGACGACTTCGGGGGACGAAACGGCGAGCAGGACGCTCAGCTGGGCGAACCGATGCACGTGCGGGGCCAGGACGGGCAGCTCCAGGTCGTTGAGCGAGATCAGCAGCCCGACGTCGTGCTCCCTGCACAGCTGCGCCAACGCGTCGACGTACTCCGGGTGTGCGACCGGGGGTACCAGCAGCGCGAGGTCTGCCTGGGTCAGGGCCGGAGCGTCAGCGCTCGAGTCGGCCGCGAGGACCGCACCGGACCCAGCCAGGGCAGCGCGGAAATACCCCACCAGGTAGCCCCGACGTCCCGCGCAGGTCAGGAGAACGTTCACTCCCGCCTGCCCCCGACCTGCCTGTCTCGCCCCGTCGCCACGTCGCAGATCGTTGCAGACGATGTGCGGAGCGTCATGCAGACTCGCGACTTTCCGGTATCGCTTCGACGTTCGACGATGCGGGGGTAGGTTTCACGTGGGGTGGGGCCTACGACAGGGCAGCCGCACGACGGCCACCGGGGGGTGGATGTGAACACGCGTACTGGGCTCACACGAAACGGACCTGTTCCGAGCGGATCCGGCGGCGGCCACCGGCTGCGCTTCTTGGCGCGGATGGTTGTCGCGATCGGCCTTGCGGCTGGCGTCGTGGTGGCGCCAGTCGTCACGGGTCAGAGCGCCGGTGCAGCGACGCCTCAGTTCCCGGACCTGGTGACGCTGCCGCCGCGCGACCTGCGGTTCGACCGGGCCGATGTCGATCCCACGGGCACCACAAACATGCACAACGTGCTGCGCTTCAGCAACACGGTGTACAACTCGGGCGACGGTCCGCTGACCGTGTCCGCGGTGATCAGCCCTGCCACCAACTCCGGGCCTGCCGTGCAGAAGGTGCTGAACCCGGACGGAACGGTGGCCGAGCAGCACACGATCGGCACGCTCTACTACCACGCCGTGCACGATCACTACCACTTCGAGAACTGGGGTGAGTACCAGCTCTGGACCAAGGCGCAGTACGACCTGTGGCTGGCGAGCGGCCGGTCGGAAGGGCAGTTCCGGTACGTCGGCACCAAGACCACGAGCTGCATCGTCGACGAGGAGTTCGTGCTCAACAACCCGCTCACGCCGTACCCGCGCAAGTACGTCAACAGCGGCTGCGACCTGAGCTCGTCGGGCACGTTGAGCATGGGGCTGTCCGTGGGGTGGGGCGACACCTACGACTACTACCGGGCCGAGCAGTGGATCGACCTCGGTCAGGAGACGCTCGCGGACGGCGACTACGTGCTGCGATCGGTCACCGATCCGGACAACCTCATCTACGAGAGCGCGGGCAAGAGCAGTATCGACCGGGAGACCGAGGCCGACAACGAGGCCGTCACGCCGTTGCGGGTCTCGGGCGGAGCGCTCGTCGACCTCGCCAGCCCGAGCGGAACGGTGTCGATCAACCACGTGAACGACTCCACGTCGACGACGGCCGTCAGCATCGACGTGGTGGCCCGCGACGACGTCAGCGGCGTGAACCAGTTCCGGCTCTCCAACGACGGGTCGAGCTGGCAGACGTTCAACTACACCTCGTCCTACTCGACACCTACGACGGTGTCCTGGGACCTGGCCAACCAGTACGGCGGCAGTACTGCCACGGGTCTGCGCACTGTCTACGCCCAGACCAAGGATCGCAGCGGCAAGTGGTCGAGCTCCTTCACTGACACGATCCAGTACGGCAGCCTCTCCGGCGGTACGCCGTACTCCGATGCCGTCGCGGGGGACGGGCCGGCGGGATACTGGCGGCTCGACGAGTCCTCGGGCACCACGGCCGCCAACCTGACCGGCAGCGGCGCAGGGGTGTACCGCAACGGTGCCGGCGTCGGAGCGGCCGGACTCCTCACCGCCGAGCCGTCGCGCAAGGCGGTCTCCCTCGACGGGGTCGACGACTCGGTATCGGTCGCCTCGTCCAGTGCGCTCAGCCCGACCCAGAAGGTCACGGTCGAGGCGTGGGTGCGGCCCGACGCGTTGCCGGCCACCGGCAGCTACGCGACGCTCGTCGCCAAGCGCAGCTCCTACTACCTCCAGCTCAGTGGCCCACGCCTGGAGTTCGGGGTGTACCAGAGCGGCGGCCGGCGGCGGCTCTACGCTCCGGCTGGCGCCTTGTCGGTCGGCACGACCTCGCACGTCGTCGGCGTCTACGACGGATCGTCGATGAAGGTCTACGTCAATGGCGTGGAGGTGGCGTCCGCAGCCCAGACCGGCGCGGTCTCGACCACGTCCAACGGCCTGCAGATCGGCTCCTGGACCACGAGCACCGAGTTCTTCGACGGCACGGTCGACGAAGTCGCGGTCTACCCGGGGGCGCTGTCGGCAAACAGGGTCTCGGCCCACTACAACCTGGGGACGTCGGCGTCTACCGTGATGCACCTGCTGACGGTGCTTCTGCAGGGAGGCGGCAGCGGCTCCGTCACATCGACGCCCGTGGGCATCAAGTGCCCGTCGGCCACCTGCACGACGGACTGGCCGGCCGGGACCCAGGTCACGCTCAACCCGACAGCCGCAGCGGGGTCCAGCTTCGCCGGATGGAGCGGCGACTGCTCGGGCACCGGTGCCTGCACAGTGACGATGGACTCCGCCAAGAACGTGACGGGCGCCTTCTCCGTCATCAGCTCGGGCTCGGAGTACGTCGACACGGTGACCGGGGACGGCCCGGTCGGCTACTGGCGTCTCAACGAGACGTCCGGCACCACGGCGGGTGACCGGGTGAACGCCAACAACGGCACCTATCTCAACGGCGTCGGTCTCGGCGCTGCCGGACTTCTCCCCACCGAGTCGGCAAACACGGCGGCGGCCTTCGACGGGACGAACGACTCGGTCTCGATACCGAACAGCTCGGTCCTGAGCCCGACGCAACGCGTCTCCCTCGAGGCGTGGGTGCGCCCGACGGCCCTACCGGCAACCGGGACCTACGACTCGGTGCTCAGCAAGAAGGGTGCCTACACCCTGCAGTTCAGCGGTCCACGGCTGGAGTTCGCGCTGACCCAGGCAGGCGGCGTGAGGAAGCGCCTGCAGGCACCGGCCGGCGCGGTCGTGGCGGGATCGTCCTACCACGTCGTCGGCACGTACGACGGCGCCACGCAGCGGTTGTACATCAACGGTGCGGAGGTCGCATCGGTACCGCTGACCGGCGCGATCGCCACGTCGACGCAACCGGTCCAGGTGGCCTCGTTCACGACGGTTGCGGAGTTCCTGGCCGGCACGGTCGACGAGCCGGCGGTGTACTCGTCGGCGTTGTCGGCGGCCGCGGTGGCTGCCCACTACGCCGCCGGCACCTGACCGGGCGGACCCGCGGGTCGCTCAGGAGCCCCGACGCGCGGGTCGGGGCTCCTGAGCGGAACACCACAAGCGCCGGCAGGTTCGGCCGACCTCTCCGTCCGGGTGGGTCGCGTCCTCAGGCGAGAGACAGCAGAGCATCGAGGACCCGGTCCTGGTCGTCCTCGGTGAGGGACGACCCACTGGGCAGGCAGAGCCCGTTGGTGAAGAGCGACTCGCAGACCGCGCCCCCGACGACGCTGGCGTCGGCGAACGCCGGCTGGAGGTGCATCGGCTTCCAGGTCGGCCGTGCCTCGATCTCCGCGGCGTCCAGGTGCACGCGCACCTGCTCGGCCGTCGCGCCGAACTCGTCCGGGTCGACGACGATGCACGTCAGCCAGCAGTTCGACGTGCCGTAGGAGGCCTGCGGCATCATCGTGATCCCAGCGACGCTGGCGAGGTGCTTGGCGTAGCGGTCGAAGGTCGCCTGCCGAGCGGCGACCCGATCAGCAAGGGCCTCGAGCTGGCCGCGGCCGACCGCCGCGAGCAGGTTGTTCATCCGGTAGTTGTAGCCAACCGTCCGGTGCTCGTAGTGAGGCACCGGGTCGCGCGCCTGTGTGGCGAGGTACCGCGCTTCGTCGGCGACCCGCGGGTCCTGGGTGAGCAGCATCCCGCCGCCCCCAGTGGTCAGGATCTTGTTGCCGTTGAACGACAGAACAGCGGCGTCACCGAACGTGCCAGCCGGCCGGCACCGGTAGGTAGAGCCCAGCGCCTCAGCCGCGTCTTCGACGACGACGAGACCGTGCTCCGCGGCGAGCGGGAGGAGGAGGTCGTAGTCGCAGCACTGACCGAACAGGTCCACCGTGACCAGCGCCCGGATCGGGCGGCCGGCGCTCCGCCGCCGGTCCAGCTCGGCGGCGACGAGTGACGGATCGATCGTCCACGTTGCCGGGTCGCAGTCGACGAACACGGGCTCTGCACCCAGGTAGGCGACGGCATTGGCTGTCGCGGCAAAGGTGAACGAGGGGACGAGGACAGGATCCCCCGGGCGCACACCGAGCACGCGGAGCGCCAGGTGCAGGGCGGCGGTCCCGCTGGACACCGCAACGGCCCGCGAGACCCCCAGCAGAGCTCGGACATCGTTCTCGAATCCGTCGACGTGCGGCCCCAGCGACGTCACCCAGTTCGAGTCGAACGCGTCGAGCAGGAGCTCGCGCTCGCGGGGCCCGACGTGCGGTGGCGAGAGGTAGATGCGCTTCTCGGTCATGGCGCGACGAGCGGGTCGCTCGCTCGGCGGTGAGGAACGACCTCGCCGTTCCGCCGGATGTGGCGGCGCTCCCCGGACACGGCCGCAGTGCGCGGCTCGATGGTCACCGGGGCGTACGCGGTGAGGTTCAGAGCAGCCGCGACCAGCTCGCGCGGCCCGGTGACGGGCAGCGTTCGCACGTCCACCGGTCGCAGGTGAGGAACCCGGACGTGGGAGATGAGCGGGTGCAGCGGCCGCAGGTCCGGCTCCGACTCGGCGAGCAGGGCCTCGTGCAGCTTCTCGCCCGACCGCAGGCCGGTGTAGGTGATCTGCACGCCGGAACCGGCGTCCCGGATCAACCGCCGGGCAACGTCGGCGATCTTGACGGGCTGGCCCATGTCGAGGACCAGGGCCTCCCCGCCCCGACCCACGGCACCGGCCTGGATCACCAGCCGGACGGCCTCTTCGACGGTCATGAAGTACCGCGTCACGTCGGGATGCGTCACGGTGACGGGACGCCCGGCAGCGATCTGAGCCTGGAACGAGGTCAGGACCGAGCCCCGGCTGCCCAGCACGTTCCCGAACCGCACGCTGATGCAGTCGGTCGAGGAGTGGGCGTCGAACCAGGCGGTGATCCGCTCCGCGACGCGTTTCGAGCTCCCGAGGACGCTGACAGGGTCGGCGGCCTTGTCGGTGGAGATGTTGACGAACTTCTCCGCCCCGACGGCGTCGGCGGCCGCGAGCACGTTCCAGGTTCCCCACACGTTGGACTTGACCGCCTCGCTCGGGTGCATCTCGAGAAGCGGCAGGTGCTTGAGCGCTGCCGCGTGGAAGACGACGTGAGGTCGGTGCTCGGCGAACACGTCGGCCAGGCGCGCGGAGTCGCGGATGTCGGCCACCACGAGGCACGGGTCGTCGAGCAGCGCGTGGCCCTTGATCGAGAGCTGGACGCCGTGCAGCGCGGACTCGTCCCGGTCGAGCATCACCAGCGACGCAGGGGAGAACCGCTGGAGCTGACGGCACAGCTCGGAACCGATCGAGCCGCCGGCTCCAGTCACCAGTACCCGGCGGTCGCCCAGGTAGCCGGCGATCGACTCCAGGTCGAGCTCGACCTCACGCCGACCCAGCAGATCGGCGTACGAGGGTGTCCGGATGTCGGTGATGTGGACGACCCCGTCGAACAACTCGCGCACCGGCGGGAGCACCTTGACGGTCATGCCGAGGGTTCGGGCCCGGTCGGCCATCCCGCGGATAAGGGCAGCATCGGCGCTCGGGATTGCCACCAGAAGAGTCCCGGCCTGGTACCGCTGCGCTGCGGCCTCCAGAGCGTCGCGCCCGCCGGCCACCACGACTCCGTGCAGGCGGAGCCCGCGCTTGCGGGGGTTGTCATCGAGCAGGGACACCGGCAGGTAGACGCCGTCGGGGTCGCGAAGCATCGCAGCCACCGCACTGGCCCCGCCGTCGCCGGCGCCGAAGACCACGACCCGGGTCGCGGCCGCTGCCGCCGGTGACAGGCCGGGGCGGTGTTCACGCCTATGGCGGGACCACCACCGGTGGGAGGCGCAGCCCAGGAAGGCGAGCGGTCCCGCTCCGAGCGCCGCTCCGTAGGGAACGGGGTGCCCGCAGGCGACGTCCAGGACGAGCGTAGCGAGCGCCGTCAGCCCTGCGGCCACACCCAGCGCGTGCGCCTCGTCGAAGCTGCCGGGCCGCCACCTGCCGGTGTAGAGCCCCACCCAGCTGCCGACGATCGTATGGACCGCGGCGACGGTTGCGAGCAGCATCACCAGATGGGCCGCCGACGTGCTCTCGAAGTGGAACTCGAAACGCAAGTAGGTAGCCGTGAGCACGGCCACGACCCAGCAGGCAGCGTCGAGCGCCGCGAGCGCGATACGTGACCGGCCGACGTGTTCGAAAAGCCTCACCCCAGGCAAGACAGACATAGATCCCCCCACCCCTCCCAGCCCCTCACACCCCGGCGAGCGCCGCACCAGAGGTGACGACTCGAACCGCAGGGGTGCCCCTGCCTGGAGTCTTGTTCTCCGCCCGGGGTCTGACAAGGTGCAGCCAAGATTTTCTAGCGGATCGAGTGAGTATCAGCCGGACGTCCCATCCCTTCCTGGCCGTTCGGTGGATGACCGAGGTGCGTGCTCGTCTGCGTCTCTGCGCGGGGCTGTCAGCGCACCCACGTACGGTGGAAAGGTGAGACCGACCACCGACCTCGAGCGCCGCGTCGCCCCCTTCCAGGTCGTCAGCGACTTCCAGCCGGCCGGCGACCAGCCGGCCGCCATCGACGAGCTCGAGCGCCGGGTGCGCTCGGGGGAGTCCAACACCGTGCTCCTGGGCGCCACCGGCACCGGCAAGTCCGCGACCACGGCGTGGCTGGTCGAGCGGCTGCAGCGGCCCACCCTCGTGATGGCCCCCAACAAGACCTTGGCGGCCCAGCTGGCCAACGAGTTCCGCGAGCTGCTCCCCAACAACGCGGTCGAGTACTTCGTCTCCTACTACGACTACTACCAGCCCGAGGCGTACATCCCGCAGACGGACACCTACATCGAGAAGGACTCGTCGATCAACGACGAGGTCGAGCGGCTCCGGCACTCCGCGACGAACAGCCTGCTGACCCGCCGGGACGTGATCGTGGTCGCGTCGGTGTCCTGCATCTACGGCCTGGGCACTCCGCAGGAGTACGTCGACCGGATGGTCCGCCTCAAGGTGGGGGCCGAGTTCGACCGGGACGAGCTGCTGCGCCGGTTCGTCGGCATCCAGTACACCCGCAACGACCTGGCCTTCACCCGGGGCACCTTTCGGGTCCGCGGCGACACGATCGAGATCTTCCCGGTCTACGAGCAGCTCGCCGTGCGGATCGAGATGTTCGGCGACGAGATCGAGAAACTGATGACGCTGCACCCGCTGACGGGTGAGGTGGTCACCGAGGACGAGGAGCTCTACGTCTTCCCGGCCACCCACTACGTCGCGGGTCCGGAGCGGATGGAGAAGGCCATCACCGGCATCGAGCTGGAGCTGGCCGACCGGCTGGCCGAGCTCGAACGACAGGGCAAGCTGCTCGAGGCGCAGCGGCTGCGGATGCGGACGACGTACGACATCGAGATGATGCGCCAGGTCGGTTTCCGCTCCGGTATCGAGAACTACTCCCGGCACATCGATGGCCGGGCCCCCGGGTCGGCTCCGCACTGCCTGATCGACTACTTCCCCGAGGACTTCCTGCTGGTCATCGACGAGTCGCATGTCACCGTGCCGCAGATCGGCGGCATGTACGAGGGCGACATGTCCCGCAAGCGGACCCTGGTCGACCACGGCTTCCGGCTGCCCAGCGCCGTCGACAACCGGCCGCTGAAATGGGAGGAGTTCCTCGAGCGGATCGGCCAGACGGTCTACCTCTCGGCGACGCCGGGTCCCTACGAGCTCGGCCGCGCGACCAGCGCTCCCGTCGAGCAGATCATCCGGCCCACCGGGCTGGTCGACCCCGAGGTCGTGGTCAAGCCGACCAAGGGCCAGATCGACGACCTGGTGCACGAGATCAACACCAGGTCCGCGAAGAACGAGCGCGTCCTGGTGACCACGCTGACCAAGAAGATGTCCGAGGACCTCACCGACTACCTGCTCGAGCTGGGCATCCGGGTCCGCTACCTGCACTCCGAGGTCG
>Ga0193699_10000401_pt1 | contig 19420 bp, 21 predicted proteins | sample L3c2metaG_FD_160095 | JGI IMG/M metagenome (GOLD analysis project Ga0193699, IMG submission 160095) | Soil microbial communities from a riparian zone of the East river system, Colorado, United States - L3c2 | ecosystem: Environmental > Terrestrial > Soil > Riparian zone | place: USA: East...
CTTGCCGGGAGGGATTCGCACCCTCTCAAGAACTGTGCCTTTCCACGGCACACGACTTCATCACCACTATGGTCGGGGTTAGGGTTTTCGGTACACACAGGGGCTGCTGCCGCCGAGATGTTGACGCGGTCGAGATACATGATCGCAAACAGAATGCAGAGCATCGTGGTGATGACGGCGTGGGCGCTGAACGCGGCCGGCCGCGATGTCTGTTCCGGCGCCGCCGGTTCAGCCTGCTGGATCAGCGCCATGGTGGTATCCTCCGCGGAACGTCGTAGACATTGTTGTTGTGGGTGTCCTGTTTGGACCCTTCCGGGCCTTCTTGATTGAGGCCCCTTGTTGCAGCTCGCTATTCCGCAGCGAGCGCTGCTGGTGGCAAGTTGCCGGCAAGCGCCTCCATCGCCGCTTCGACGCCACCCGGAGAATGGGGAATTCCTCTCGCCTTAAGGCCCATCTCGATGCCGGACAAGGTGCCGGTCACCGTCAGGTTGTTGAAATCGCCGAGGTGCCCGATCCGGAATACCTGATCGGCAAGCGGACCCAGGCCGTTGCCCAGCGACATATTGGCGCGTTGGAGAATCTCGTGCCGCAACGCGTCGGCGGAGTGCCCCTCGGGAAGCCGCACGGCGGTGAGCGTCGACGAATATTCCGCCTCGTTGCGGCATTGGATCTCGAAACCCCAATGTCGCACCGCGCTTCGCGTCGCCTGTGCCGCGCGGGCGTGACGGGCGAAGACCTGGTCCAGTCCTTCGGCGTGCAACATCTCCAATGCGACCTTCAAGCCCTGCAACAAATTGGTTGAAGGCGTGTACGGAAAAAAGCCTTTGACGTTGGCCACAAGCATCTCTTCCCAGCCAAGGAACGCGCGAGGGAAGCGCGATGTCCTGGAGGCGGCCAGCGCCTTGTCCGAAATAGCGTTGAAGGAAAGACCGGGCGGGAGCATCAGTCCTTTTTGGGAACCCCCGACCGTCACATCGACACCCCATTCGTCGTGCCGGTAGTCGATGGAGCCAAGCGATGAGATGGTGTCGACCAGCAGCAATGCCGGATGACCGGCCCGATCGATGGCCCGTCTCACGGCCGCAATGTTCGACGTCACGCCAGTCGATGTCTCGTTGTGCACGACAGCGACGGCCTTGTAGCTGTGCGCCTTGTCTTCCCTGAGCCTGGCCTCGAGCAGATCGGCGTCGACGCCGGACCGCCAGTCTCCCTTGATGATGTCCGCCTCGAAACCGAGGGATTTGGTCATCTTGCTCCACAGCGTAGAGAACCAACCGGTCTCGAACATCAACAGCCGGTCGCCGGGCGACAACGTGTTGACGAGAGCGGCTTCCCAAGCGCCGGTTCCGGAGGTCGGATAAATCACGACCGGATTGGCCGTCTTGAAAACCGTTCGTACGCCCGCGAGCACTTCGAGGCCAAGCTCGGCGAACTCCGGTCCGCGGTGATCGATCGTCGGTTTCGCGATCGCCGCTAGGATGGGCAGCGGAGTGTTGGTCGGTCCGGGGATCTGCAGGAAATGACGGCCGGCTTCGTGGCGCATCTGATACTCCGAATGGACTGAGGCGACCTTGCGAGCGGGAGCGCCTTTGCCTTATGGGAGACCGTTGCGGCCGTGCTTTCGGAAGCCGGGACGCTCGGACATCAATTCGTAGTAGGCAGCGACCGCAGCGTAGTGCGGACGCTCCAGATTGGAGATCATGAACCAGCGATTGACGACGAGGCCCATCGGAATGTCGGCGATCGTGAAGTGGTCGCCAATAACATAGGGACCGTTCGAGGCGAGATGGCCGTCAAGAAGGCCGACGACGTAGATCAGCTCTTTTTGTCCCTGTTCGACATACCAGGGGTGATCGTACGGTGCTTCCTTGAGTTGGCCGCCCAGGAAGGCCCCACGCAGTGCGTGGGTGACGTCGTAAGCGACCCAGTCCATCCATTGCTCGATGGCCTGCCGTTGTCCGAGATCTTCCGGATACAGGTCGACGGCTTTGTACTTTGCCGCCAGGTATCGAACGATCGTATTGGATTCGCGCATCACACGGGCACCGTCGATGACGACCGGCACTTGGCCGGTGAGATTGAGTTTTAGGAATTCCGGCGTGTTGGTCGCCCTGAAGCCGCGCCCAAAGTCTTCGCGTACGAACGGAATGCCGATCTCGTCGCAAACCCAGAGAACTTTCCGAACGTTAAATGAATTCTTGCGGCCTAGAATTCGCAGCGGCCCGTTGGAGCTCGACACACGGATATCGTCCTTGGCCTCGGGACTCAGCGTGTTTTGCGTCTCCGTCATGGCGCTCTCCGGCATCGATCATTGTTGTTTCAACGATTGAAACTCAAGCACATTCTGTTGTAAAATTAAAATATTAGATCGATTAATGAGATATATCGATGAATGTCACCATCGGCCAGTTGCGCGGTTTTCTTGCGGTTGCGAAGCGCGGGAGTTTCAGTCGGGCGGCCGATGACATCGGCCTCTCGCAAAGCGCGGTAAGCACTTCGGTGCGCCAGCTCGAGGCCGAACTTGGCCTGAAGCTGTTCGACAGGACGACAAGGCATGTCGAGCTTACCAACGTCGGGGCGACATTGGTCGCCACCTCCTCGCGTCTCATCGAAGAGTTGGATGCGACCTTGAAAGAGTTGCGCGACATCGGCGAGCAACGCCGCGGACGCGTGGTGATGGCGTGCGTTCCCGCCGTCGCAAGAAGCCTGATGCCGCAGTGCGTCGCCTATTGCGCGACCAAGTGGCCGGACGTCTCGCTGCGCATCGACGATATCGCCGCGACCGAGGTTGCCGGCAAGGTCGGTCGCGGCGAAGTCGAATTCGGCGTTCTCAGCGGCGAAATATCCAATACCGAGCTGCACATCGAACCATTGATGGAGGATCCTTTCCGTCTGATTTGCCGACGTGACGATCCAATCGGAAGGACCGGTCGTGTCGCATGGGCGAGGCTTTCAGGGCGGCGCCTCGTCATGCTGAGCAACACTTCCGGAAGCCGCCAGCTGATAGAGGCGACGCTCAAGCAGACGGCGACGAACGCCGAAGTCTTTCTCGAATTGGCCCAACCGGGCTCCGTGCTCGGAATGGTTGAGGCCGGTATCGGCCTCGCCGTGGTACCACAACTCGCGGCGCCACGCCGCGACGACACATTGCTTGCGACCTGCCGTTTGACGAAGCCGGAAGTGAGCCGGACCATACTGCTGCTACGGCGGCGCGACCGCTCTCTTTCGCCGGCCGCAACGGCAGTCTGGTCGGCGCTTCTTCACCTCTACAAGACTGCATCAAATTCTTCATGAGGAACTCATGGCTGACGATCTGTACCGGGGTTAGAGCTTAGGCCTTTGCTCAGACCAGCGCAGGAACCAACGGATATTGCCTCAGACGAAGCGCTAACGGGGCCAAGAGACAGGGCGTAACAGCGCCTCTCGCAGCCAATAATCGATTGAGACTCACCCAGGTCCCCACGCCATGATGCCGAGCGCCATCGCCGCCCAGGTGAAATGGATCGGCCAGCCGTCGGGCACGGTAAGTTCGACGATAACAGTCATGAACAGCAAGCCGAGCGCGGCAAAGCGCGTGGCAAAGCCGAGCACCAGCAGCACCGGAAACGGGATTTCCCCGCAACCGGAGAGGAATGCCATCACAGCCGGTACCGGATAATGGTAGGGGCCACCCGGCAGATGCAGCATAAACTCATCGGTGAACAGCGTCACCGCCGTGAATGTGTATCCGCAAGTGCGCGGGAGATGGCCCGATAGCCGCAAGCTATGATTAGCCAGTCCAGCAGCCTTCGTAAGTCAAACGCTGCAAGACAATCGACGCTGAGCGACGCGCTGCGTCCGTGGGATGGCCCGGCCGAAGCCTCAAAAGGTTGCGCCCGCGACGTCGACGCATTCGCGAGGTTGCGAACAGGTGCATTTTTTGATTGTCAGCGCGTAACGTTTTTGGCCGGAGAACGAATAGAAGAATAGTACTGAGCGCGGCACTAACCGGCATCGAGCGCTTATGCTGAGCCTTTGGAGCTTAGTTAAATGCAAACAGAGACGTTGGTCGATGTCCTGGTGGCGGACACAGTAATTCCCTGGAAACTTGAACAATCCATTCGGCTTGCGCTGATAGCGGGAAACATCCTCGCCGGAATCACATTCTTCGCAGGTATTGGTTTTCGTCCCGACATCGTGTTCGCAATGGGAACCTCCCGCTTTCTGGTCAAGTTCGCCGTAACTTTGCCACTCGCATTTGCGGCAACTGCTGCGATGCTTCGGGCGGCGCAGCCCGGCGCTTCGTTCGGAGTTCGGGGCTGGGCACTCGCGATTTCGCCAATAATTCTTATGTCCGCTGTCCTGATTGAGATCGTGACGGTACCGCCGCCGCTTTGGGGCTCAAGGATGATCGGTACGCATGCACAGAATTGCCTAACTCTGATACCGCTTCTATCGATTGGACCTCTGGCCTGCCTTCTTGTTGCGCTGCGCAAAGGAGCTTCGACGCGACCTGGCTTGACAGGAGCCATCGCCGGGCTTGCCGCGAGCGGAATTGCGGCGACCTTTTACGCAACTAATTGCACGGATGACAGTCCTCTCTTCGTCGTCATCTGGTATCCGCTTGCGGTTGGGTTTGTGACGTTGATCGGTTGTTTGAGCGGGCGACGGTTCTTGCGATGGTAGCGCGCTATGTTCTCTGCTACAGCACCAGCGTAGCCGCTTTCCCTGACCTGGCGCTGGTCAAACTGTCGGCCAGATAATTAGCCAACTCGCTAACGACTCGCGAATTGCTCCGCCGGCCGTGAGAATAGACCAATTCTACCGTCGGTAACTGCGGCAGACGCATGCCGTGGCGGACGATCCGCAGCGGCGGCGCAACCAGAGCACGGGCAAGCACGGTAATTCCCATTCCCTCCACGGCCGCCGACTTGAGACATTCAAAGCTCGGGCTGACGAAACTGAGATGCCAGGCCCGCGTATGGTCCTTCAGCGCGGCAATGGCGAAGCGACGATAGGCGCAGCCTTCGGGAAATAAGATCAGCGGTACCGACTGATCGTCATCGCCCGAATAATTCGGCCCGCTGACCCAGACCAGTTGTTCACGCAGCGCCACGGTACCGTTCTTTGCCCCGGTTTCCTGTTTGAAGAAGGCAAGATCGAACTCACCGCGCATGCTACGCTTCATCAAATTTTCGGATTGATTGGCCTCGACCTCCAGTCCAACCATGGGATGCCTGTTCTTGAAGCGCGCCAGCCATGTCGTGAAATCGCGACCAAAGAAATCAAGCGGCACACCGAGCCGCACAAAACCGGTGAGTACGTCATCGGACATCGAGGCATAGGCCTCATCGTTGAGTTGCAGAATCTTTCGTGCGTACTGCACGAGTTTGCCGCCCTCCGAGGTCAGTTCAAGCACACGACCCTTGCGCCGCGTCAATAGCGCCTTCCCGACTTGGGTTTCAAGTTTCGCGACCTGCTGGCTGATCGTTGATTGGGAGCGGCCGACGGTCTCTGCCGCCCGCGAAAAGTTCATGGTGTCGGCGATGACCAGAAACGAGCGCAGGCAATCGATATCGAAATTCATCGAGATCTCCATAATCGCTAAATACGATATCGATCATCGTTATTATTCATTTTGTCACTTCAGACGCGGCCCGTAAAGACGTAAGGCCCGCTTTGCGCTTGATGACGCGCAAGGACGTGCCAACCCGCTGCAATGCGGGACGCCCCGCGCATCCGTGAATGGCATGATCGATGCGGAAGCGTGAAGGACGCGGGCTTGATGACAAAAAGTGTGGGAGGGGAAATATGGCTCGCAACGGGAGCTCGCTTGAGGACGCGCACGCCTCGGTCAAGGAGTTGATCGCCGAGAAAGTGCAGTATCTGATGCCGATGACGATCATTTTCATGGTCTGTTATATCGGGCTGACCGTATTCGCCGGTTTCGCCAAAGACCTGATGGGCATGAAGATAGTCGGTTCGGTCAATCTCGGCTTCATGCTGATAGGGCTCAACTACCTGCTGTCATGGATTCTCGCGATCATCTACGGGCGCGTCGCTGCCGGCAAGTTCGATCCGCTCGCCGCACGGGCCGCGATGGAGATTACTGGGCGGAGAAATTGAGATGAACCTCACGCTCGGGATTTTTATCATCATCCTGCTCGTCACCCTCGGCATCACGTACTGGGCCGCTAGGCGTACGCATACGACGAGCGATTTCTACGCCGCTGACAGCCAGCTCACCGCGTCGCAAAACGGATTTGCGCTGGCCGGCGACTGGTGTAGCGCAGCCGCTTTCCTGGGTTTCACCGGGCTCACTGCGCTTTACGGCATGGATGGTGCTTTCTATGCGCTTGGCCCGCTGGTCGCCTTTTGCACGGTGCTGTTTCTGATCGCGGAGCCAATGCGCAATACCGGAAAATATACTCTTGGCGATGTCATCCGCAGCCGAATGCAGACGCGAACCTCGCTGCTTGCGGCCATTGCAGGAACGGTGGTTGTCAACTTTGCCTATTTGATGCCGCAGATGGCGGGAGCCGGCGTGCTGGTGCGATTGCTGACCGGCATTTCCTATGACTGGGCGGAGATTCTCGTCGGCGTCAGCATGATCGTCTACGTTGCTTTCGGCGGTATGCTGGCGACGACCTGGGTTCAGATCGTCAAGGCAGTGCTGATGCTGAGCGCGGGAGCGATCATCCTGGTGATGATCCTGTCTCTGGTGCACTTCAATCCGCTGACGCTGTTCGCCGATGCCGAACAGAAATACACCGCCAAGTATCTGCTGCCCGGAAACTATCTGAAGAACCCGTTCGACCAGATCTCGCTCGGGCTGGGCTACACGTTCGGGCTGGCGGGATTACCGCATGTCATGACGCGATTCTATACCGTGCCCGACGCCAAGACGGCCCGCCGTTCCGTGGTATGGGTGATGTTTCTCGCCGGTGCGTTCTTTGCGGGTACCACGCTGTTCGGACTGGCCGCCGCGAATTACGTCGGTCAAGACGCGATCCGCGCCGCCGACAAGGGCGGCAACCTCACCCTGCCGCTGCTTGCGCAGTATCTCGGCGGTGGAAGGGACAGTTTTGGAGGAAACCTGATGCTTGGCTTCGTCGCCGCGGTAGCGGTCGCCACGATCCTCGCCGTGGTCTCCGCACTGACGTTGTCGACCTCAGGCGCGATCGCCCATGATTTCTACGTCAACTGGGTTAAACGTGGACAGGTCGACGGCAAACAGGAAGTCTGGATCGCACGCATCGCTGCGGTCGTCATCGGCATCCTTGCAATTGCGCTCGGCATTCTTGCGCAGGGAGTCAATGTCGCGGTTTTGGTGATACTTGCAATCTGCGTGGCTGCGAGCGCCAATTTCCCGGTGTTGATCCTGTCGCTGTTCTGGCGCAGGTTCAATACCGGTGGCGTCGTCGGCGGCATGACGGTCGGCCTCATCTCTTCTGTCGCGCTGGCGATGATTGGACCAGCGATGCGTGGTGCTGACGCCCTTTGGCCTCTGGTCAATCCAACCATCGTCTCGCTGCCTCTGGGGTTCCTCGGCGCGGTGTTGGGCACACTGATCTCGGGACGCGACGCAGAGAACGAAAAACGTTTCGACGCCTTCCTGCTGCAGGTTCACACCGGAGTCGCGCCGGGTAGATGGGCAGATCCGCGTGCGGAATGAATTCGGCCGCGATTCATCCGCGGCTGAACGGTTTTGCCCCAAACTTTGAAAAAGAGTGCGCTTGTGACGATCAAAGCTGTTGTTTTCGACGCCTATGGCACCCTCTACGATGTGCAGTCGGTAGCCGCGATCACTGATGAAGCTTTCCCCGGATATGGCGAGATCATCACCCAGATCTGGCGCCTGAAGCAGCTCGAATACACCTGGCTGCGATCGCTGATGCACCGCTATGAGGAATTCTCGGTCATCACGCGCGACTCGTTAGTCTATACGCTGCGGTGCCTGGGGCTGAAGTATGACCCCGGCGTGTTCGAGCGCATCATGGGAAAATACGTCCACCTTGATCTTTATCCCGATGCGATGACGACGCTGGCCGCATTAAAGGACCGCAAGCTCGCAATACTGTCGAACGGCAGTACCGATATGCTCAATTCGCTCGTTGGCAATACGGGGCTGGACCGGATCCTGGATGCCACAATCAGCGTCGATTCCAAGAGGATCTTCAAGCCAGCCCCTGATGCCTACACGCTGATCGAATCGAATCTCGGCGTCGCGCCTGCCGACGTGCTGTTCGTGTCCTCAAATCCTTTTGACGCCTGCGGCGCCAAGGCTTTTGGACTGAAGGTGGCCTGGATCGAACGGGTGACCCCTCAAGCCATGGCCGAGGTATGCCGGAAAAGCGATCTTGTCGCGCCGCTCACCATGTTCAGGGCAATCCGGATGCAGATGGATGAGCTTGGTCTTGAGCCGGATTATCGTGTCAACGGGCTCTCCGCGCTGGTAGAAATCCTGTCGCCGGTCGAAAAAGATCACGGGATCAGGTGATGGAGAAGGCACAATCCCGTTCCCTCGGGTGTTTGGCAGCGCGACAGTGGCACGATTACCAAAGGCGCACGCCCGGAACCTATTTTGCCGAAACGCCGGATACGCTGACGCTGGACGAGGCCTACGCCGTCCAAACGGAGGTGGCGCGCTTGCGCTGCGCGGCCGGCGACGCCGTCGCGGGATACAAGGTCGGCTGCGTCGGACCAGGCGTGGTCGAGCAATTCGGCATGAGCGGTCCGATCCACGCGCGTCTGTTCCGCAGTGAAATCAGGAATTCCGGAGAAACGCTGCAATACAGTGCGTACGCCAATCTCGCAATTGAAGGCGAGATGGCCGTTCGCATCGGCACAAACGGGGGGATCGAGGCGGCCTTCCCGGTCATTGAATTGCATCACTTCGTCTTTCGCGGGCCGCGGAAGACGCTGACGGAACTCGTCGCCAATAATGGCATTCACGCTGGCGCAGTGATTTCAAGCCGCCATACAGCCATGACGCTCGATGATTGGATCGCTGCTCGCACTTTGTCCGTTGTCGTCAACGGCGTAACTATCGATGCTGGAGCATTGTGGGCGATGAGAGGTGGGGCTGCCGAGGCGATCGAGTGGCTCCGTGACGACCTCGGCCGCTTCGGCGCTTCACTGAAACTTGGAGACCTCGTGTTGACGGGAACGCCGCTTGGGCTCAACCCGGTAAAGGCTGGCGACCACGTGATAGTCTTGGTCGATGACCGCGAATACGTGGAGTGCAGGCTCATTTGAGCTGAACGTGTCACCCCCGCTGCTCGTGTTCGGCGCGGCCGCCGCGGCTTTTCAGGGGAAGCTCAGGAAGACATCGTAGAGTGGGCAAGGGCGCGCCCTCGCGCCGTGCCCATCAACATCATTTCGGAGGTGAAAGAGATTGGCACGCTGTGCTTTGCCCACGCTACAAATAAGAGCGTCAGTTCCCGCTGAATGAATTGTAGCCCTCGTCTTCCCAGTAGCCGCCCTTGTACTCGTTGGTAGCCTCCATCGAGATCACATATTTCGGATTCTTGAATCCGAGCTTTGTCGGTACCCGGATCTTCATCGGGAAACCATAGGCGCGCGGCAGGATCGCGTCGGCGAATTTGAACGTCATCTGGGTCTGCGGGTGCAGCGCGGTCGCCATGTCAAGAGGCGAGTTGTAGCCGTCCTTGTCGGCGCACTGGAACCAGACATATTTGGCGCGCGTATCGGCGCCAACAAGTTTGAGGAAGTCGCGCAGCGGCGTGCCGGTCCAGCTTCCGATCGCGCTCCAAACACCCGAGCCGGGCTTCCCCGGCTTGCGGTCGCGCATCCCGCTGGGGATCACTGGGAGAAGCGGGATACGCGGGTCTTAGAGTCTGTCCGGGAACATCAAACGGGATTACAGAGTTTTCGGAGCATGAGGCGGATTGATGCGAGACGCAAGAACGCCAGCGCCTTGCGATTTAGGTTTTCCCAATCCTTTGCGAGCCGTCGGCAGCGGTTGAGCCACGCAATCGTCCGTTCGACGATCCAACGGCGTGGAAGCACTACAAATCCGTTGGCGTGATCGGAGCGCTTGACGATTTCAGTTTCGAGATAGGGGAGGATTTTCGCCAAGGCCTTCTGGAATTCGGGTCCCTGGTAGCCGCCGTCGGCAAACAGCTTTTTCAAGAACGGATACATCCCGAACAGTGTCGCAAGAAGCAGAATGCCGCCGTCGCGGTCTTGGATGTCGGCCGGATGAACAATCGCGTGCAGCAGCAAACCCAGCGTATCTACGAGAATATGGCGCTTCTTGCCCTTGATCTTTTTGCCCGCATCATAGCCATGCGGATCGATGCAGGCCCCCCTTTTTCTGCGCTCTTCACGCTTTGGCTGTCGATGATGGCGGCGGTGGGACTGGCCTCGCGTTCGCCTTGCTCGCGGCACTCCACATATAGGGCGTGATGGATGCGATCGAGCGTGCCGTCGTAGCTCCACAAATCAAGATAGTCGAAAAGCGTGCTGCGTGGCGGCAGATCTTTCGGAATCGCCCGCCACTGGCACCCCGTGCTCAACACATACATGATCCCGTTCATCACCTCGCGCACGTCGACGTGGCGCTTGTTGCCACCGCGCCTGGCCGGTGGGATCAACGACTCCACATGCGCCCATTCGTCGTCGGTCAGATCGCTCGGATATCGTAGTGCGCTGCGGTCGTATCGTCTGCGGTTCTTCGCCGTCCACATCGGTGACCCTCCTCGAATCAGGCCACTACATTTGAATCACAAATGATTCACTGGATTCAACTTGTTCTCGGACAGACACTAAGCCAATATCGATCAACAAAACGCTGCGATAGACATCGAGCGCTGATCTGCCCGATCAAATGGTTTTTTCGAGCGCGATGTTCCTGAAGTCGACGAGTTCGGTCACAGTATACCCCCATCGCCGCTCGGGCACCTTGAGAGGAATTGCCACATCGAGGGCTTTTCTGTACCCGTGATTCATCCCGTAGAAAATGACTGTGGCGGCAGCTGAGATGATCAAACCCACCGCATCCATTGCTTCAATAGCCATCCGTTTTCCAGATTCACGAACCGCCGTTTACTTCGACGGCTTGATAAAGAATGACATGCACCCGGTGTTGTCGTTGTAGAGCCACTGATATCTGCGCGGCAAAATGACGACCGCATCATTCAAGTAGAAGAACAGTTCCCCGGTCACCTTGGGGGTCACATACTCCGAGATCTTCTTGACCCGCCGGTCCGGATCGGGTTCGAGGAAGTCAACTTCGTTGCCGAGTTCGCCGTAGCGCGCGATCGGCTGGAACCACGGCTGGAAGTAGTAACGCCGGAGCGGGGCTGCCAGGATGTGGCCGAGGGTTTGGGTCCATGAAAGTTGGTTATCTTCCGGATTGTTGAACGTCGAATATCCGCGCGCATCGGTAACAACGCTGCCGTTTTTCAGGGGCTGGGCGGGATCAACCTGACAGGTTGCCCGGCTGGTCGCATAGCCATGGTACTGTTGCGCGAGAGCTGCAGGATCAGGGTTTGTCCAAACGAGATAGCGCTCAAGCCTGCCAATCTTGTAGCCGGTGGCGAAGCATAGGTTAGAGGGATCGAAGGAGATCAGCGCGCCGGCATCCGGAATGAATTTGAGAGGTTCTGTCGGCTTGCATACAAGCCCGGCCTGATCCGCTGCCGTGAACAGCAGGCGGCTACCGACGGTGATCGCAAGGTACGCAATGAGAACGGCCGACAGCGCCGGGGCGAAATAGTAACGCCACCCTGACCTGAGGCCCAAAAAAACCAGCTCACGTCCCGAAGGGTTCGGGCTGGGAGGTTTCGCCGGTATGGCCAGACTTCCCGCGAAGGATCCCCGCCAGAGCCCCATCATCCGGTCGTTGATGGCGGCGGCTATCCGCTTGCCACCCATCAGCAGGAGAAGGATCAAGCCCGCCAGAACGAGGAAAACGACTGGGTACTGGGCGTAGGAAACGAACCATTGCGAGGCCCACGACGGCAGGAAACCGCCAAGCGCGCGAATAATGTCCGAGACCCATTTGAGAGCGTTAACCCTCTCGCCGAGCGGATTGCTGCGGCCGCTGAGCGGAAAGACGACAAAAACAACCGTCGCCACCAGCGTCAGAAAATATAGCCCCGCCCGCGTGTACACGAGCGGCCAGACGAGCTGGCGCTCGCCCTGCACCCGAGCCTGGGCCTGGCCGGCCGTTTCGGGGGTGTTGGAGGTGGCTGCGGCGGCATTCGCCGGCAGGCGGTCGATGCGGAAATGCACGCATCCGTCAGGTGCCACCTCTGGCGAGACGACCTCATAGTCGTACGGGATTCCGATCGGTGCGTAGACATGTGCGTTGTTCTTGATGCGTCGAAGCACCGTTTCGTGAATCTTGGGTCGCTCGACATAGACCTCGTCGCCGGTGGTCCAGGAGAACACCTGGCGGCAGAGCCGCAACAACCGGCGCGGGCCGTAGCGGTAGTAACTGCCCATGCCGGCGCGGGAATCATACAAGCGTCCGTCCTTGTCCTGGGCCTGCTTGATCTCGGCAACCGCGGCCGGGTCAGAGGCTTTGAACACAAGGCCGCACGTGCGGGCCTCTTCCATGATCCAGTAAAGCGGGATTTGCGCGAGTGAATCGTCGGGATAGCCGCCGCCCACATTGGCATGCACGCCAGCGAACCACACCTGGGTGAGCTTCTCATTGAACGTGTAACGTGTCGTTCCGGGTGGAGGAGGCAACTGGCTCCTTTCGTTCCACAGCACCGGATGAAAGGTGGTCCGCTCATCGTCCAGGGAAAGCGCGTGGCAAGCGCGCTTCACGTCCGGGTGCAGTGTATGACTGGGAAGTTCGAGCGGCCACAGCCACTGGCTCACGCCTAAAGTCATCTCGTCGATCGGAAGCCCGTAGGCCGCCACCGTATCCCATAGACCAAGAAAGCGGATGACCGGCTTGATGCGCCCGCTTGGAATCGTGGACGGTGCCGAAACGATTTTCCTTCCAAAAAGCTTCTTCAGCCCTTGGAACAACAGGTACCAGTTCGTGTGGAAATGTCTCTTGTGATAGTCCCGGTAGGCCTGCTTGGCCTGCTTGTCCAACTCACTCTCGGACATGTTTTTCGCGGCGATGAGTCCTTGGTCCAGGATCAGGCCCATCGTCACGCGGATCGTGAATGCACCACGGCTGAAGCCGAACCCGAAGATTTCATCGCCGTCTTCGCGGTAGTTCCGGCAGGCAAACTTGTAGAGGGTTATGACGTTGGCCCGCAGGCCGATGCCAAGGGCGCCGCCAAGCATCGCCAACGGCTTGAACGATGACGTTCCAACCCCATCGTCGTAGCAGGCGACCTGATCGTCCTTGGTGAGGTCGAGCGCGCTGAACATGCGCCAGACATTGGTCCGCCAGACCTTTGCGGAGGAATTGCCGGTGCCATCCGACAGGAGCACAATGCGCCGTGGCATGCTGTTCCTCGGTAAGAATGAAGCCAATAACTTCCCAGCCACGACGAGGTTGGCCCTACGGCACGACCTGTGCGTCGCGCAAAGCAAATAAAATGACGCACAACAACTAGTTGCAACGTCTGTCAGTTGAACGCCTGGACACTCCAGAGTCAAGGCCAGTTTGGATGAGCCAACACCAATTCAGGGCAGCCAGGACCGCCTAAGCCCGTTAGGCGACACGCTTTTTTCTCTATCTCAGCCACAAACTCATTCAAACGCGGTTCTATTGCGTCTCACGATGTACTCCCGTTGTGCGTCTATCCCCAATGCACGGCCCGTAGGACGGGGAAAATAGGCCCGAGGCGCATCCGCGCAAGGCATCCAACCGTTTCCCAAAGGGAGCCCTTGGCCGGACCCTCCGTTGCGCCGCCGCTATCTCCTCGTTCCTGTAGATTTCCCGTCCGGCCGCGATTGGCGCAGCCGGCAAAACCAAAACGGGAGATAGTCAAATGAAACGCACTGAAAAGAACCAGCGCCCACATGGAGTCTTTGTGGTCGAGGGCGAAGGCGACAACCCTCACGATTGAAACCGAACCCCACGACATTGTCGGTATGCGAGCACGGCTTGCGGAATACGCGCTGCCCGTTCCCAGCCGCAATGCGGACGTGCTCTACAAGTTCACCTCGACCACGCTCATCAGCAACGCTGAATGGGACGGCGTGTTCTACCGGTTCACTGTCAAGCGGCGGCCGACCTTGCCGGGCGCGCCCGCAGAGCCGGCCGACAGGGACGACCATAACGAAGGGCCGAAGCCTGCGGATTGGCCAGGCCCGCCAGGTGTGCGTGGAAACGCACGACACGCGGCAAGGCCGACAACGCGCTGATAGCTAAGTAGACAGAGAAGCGGAAGAGGGGCTATCGATAAGGTCGGCACCTGGGAGCCGATATGACGAAAAAGTTCAAATACCTCCGCCTCTCAGCTCTGTATCATTTAATGGATGGGCTGAGTTTTGATGTGCCTGCTTGCGCCGAGGTATTTGAGTCGGCCCTTGCCCAACTAAATCTCTTAAATGGCCTGCCGGACAGCATTGTTCAATTGAACAGGCGCGGCGGGCATGCGTCGGGACCACTGAAATTGTCGGGAAGAGGGGGGGCCATCATTGAAGTGATGGAGTCGTCTTCGCCGACGCATGGAAAAATGCACATGGCAACCGTGCTCGAGAACAAAGATGAAGTCGAACGGACCCCCGCCGTTTTCCTTAGCATGCGATCCATCGCGCTCGATATTCCCATGCGGGTCGAAATACCGATGCGAACACTTCTTCGAGGAGGCCCGGACCTGGTGGGAACTTACGTGGTCTACCTTCATGTACTGCTGTCTGATGACGACAAAGATTTTGTCTACTACGGCATCACCAAGCGTGGCTGGAACCTTCGATTTGAAGAGCACATGAAGGCCGCGTTGAAGACGAAGCAGGCTCGCCTGTTTCCGCAAAAACTTGCTGACCTTATTGACGCGCGGGTTGCTCAGCGCGCAGGCAAGGAAGACGAGCGGCAAAAGCTCGCAGGTGTTGTTACGACCTTGTGCGCAGTCGGGCTTGACGAGGATATGGCCAAGGATACGGAAGAATACTTGGTCGAGAAACACAGCCTGGCGTCGAAACACCCGCTTGGTCTCAACATGATTCCGGGTGGTCGCGAAGGCATTCGAGTTCTCCACCAAATGTCTGGGCGATCCCCAGAAAGCCTCGTTGAAACCGAGGGCAGGGAAATGGCTTTTGTCGAATATCGCGAAAAGCACCCACGGAACGGCCTGCAAAATCCAGGCGTAGCAATGGCGTGGAACGATCCTGCGTATGCGGAGGCCGTCATTTGCGGCCGCGAAAACCGATTGAGCGCCAACCAAGTTCGAGAAATTCGGTATCTCGCTGCAACAGGCCAGAGTTTGGGATCAATAAAAGCAGCACTTGGCGCAGTGGATGATGGTCAGGTTCGGAGAGTTTTATCCGGCCGGACTTACAGTCGAATTCTGTAGTCTTGTGTTATACGACCGCTCTATGCAGCTGGCTGATCCAATCTCGGGAGCCACCGGTCGACGATAGCTGCTGGAAAACCGAGCCTGACGGGTGAGCGTGTTGTCGGTGAGACGGGGTAACCCTTTTTGATCAGCAAATTGAGAGCGGTGCGGGCCCGGCGCTCTTCGTAGCCGGTAAGAGTGGGCGCGCGACCGCGTGCATACTCGCCGGCCATCACCGCTTCACGCAGCAAAGGCCACGAGCCTTCTGCAGGCGCTTTGCGTCGTGTTTACCTTGAGAAGACGCGCGAGATCCGCGGCTGTGCCGTTGGCCGGGGTGATCGGCTGTACATACTAAGTTTCTAAGTGGTCTCGTCGGCTTTTGACGTCTCCTAGCAGGGCAGCACTTGGAAGTTTAGCTTTTCGGATTATCGTGTAGGATGGGGCATCAAGGATGACATTCGGATCTCACGCAATCGAGATAGTAACTCCTTGTGAGGTGAAAGTTTGAAAACTTTTCAGGATGCCGCCGTCCTCGGCGAGCGAATACGACAACGAAAGTGCCTGGAACACCATGTCTTTCAAATTCTGGGAGGGGCTCGTCTGCCCGGTCACCGCCGAAATCGTCCCGCTGGGCTGGACGCACCGGGCCAGCGAAGACTTCGAGCTCATTGAGCGCGACGTGTCGTGCTACGTCGCGACGGCCTCCCTCGAGGGTTTCGGCCTCCAGGAAATGCTCCAGGATGTGCTCGACGAATATCGTAATTTCTTTATGCCTTACGGCGACGTTGAGGCCATAGAACGAGACGGCGGGAAAATCGTCGTCTTCTATCTTCGTGCCCGCAAAGGCTACTGACTGAGATAGTAGATATCTCTACAGTGCCGGGACGCGCGCCATTCCGGTATCTCCGAAGGTGACAGGTCGCCCGCAAATCGAGCGAAGGGCACGTTCAGTATTGAAGCTGTGGCCGCAGTGATAATGATGGTTGGCGGCGGTATATACCGTCAGCATGCCGTTCGTGAGTTGCGGGCGTTCTTTCACCGCCGTTGGCGTCATCGCGGCCGGGACCACCGCTTGATGATTTACTGCATGAACTCGTCGATAATGTCACGTTAACGCCACTTCGTTTCCAGTAGGCGCGAGGCGTGCCAGCCCTGCCTCCCAACAACCGGTCTTGAATACAAGGATTTCGATGGGCCCGTCATTGTCCCATTGCACTGACATCTTCTTTGCATTGTTGAACCAGACGTCGATCATAAAGCCCTTCGGATTAACCCATTCGGGTACATTAGCAACGCTGAGATCGGCTTTCGGAGTCTCGTAGAGAATCGCATAATGGTCATCCTCGTAAGTCATCACGATGACGGTATCGGCTCCTTTCTTTATGGCCGTCGTTTGCAACGAGATCTACAGCCACATCACGCAACTTCGTCGCGCTCTCAATTTTGGTTGCTTGAGAAATTCGGGTCATTGTTGCTATCTCCATATTACCGAAGGCGTCATATCAATGCTTTCTTGCCGAAAAGCGGTTGCGGACTAGAGAAATTTTATCCAGTTTATTCACCAATTGGCGCCGATGTGCCGGCGCATCGTGGGAGTACGCCATAACGCTGCGGTAATCGAGCCAGCCGCCCTGTTCCATGGCTGCGCGGGGATCCAAGCGGACTAGCTGGGTAGCGACCATGTGCCGGAACCAATGCTGCGTGACCGCTGCCAACAGAGCAGCGTCCGCCCTCGCTTGTTCGCGAACGTTAGTGGCTGCCTTGAGCCGGCCTACTTTTCGAAGGCGCTGATATTCCGTTTCGCCTGTTTCGATGATGAATCTGCAGGCGCGGCGCTTGGCCGCGCGAAATCCGGTTTTGTTTTGACCACCGTAGGCGCGCCCATTGAAAACGTAGGGCACCCTCTTGTAGGTGAGGAACAATGGAGCCAGGCGATCGTGAAGATCTCCCCGCCATTTCAGGTATTCCTTCAAAATCACGACCGAAGTTCGGTCGAGAACTGCGGGAACGTCTTCTCCGTTTTTTGTTTGAGGAAACGTGAGTTGCTCTCGGCCCTTGGCAAGGATCAGATCGCAAACCCTGGCGGCATAAATGACCGATGAAACACGGGCACCTGTACACCGTTCGACGGCGAGCTGAGCGCGGATTGAGATGTGGCATTGATCGAACAGGATTTGCACAAGGTCCGGCCGAAGCTCTTCGATGCGCCTGCGCTTGCGGGTGTTTGGATTACGGGCTTCGCTGTCACGCTCAAATACCGGCGTTGATTTCAGGCCATGATGCCTCTTCGCGAAATTGAGGATAGCAAGGACACCGCTGACGAAGCGTTCGCGCGTTGAGGCCGTCCGCTCGGTCATGCGGCCGGGTGAGAACCCGACAGCCGTTTGTTCGCCGTCGATCCATCTTTTCCATTCGGCATCCGAGATTTCATTTACGCGCCGAGTGCCGAATTTCTCCGTAACCTCCTTGGCAATGTCAATCGACGACGGTCCGAGCGGGCGTTTCCGTTTGAATGACAAATAGCCCTGCACCGCGATTGCGACGGGATCGCCGCGAGTGACTTTGCCCGTGGCTTTTGCCTTGAGATCGTCGACGAGAACTTCTAGCGCGGTTTCGGCTTCGCTTTGGGAGACGGCCGAGATGGCCAGGTCAAGACTGCGTCGTACGCGGATCGAACGGCCGCCGATCCGTATGCTACCGGAAGCGTGCCAATGGCCGTCTCTTTCGGCGAGCGTGATGCCGCGAGCACGCCGCCCGGCGCGCTTTCCCTTTCGATCGCGTTTTTCAGGAGCTCGAATGCGGCTATCGACCATATCCGCTTACGTCCCCTGAAGGAGTGAAATTGAAACCGTCTCTGATCCAGCGGCCGGCAAAGATCGGCCGACAACCACATGTCCAGCGTCCGTTTGCTGATCCGCAGATCATGCGCCGCCTCATCGAAGGTTCTATCCGCCACCCCGAGACCCTTTGGAACGCCGCTCTTACCATAGGCTTATTATCTATGGAAAAAAGACTAAAGTAAATACCAAGGGAAATATTCCCTTGGGGATGGTGAATCAGCTAAAGGACGTTGAAGGGAGGAGACTCGATGGCTTCATCAGGAAAATTAGCTCGCGCGTTCGCAGAAGCTCTTGGGCTGCCAGAGGCCGTCGCGTCCACGGTCATGAAGGCGCTGCGATCCGAGAAAGACATGGTGAGCATGAGGGGCCGAGGCACGAGCGCGGCAGATATGACCAAAAACGATGCGGCGGTCTTCCTTACCGCGATCGCAAGTGGGGCGGCAACATCGCAGATCGGCGCGGTGACCAGGATGCTCCTTAGCATGCCTCAGGTCTACGAATCGCCAGAAGGCGAATTACCGAAAGGGTTTAAAGCCGTGCGTCGATTACCTAGCACGTTTATGGATTCGGCTTGCTGCGGCAATCTGCTAAACGCTCTATTGGCGATCCTCGACGAAGCCTGGAACGCAGATGAGGACGACGAAAATGATCCTCGCCGCCCTCGATTCGATGTGTTGGCAAATCCGGACAGCCTGAGCTTTTCGATCGGCATGAACGGCGTGAAAACCGGAGGCTACGCGATCATTCGAGCGCGCGTCGCTCCAAAATATACGGTCACACGCATCTATAGTACTTGGGGATTGATTAAGGTGTCTGATCAAGACGAGCGATTTAAGGAGCTCGATCCATTGGTAATGTTCGATCCTAAGGTTACGTTCCTATCGTGCGTACTGTTAAACGGCGAAGTCGTGGGCGCCGCGGTTCAGTCATTGCGCGAGGAAATCTCGCGGAGCCGCTTACGGAGCAGGCGCATTTCCCGTGTGGGTCGACGCTAGGCCGCTCCGCCGACATCTAGTGAATTCACGCTTGTGTGTACCGAAAACTAAATCCGAACGTATTGACGATGAAGTCCGCCCAAGATGGCGTGCGAAATTATGGCGCCGGATCGCTGAACCGGACGAGAGACCGGCGCATCCTTTTGCAAAGACCGATGCGTTCTAA
>Ga0193699_10000402_pt1 | contig 19407 bp, 26 predicted proteins | sample L3c2metaG_FD_160095 | JGI IMG/M metagenome (GOLD analysis project Ga0193699, IMG submission 160095) | Soil microbial communities from a riparian zone of the East river system, Colorado, United States - L3c2 | ecosystem: Environmental > Terrestrial > Soil > Riparian zone | place: USA: East...
TACGACGGCAAGTCGAACGGCTACGAGCTGGTGCCGGGCGAGTGCAAGTCGCAGTTCCCGCATGCCGAGGGCCTCAACACGCCGGGCTGGCTCGGCCAGATCACGACCAACCCGTGCGACTACCAGAGCGTCACGGAAGGCCGCTACGGCTACAACGCTTTCCATCTGCTCGGGATCGTCGACATCGCCCATCCGGAGAAGATCGACTCGATCAAGCTGTTCACCACGTGCGGGGAGGCCACGGGGACGGGCAAGTCGGCGCACTGCCGGCGACCCTAGCTCTGAAGCTCGGCGCTCCGGCTTCGGTCGGAGCGTCGTCAAGGCCGGTCGAAATCTGACCGCCATCAAGACCGGGTCCGGTGGCAGGCTCGTCCTGTCACCGGACGACGTGCCGCTGTGACGCAAACGATGCTTCCAGCCGTCCGAACAGGTCGTCGAGCGTCGCTCCGAACTGTTGGAACTCGTCGTCGGTGCCACCGAGGGCGAGGCGTTGGTGCAGGTTCCGCGTGAGGGGAACCACCACACGAGCCCTCGCCCGCCAGGTGCACGCAAGGACATGGCGCGCGGCATCGACGAGTGGGTTCTGTAGCGTCGATGTCAGCGACAGCCCCGTTGGGTTGCGCATGGAGGTTGGCGGCGATGGCAGACGACGATGCGCTGTCGGTCCGCCGCGAATCGCGGCGCAGGCGCGCGCGTCATCGCGGGCACGGGGTCGTGATCGGCGTCGCCCTCGTCGTGATCATGGGAGGCACCGCGGCCGCGGGGCTGGTGATGGTCGCCCGTTCGCCGCAGAGCCTCATCGGCTGTCACCTCGCCTCCACGCGTCCACGCGTCGTGGGGCAGGACACGTTTCTCTTTGCGGCCGACGGCTCGCGGCTGGGCGCGGTGCCGACGAGCCAGAACCGCGAGCCCGTCACCCTCGATCGGATGTCGCGCTGGCTTCCTGTCGCGACCGTGTCGATCGAGGATCGGCGCTTCTGGAGCCATGGCGCGCTGGACTACGCAGGGATCGGACGGGCGGCGCTCGCCGACCTCGAGGCCGGCCAGGTCGTCCAGGGCGGGTCGACCCTCACGCAGCAGCTTGTGCGCACCCGCTATCTCGGCGGGGAGAACATGAAGCTGTCGCGGAAGCTGACGGAGGCGTGCCTGGCCGTCGAGCTGGCCCGTGTCTGGTCCAGGCGACGCATCCTCGCGACCTATCTCAACACGGTGTTCTACGGCCACCACGCGTTCGGGGTCGAGGCCGCGGCTCGGACCTACTTCTCGCGGCCTGCGTCGCATCTGTCCCTGGTCCAGGCCGCGGTACTTGCCGGCCTTCCGCAGGCGCCGTCGCGAAACGATCCCCTGCGCCACCCCGTGGCCGCGATGATGCGCCGCAACGAGGTGCTGGCGGCGATGCGCCGTCAAGGCGTGATCTCCGAGTCGCGCTACCGGGTAGCCGCCGCCGCCCGGCTGCGACTCCGTCCCTCCAACCGCTACAGCCGGGTCCGGTTCAAGACCTTCTTCGACACCGCGCGCCGCGAGCTCGACCGGCGCTACGGCTCGGCCCGGGTTCGACACGGCGGGCTGCATGTGCGCACGACGCTCGACCCGCGCCTGCAGCGCCTGGCCGGGCGCGCGATCGGCGGCTGGATCCACCGAGCATCGGACCCCGCCGCGGTGCTGGTGGCCATCGACCCGGGCAGCGGCGCCATCCGGGCGATGGCGACGGCCGCATCCGGCCACCCGCGTCTGCGGTTCAACCTCGCCACCCAGTCACATCGCCAGGCGGGCAGCGCGTTCAAGATGTTCACGCTCACGACCGCCCTCGAGCAGGGCATCCCGCTGAGCTCGGTCTGGAACGGCCCGTCGTCGCTGACGATCCCCGACCGCCGCTGCATGAACGCCGAGGGCCCGTGGGTGGTGCACAACTTCGCCGACGAGGCGACGGGGACGATGGACCTGCTGCAGGCCATTGCGCACTCGGTCAACACGATCTTCGCCCAGGTCGCCCTCCGGGTCGGACCGCAGAACATCGTCCGCACCGCGCGACGGATGGGGATCCGCTCGCCGCTGAAGGCGGTGTGCGCGATCACGCTCGGCCCGGAGGGCGTCTCGCCGCTGGAGATGACCGACGCATTCGCGACCCTCGCCTCCGGCGGCGTCCACCACACCGCCGAGGCGCTCGACCGGGTCGTGACCGCCGACGGCGCGGTCCGCCCCCGCCGGTCGGCCACCGGGAGCCGCGTACTGACGCCGGGGGTGGCTCGGAGCGTCACGTACGCGCTCACCGGCGTCATCCGCGGCGGCACCGGGACGGCCGCCGACCCGGGACGCCCGGCCGCGGGCAAGACCGGTACGGCCGAGGACTTCAAGGACGCCTGGTTCTGCGGCTTCGTTCCCCAGCTCGTCGCGTGCGTCTGGATCGGCTACCCGGGAGCCGAGACGCCGATGGCCAGCCTCGACGGCTTCGCCCAGGTCGTGGGCGGCAGCGTGCCCGCCCGCATCTGGCACGACTTCATGGTCCCGGCGATGGCCGGCCGGCCGGTCGTGCCACTGCGCGGGGTCAACGCCTCCCACGTTGCGCTCCGGTCGCCGAACCTGACGGGCGGCACTGGCCCGGCGCCGCCCGCGGCGCCCGGGCAACCGCAGCCGGTCGCCCCGCCGCTCCTGGCGCCGTCTCCCCCGCCAGCACACGCACCCGCGTCGACGCCTCCACCCGGGATGTAGGTCAAGCTCGCCGCCCTCGTTCTGGCTCACCCTCGGGGTCAACGTCATGCGACCGACGATCTGACCGCCCGGATCGGCACCTCCGATCCCGTCGTCGCCGACCTCGACGTAGAGCATCCCGTCCTCCACAGACGCCCTGACCTTGGCGCGGCCGGCTTTGGCGTGCTTGACGACGTTCGTGAGCGCCTCGCCGATCAGCGACTCCAGCTGTACGTCTTCGTCCCGGAGCGCCCGCTGGGTGAGCGCAACTCGCGGCGTGCGTCGAGCAGCAGCTCGTCGAGCCGGCCGCCGCGTGATCGGCGCCACCGCGCGCTGACCTCGATCGCGATCACACCGCCGCCGGCGCGTCAGCGGCGCCGGGCGGCCCCGGCCGGAAGCCTGGGCGTGACGACGCGCATCACCGCGATCAGGCCTGTGACGACGACGACCTGGATGACCGCGAACCGGACGAGTCCACCGCCGGTATCGCTGCCCGCGCCGATGACGTGAGCCGACAGCAACACGTAGGCCATCACGCTGGCCATGCGGTGGACCGCCGGCCACGGAACCGCGGGCAGCCGGCGCTGCAGCCATGGCGTGGCGGTGCTCACGGCCAGCGCGAACGTGGCGACGGCGCCCAACCCTGCCCAGAACGCCTTGTGCAGGTGCATCTCGAACGGCCACACGATCTGCGTCAGCGTCGGATGCAGCCATGGGTCGGCGAGCAGCAGCAGACCGTGTGCGGCGATCAGCGGCCAGCCGACGAGCGCAAGCACCCGGTGCCACGCGGCCAGGTCGGCCGTGCGGCGCGAGCCGGCGCGGCGCAGCAGGCCGCTGGCGGTGAGCAGGCCGAGCATGACGACGGCGCTGAAGGTCACGAAGGCCCCGAACCCGCACGCGCGTGAGGCCATCCACGGCAGCTGGCTGTCGAGGCTGCTGCTCATGCTGGGATGCCGCCGATCGCCGTGATGCCGCCGTCCCAGCCGGTGGTGTAACCGCCGTGGACCAGCGGCGCCGTGTCGGCGGTCAGGTACGCCCACTTCGAACGTGTCTCGGCCTCGAGGCACGTGGGCGCGAGGGCGGTGACGGCGACCCATGGGCCGAACACCGGCTCACCCGAGCGGGGACACCGCAAGTGATGCTGGAGGGCGCCGTCGCCGTCGATCCACGCCCGGCGGGTGATCGCGGACGTCGCGACCGCCCCCTCGTGCAGGTCGATCTCGGCGAGCGGCTCCCCATCGTCGTACGGGTCGACGCTGACCGGCCACGGGTGCTCCTCGGCGAACCCGACGAGGTCACCGGAGAGCTCGACGAGGGCCGACGTCGCGCCGGCATCGCGCAGCAGCGCAAGCGCCCTGTCGGCGATGAGTCCCTTGCCGACTCCTCCGGGGTCGTAGCGCTCTCCGGCCGGCACGCAGGCGATATCGCCGGAGACGGTCAACGATGGCCGCGTGGAGGCGGCGGGCTGAGCCAGCCGATCCGCCGGACGAGCGACGGTGCGGACGTCGATGCGCGGCGGATGACCGCCGGCGGCGTAGCCGGCACGGTGCAGCGACGTCGCGACGAGGCCGTCGACGATGCCGCCCGTGAGCTCGGCGGCCCAGCGAGAGGCGGCCAGCGTCTCACGCAGCTCGGTGCCGACGTCGATCGGGCGGCCCCCGGCGTCGTTGAGGCGACTGGTATCCGAGTCCGGCTCGAAGCGCGAGACGCGCGCCTGGAAGCGCGCGAGCAGCTCCCGCAAGGCTGGTTCGGTGGCGCGGCCCACCTCGACCGGCCACGCGAACGCGTTGGCGGCGCCGCCCAGGACGCGCGGCCAATGGATGTGGTGGTGGCCGCTCACGACGCGTGGGTGCTGACGGGCGGCGGCGGGGGCGCCGCGGCCGGTGTCGGCTTCGAGATCTGGACCTGCACGCGTGGGGCGGGCGCCGGGGCCGACGCGACCGCGCTGGTCCTGCTCGGCACCGACGCTGCCGGGCTCAGCGACGCAGACACTCGCTGAACGCTCGCGGCGGGGGTCACGGCTCGATGACGCACCACCTTCACGACCTTGATGCGAGGCTTCGGGCGGACGTAGCGGATGGTCGCGATGACCTTGTGCTGGGTGAGTACCTGCGCTCGCGGGACGTCCTGGTGCTCCTGGCGCAGCCACGCCGTCACGACGAGGCCGAGCAGCGACGCCGAGGTCACCGCGCCGGCGCTCGCACCGGCCAACGACCAGCGACTGCGCTGCTTGCGCCGGCGTTCGCTCACCACGAGCTCACGCAGGGCCTGCTTCTCGGCGGGCGTGCGCGTGGGTTCAGTCATCGCTGCTGCCCTGGTGCTCGAGCTGGTCGTGGTTCGGCGCGTCGCGGTGATGGGCTTCCTCCCATTGGTGCAGCGACGCGGCATCGGTCGGAAGTGATGTCTGGGCGGCCGGTCGTGGCCGCGACGTGGGCGCCGGCGCCGCAGCCGGCGCGTGGTAGGTCTGCACGATCCGAACGGGTGTCGCCCGCGCGTAGGTGACGGGAGCCCGAGCCGGTGCAGGAGCGGGAGCGGGAGCGGGAGCGTCCACGTAGACCCGCTTGACCTTCGTGCGGCGGGGCAGCCGGCTTTCGATGGTGCGGTGCTCGACGACGACCCGGACCCTGAGCTTGGGGACGGCGCGCTGCTTGGGCGGCGTGGCGATCAGCACACCCGCCGCGGCAAGGCACAGCAGCATCACCGCAGTCGCCACGCGCACGTCAACACCATCGGCAGATGGGCATGTGCGCTTTAACACACGCGTGGGGACCTACTTGTTCATCCGTCCTGTCCGCAGCCGGACATCGAGGCGACCGGCCGTAACCGACGACCGGCGAGGGCCGCCTTTTGGCGGACCGCGCCTGTGGCGAGCTCGACGGTAATGGCCTGAGTACCGATTTGCCCAAGAACGTGCCGCCTACCGCTGTTGCCGCTGTCCGCAGTCCCGGGACTAGGGACAGCCCGCAAGCCGCGGCCGCGGCGCTCGCACCAATGTCCTAGGACTTGACGCGTTGCCGCACGGTGAGATCCTTTCCCGCGGTTGGGTGCGGGTGACTGACGAAGCGAAGCGCAGGCCCTGGGGCTCACGGAGCCTGCCGCGCGGCTATGTCCCTCGAGGACCCAAAGAATGCGCGCCCCGGTGTCGCGCCCGCACCCACCTTCTGCCCTCTCAGCGCACGCCGGCGACGTCCCAGATCACTCGACGAGTTCCTCGTCGTCGTAGTCCGGGTATTGCGGCGGTGCCGTGCCCTTGCGCTCCAGGACCCGGGGATACGCACCGTCGTCGGGCTCGGTCTGCTCGCGCAGCGTCAGGCGCACCCGCCACTCGTCGCCGAAGTCGAAGACGTACGCGATCTTCTGACCCGTGGCGAGGTCGAGCTCGGCCAGCGGGACGTCGGCGGTCTGCGGCGCGTCATCGGGCACAACGGGGCTCGTGTACTCCTGCACGCGGTCGCCCCAGAACCGGCCGTCCAGCCAGAACGAGTAGAGGTGATCGTCGTCCCAGCCGAACGCCTCCTGGATGGCGTCGTGCAGCATGGTGAGGGGTTGGTCGGCGCGCACCGCGAGTCGCGCCCGGACGCCACGCACGTTGGTCAGCTCCGCATCGAAGACCAGGACCGCCATGGGCCGCGATCTTACGGGAGTGGGCCCGAGACCCAAGACCAACCTCGCGGCCATCGACAGCGCGATGTGCTCGCGGCGTCGGCGCGGATCCGACGCGCCGTCCTGACGATCGATCAGCCCGTAGCCCTCCCCGCGGATCAGGACGTCGCTGACGGTGGAGGACACATGGCGCTCGTCGGGCACCTCGTAGTCAGGGCCCCGCCAGCCACCCCGGCGTGTCTCTCGCAACGCCGGCGCCACGAGGTCAGCGTGGCGGTCCGTCGATCCGCGCGCCAGCGTCGCCACGATCACGCGGGCGACCATGTCGGTGTAGGCATCACCGGCGCCCAGGTCGGACGCCAACAAGTCCAACAACGCCTCCGGGCGCGCGAGGAGATCGCGCCCCAGCGGGGTGGCGTAGAGCCTGCCACCGCGACGCCGCACGAGCTTGAGCCGTCGCAGACCGTCATGAAGCTCGGTCAGCGGTGCCAGCTCAGCCTCCCGGTAGGGCGGCCCGAACAGCTCGGCATCCCACCAGATCGGCCATCGCAGCGCCGCGTCACGCACCACCGCGCGCGCCAGCGCCTGGGTCGCGGTCAACGGCACGCCCTCCACCCCGGCCTCCAGCAGCCACCGGGCCGGCGCCGTGGCCTGCATCACCGCATCGCGGTCGCGCTCTGCCATGGCCCGGAGCCTGTCAAACGCCCGCCCCTTCCGTCTGCCACGAGTCCCGGATTCAGGGCGAGGGGTGCTCGGCGCCTCGTCCGGACCGAGAACCTCGCGTTTGCTGAGCGGTTCGCGTTTGCTGAGCGGTTCGTCGCCGAGCACCAGGCGACCTTCGACCGGCTCGGCGAGTAGCGCCCGCTCCTCCCACCGAACTCCTCGGGCTGACTTGTCGCAACGCTCAGCGCGGCCGCCGCGGCGCTCCGCGATCCCACCAGTCCGGCTCCTCGCCCTCCTGAGCCCAGTGGTCCAGCGTCCCCGCCGTGTACAAGGCCTGGGATCCCGTCACGGCGCAGAACTTCCACAGCTCGCGCGCCGCGCGCGTGTACTGGTGGATGACGCCGTCGAGGTCGAACGCGTCGAGCTCGCCGGCCTCGTAGCGGGCAAAGCCGCCTCGCACATGCTCGAGCAGCTCCTTGAGCCGCGCCTCGTGATACCGGCCGACACGTTCACGCGCAGCGCGGCGCGCCGCCTTGGTGTCCGGCTCGGCCACGAGCGATCAGCCGTCCTTGTCGAGTCCCTCGGTCATCCTCGATGTCTCGCGACGGTCACGACGCAAGCAGGAGGCTCTGCAGGCGCTCCCGGTTGATGCGCGGTAGGACGTCTGGCACATCGAGATCCTCGGAGACGGCGGCACCGAGCGAGTCGCGCAACGGTTGGGGTAGCGCGGCGAGAAGTCGCTCGACGCGAGCGCGTGTAGCCGCGCTGAGCGTGAGATCGCCGTCGTCCGGCGACACGGTCAGCTCGCCGAGCAGAGGAGCATCGTCGCTGTCCGCGCCGCAGAGCTCCCACACGACTCCCGTCTCGTGTGGAGGCTCGACGACCTCGGTGATCGGCGGCCCGAACACCTTGAAGGCGACGTCGTCCTCCCAATAGGTCACGGCCTCGACATCCTCGGTGACCGCCGGGGCCGCGCGCAACAGTGCGACCGCAGCGCTGGGGTCTGCCAGCTCATAGCAGCGGGAGCAGTGCTGGACCACATCGCCGTCCGCCGTGTGCTCGCGCACTTCCGGCCAGCGCAGCGCCGCGCACAGCGCCTGGTCGGGCGCCGCATGCAGAAGGGCCAACACGTCGTCGATCGCGTCGTCGTCGACCACCACCGGCCGGCCGACGAGCGCCACATGCGCGTCGCCCACCTCAACGCCGCGCGCGACCAGCAGCGCGCCGTCAGACAGCGCGCCGAACGGCTCGTGGCGACTATGCAGCGCGAGCGGCTCCTCATAGCGCCAGTGCGTCGCCGGCAGCGGGAACGCCGTGCCGCGAGCCCACCACGCGCAGATCGAGCTGCGCTGCAATGCCGCGTCGATCGGCTGCGGCTCCACCGCCAGGGCCTCCAGCGGCGTACGCCCGCCGAGCACCGGCCCGTCGCACACCAGCCACGTGTCCAGCCATGCCGCATGCTCGGCCGGCACCGCGCCGAACCGGTTCAGCGGCGCAAGATGGCGCTCGTACGCCGTCCGCCACTCAGGGCCCGCCTCGTCACGTACCAAGGAGCCGAGCTCGAGCACCCGCTCCTCGAGCTCGGCCGCGACACGGAGCGCCGCGCGCTCGACCTCCAGGCAGCAGCGCTTGTACTTGCGGCCACTCCCACAGGGACAAGGATCGTTTCGCCCGACCTCGCGCATGAGGCGACGATAGCCGCGGCACCTGACGGCATCCGGCCCACCAGATCGTCACCGGCATCGGCCGGCACCGGCCAGCTCCCGTGCGTGCGTGTCGGCAAGCACGTCCGCTTCCTGCGCTCCGTCCTCGAGCGCTGGGTCGCCGAGCGGCGAAGCTGGCAGCCGGTTCAGGTTGTCGGCCGTCTTGCCTGTCGATCGTAGAGGTAGTGCTCAACCCACTGACGGGAGCTCCGCCACATGCCGTCTTCGCCCTTCGATGCCTCAAGCCGACCGCGGGCGGCAGCGACTCGAAGTGCATCGGCGGAGATCCGCTCCGAGGCGAGGGCGGGCAGCGGTACGAGCCGAGCCGGTCCCGCGACAGCGGGCACGATGAACTTGTAGAGGTTGTCGAGCACGGCGCGTGCGAGCAACTCGCCCAGCGTTCCGAAGTCGCCCTGATCAGCTCGCTGCAGCGCGCGGAGATACTGTGCTCGCTCACGCTTGTAGATGATGGCCGGCGGATAACCGAGGCGCACCAGCAGCAGGTTCAAGACGAGCCGTCCGGTTCGCCCGTTCCCATCCAGGAATGGATGGATCTGCTCGAAGCGTGCGTGGCTCCTCGCCATTGCCTCGGGGAACGTCGCGGCGTCCGCTTCGCGAAGCAGAGCGGTCTCACGAACCCACACTTCCATCTGACTTGGGACGTCCGTGAACGCCGGTGGGCGCATGCCGCCGGGAAACGGCTCGATGTCGTGCTCACGGAACGACCCCGGAACTTCCCGCGGCGTTGCGCTGGGGTGAGGATCCACGTCCCAGACCAGGTCGAGCGCCAGCTTGTGGATGTGGCGGAGGTCCGTCAGCGTGATGGGCTCATCGGTTTGCCAGTCCCCCGGCTCGATTCCGTGCCCGTACACCCAGTCCGCGGCGTTGGCATAGCCGCGAACCTCCATGTACTCCCTCAGCTCCTTGTTGCCGACGGCACGTCCTTGATCGAGGAGTTGCTGAACCTGTTGCATGACCAGCGTGTTGCCTTCGATCGCGGTCGAGTGATGGGCCTCGGCCAGCCAGATCCCGCGCCAGATGTCTCGAGCCTCGATCGGCGACGGCAGGCCTCCGAGACGCGTGCGCAGTTCAGCGGTCTGTACGTAGAGTCGCTCGTAGACGACCTCACGGGACGGCCGTCCAGGGCCAGCACCCGCAGACTTGTTCGCAGCGCGGCTATCCATCTGAACCGAACAGAGTAGCGTCTTGTTCGCAGATCGGGTTCTCAACTGAACCGAACCAGTCCAGGCGCCAATCACCGATCACGGACCGCACGGAATCACCGCCGCGACCCGGGTTCCCCCGCCGGGCCGGGCGTCGACCGTCAGGGTGCCGTCGAGCGCGGCGACGCGGTCGACCATCCCGCGCATCCCGCCGCCGTCGAGGCGCACCCTGCCGGCGCCGCGGTCGCCGACCTCGATGCGCAGGTGGCCGTCGGCCCGCTCGAGCGCGACGATCAGGCTGCCCGGGCCCGCGTGCTTGACCGCGTTGACGATGGCCTTGGAGACCACGAAGAAGGCGGCGGACTCGATCGCCGGGCTGAGCCGCTCGTCGAGTCCGTCGACGCGCAGTGCGACCGGTGAGGGCAGCCGGTCGGCGAGGTCGCCGACCGCTGCGGGGAGTCCGCGAGCGGTCAGCAGCGCGGGCATGACGCCGTCTACGAGCTCGCGCAGATCGTCGATGGCGCCTTCGATCCCAGCGCGCAGCGCGGCCGGCTCGGTGCCCATCCCGGCCGTGCCGAGGCCTCAGCTGCTTCAGCCTGGGGAGCGAGGTCGTCGGCGATGGTATGGGCGAGGCCTCGCGCGTCGTCGAGCTCGGCGTCGGTCGCGTCAGCGATCAGGGCGATCACCTGTCGCGGGTTCACCGGCAGGATGTCGGCGAGTTCAGGGCACGCGAGGCCAGCCGGCGACGATTGCCTCCGCCCCCTCATCACTGACCGCCGCAGCGCGCCCATACGCACGCTCGCTCGGTGATCGGCGGGCCTGCCAATCGATCTAGCCCGCGACCTCGACGGAGGGGACGGGGACGCCGAGGCCGGTGAGCCAGTCATCGAGCGCGGTGGGCGCGCCGGCGCCGAGCGCGCCGATGACGGCGTCCTGGGCCTCGCGCCAGGCGCGACGCGCGTTGGTGAAGGTCTCGCCTCCCGCCGTCGTGATCGCGACGGTCGTCGTGCGGCCGCTCGGCGACAGCTCGGCCGGCTCGACCCAGCCCCGCTCGCGCATGAGCGCGAGGTTGCGGCTCATCGTGGAGCGCTCGACGGCGAGGACGTGCGCCAGCGCCGACGGCGTCACGGCGCCGCCGGCAACGGTGAGCGCGGCCAGGATCTCGAGCTGCGGCGGGGTCAGGCCCGTCGGCGCGAGCGCGAGCTCGAAGCGGCGCGCGACGACCCGGTGCAGCCGGCCGATCCGCGAGCCCATGCAGAGCTGCGCCATCTCGGCGGCGAAGTCTTCAGCGGCGTGTTGCACCTACATCACCTGCTTGCTACGTTCGAAGGTGTAGATGCAACATTAGCTGATCGGAGCACCGCGATGTCCCGTTTCGATGCCGTGCGCGAGCGCAACGCGGCCTTCGCCGAGAGCGGCGGCCATGAGGACGCGACGATCATGCCGCGGCTGCGGATCGCGGTGCTGACCTGCCTGGACCCGCGGGTCGACCCGGCCGTGATCTTCAGCCTGCGGCTCGGCGACGCCGCCGTGTTGCGCAACGCCGGAGGCCGCGTCACCACCGCCGTCGTCGAGGACCTGGCGTTCATCGGGCAGATAGCCGAGGCAGCCGCACCGGAGGGACCGCTGTTCGAGGTCGCCGTCGTCCACCACACCCTCTGCGGCACCGCGCTGCTGGCCGACGAGAGCCTCCGCACTCGGTACGCCGAGCGCATCGACACCGAACCCGCCGCGCTGGTCGCGCGCGCCGTCCTGGACCCGGAGGCCACCGTGCGCGAGGACGTCGCGCGGCTGCGCGCGAGCTCAGCGATCCCCGACCGCGTCGCGATCTCCGGCCACGTCTACGACGTGCAGACCGGCCGCGTGCGCACCATCGTCGACACCACGGTCCTCGCCGCGGTGTAAGCGCCATGCCTCTCTCTCCCGCCGCGCGCTCGCCCTCGCCGCGTGTGCCTCTGCGCGTTCGCGGTCAACCTCGACGCGACGATGGTCGACGTCACGCTGCCCACACTCGTCGAGCACCTCGATGCCGGCACGAGCCGGCTGCTCTTCGGCCAGCGCGGCTGGAGCCAGTCCGCGGCACGCCATGGAGTTCGCGCTCCTTGGGCCATGTCCCGGAAATCCGCGGTACATGCGTCGCACCGACGAGCTGACGAAAACTATCCCGGCGCGTCAGCCAACGGACAAGGCAACGCCGGCCGAGAACGACGAGAGCCCTGGACGCCAGGGTGGGCGCGGCGCGCCTCAGTCGAGGTACGCCACCTCGGTCTCCCAGCCCTTGATGCCGTGCTCGACGAGCAGGCCACGCAGCCGCGGCGACATCACCAGCAGCGGGACCGGCTGCAGGAGGCCGCGACGGACGCCGACGAGCTGCTCGGTCGCAACGAGGTCGGGGGCCGGGTAGGTGGCGGCGTCGAGGTGCAGCTCGGAGATCAGGTTGAGGCCGGCGACGTGGCCCTGCGGGCAGCGCGAGCTCTCGTTCTGAGCGGCATCGGCGAACGGTGTGATGCCGACGAGGGTCGTCGGAGCGATCTGCGCGCGGTCGCCGTCGGGGACCAGCTGGTACCAGGGCGGCGGTGGTGGGCGGCGTGCCGCGCGGCGCCCGTGCTCGGCGGCGGCCTGCGCGTGCAGGGCGTCGCGGAGCTCCTGCTGCTCCGGCCGGTTCAGCCACACGAAGTACCGCCACGATCCGGGCCGGATGACTTCCGCCTCGGCCCGGGCGAGGAGCTCGCGGCCGGCCGGGAACCGCTTGGGGTCGATCGTCTCGTCCCCGGTCGCCGTCCGGTGGTGGACGGGACGCAGCGACACGCCGGTGAACTCCTCGTCGGCGAGCAGATCCGCCACGTGCTGATCGACGATCCGCTCGTCGGCGAGCGTCTGGGCGAACCCGCCGCGCTTGGGGACGCGACGCAGGTCGAGCGTCAGGTCGCGCGCCTGCACCCGCTGCGTCCCGCACAGCGGGCACGCGTCGTCATGGTCGTAGACGTCCGGGTCCAGCTCCTCGGCCGCCGGCTCGAACGCGCCCTTGATCCGCACCGCGACCAGGCCCGGTTCTACGTCGTCTCCCCCGGCTCGGTCGAGCGCGCGCTGCCCGGGCTAGAGGCCGAGCCTGATGGCCTGGACGAGGATGTCGTCGCGACGCTCTCGACAAGCCGGACCAAGCTGACGAGGCCACCCGCACCGATCCGCTCCGACCGCCGGAAACACATGTCGCGGCGTCCGACCCGGTTGACCGTCACGCAGCGCGCACAGCGATGCTCGACCCGAGCAACCGACTGAGCGAGATGCTCGGGGATGGCCGGCCGGGCTTCGCGGCGCGGGAGGCATAGATGCGCGAGGCAGCGCTGTCGGTCGCCCGCGATGCTCCGCGCGAACTCGCGCGCCCAATAGAGCCGTCGATGGACGACCTCGGCCCCGAGCTTTGAGCGCCCGACACGCGTACACGCTGCCCGGTTGCAGTCTGGACGAACGACCGGTCAAGTGGCAATCAGCCTGCACCGAATAAGTGAGCATGCCTTCGCGGATCCTCAAGCTGCGTCGCCCCGACCAGTGCGCGCGCTGTGCCACCGAGCTCGCGGCGGGCAGCCAAGCGAATTGGGACGCCGACGCCCGCGCCGTCACCTGCCTCAGCTGCCTCGTCCCGCCAGCTCCCCCGGGTCCGGCATCCGCCCCAGCACGGCAGCAGCCGATCGACCGCGGCACCCCGGGCGCCAGCGCCCTTCGAGAGCACGAGCGGCGCAAGCACAACCGCGAGCAGCGAACGCGTCATGCGCACCCCCACATCGGCGGGTTGCTGCTCGCCCTCCGCGACGAGCCACAACACGAGCTCGCCTTCCTCCGCGGCGCTCGCGGCGAGGCCGCCGTGGCCGGGTCCCTCGAGGCCCGAACCGCGGGCGGCCCGACGGTGCTGCTGCACGACCGCCGCCTGCCTCGCGGACGCGGCAACATCGATCACCTCGCCATCTCCCCGAACGGCATCTTCGTCATTGACGCCAAGGACTGGAAGGGCAAGGTCAGCGTCTCCACGCCGCTCTTCGGCAAGTCCAAGCTCTTGATCGCGGGCCGCGACCGCACGAAGCTCATCGACGGTCTCGATCGCCAGGTCGCGGCCGTCGAAGTCGCGCTGGGAGACGCGGCGCGATCGTGGCCGATCCAAGGCGTGCTCTGCTTCACCAAGGCCGACCTGCCGCTCCTCGGCACCACCAAGATGCGCTCGCATCTACTGCTCTACCGCAAGGCGTTGGCCAAGCGGCTCAACGCGAGCGGACCGTTCACGCTCGCGCAGATCGACGCGACCGCTCGCGCCCTGGCGGCCGCGTTGCCTCCTGCGTGATCTCCTCGTCGCGCGGCAGAGCAGCGACGGCGCCGCGGACGCCCAGGCCGGGCTCGTCCCCGACCAGTGAGGTCAGAGCGTCAGCGCGTTGGCCGCTCGACGGCCGCCATCAGGTCGGTGGCCAAGTCGATGGACGTCGTGGGCGTCCTTGTCGACGAGACGCGTTGGGGTGTCGCGGCGCTCGGCGATCTTGTGGAGCTTGACGACGAGCAGCGCCGCCGGTCCTGCGACGTTGGCCTCGTAGGTGCGCGAGTCAGCCGGGCTCAGCGCCGAGACCGTCTCCCGGCTGTGGTCGACCATGGCGGCGTCGCGGCCGACAGCCCGGCGTGTGGCGCGCTTGGAGTGAGGCGGAATGCGCGCGCCGCGGCGGTTGCTCGCCGGGTGGTCCGGCGAGGGCCTCGGCGACTATGAGGTCGACCGGCACGCCGTCCCGGCTCAGCCACCGACCGGGATCGCCGGCCGGGTCTGCCGTGAAGTCCGCGTCCTTCATCGCCTGCTCGACCAGCGGTTCGTCCCCAACGACGCGGACGTCGAGGGCGATGTCCGTGTCTTTGGTCGCCTCGGCGAGCGCGACGATCGCCGCGCCGGTTCGGAGGTACAACGCTTGTGCGCCGATGACGACGACCGCGTCGGCGTGCGGTGCGAGGGCCTCGAGGGCGTCAAGGAGCGCCGACGTGCCCGGACGGTCAGGTCACCGTCGCCAGACAGACTCATGCGTCTCCATCCAGTTGAGGAGCTCCTCGCCCTCGGCCGGATTGCGGCCTGAGCCGTTCAGGAGATCGACGGCGGCCGACTCGGTGTGACGGCGCGCATGCCGTCGTCGTCGTTGGTGCGCTCGAAGACGACGTCGAGGTCCCCGGCCACGAGCAGCACGTTCGCGCCGCTGTCGATCGGCCGGAGGTCGAGGTGTGCCAGCGCCCGATCAAAGTCCCGGAGATAGATCGCGGCCGCGCGTGCCGGCGCGTAGGGCGCGAGGCGCTGCGCCGCAAGCGACCCGGTGACGGCGTAGTCGAAGTCCTCATCTGCGTTGCGCAGGCGGCTGACGAGATCGTCGATCCCGCGAGGCGCCAGCGCGCTGATCGTCACGTTGTTGCACGCGAAGCGGTAGTCGCGACTCCACCGCTCCAGCAGTCCACGCCAGCGCACGTTGCCCAGCGGCCCGCGGGGGCTCGCTCGAGAAAGCCCTCCTGCTCAGCGAGCTCCACAACCCGGTAGGTCGCGGCCGTGGAGGCGCCGGCCTTCTGAGCGAGCTGCGGGACCGTTCCCGGCTCACGAAAGCTACCGGCGTGGTGACCGTCTACGAGGGACGCCGCGAGTTCCGTGCTCTCGAGCGCGCCGCTCGCCGCGGGGGATTGTCGAAGCGCCGCGTCCGCGAGTACCTGCCCTACCGCATGCTCGAGGTCGAGGTCGCGGCCAACGCGGTCTACGCCTGGGCGACCCGGGAGATCGTCGCCCGGCGCGTCGGCGAGCACGCCGCCGACGGCCCCACCTACGCCGAGGCGATCCGACTCGAGACCCAGGCCCTCCGCTACCGCGCGCACGACAAGCTGATGCTCGCGTTCCTCGAGTCAGAGGTCTTCGAGGGCGGCGTGTAAGTCCGCCGCACCGATGGCGCGGCTCAGGGCTCGCTGCTCGAGGACACCTGAGCCGTCGCGATAGCGGCCTCGACCGCGGCGGCACGCGGGAGTCTGTCGAGCGCCAACGGAGAGCACCGGAGCACCCCGGACGCGAACCGGCCGACCGGCCGCTGCAACCGAAGGGTGACGGCATGGTCGTCGATCTCGACGATCGTCGCCCCCATCCCCGCCAGGTACCGCGGGCTGACGGCATGGTTGATGCGAACCAGGTCGCCCACTTCAAGCGCGGCAAGGGCGGTGGCCGAGCGAACGGTGTCCACCAGGTGGCGGCGGGCGTCGATGGCCTCCGCAAGAGCGGTGAGCTGATCGTCGAACTGGCCGCTCGCGATGGCGTCGAGCAGGGACGGGCCAGCGGCCGCCGCCGACAACGATCGATGCTGCGCGGTTCGCTTGCTCACGACCTGCAGGATGGCCGCGTCGCCGGACAGAGATCGCCGCCGTTCATCATGGTGCGACGACGAAGCCGTCGGGGCCTACCGCGTGCGCAAGCGTGTCCAACGTCGCGGTGGGATCGTCGTATGGGCCGGGTACGTACGTCGGCCGGCCACTGCGTCCAAACGTGATCGCGCAGGGCTCCTCGAGCTCGCCGAGATGTCCACGCGCAGCCGCGAAGTCCGGATGCGCGTCGAACCCAAGACCGGCCGCGAACGCCACGGCACCGTGCACGACATGCCGAGCAAGCTCGAGCGGCACACGGACGGCAGGGCTGGGAAACGCGCGGAAGTACCTGCGCACGAACGACGCGAGCTCGCGCCTGTGCATGACCTCGGGCCCGATCGCGTTCTTGACGCCGAGACAGAACGTGTCGACCAGATAGCCGCAGACGCTCACGTTGCCGCCACGCGGTGCTCGCGCGACGAGCACGAGGACGATGCCGGCCGGTCCGTCTGGCCCGAGATCGACGTCGTTCCAGCCGTCACGCTCCTCGAAGAGCAGCTCGCGACTCCAGGCCGGACTGATCCAGCATCCGGCGAGTTCGGCCCGCTCGACCGGGACCTGAGGCGTCTCTGCGGCGACCTGCCGCACCAGCGGCGCAACGACGGCCGGGCGGACGCCCAGAGCACGAGCGATCGCCTTCGGCGGACGGCCCTCAGCCCTCAGGCGCCGCACCTCGTCCAGCAACTCCCGATCGTTCATGACCCGAACTCCAGCGGATCGACCGGACGGGTACGCCCCGCTCGGCGGACCGACGGCACACCCGCCGCATCGACCCGTGGCTCACGCCACCCTCGCAAGGGAGGCAGCGCCCGATCGGCTCGGCGTCGAGCATGGCCCGATGGCCGCGGCCGCGCGATGGCCGACCCTCTCGTGGCGGGACGCCGCGAGCTCATGGATCGGGCGCGTCGCGGCGTCGCGATGAAATTGTTCTCGGTCACCGAAATCCGAACTGTCGTCACGCGCCACAACGACACAACGACACAACGACACAAGTAGATCGACAAGCACCGCGGCGCGCGGCGCCTGTTGACGGTCGGCACAAACGGGAGTCCCCTCGACGGCTCGCGGTGCTCGCGGCTCCGCGGTCCCGTCTTGGACAGCCGCAGACGGAGGACGATCCAACTCGGAGTCCAGCTGAGTTGGATGAGCGGAGCTCGGGCCAAGTGGCGTTGGACGTCTCCGCCCCCGCACGCTGCGTGCGACAGGGTGCCCTTCCGATCATCGCGGCAGCGTCACGGCTCGCGATTACACTGGCGCAGTGGCCGGCCGCGACATCACCGACGAGCTCGTGCAGCAGGTCATCGCCGACCTCCAGACGCGCTACGCCCTCGACGATGACGACGTCCGCGCCCTCGGAGCCAAGCTCGCCGAGCCTGCACGCAATGAAGGGCGCACCGACAACCTCGCGTTCGCCGAGCGCTTCGTCGCCGAGCACCGGGCGACCTTCGACCGGCTCGGCCAGTAGCACCCGCCTGGTGCCCGACCAGCGCCGGACCCCGACACTCGGCGACTACCTCGCTCGCGTTCCTGCTCGGCACGTCACCCGACCGACTTCAAGGACTGCCGCGCATCGGACTCGCCGAGTCCGCAGTGCACGCGCCGTTCGCGTCCTTCGGCGGCGAGTCCGCCTATCCAGAGCTGCTGGAACAGGCCGCGGTGGTCATCGCGCATCTCGCCCAGAACCATCCGCTGCCGGACGGCAACAAGCGCGCGGCGTTCCTGCTCACTGCCCGCTTCCTGGAGGCCAACGGCCGGCACTGGAAGAGCGAGGACGTCACGATCGACGCGTCCATGGTCGAGGACATCGCCGCATGCAAAGTGACGCGCGAGGACGGCGTCGCGTGGATCCAGCGCCGCACCACACAGCCGTAGGCCGAGCGCTCGCGATTCGGCGGGACGAAGTCGAATCGGCGCGCTTGTTCGCAGATCGCGTTCTCAGCTGAACCGAACCAGTTCTGGGCGCCTCCGCCTCCGCGCGCCCTCAGCGCCTTCTGCGCGAACGCCACCCAGCCCGTCGGGTCCGGCGCGTAGTGCGAGTAGATCTCCGTCGTCGAGATGTCCGCGTGGCCCATCCACTCCTGGATCGCGCGCATCGGCGCGCCGGCCGCCGCCATCTGCGTGCCGAACGTGTGCCGCAGCCCGTGGAAGGTGATCTGATGCACGCCCGCGCGCTCCAGCGCGACGTAGAACCGCTTGCGCCCCTTCGACGAGTCCAACACATGCCCGGTCACGGGATGGCGAAGACCAGGTCGTTCTCCGCCCGCCATCGCGAGGCCTGGAAGTGGCGCTCCAGCTCTCCGGCCAGCCGGTCGGCCATCGGCACCGACCGCCCGCGGTGGTTCTTGGGCGAGTCGAACGCGCCCCTCACATACGAGTCAGCCACCCGGATCCGCGACGCGCTCCAGTCCACATCGATCCAGCGCAAGGCAATCAACTCGCCTTGCCGCAGCCCGGTCATCGCCGCCATCAAATAGAGCGGACCTTCGACCGACCCGAGCACATCGCCCGGGACCGCGCGCACCACCGCGTCGAGCTCCTCGCGCGCGAGGAACTGGATCCGCCGCTCCTTGAAGCGCGGCATCCGCGGACGGTCGACCAGCGCGACCGGGTTCTTCAGCGCCCATTCGCGCTTGATGGCAAACGACCACAGCCCGTGCAGGAAGTTGAGGTGGTTGCACACCGTCTTGGACGACAGCCCGTCGCGCTTCTTGGCCAGCAGGTAGTTCTCGACGAACGCGCGATCGAACTTGTCCATCGGCCGCGCGCCGAAGAACGGGACGAGGTGGCGGCGCAGGTAGCCCCGGTAGTCGTGGATCGTCGTGCGCTTGCGCTCCATGACGTGCTCGAGGTGTTCGACCTAGAGCGCACCGGCCTCCTCGATCGTCTTGCGCTGCGGGCCGGCGAGCACGACCTCGGTGCCCATCAGCCGGCGCAGCTCGGCCTCGGCCTGGGTCCGGGTCAAGCCCTCGCTCGTCGACGCCCGACGCTTGAGCCCGATCCGCCGCTTGACTCGCCGCCCACCGACCCGCCACGAGCCGTACCAGGTCTCCCGACCATTGCTGTCGGCCCGCACGAACAGCCGACCGGATCCATACGAGCGCCGCGCCATCACGACCACTATGTCGCGCGGCGCACCGGATCACCCTCGCCCCAATTGGAACCCTATTAGAACCACGAGC
>Ga0193699_10000403_pt1 | contig 19310 bp, 14 predicted proteins | sample L3c2metaG_FD_160095 | JGI IMG/M metagenome (GOLD analysis project Ga0193699, IMG submission 160095) | Soil microbial communities from a riparian zone of the East river system, Colorado, United States - L3c2 | ecosystem: Environmental > Terrestrial > Soil > Riparian zone | place: USA: East...
GCGCGCGAAGTGATGGTCGAGGGCGTGTCCGGCCTGCTCGCCATCCATAGCGGCGACGAGCGGCCGCTGTGGACGCCGTCGCGCGGCCGGTTGGAGTGGAAGAACGGCGCGGTGGCGCAAGTCTTCACCGCGGAAAATTACGAAAGGCTGCGCGGGCCGCAATTTTCGGCCGCATGGCTCGACGAACTCGCCAAGTGGCGTCAAGTGCTGGGCCTCGGTCGTACCGACCCGCTGACCGGCGACGTGGCGCAATGGGCGATGATCGTGCTCACGGCCTATTTCGGCGGGCGCTCGGTCGAGAAGGTGGCCCGGATACTTTCCAGGAAATAATCACGCGTGCTTGGCATTGCCGGCGCTGGCCGCCACACTCTCCACGAATCCCGTGGAGAAGATCCGATGGACGTCCTCGACGCTGTAGCTTCCCGCTACTCCTGCCGCGCATTCCTGCCGATGCCGATCGCTGAAGCGACCATCCGCGACATCGTCGAACGCGCGGCGCGCGCGCCGTCAGCCGGCAACATGCAGCCGTGGCGCGTCTATGCCATTGCCGGCAAGCGCGTCGACGAACTCAAAGCCTTGCTGACACCAAGGATGGCGACCGAACTGCCGAAAGGCGAGGGTACCGACTACACGATCTATCCGCAGCCGTTGGGTGAGCCCTACCGTACGCGGACCTTTGACGTCGGCGAGCGGCTCTACCGGTCGATCGGCGTGCCGCGCGACGACAAGCCCGCCCGCTATCAGCAATACGCGCGCAACTATGAATTCTTCGGCGCGCCCGTTGCTTTGTTTTTTGCGCGGGAGAAGGCGCATGGCCCGGCGCAGTGGGCCGACATTGGCGGCTATCTCCAGACGGTCGCCCTGTTGGCCCGAGGCCGCGGCTTACACACCTGTCCACAGCAGGCCTGGGTGTCGTTCCACCGCACCGTTCGCGATTTCCTCAAGCTTCCCGATTATCTGATGATCTATTCGGGCATGGCGGTCGGCTACGAAGACCCAGATGCCCCGATCAACGGCTGGCGCTCCCCGCGCGAGCCGCTCGAAGCCTTTGCGACCTTTTCCGGCTTTGAGAGCTGACCGAGTTCCGCGTTCAGCCTGTGTTCACCGGCACGCGCTTAAGACCCCTTCCATGCCGGTCTCCCGACTAATCCCCGTTCTCTCTCTGCTCAGCCTGCTGGCGGCCGCGCTTGTCCTGTCGCCCGCGCTGGCCGCAAGTCCGGTGGAACAAAGCTGTCTGACCAGGGCCGAACAGCGCGCGGCAGTCGCGGCCAATAAGGCCATCCGTCTGGCCCAGGCCATTAAATCGGCACGCAATCAGGGGCACCGGGCCGAAGTGGTCCGGGCCAGGCTCTGCCGCCACGGCGAAGCCTTGGTCTACGTGCTGACTTTGCTCGGCCAGAGTGGCAAAGTGACAAATGTCACTGTCGACGGCAACAATGGCGAGCCGACCAGCCGTTAGTGGAGTACCACCGCTTTGCGCCTCCTCGTGATCGAGGACGACCCCGACCTAAACCGCCAGCTCGCCACGGCTTTGTCCGATGCCGGCTACGTCGTCGACCGCGCGTTCGACGGCGAGGAGGGGCACTTCCTTGGTGAATCCGAACCTTACGACGCGGTGATCCTCGATATCGGCCTGCCGAAGATGGACGGCATTTCAGTGCTGGAAGCCTGGCGCCGTGCCGGCAAGATCATGCCGGTATTGATGCTGACCGCGCGGGACCGTTGGAGCGACAAGGTCCAGGGCTTCGACGCCGGCGCCGACGATTATGTCGCCAAGCCATTCCATCTCGAAGAAGTGCTGGCCCGCGTGCGCGCGCTGCTGCGCCGCTCGGTCGGCCACGCCAAGAGCGAATTTGAATGTGGTCCGGTGCGGCTCGATTCACGGACCGGCCGCGTCGCGGTCGACGGCAATCCGGTCAAACTCACCAGCCACGAATACCGGCTGCTGTCGTATCTGATGCATCACACCGGACGCGTGGTGTCGCGCACCGAGTTGGTCGAGCATCTTTACGACCAGGACTTCGACCGCGACTCCAACACCATCGAGGTGTTCGTGGGCCGCATCCGCAAAAAACTCGGCGTCGACATCATCCAGACCGTGCGTGGGCTCGGCTATTTGCTCAGTCCGCCCGAAACCCGTTAGCGCATGCGCGCCAATTCCCTCGCGCTGCGCCTGTTTCTGTCGGCTACCGCCTGGGCCGTCGTCATTCTTCTCATTACCGGCGTGGTGCTGTCGTCATTATACCGGCAGGGCGTGGAGCGCGCCTTCGACCGCCGTCTCGGCGTCTATTTGCGCACGCTGGTGGCCGACGTGGCGTCGCCGGACGATGCGAACGAGAAAAACCAGCCGTCGCTCGGCGAGCCGCTGTTCGAACTGCCGCTGTCGGGCTGGTACTGGCAGATCACGCGCCTCGATCCGAACAAGTCTGACATCCGCGCCTCGCGTTCGTTGTGGGATGGCGGCTTGCCGCATCTGGAGAGCCTCGGCGTCGTCGCCAGCGCTAACGGCTCGCGCGAGGGTTATGTGCCGGGTCCGGAGGACCAGCGGCTGCGTCTGGTCGAGCGCAATATCGACCTTGGCGACGAGGGCCATTATCTGGTCGCGGTCGCAGGCGACGCCGCCGAAATCGCCACAGAGACGCGCACGTTCGATCAAGCGCTGATTGTCACTTTTTCGATTCTGGCCGCGGTGCTGCTGCTGACGACGATGTTTCAGGTGCGCTTCGGCTTGGCGCCGCTCAAGCGCATCAGCGACAGCCTCGCGGCGATCCGCGCTGGCTCCGCGGAACGTCTCGCTGGCAATTTCCCCGAAGAGATCGCGCCGCTGGCGCGCGAGACCAACGCCCTGATCGATGCCAACAAGGAAATCGTCGAGCGCGCACGCACGCATGTCGGCAATCTGGCCCACGCGCTCAAGACGCCGCTGTCGGTGATGGTCAACGAAGCGGCGGCGCGCGGCGGCGATCCGTTCGCGCTCAAGGTTCTGGAGCAGGCGGACATCATGCGCGACCAGGTCGCGCGACATCTCGAGCGCGCGCGGCTGGCGGCGCGCCTCACTGTGGTCGGTTCGATCACCGAGGTCGCGCCGGTGGTGACGGCGTTGGCGCGCACCATGGAAAAAATCCATCGCGAAAAAAGCCTCAACATCGAAGTGCATGCCGACGACAAAGCGCGCTTTCGCGGCGAGCGTCCCGACCTCGAAGAGATGGTCGGCAACCTGGTCGACAATGCCTGCAAGTGGGCCTCGTCGCGGGTGATGATGGAGGTGGTGTGCGAACGTCCCGATCCGGCGAGCGCCAATCAGATCGTCCGGATTGTGGTCGATGACGATGGCCGCGGGCTGTCGCCGTCCGAGCGCGAGCAGGTCGCCAAACGGGGGCGGCGGCTGGACGAGACCAAGCCCGGCTCCGGGCTGGGCCTGTCGATCGTGGTCGATCTCGCCGCGCTCTACGGCGGCGCCTTGACGCTCGGCACCGCGCCGCTTGGTGGTTTGCGCGCCGAATTGGTGCTGCCGGCGGGGTAATTTGCGCCGCCGGACTTTTGCCCCAATCGTCCCATCTCGATAGACTATTCCGGCGCCCAAGCTGGGACCAGGTTTTCATCGGTCGTTTTCGGGGGGTCATATGTCTCTATCCAGGTTCACCGCTATTGCCGCTCTCGGTCTGTCGCTCGCCGCCTGTGCCGGCAGCCCGGACGGAAGCGGGCCCGGGCCGCGCGAAAACTCAGGCACGTTGCTTGGTGCCGGCAGCGGCGCGCTGCTTGGCGCGGCGGTCGCGGGTGGCGGCACCGGCAACCGGCTGGCGGGCGCGGCGGTCGGCGGACTGCTGGGCGGCCTGATCGGCAACCGCATCGGCGCGTCGATGGACGACGAAGACAAGCAGCGCGCCTATGAGGCGCAGATGGAGGCGCTCGAACGCGGCCAGGCGGGGGCTCCGGTGTCGTGGCGCAATCCGGATTCCGGCCGTTACGGCACCATCGTGCCCGGCCCCGCTTACCAGGAGCGGGATCGCAGCTGCCGCTCCTTCACCCACACCATCTACCTCGATGGACGGCCGCAGACCGTGCGCAGCACCGCCTGCCGCAATCCGGACGGCACCTGGTCATCGGTGGGCTGAGCGGGCTTTCTCACGGCAATGGGCACCGTTAAAACGGTGTCATTATGCTTAATGAGTTCTTAACGACGCGGCTGTATCAATCCACTTTGGTCTAACAGTGGATAGAGCCGGCGATGTCGGGCGCCGACACGGTCGAACGACTGCGGCAATTCCTGCGCGAGCTATCGCCCAAGGCACGCTTGCTGCTGATCGGCGAGCTCGAGCGCTGCGTGTTGCGCGGCGAAGATATTGCCGGCGCCGATCTCGTGTTGCAGGAATTGCGGCGGGTGATGCGCGAGCAACGCGATGGCGTGCCCCGCATCGCCAGTTCGGCTCGGCTGTTCTTTAAGCCGCTCGAACCGTTCATGGTCGACGACGTCGGCGATCACACACATCCCGGCCGCATCGCCCGATCGTCGTTCGAAACGCTGTGGACCTGGATCCGCCGCGACTTGATGCCGGTCGACGCCAAGATTTTGTCCGACGACATTGGCGACGCCTTGCTCGCCAATGACGAAGCGAAGGCCAAGCTCATCACCCGCCGGTTTCAGGACCGCGCCGCTGCCGCGTTCACCACTCACTTCGAGGGCGCTGCGTCGGATGAGAAAGTCCGCCGTCGCCTTCTGGCGCAGGTCGGCACGCCACGGTCCGACGAAGATTCCACCACGCTGCGCTGCGTGCTCAAGGGCCGCGACAAACTGGCGGAACTGGCCGAGCGCCTGCCGTTGCGCATCGGCAATCTGGCCAACGAGCAGTTGGATGAATGCAAAGCGCTGATCGAAGCTGTCGAGAACGTCGACCGCGAGCTGTTTCTCTACGCGCTGCTCATTGTGCGGGACCGGCTGGCGGCGCCGTGGCAACTGGTTCGCCTGGGCACCAAAGCCGCCGGCAGCGACACCGCCGCGCGTGTCGCCGATACGCGCTACCGCGTCACCGTCACCATCGTGCTCGCCGACCTGGAGCGCATGGTGCGCGAGTTGGGTCATGAGTTGCGCAGCGGCCGCGGCGTCGCGGTGGCGGCTTTGCTCAAGACCATCCACGACAGCGCGCGGGGCCTGCGCACCGAACTGGACCTGCCGATCGCCAGCACCTGGGGCCGCGCGCTCGGCGCCGTCCGCGCCAATATCTCCGATCTGCTGCGCTCCGAAATCCAATCGATGCCTGGCCGGGTCCGCAACCTGTTGCGGCCGCGACCGTCCGACGAAATCCGGTCGAACTCGGTGCTCGACCCGGACGAGGTGAGCGAGATCGAGGCGCTGGTCGCATTCGTCGGCGCCTGCCGGCAATTCGCCACAGAACTGGCCGTCAGCGAAATGACGCAGCGGACCTTCTCCGAACTCCAGCAGTATCTCGACCAGGATATGCCGGCGCTGCTTGACGGTGTGCGGCACGCGGGCGCTGCCGACCGCGGCTTCCGGCAATCGCAGGTCGATGCCGCCGTGCGACTCTGCGTCAAGGTGTTCGGCAAGGATTACGCCGCCCTGATGGGGAAGGCCGCGGAAGTGGCCGGCACGGAGCGCAGAGCGGGCTGAAATTCCGGGCGTTTTGCCGCATTCTCCCTCGATTTGACCTCGATCATGGCAACCCTTGCGACCGGCCGATTTGGTGCTAAACGACCGGCTGAAGGACGCCCCCGCAATGACCCGCAAGCAGCGCCGCCTCATTCTGATCGGCTCCAGCCTCGGCGTGCTGGCGATCGCGGCCGCGCTGGTGCTGAGCGCCTTGCGCGATTCCATCGTGTTCTTTAATTCGCCCACCGACATCGCCGAAAAGCATCCGGCGGCGGGCACGCGCATGCGCGTCGGCGGGCTGGTCAAGCCCGGCACCTTGCAGCGCGGCGAAAGCCTGCAGATCCGTTTCGACGTCACCGACGGCAAAAGCGACATCGCTGTTCGTTATCAGGGTATCGTGCCGGACTTGTTCCGCGAGGGGCAGGGTGTCGTCGCCGAAGGCAAGCTCGATGGTGGCGGTATTTTTATTGCCGATACCGTGCTCGCCAAGCATGATGAGCGCTATATGCCGCGTGAAGTGGTCGATGCCTTGAAAAAGACCGGCCGCTGGCAGGAAGGCGAAGACACCGTGGGCAAGGCAAAATGATTCCGGAACTCGGCCATTACGCATTGGTGCTGGCGCTGGCGCTGGGTTTGATCCAGGCGACCGTGCCGATGATCGGCGCGCGCGGCCGCGATGCCGCGCTGATGCGTTTGGCGTCGTCGACGGCGTCGATGCAATTCGTGTTCGTCGCACTGTCGTTTGCCGCGCTGACGATCTGCTACGTGACGTCCGATTTCTCGGTGGCCAATGTCTACGAGAATTCGCATTCGCAGATGCCGCTGATCTACAAATTCACCAGCACCTGGGGGAACCACGAAGGCTCGATGCTGCTGTGGGTGCTGATCCTGTCGCTGTTCGGCGCCATGGTGGCGCAGTTCGGCGGCAACTTGCCGGAAACGTTGAAAGCCAATGTGCTGGGGGTGCAGTCGTGGATCGCCTGCGCGTTTTATCTTTTCATCCTGCTGACCTCGAACCCGTTTTTGCGATTGGCGCAGGCGCCGCTCGAGGGTCGCGATCTCAATCCGATTCTGCAGGACATCGGCTTGGCGATCCATCCGCCGCTGCTCTATCTCGGCTATGTGGGCTTCTCGATCGCCTTCTCCTTCGCCATCGCCGCGCTGATCGAAGGCCGCATCGATGCTGCCTGGGCGCGCTGGGTGCGGCCGTGGACGCTCGCCGCCTGGATGTGCCTGACGGTCGGCATCGCGATGGGTTCGTACTGGGCCTATTACGAACTGGGCTGGGGCGGCTTCTGGTTCTGGGACCCGGTGGAGAACGCCTCGCTGATGCCGTGGCTCGCCGGCACCGCGCTGCTGCATTCCGCCGTGGTGATGGAAAAGCGCAACGCGCTGAAAATCTGGACGCTGCTGCTGGCGATCCTGGCGTTTTCGCTATCGCTGATTGGCACCTTCCTGGTGCGCTCTGGCGTGCTGACCTCGGTGCACACTTTCGCCAGCGATCCGGCGCGCGGTGTGTTCATCCTGATGATCCTCGTGCTGTTCATCGGCGGCGCACTGACGCTGTTTGCCTGGCGCGCGCCGATGCTCAAGCAGGGTGGGCTGTTCGCGCCGATCTCGCGCGAGGGCGCCTTGGTGTTCAACAACCTGTTTTTGACGACGGCCTGCCTGACGGTTTTCGTCGGCACACTGTATCCGCTGGCGCTCGAAGCCTTCACTAATGAAAAGATTTCGGTCGGCGCGCCGTTTTTCAATCTCACCTTCGCGCCCTTGTTCATCCCATTGATGTTCGCGATGCCGTTCGGCCCGTTGCTGGCCTGGAAAAGGGGTGACGTGCTGGGCGTCGCGCAGCGCTTGATGGCGGCGATGGGCGCGGGGCTGATCGCCATCGCGGTGACTTTCGTACTTATGGGCATGTCATCGGTGCTCGCGCCGTTCGGCATCGGGCTCGCCTTGTTCGTGATGGCGGGCGCGCTGACCGATCTTGCCGAGCGCACCGGTCTGTTCCGCTTGCCGTTGGCCACCGTGCGCATGCGCGCCGCGGGCTTGCCGCGCTCGACCTGGGGCACCGCGGTGGCGCATTTCGGCATCGCCATGACGTTGTTCGGCATTGTCTGCCAGACCTGGGCCAGCGAACGCATCGTCGCGCTTAAAGCCACGCAGACCGTCGCGATCGCGGGCTACGATCTGACCTTCGACGGGATGGTGCAGCACACCGGACCTAATTTCCGCGAATTGGCCGCGAAGTTCACGGTGCGCAGCGGCGGCGTGCCGATCGGTATCATGGAGCCGTCAAAGCGTAGCTTCGCGTCGCGCGGCTCGTCGACCACAGAGGCGGCGCTGCTGACGCGCGGCGTCAGCCAACTTTATCTATCGCTCGGTGACAGCAATGACGACGGCTCGATTGCGGTCCGGCTTTATCATAAGCCGATGGTGTTGCTGATCTGGCTCGGCTCGGTGGTGATGATGCTCGGCGGCGGGCTGTCGCTATCCGACCGTCGCTTGCGCATCGGCGCGCCCAAGCCCGCAACGAAGTCAGCATTGCAGCCGGCGGAGTAGGGGCATGCTGGCCTTCGTGCGGATCGTATTACTGATCGGGCTCCTCGCACCGACGGTTGCGAATGCGGTCACGCCCGACGAAATCCTCAAAGACTCGGCGCTCGAAACGCGCGCGCGTAACCTGTCGCGCGAATTGCGCTGCATGGTGTGCCAGAACCAATCCATCGACGATTCCGACGCGCCGCTCGCCAAGGATTTGCGGCTGCTGGTTCGCGAGCGCTTGACCAACGGCGACAGCGACAGACAGGTGCTCGATTTTCTGGTGTCGCGTTATGGCGAGTTCGTGCTGCTCAGGCCGCCATTCGAACTGCACACTTTGCTGCTGTGGGCTGTCTCGCCCGCCGTCCTGCTGATCGGCATTTTCGCGTTATTCGTGATGGCCCGGCGCCGAAAGACCGTTGCCCCGCCGTCCCCGCCGCTGAGCGATGCCGAGCAGCGCAGATTATCGACCTTGGTCGCGCCTCCGGCCGTGGATCGCTAGTTAAGTTATTGATTTATCTGATAAATAATTATCCCCCACGTTACAAAAGTTTAATCCCCCCGACAGGCCGCTGTAAGGCTCATCACCCCATCTTCGGGTTCGAAACGGCGCGCACGTAGCGTCCACGAATACAGATGGAGATTGCCCGATGAACCCGAGCGTCATTCCCGCTCCCCCCAAGAAGTCGCGTGTGCTCTCTGCGCGCCGCGTCATTCTGCTTGCCACCACGATCGCCGGTCTCGGCGCTGCCGCTCTCGTCGTCGCCCCAGGCTTGAACCTCCAGGGTTATCCGGCGGCGCTCGCACAGAACCTGACCGAACAGGCGAAGAAGGTGGCCGCGCCGGTTGGCTTTGCCGACATCGTCGAGAAGGTCAAACCGGCCGTGATTTCCGTTCGCGTCAAACTTGACGGTGGTTCGCAGACCGATGGTGTCGGCGGCCAGAACATGGAAAACGTCCCGCCCGGCTTGCGTGAGTTCTTCCGCCGCTTCGGCATGCCCGACGGCCAGGGCGGTCCGGACGGCATGATGCCGCGTGGCGGCAAAGGCCATGGCACCGTCATGGGCCAAGGTTCAGGCTTCTTCATCTCTGCCGACGGCTATGCGGTGACCAACAATCACGTGGTCGACAAAGCCGAAAGCGTTCAGGTCACCACAGACGACGGCAAGACGCATACCGCCAAGGTGATCGGCGCCGATCCGCGCAGCGATCTCGCGCTGATCAAGGTGGAAGGCGGCTCGTTCCCCTATGTGAAGCTGTCCGACGGCACGCCGCGTATCGGCGATTGGGTGATCGCGGTCGGCAATCCGTTCGGCCTCGGCGGCACCGTCACCGCGGGCATCGTGTCGGCTCGCGGCCGTGATATCGGCGCCAGCGCCTATGACGACTTTATCCAGATCGACGCGCCGGTGAACAAAGGCAATTCCGGCGGACCGACCTTCGATACCGAAGGCAATGTGATCGGTGTCAACACGGCGATCTTCTCGCCGTCTGGCGGCTCCGTCGGTATCGCTTTCGCGATCCCGTCGGACACCGTCAAGACCGTGATCGCGCAGCTCAAGGATCATGGCTCGGTCACGCGCGGCTGGATCGGCGTTCAGATTCAACCGGTGACGCAGGACATCGCCGACAGCCTCGGCCTCAAGAAAGCCGAAGGCGCGTTGGTCGCCGAGCCGCAAGCCAACAGCCCCGCCGCCAAGGCCGGCATCGAAGCGGGCGACGTCATCACCGCGGTCAACGGCGACCGGGTGAAGGACGCGCGCGATCTCGCCAAGAAAATCGGCTCGTTGGCGCCGAAGGCTACCGTCAAACTCTCGGTCCTGCAGAAGGGTACGGAGAAGACCGTCAACCTTACGCTCGGCGAACTGCCGAACAGCAAGGAAGCACGCGCCACGCCCGACGACAAAGGCGGTGCCGACAATGGCGCCACCAATATGGGCAAGCTCGGGCTCACGCTGGCGCCCGCTGGCCGCGTCGCCGGCGCCGGAAGCCAGGGCGTCGTAGTCACCGGCATTGACGGTTCGGGCGCCGCGTCCGAACTCGGCTTCTCGACCGGCGACGTGATCCTGGAAGTCTCCGGCAAAGCGGTTTCGACGCCGGCCGATGTGCGGAACGTCCTCGCCACCGCGCGGACCGAAGGCAAGCGGACCGTGCTGATGCGCGTGAAGTCGGGTGACAACACCCGGTTCGTCGCACTGCCGGTCGGTCAAGGCTAATTGAGATTGGGGACGCTCCGCCGGCAACCGTCACCCCCGTTGGCGGACGCCCTCATCGGGACGGGCCTCGTGCCCGTCCCGGCAAATTCCCGGAAGCGATGAGCTTCCGAACCGAGCTTCACCCTGGCAACCGTCGCCCCCGCTAGGGTGGAGTCGTTGAGGGGGTGGCGGGTCAACCTCGCCACCCCCTCGCGTACGACAGGGCAACAATGGATTTGAACCGGCCCGGGCCGGTGTTTCGAGGGAGCGGCTACGGCGGAACTGCCACCGAATTGACTGGAATTGGTGTGACCGATGCGCACTTATGCGGATAATCAAGCGACTCGCGCTTCAGGCCGGACGGCCGATGCGCAGCCGGATCGGGTCACAATGCGACTGCTCATTATCGAGGACGATCGCGACGCGGCCGACTATCTGGTCAAGGCGTTCCGCGAGGTCGGCCATATCGCCGACGCCACCCATGACGGCGACGACGGCTTGGCCATGGCCTTGGACGGCCAATACGACGTGCTGATCGTTGACCGCATGCTGCCCAAGCGGGACGGCCTTTCGGTGATCGGCACGCTGCGCTCCAAGAACATCGAGACGCCCGCGCTCATTCTCTCCGCGCTCGGCCAGGTCGACGACCGGGTCAAAGGCTTGCGCGCCGGCGGCGACGACTACCTGCCCAAGCCCTATTCCTTCTCCGAACTGCTGGCGCGGGTCGAGGTGCTGGCGCGCCGCCGCGGCGGCCGCGAGGAGACCGTCCTGCGCGTCGGCGATCTCGAGCTCGACCGCCTGTCGCACCAGGTCCGCCGCGGCACCGAAGAGATTACCCTACAACCCCGCGAATTCCGCCTGCTGGAATACCTGATGAAGCACGCCGGCCAGGTCGTGACCCGCACCATGCTGCTGGAAAACGTCTGGGACTACCATTTTGACCCGCAAACCAATGTGATCGACGTCCACATCTCGCGCTTGCGCTCGAAAATCGATAAAGGATTCTCCCAGCCGCTTTTGCACACGGTCCGCGGCGCGGGATACATGATACGTGACGGCGCTCGGTAAACTTTTCCGCACCACCACCTTCAAGCTGACGCTGGTCTATTTGACCGTGTTCGCGATGTTCGCCGCGTTTCTGCTGGGTTATTTCGCGCTCAATACCCGCCGCCTGATCACCGAACAGATCAACGAAACGGTCGATGCGGAAATCGCCGGCCTGTCGGAGCAATACCGGCTGGGCGGTATTCGCCGGCTGGTGATCGTGGTCGACGCGCGGGCGCGGCGGCCGGGCTCGAGTCTCTATCTGGTCACGACATTCAACGGCGAGGCGCTGGCCGGCAACGTCACCGAACTGCAGCCGGGCATTCTCGACAATCCGGGCTGGACCGAGACCGCCTACCGGCGGCTCGATGAGCCCGAGACGCCCCAGCGTTCGGAAACCGAGACGCCCGACCGTCAGGAACATGAGCACCTGGCGCTGGTGCGCGTATTTCAGCTTCCCGGCGGTTTCCGCCTGCTGGTCGGCCGCGATCTCGACGAGCGCGAACGGCTCTATCACATCATTGTCGGCGCCGGCCGTTGGTCAATCGCGATCGTCCTGGTGCTGGGCCTTGCCGGTGGTCTGTTCGTCACCCGCCGCGTGCTGCGCCGCGTCGACGCCATGACGGAAACCACCCGCAGCATCATGGCGGGCGATCTCGGCGAACGATTGCCGGTCGCGGGCAGCGGCGATGAGATCGATCGGCTCGCCGAAAATCTCAATGCCATGCTGGAGCGCATCGAAGCGCTGATGCGCGGGCTGAAGGAAGTATCGGACAATATCGCCCACGACCTGAAAACCCCGCTGACGCGGTTGCGCAATCGTACCGAGCAGGCGCTGCGCACCGCCACGACCGAGGCGGAATACCGCGCGGCGCTGGAGGCCACCATCGAAGAGTCCGATGGTCTGATCGCGACTTTCAACGCGCTGCTGATGATCGCACGCGCGGAATCCGGACAGGCCGGCGACATGCGTGAATTCGACGCCGCCGACATCGCCAAGGACGTCTGCGAGCTTTACGAGCCGCTGGCCGAGGAAAAGGGCATCACGCTCAAGATCGACGCGCCCGAAGCGGCGCCCGTGACGGGCAACCGCGAGCTCGTCAGCCAAGCGGTGGCCAATCTGGTCGATAACGCCATCAAATATACCGAGGCGGGAGACACAGCCGCCAACGGCGCGACGCCGGAAATCGTTGTGCGCGCGCTCAACGCCGGGGATCGCATCTTGCTGAGCGTCGCGGACGGCGGGCCGGGCATTGCCGAAGAGGATCGCGCGCGGGCGGTCGAGCGCTTCGTGCGGCTCGAAACGAGCCGGTCGAAACCCGGTTCCGGGCTGGGCTTGAGCCTGGCCTCGGCGGTGGCGCGGCTGCACGGCGGCGAACTGACGCTGGAGGACAATCACCCGGGGCTCAAGACCGTCATTGCCTTGCCACGCGGAGGGCCGGTACAGATTGCGGGATGAAGCCGCCGGGCAGAACGAAGGTCAAGAAGGCCGCCAAGAAGGTGGCCAAAAAGGGCGTTAAGCGGCCAGTTCGTAAGGCGCCCGCATCGAAATCGACCTCCGGCGCCACGCTTGTCGACCGCATCATCACCGCGCCGAAACTGACCGACCCGAAAGCCGCGCGCGTCCGTGTCGCCGAATGGCTTGCCGCGCTCCCGGCGGGCGAGGCCAAGCGGCTGAAGACGCTGCTCATCGGACATGTGATCCTCAACACGCTGCTGGAAAGTCTCGCCGAAAGCTCGCCCTATCTGTGGGAACTGGCGAGCGGCGAACCGCAACGTCTGCTGCGGCTGCTTGATGCAGACCCCGACCGCCATCTCACCGATCTGCTGACGGGAACCGCCCGCGCCGTCGCGTCGAGCCAAGACGAAGACGAGGCAATGCGGTGGCTCCGCCGCATGAAGGCGGAAGCGGCTCTGCTGATCGCGCTGGCCGACATTGGCGGTGTTTGGCCTGTCATGCGGGCGGCGCGCGCGCTGACCGATCTCGCCGACACCGCCGTCGATGCCGCGGTGCGTTTCATTCTGGCGGAGGCGGCGCGCGCCGGCCAGCTCAAGCCCAATGACAAGGCGCAGCTGCAGATCGGCAGCGGCTACGTCGTACTGGCGATGGGCAAGATGGGGGCCTTCGAGCTCAACTACTCGAGCGACATCGATCTCATCGTGCTCTACGATCCTGAAGCGCTGGCCCTGCCGAAAGACGCGGTGCCGGCGCCGCTGTTCGTCAAGCTGACGCAGCGCCTGGTGAGGCTGCTGCAGCATCGCACCGGCGACGGCTACGTGTTCCGCACCGACTTGCGCCTGCGGCCCGATCCGGCCTCGACCGCCATCGCGATTTCGACCGCGGCGGCGATGTCTTATTACGAGAGCGCCGGGCAGAACTGGGAGCGCGCCGCCATGATCAAGGCGCGCGCCTGCGCCGGCGACATCGCCGCAGGCGAGGCGGTCCTCAACGAGTTGTCGCCCTTCGTGTGGCGCCGCTACCTCGACTTCGCGTCGGTGGCCGATGTGCACGCCATGAAGCGGCAGATCAACGCCTTTCGCGGACACGGCGAGATCGCGGTCGAGGGCCACAACATCAAGCTCGGCCGTGGCGGTATTCGCGAGATCGAGTTCTTTGCCCAGACCCAGCAATTGATCGCGGGTGGGCGCAATCCAGCGCTGCGCGACCGCGATACGCTGACCACGCTCGACAAGCTTGAGCACGATCGCTGGATCGACGTCGCGGTGCGCGACGACATGAAAGCGGCCTATTGCTTCCTGCGCACCGTTGAGCACCGGCTGCAGATGCTCAATGACGAGCAGACGCAGGTGCTTCCGGCCGAGCCCGAGCAGCTTGAGCGTTTCGCGCATTTTCTCGGCTATGCGGGCCGCGACGCTTTCGCCAAGGTGTTCGTTGGTCACCTCGAGAAGGTTCAGCGTCATTATGCTCGCCTGTTCGAGACGGCGCCGGGCAATGACCGGCCGCCCCTCATATTCCGGGCGGATGCGGACGACCGCAAGACGCTGGACCGGCTGGCCGAGTTTGGCTTCCGGAAGCCGCTGGAAGCCTCCGCCATCATCCGCAATTGGCTCAGCGGCGGTCATCGCTCGCTGAAGGGGGAGGTGTCTCGGGAGCATCTTCTGGCGCTGTTGCCGTTGCTCGTCGAGCATATCGGCCGCACCGACAATCCCGGCGCCACCTTGGTACAGTTCGACCACTTCCTCGGCAATTTGCATGCCGCGGCGCGGCTGTTGTCGCTGCTGCGCCAGAAGCCCGATCTCATCGCGCTCACGACTTTGGTGCTCGGCATCGCGCCGCGGCTTGCCGACACGCTGGCGCGCAATCCGCAGGTCATGGATGCGCTGGTCGATCCAAGCTTTTTCGGCGCCTTGCCGGATGAGGCCGAACTCAACCGGCGGCTCGACGCGGCGCTGGCGCAATCGCGTTACGACGAGGACCTGCTGGAACGCATCCGCATGTTCGGGCTGGAATACATGTTCCTGATCGGCGTGCGCATTTTGTCGGGCACGGTGACGGCGCGGCAGGCCGGTGAGGCTTTCGCCCGGCTGGCGGACGCCATCATCCGCGCGGTGCATCGCGGCGTGGCAGAGAACTTCGCCGGCACCTATGGCCACATGCGCGCCGAGCAGACCGCGGTGCTGGCGATGGGCAAGCTCGGCGGCCGCGAGATGACCGCGACCTCCGATCTCGATCTCATGCTGATCTACGACTTCGACGACAAACAGTCCGAGTCGAACGGCAAGCGGCCGCTCTATGGCGGGCAGTATTTCGCGCGGCTGACGCAGCGGCTGATCAACGCGCTGACGGCGCAGACCAATTACGGGGCGCTCTATCACGTCGATATGCGTCTGCGGCCGTCGGGACGCGCCGGGCCGTTGGCGGTGCAAGTCGCCGGCTTCACAAGCTATCAAGCGACCGAGGCCTGGACCTGGGAGCACATGGCGCTGACGCGTGCGCGCGTCGTGTCGGCATCGCCCGCGTTCGGCGCGCGCGTCGAGCAGGTCATTCGCGACGTGTTGCGGCGGCTGCGCGACGCTGCGTTGATCGCGGGCGACGTCGTCGAGATGCGCGCCGCCATCGCCACGGAAAAAGGCGACAGCGTGCGCTGGGATCTGAAATACGCGGCTGGCGGACTGATCGATCTGGAATTCATCGCACAGTATTTGCAACTGGTGCACGCGCACCGACTGCCGGACATTCTCGATACGTCGACCGCGCGCGTGCTCGACAAAGCGTGGCAGTTGCAGGTGCTGCCGGTCGAAGACGCCGAGGTGCTACGCCCGGCGGTGCGGTTCTATCACGACCTGACGCAGATCCTGCGGCTGTGCTTGCCGGGGCCGTTCGAGCCGAAGACGGCGGGGGCAGGGTTGTTGCGCCTGCTGGCGCGTGCCGCCGACGTGCCGGACTTTGCCACGCTCGATGCGACACTGATCGAGACGCAGGAGAAGGTGCGCGCGAGTTTCGTGCGGATATTGGGAAGGGCGCCATAGTCGTCATTCCGGGGCGCGAGCAAAGCGAAGCGAGCCCGGAATCCATAATCACAGACCGAGGTTATGGATTCCGGGCCCGGCGCAAGGGCGCCGTCCCGGAATGACCGGCTAAGCCGCTTCTTCTTTCGGCAGCGGGCACTGCGGCTTGAGCGGCAGCCGCACGACCACCAGCGTGCCGCGGCCGGGCCGGGAGCGGATACGCATGTAGCCGCCGTGCAGTTCGACCAGCGACTTGGCGATCGCCAGACCCAGGCCCGAGCCCTGATGGCTCTTGGTCAACTGGCTCTCGACTTGCTCGAAGGGGCGGCCAAGCTTCGCGAGCGCATCACGGGCAATGCCGATGCCGCTGTCGGCGATGCCGAGTACGACAAATTCGTTCGCCATGCGCCCGCGCACCGTGACGCTGCCGCCGGCGGGCGTGAACTTCACAGCGTTCGACAGCAAATTGAGCGCGATCTGCTTGATGGCGCGGCGGTCGCCCCGCAACTGCAGATCGGGTGCGATGCGGGCCGAGACCTCGAGCTGCTTTTCCTGCGCCTTGGCCGAGACCACGCGCATGGATTCGGCCAGCAGCGTGTCGAGGTCGAGGTCTTCGAAGTCGAGGCGGATGCGGCCGGCCTCGATCTTCGACATGTCGAGAATGTCGTTGATGACCTCGAGCAGATATTGCCCGCTGCCGCGGATGTCGGTGCAATATTCGTTGTATTTTTCGGCGCCGAGCGGGCCGAACATCCCGGATTCCATGATCTCGGAGAAACCGATGATGGCGTTGAGCGGTGTGCGCAACTCGTGGCTCATATTGGCGAGGAATTTCGACTTGGCCTGGTTGGCTTCCTCGGCGCGGGTTTTTTCCTCGGCGTATTTTTCGGCGAGTTCGGCCAGGCGCTGCTGCGATGCGCGCAGATCGGAAATTGTTGCGATCTGGCGCTTCTCGCTGTCGACCAGTTTCTCTTCGTGGGTCTTGAGCGCGGTGATGTCGGTGCCGACCGAAACGTAGCCCCCGTCCTTGGTGCGCCGCTCGCTGATGTGGAGCCAGCGGCCGTCTTCAAGCTGCGCCTCGAAGGTGCGGGCGCCCGGCACCGTCGGGCCGCCGGTGACGACCTTGTTGCGCACCACGGGCTGACTGCCGGCCTCGACGACCGACTCGTAGGAAGCGCCGACCAGGATCGCTTCTTCTGGCAGATTATGCAGTTCCTGGAAATTCGAATTGCACAGCACCAGACGGTTGTCGGCATCCCACAGCACGAAGGCTTCCGGGATGGTCTCGATGGCGTCGCGTAGCCGCATATCGGCAGCGACGGACTTCTCGACCAGGCTTTTCTGCTCGGTGATATCCACGGCGATGCCGATCAGATGTAGGCCGGTCTCGCCGTGTTGGCGGACCAATTCGCAGCGGGCGCGCAACCAGACCCAATGGCCGTCGGCGTGGCGCATGCGGAAGGCGTGATCGATGCTTGTCACTTTCGCTTCGGCGAGTTCGGTGGCGAGCTCGTAGAGCTGGACATCGTCCGGATGCACCAGCGCGCTGACGTCGCCGAATGGCATCAGGCTGTCCTGCGCCTTCAGCCCCAGGATGTCGAACATCGACTGCGACCAGAAGATGCGGCCGCGCGCCAAGTCCCAGTCCCACAGGCCGCAGCGGCCACGGTTGAGTGCGGTATCGATGCGGCTGCGGACGGTTTCGTAGATCACGTCGGCTTCGCGCGCTCGCGTCGCCTGCCAGTGGAAGGCGAAGCCGAGAATCAAGACGACAAAGCCGGTGGTGGCCGACAAAGTGACGGTCAGCGTGGTGATGGAGCGCCAGGACGCCAGCGCCGTGTCGCGCGACTGGACCACCGCAATTTGGCCGAACGGAGCGTTGAGCATGCGCACGGTGGCGAGCGCGCGGCTGTCGTCGGGCAGGGCGATGTCGAGCACGCCGGCGCCGGCGCCGAAGGTGGTGAGCGGTTGCGTCGGGCCTAGCAGTTCGATGAGGCGGCGGCCGACGACACCGTCTATGGCGGGAGTAACGGCGGTAACGACACCTTCGGCGTTGGTCAGCAGGAACCGGCGGCCGACGGCGGTCGCCCAGGACGGCAGCGCGCGGGCCAAGACCTCTTGCGGCCGTTCGACGGCGTCGGCCGGCTGTTTGAGTTGTTGCAGGCGTTCGGCGGCGAGATCGGCAAGGGCGTCGAGCGAGATCGCCATGGTGGCGAGCGTCTGGCGGCGCTGATCGAGCACCTGCACGCCCGCACCGACGCAGATGGTGACCAGGAATGCGATGATCAGAACAGGTACTGCGCGCCGGAGCAAAGGCTCTGCCGTCAGCAGCCGCCGATACGCCGGTTTGGCGATCGACTGCGCTAGGCCTTTGATAGAATCCGGGTGTGCAGACGCACTCGCCGAGCTGGCGCGCGCCATGTAGGCCTCCGTTCGATAAGTCCCCTCGCCAAGAATCGGAAGGATGTGCCGCATCACTTGCCGAATCGCTCATAGGATTTGAATCGATACGGGGCCTTTTGTCGAGAGTCCGTGGAGTCAATTATTGAAAAATCGTTACCCACACAAAACGCAAGCGGCTCAGCGACAACATCGCGGTCGCTGAAGCCGACACAATAGCCCGCTACCGCGACTCGGAGCGTTAGCCGAGCGCGCGTTCGACGATATCGGAGAGGTCGCGCGACAAATTCGGCGCCGATTTGATTCGCGTCAGAACGGCCTCCGCCTTGGCGCGGCGGCCGGCCTCCAGCGTGCGCCAGGTGCGGAACGCCGTCGCCAGCCGTGCCGCCAGCTGTGGGTTTTTCGGATCGAGCGTCAAAATAGTGTCGGCGATGAACTCATAGCCCGCGCCGTCGGCGCGGTTGAATTGAGTCGGGTTCGATTGGGCGAAAGCGCCGATCAACGAGCGGACGCGGTTCGGATTGGCCAGGGAGAAGGCCGGGTGCGCCGTCAACTCGCGGACCTTGGCCAGCGTGCCCGGCTGCGGGATCGTGGCTTGCAGCGCGAACCACTTGTCGATCACCAGCGGATCGCTGGCGAAGCGCGTGTAGAAGTCGGCGATGACGCGCTCGCGGTCGGGCACCTCGTGGAGCGAGAGCGTCCCCAGCGCCGCCATGCGGTCGGTCATGTTGTCGGCGGTATCGTATTGCCGCGCCGCGCGCGCGATGGCGTCGGGATTGCCCGCCGCGGCGAGGAGATCGAGCGCGACGTTGCGCAAGACGCGTTGGCCTGCATCCTTCGCCTCTGGCGAGTAGGGGCCCTTGATGGCCAGGCGATCGTAGGCGGCCGCCAGTTTCTTGGCCAGGCGCTCGCCAATGGCGGCGCGCAAGGCTTTGCGGGCGCGGAAGATCGCATCCGGGTCGATGTCCATCCCGATCTCGCGGGCGATGTCGCCTTCGCCCGGCGGCACCAGGGCTAGCGCGATAAAGGCCGGCTCAAGCCTGGAATCGTCGAGGATG
>Ga0193699_10000405_pt1 | contig 19186 bp, 15 predicted proteins | sample L3c2metaG_FD_160095 | JGI IMG/M metagenome (GOLD analysis project Ga0193699, IMG submission 160095) | Soil microbial communities from a riparian zone of the East river system, Colorado, United States - L3c2 | ecosystem: Environmental > Terrestrial > Soil > Riparian zone | place: USA: East...
CGTTGAAAGGGACCGATACGAGGTCGCCGACCTGGAGATACTCGACGTCGCGGCCTTTCTCGATCACCTCGCCGGTGATCTCGTGTCCGAGCACCATGCCGGCCGGCGCCGTCGTGCGGCCCCTGACCATGTGCTGGTCGGAACCGCAGATATTCGTCGTTACGACCTTGAGGATGACAGCGTGGTCGATCGTCTTTCCTGCCGGATTGCGGAAGGTCGGAAAGTCAATCTTCTGAACTTCGACGGTGCCGGGTTTGAGGTAAACCACGCCACGATTGGAATTGGAAGGCATCTGCAATCTCCTGTAGCTTCACTTTGAGCTTCATTTCGACGTGCTGAGTTTTCCGCGGGCGGTGAGGTGCTATCGGCGTGCGCTCAGATCGACTCAACGAATCCCGGTGTACGGACGAATCCTGGGATCATCGCCCCAAGCCGGCGGCAAACGGGCTGGCTCGACTATATCGATCTGCCCGTAGATGGCTTCGCGGTTCTTGCTGCGATTGACGCGATCTTGCGCCAATTCCCTGTGGCGTCACGCCTTGGTTTCGCGCGATCCCGGATCACTGCTGCTTCTCCCAGAATGACAACAGGCCCTGCGACGCTGAGCCCCCGATCACGCAGGGGATGCCGAACGCGACCTGGCCAAGCGCCGCCGCCGACACGCAGCCCAGCGCGACCGCGCCGAGGCCAATCTGGCCCCAGAAGTCGACATTGCGCCTGCTATCCGAACCCTTGGCCTTGAGTTCTTCCACCGCGGCGAGCGCATCCTTGCGGACCGCCCCAAGTTGCACCGTATCGGCGGCTTCGATCACCTCGCCGAGCGGCGCCTTGATCGCCGCCGGCTGCCCCGCAAGCTCGCTGCGGAGAAACTCGCGCAATTCCGCATCGCGCACCGCGTAACTTGCGAGCGTGTAGCGCGCCATGCTGCCGACCGTCAGCTTGTCGATGGTGTCGCGGCTCTTGCTCCAGGGCAGCATCTGCATGATGCGCACGATCGGAATGTGCGAGCCGGTGGCGAAATAATATCCCCACAACGTGTCCAAGAGGTCCTGATTGCTTGCGAAGGTCTGCATCATCTTCAGCTTCTTGTTCTTGTCGTCCTTGGCAAAGGGATTTTTGGTGAAGACGCCGCGCATCTTGTCGAGCATGCCGGGCGTTGCTTCTTCCAGCGGGATGCCGGTCAAGGTCGGCAACGTGCCGGCGAGATAGCTGTCGATCATCACCTGCCGTCCTGGCATCCGCGGCGCGACCCTGCGCAGCAGATTCCGCCAGTCCGGCAATCCGGAATAGGCGATGGCGCGGACGATCACCCATTCGTCCTCCGGATGCAGCGGAAAGAAACTGTTGACGAGTTGCTCGGCCTTGGCAGGGTTCGATCCGATCGCACCGGCGATGAAGCCGAGATAGATGCCGGAATTCTCGGGCTCCTTAAAACTTTGCGCGTGGAACAGCACCCGCACGGCGGCCGGGACGTGGGCGTAATCGGGCTTGGCCCGGTAATTGTAGATCCACTGCTGGACGACGCCGAGCGAAGCGCGCGGATCGATCTCTGGCGTGGTTGCTGCCGACGTCGGCTGGACTAGCAATAACATACTGGTGACGAGTGCTGCGTAGCGCATGTGATGCTCCGAGGAAGCGTACCCGCATGCGACGGTCGCAAGCCACGAACGTTTCCGGCTCTATCGCTAGTCAGCATTTGAAGCGGCTATACGACAATTCTGGGAACGCTCGGTTCGTCGCGGCGTCGAAATTATGGCGGCCGCGAGAGGCTGACGCCCGCAACTAACCTTACGTCAGACATTGTTTTGCCCCGCGCAGGCAATTCGATCAAAGCGGGGCGGGCGAGCTACAGGCGAGGACCGCGATGAGGCAATGCAGGGTACCGGTGCGGCGAGGCCGGCGGTCCTTGTTGGCCGCCGCGTTCGCGCTGACCATTGCGGTTGCGGGCACGGCGCAAGCGCGCGAGACCATTGACGTGCAGGGCAATCGCCGTATCGACGCCGAGACCGTGCGTTCGTATTTCCATGCCGCGCCAGACGGGCGGTTCGATGAAGCCGCGCGCGATGCGGCGCTGAAGGCGCTGCTGGAAACCCGCCTGTTCGACAAGGTTACGATCGAGCGCGCCGGCGAGCGGCTGGTCGTGCATCTCGCCGAGGCCCCGGTGCTCGACCGTGTCGCGTTCGAGGGTAACAAGAAGATACAGGACAAGGAGCTTACGGCGGTCATCGAATCCAAGCCGCGCGGCCCGCTGCAGCGCGCCGTGGTACAGGCCGACGTCGGCCGCATCATGGAAGCCTACCGCCATGCCGGGCGCGACGAGGTCGCCGTGGTGCCGCAGATCATCAGCCACGGCAACGATCGCGTCGACCTCGTCTATGTGGTGACGGAGGGTGCGAAGACGACGGTGCGGCAGATCAACTTCGAAGGTAACAGGGTTTTCGGCAAGCGGCAGCTTGCCGCCGTGATCAAGACTTCGGCCACCAATATGCTGAGCTTTCTGACCGGCGGCGATGAGTACGACCCCGACCGCATCGCCGCGGATCGCGAGCAGCTGCGGGCGTACTATCGCAGCAAGGGCTATGCCGACGCCAGCGTACCTTCGGCCAAAGCCGAGTACGATCCCGCGGCACACGGATTCACGCTGACATTTTCGATCGATGAAGGCCCGCTCTATCATTTCGGCGACATCAATATCGTCTGTAACGTGCCGGGACTGGATCCCGAAAAACTTCGTGGCCTGCTTCTGATGCGCTCCGGGGCGGTGTTCAACGGCGACGCGCTAGACAAGACCAGCGACGCTCTCACGGTAGAGCTGGCGAAGCTCGGTTTTCCGTTCGCGCAAGCCTTGGCCCGCACCACGCGCAATGCCGCAGCAACGCGCATCGACGTCACCTTTACGATCGATCAGGGGCCGCGAACCTATGTCGAGCGCATCGAAATCCACGGCAACACGCGTACTCGCGGCTATGTGATCCGCCGTGAATTCGACATTTCCGAAGGCGATGCGTACAACAAGGCGCTGATCGATCGCGCCGAGCGGCGCCTTAAAAACCTGAACTATTTCAAGACGGTCAAGATTTCGACCAAACCGGGTTCGGTGCAGGATCGCGTCGTGCTGGACGTCGAGGTCGCGGAACAGTCGACCGGCGAATTTACGATTTCCGGCGGTTACTCGACAACCGATGGCCTGCTCGCCGAGGTCAAGCTAGGCGACCGCAATTTCCTGGGCAGCGGCAAAGCCGTCAACTTCTCCGGAACCTACGGTCAATACACGCGCGGGCTCGACCTGTCGGCTTCGGAGCCGTATTTTCTCGGCACCCGCGTTTCGGCAGGCATCGATCTTTACGACAAACAAAGTTACGCGAGTTCCTATCAGTCCTACGGCAGCAACACCTATGGCGCGATGCTGCAGTTCGGCACGCCAATCACCGATCAGCTCGGCGTGCAGTATCGCTATTCCATCTATAACCAGAGCCTGACGCTCGATCCGACGTCGCTGACCGCCGCGCCGTCGTTGCCGATCCAGCAGGCCGCGCTTGCCGGGCCCGCCTGGGTTTCCGCCGTCGGCAGCACCGTCACTTACAGCACGCTGGACAACAACAAGAATCCCACCGACGGCATCAAGTCGCAACTCAGCCAGGATCTCGCCGGACTGGGCGGCGATGTGAATTTCCTGCGAACCACCGAGGACGTGCGCTACTATCACGCGCTGAACGATGACGTGGTCGGCATGGTGCGCGCGCAGGGCGGCTACATCACCGGCTGGGGCGGTCAGCAGGTGCCGCTGATGAACACCTTCTTCGGCGGTCCAACGATGGTGCGAGGGTTTGCGCCCAACGGCTTCGGTCCGCGCGATCTCACTCCCGGCACGACCATGGATAACGTCGGCGGCAGCATGTACTGGGCGACAACAGCTGAACTGCAGAGCGCCATCCCCGGAGTTCCCAAGGAGTACGGTCTCAAGGCGCTCGCCTTCGTCGATTCCGGCAGCGTCTTTGGTTACGGCGGGCCGACGATATTTCCAGGCTCCGCGCAATCGCTGCAGGTCGCAAATTCCAACGTGGTGCGCTCTTCGGTTGGCGTGGGCCTGAGCTGGGACTCGCCGTTCGGCCCGCTGAGCATCAACTACGCGGTACCCCTGAGCAAGGCCCCCTACGACGTGGTGCAGCCGTTTGGCTTCAGCGCCGGTGGCTTCTGAGGGTCAGCGACAGCTGGAATGTCCGTCTTCATGTTATTAGCGAACCCGGTAAGTCTGTCTAACCTGTTTCCTCAACAGCCCGTCATGCAAGCCGGGTTTTTGACGTCGGGGCGCGAATCGCCGACGAACATGTTTCGGTTCGGCATCTTGATTGCAGGGAGCGTCTTGGCGTCGAGCGTCGCGTCCGCCGGCAGCAGTCCGTTCAGATTGAGGATATAGGCCGAGACGGCATAGACGTCGTCATTGCTCAGGGACTGCGGCGCATTCTGCGGCATGGCGCGGCGGATATAATCGAACAATGTCGGGGCATAGGGCCAGTAGCTGCCGACGGTTCTCACCGGCTTTGGCGTCGCAAGCGTACCCTGCCCGCCGACCAGTTGATCGCCGATACCGCCCTCGCCCCTTGCGCCGTGACAGGCCGCGCATTGCTGATCGAAGACCTCGCGGCCATGGCTGACACTGCCGCTCCCCGGCGGAAGGTTGTCGCCGTGGGAGTCGACATCGATATTCCAGCCCGCGATCTCCGCCGGCGTCGCTGCCCGGCCGATGCCGTAAGGACTTTGCGCCTGCACGGGTGTCGCGCATGCCAGCGCAAAGGCGGCAAAAGCTGCGATACGAAGCTCACGCATTGGCATTGCTCACCTCGCCACCGGCTGCGATGCGCCAGGGCCAGATCGCATTGTTGTGGTAATAATAATTTTCGCCGCGAACCCTGAGAAGTTCGGCCAGCGTCGGCTGGACGTAACCGGTTTCATCGATCGCGCGGCTTTGAATGACGGCAGGCTGGCCGTCCCAATGCCACGGCAGCCTGAAGCGGGTCAGCGCCCGCGTCAACACCGGTTCCTGCAGCTGCGCCTCCTGCCAGTTCTTGCCGTCATCGACCGATACATCGACGCGCCTGATCTTGCCGTGGCCGCTCCAGGCGATGCCGCTGATCTCATGAAATCCGGGTGCGTTCAGCCGCTGGCCGCCCGAGGGGCGCGTGATGATGGATTTCGCTTCCATGTAAAAGGTGAACTCGCGCGCCGATCCATCAGGCATCAAGTCGGTGTACTTCGAGGTCTCGTCGCGCGAATAGGTGGGCTCGGCGGCGACATGCAGGCGGCGCAGCCATTTTATGTTCATGTTACCTTCGAAACCCGGCAACAGCAGCCGCAGCGGATAGCCTTGCTGCGGGCGCAGCCGCTCGCCGTTCTGGCTGTACACCAGCATCGCATCATCAAGACATTTTTCGATCGGAATGCTGCGCGTCAGCGCCGCCGCATCGGCGCCCTCCGCGATGACCCATTTCGCGCCGGCCTGCAATCCGGCTTCCTGCAACACGAGTTTCAGGCTGACCCCGGTCCATTCGGCACAGCCCACAAGACCAACGAGGTCGGACGCCGTCTTGCCATAGGGCTTCTTGTAGCTCGGGTTGCCCGAGCATTCGAGGAAATAGATGTGCGACTCCGAAGGAAAGCGCCGGATGTCATCCATGGTGAAGATCAGTGGCTTGTCGACGAGGCCATGGAGCATCAGCCGGTGCTGCGCCGGATCGATCGTCGGGACACCGCCATGATGGCGCTCGTAGAACAATCCGTTCGGCGTGATGATGCCGTCGAGATCCTGCAGCGGCGTCCGTCCGGACGCGGACAGATATTGCGACAGATCCTTTGGGATATTCTTGATGACGCCCTTCTCGAACGGCGAAGGCGTTCCGTAAAGCTGGCTTCCCATGGGGTCGCCGGGCGTCTTCATCCATTCCGGGACGTTGGGTGGCAGGTTGTCGGCACTTTCGCTGGCCCCGAGCGCTTCGCTTCCGGCGAGACCGCCGGCGATGACGGCCCCACCCAACAATGCACCGCCTTCACGCAGAAACCGCCGGCGCGATGTCGCGGCAATATCCTTGTCGATGTCGGCCGGCTCGGTCATCGTGGATCCTCCGTTCGAAAGCGGCGCGCGGAACAACGCAATGCAAATGTTGCAGAAGGAAGGCATCCTGATCGTAATTCGCCGTGTAGGGCGCCGCTTGCCGGGGATTGCTGCTCCTGGCTTATTCTTGCCGTGATTCAATTGCCGTCGGTGGGAACGCCACAGACCCACGCGCCTGGCGTAGCCTCATGCAAAAGACCGCATCGTTGCCGATGCGGCCATTTCGATCTGCCGGGCCCAGTCATGGCCCTCTTTTCGATGCTTCGTGCCAGTTCACTCGCACGCGTGCTGGCGACCGTCATATCCAAGGAATGTGCCTGAAGCCGGATCGTAGGAACGGTACCGCTGCGCGCAAGATGCGTCCGGTATCTCCGGGCCGCCGCTGCCGAACAGTTCCGGCGTCATGGCGTTCGGACCCGCCGCCGGCGTGGGCCGGCCGCCGTTCAGGACGTCATTGTTGGGATAGTAAAACGCGAACGCACCGGGCTCCTGGATAGCCGCCTGTGCGAATACCGGCGTTGCGAACATCAGCGACAGAACGGCTGCCGCGCCAAGGATCTTGAATCTGGTCATAGCCTGTCTTCTCCGTGAATCAATTGGTCGCGAAACCTGGGAGGTCTCGCCTTTGCCCTGAATGCTCAGGTGCTCAACCACGGAGATAAGCAGAACGGCTGGCCGTCCCACTAAAATCGGTTTCAGTAAGTTAAATCGATTTAATATCGATCGCGTACGTTGCGAGTCGCAACGCGGCACGGATGATGAAGGCATTTGGAGCGGCCATGACGCATGCCGGCCGCTCCACATGTCTCTTGGGCAACGATTGTCTCTTGTGCAACGATCATGTCTGACGGTGCCGCAGGCTGAGCGGAAATCAGCTCATCCGTCGACCGTCGCAGATCACATTCCATTTGATGCAGCGTTGAGTGCGGTTGAAAGCGACTGCCAGGCCGTTTCACCTCATCCGTGGTGCTTCCTGTGGTGACGCTGCCAATGATGTTCCATGGACGCGTTGCCGTTCCGCCAGTCGTTTCGATAGTAGCCGCCATTGGTGTAGGGATTGCCCGCTCCCAGATTCTGGCAATTTGCGTTCGGGTAGAACTGCGCGCAATAGCCGGGATCTGAGATAACAGCTTGCGCCAGTGCGGGCGTTACGGAAGCTGTCGCGATAACGGCGGCGGCGCCAATCAATGCGAGTTTCATCTTGGTCTCCTGGTTGGTCTCTGGATAGTGGGAGGCGAAGATGGGAACGCACGTCAGTTCTGCCAACGGCTTTTTTGGTTGGCTGGTCTAAATTTCAATTTAATGGTGCCGGCACATGAACAGACCTAGATCGGCCTTTGTTATGCAAACTCTTTCGTCACCAGCAGAGGCTCGTCATGTCCAACACCGCAGCAAAAATTGCTCTCGCGTTACTCGTTTTGCTGTCGGCGCCTGCCGCTTCATTTGCGAGGGTGGCCGGTGAAGCGGGAATGGGAAATGTGCCTATCAGTGGAATTGCACCTGGGCCCGCAAACGCCGGTGGAATGAACAATGTAGCTGTCGATCCGAGCGGCATCGGCAACGCTGCCAGGATAGCTCAGCTGCCGCCGCCGCGCATAACTGTCCCGGTCGTTCCGCGCTTCAAGTGAGGCGAAGCGGACTCGCGATTTCGCGCGGCCATGCCGGCGCACTGCAGCACATATAATTCAATTATCTTGGGGCCAAGAATCCCGCACGTCGGGACGTTGTCACCGGTTCAATTCTGGGTTCGGTCATGAATATCCTTGATCCGCAAGGGCCGATCGGCGCCGCCGACACCGCCATCCTGATCGATTCGGTTGCGATCATGCTGGCGATCGTCGTGCCGACCATCGTCGCGATCTTTGCCTTTGCTTTCTGGTTTCGCGCCTCCAATACCAGGGCCCACTACCTGCCAAACTGGGAGTATTCAGGCCGCATCGAGCTCGTCGTCTGGTCGGTCCCCGCGCTCACCATCATTCTTCTGGGCGGCGTTGCCTGGATCGGCGCACACCAGCTCGATCCGGCGAAGGCAGTCGAAGGATCTGCCAAGCCCCTGACGATTCAGGCTGTGTCGCTCGACTGGAAATGGCTGTTCATCTATCCCGACCAGCAGGTCGCGACGATCAACACCCTGACCGTTCCCGCAGGCGTGCCGCTGCGCTTCGAACTTACTTCCTCGAGCGTGATGAACGTGTTCTTCATCCCGCAATTCGGCAGCATGATCTACACCATGAACGGCATGGCGACGCAGCTCAACCTGCGAGCGGACAGGCCGGGAACGTTTCAAGGCCTTTCGGCGCATTTCAGCGGCGACGGATTTTCGGACATGCATTTTGACGTCCACGTCGTGCCATCAGAACAGTTTTCGAAATGGGCGCAGGACGCTTCACGTGCCGAAAAGTCGCTTGACGAGCTCAGCTATGGCGAGATCGCCAAGCCGTCAATGAAAAGCCAGCCTGCGGTCTACCGCCTCGCCGATCCGCAACTGTTCAACTCGATCGTCACGCAGAAGCTGCCGCCTTCGCCGGGCGCACAGGCGGGCGTGAAGGGAGCCGATCTGCCAGCAGGAGTCGCCGATGCTCGGTAAGCTCACCTGGGACGCCGTTCCCTTCGATCAGCCGATCCCGATGATCGCGTCGGGCGTCGTCGCACTCGCGATTCTCGCTGTCCTTGGCTGGGTCGTGATCAGGGGGCATCTGCCGTATTTGTGGCGGGAATGGATCACGAGCGTCGACCACAAGCGCATCGGCGTGATGTACACGCTGCTCGCCATGGTGATGCTGCTGCGCGGCTTTTCCGACGCCATCATGATGCGAGCCCAGCAGTCGCTTGCCTTGCACAGCCAGGGCTTCCTGCCGCCCGAACATTACAACCAGGTGTTCTCGGCGCACGGCACGATCATGATTTTCTTCGTCGCCATGCCGTTCATGATCGGGCTGATGAACCTTGTCGTACCGCTGCAGCTCGGCGTCCGTGACGTGGCCTTTCCGACGCTTAACTCGGTCGGCTTCTGGCTGACTGCCACCGGGGCGCTGCTCGTCAACATCTCGCTGGTGGTCGGCGAATTCGCGCGCACCGGCTGGCTGCCCTACCCGCCACTGTCGGAACTCGCCTATTCACCCGGCGTCGGCGTCGACTACTATCTGTGGTCGCTTGAAATATCCGGTGTCGGCACGCTGGTGGCGGGCGTCAACCTCGTCACCACCGTTCTGAAGGTACGCACCGGGGGCATGAACTTGCTGCGTATGCCGATGTTCTGCTGGACCTCGCTTGCGACCAATCTTCTGATCGTCGCCGCGTTCCCGATCCTCACCGCGACGCTGGCGATGCTGCTGCTCGACCGCTATCTCGGCTTTCACTTCTTTACCAACGACGCCGGCGGCAACGTGATGATGTTCATGAACCTGATCTGGGCCTGGGGGCATCCGGAAGTCTACATTCTGGTGCTGCCGGCGTTCGGCATCTTCTCGGAGGTGATCTCGACATTTTCAGGCAAGCCGTTGTTCGGTTACCGCTCGATGGTCGCCGCGACCATGGCGATTTGCATCCTCTCCTTCACGGTGTGGCTGCATCACTTCTTCACCATGGGCGCCGGCGCCGACGTCAACGCGATCTTCGGCATCGCGAGCATGATCATCGCGGTGCCGACCGGCGTGAAGGTGTTCAACTGGCTATTCACGATGTACGGCGGCAGGGTGCGGTTCCAGACGCCGCTATTGTGGTCGATCGGATTCATGGTGACGTTCATCATCGGCGGCATGACCGGCGTCCTGATGGCGGTGCCGCCCATTGCCTTCGTCCTGCACAACAGCCTGTTCCTGGTCGCGCATTTCCACAACGTCATTATCGGCGGCGTGCTGTTCGGGGCGTTCGCGGGCTACACCTATTGGTTTCCCAAGGCGTTCGGTTTCAAGCTTCACGAAGGCTACGGCAAGGCGGCGTTCTGGTGCTGGCTGATCGGATTCTATGTCGCCTTCATGCCGCTTTATGTCCTCGGCCTGCTCGGCATGACGCGGCGGATGCAGCACTATGACGTACCGGAATGGCGTCCCTGGCTGATCGTGGCCGCCTGCGGCGGCGCCCTGATCATGTGCGGCATCGCGTTTCAGATCATCCAACTCGTCGTCAGCATCCGGCAACGCGAGCAACTGCGCGACGAAACCGGAGATCCCTGGGACGGCCGTTCGCTGGAATGGGCCACCGCCTCCCCGCCGCCGGCCTTCAATTTCGCGGTGTTGCCGACCGTCACCGGCGAAGACGCCTATTGGAACTTCAAGCACCGCGCAACGGGCCAGAGCAGCCCCGACGAAGAGCCGGAATATCGGGATATCGAGATCCCGCGCAACTCGGCGACCGGCTTCGTCTGCGCCTTCTTCGCCACCATGATGGGTTTTGCGCTGATCTGGCACATCTGGTGGATGGTTGCCGCCGGCGCGATCGGCGCCTTCGCCACGTTCGTCGCGTTCGCCTGGCGTGACCACGATGAGGACCTCATTCCGGCACGGGAAGTCGCGCGGATCGACCGCAGCAACCGGGCGCAGCGTCGCGCGATGATTGACAAGGTACTTGAGAAAGAGGCTGCCGAATGAGCACAGTTGCACTGACGGATGCCGCAGTGACGGAAGCACACCATGGCTCCGCCGTCCGCGAGTGGAGCGGCCCCGCGCCCAAGCGCATCGTCACCGGCTATGGCTTCTGGATCTTCATTCTCAGCGACATGGTCATGTTCTCGGCCTTCTTCGCGACCTATGCTGTTCTGCTCGGGCAGACGGCGGGCGGGCCAACGGGACACGACCTGTTCGATCTGCGCAATGTCGCGATCGAAACCGCGTTCCTGCTGGCATCGAGCTTTACTTGCGGCCTCGCCTCGATCGCGGCTGATGTGCGCAACACGACCTGGTTCCAGCTTGCCATGGCCGTCACCTGTGCCTTGGGCCTCGGCTTTCTCATCCTTGAAGGGCAGGAGTTCGCCAGCCTCGTGGTACGTGGCGCCGGACCGACGCGCAGCGCATTTCTGTCGGCGTTCTTTACACTGGTTGGCTGTCACGGGCTGCACGTCTCCGCCGGCATCCTGTGGCTGCTGACGATGATGGCGCAGGTTTTTACCAAGGGGTTCAGGCCGGACATCCAGCGCCGCATCCTGTGTTTCGCGCTGTTCTGGCACGCGCTCGACATCATCTGGATCGCCGTGTTCACCATCGTGTACTTGCTGGGAAGCGCAAAATGAGCAACGCACACAATGAGGCCGACGTAGCGCCCGGCGACGAACAGCTGGACCACGGAAGCGTCGCGCAGCGGATCACTGGTTATCTGACCGGGCTCGGGCTCGCCATTCTGCTGACGGCGACTTCGTTCTTTGTCGCCGGCACCAATCTGGTGTGGGAGCCGAGCATTCCGGTGGCCCTCGTGGTTCTGGCGATCGCGCAGATGGGCGTGCACCTGGTGTTCTTCCTGCACATCACGACGGGACCCGACAACACCAATAACGTGCTGGCTTTGGCTTTCGGCGTCCTGATCGTCATTCTTCTGATGGGCGGATCGCTCTGGATCATGGCCAATCTCAACCACAACATGATGCCGATGGATCAGCTCATGCAGATGCAGCGGTAGCACTCCGAAAAACTAAATCCGAATTTAGACGACTATCCGGGAAGCCGAGACAATATCCGATTATCGGCGCGAAGTTCACGTCACCCGTCAGGGCCTGGAGATGAACCCGCGTCTCTGGAAGCGCAGATGCGCGGGAAGCTTATGAGGATTGAGGCATGAAGCACGTTGCGATCACGGAAACGACTTTCACGGGCGACACCAATTCGAGCTCATCGGCGAGGCGTCGCCGACGACCGATTCATAGAATGCTGGTGTCGTTCTCCGCCGCCTACTTCGCGGGCGCTCTCGTCACCGATATTGTTTACTGGCAGATGCCTGATGTGCTGTGGGAGAGGTTCTCGATCTGGCTGATCTTAGCCGGTCTGGTCATGGCGGGCCTCGCCACCGTCGCTTACGTGATCGACCTTGCTGGCCACAGGCGAATCGAGAGGCCGGCCTGGCCCCGCGTGGTCGGCTACGCTCTCGCTGTCCTGCTCTCGGTGGTAAATGCCTTCGTTCACAGCCGCGACGGTTACACCGCGGTGGTACCGTCCGGCCTGATGCTCTCCGCGCTGGTCGTCGTCGTTCTCTTGTTCACGGCCTGGGTTGGCATGGCCCTGGCGAATCGTCAACGCGTTGGAGCATAAACATGATGCGCGCCCTCAAGATTGCACGTTCGGCGAAGCTACCGCGTCTCGCCGCTCTCCTTGTCACCGTCGCAGGCCTGGGACTCGCCGGCTGTGACGATCATGCCGGCGACCCGAAAGTGCAGATCGGCGCCAATCCCGAGCTGCCCGCGCTGCAGCAATATCTGATGCCGCCGATGCGGGTCGCAAAAGTCGTCGGATGGGGAGAGGAAACTCCCACGGTGGCGCAGGGATTGCAGGTTCATGCATTGGCTACCGGCTTTGAGCATCCGCGGTCCCTCTACGTCCTGCCCAACGGAGACGTGCTGGTGGTCGAGAGCAACGGTCCGAAAGCGCCGATCAGCCGGCCCAAGGACATCATCACCGGCTGGGTACAGTCGTTCGCCGGCGCCAAGGCAAAGGACGCCAACCGCATCACGCTGCTGCGCGCCAATGGCGATGGCGCTCCCGAGCTGCGAACCACGTTTCTGGATCACCTCAATTCGCCCTTTGGCGTCGCCCTGGTGGGTCACGATCTTTATGTCGCGAACACCGACGCCATCGTCCGCTATCCGTACCAGGATGGACAGATCAGCATCACCGCCGCGGGCACCAAGCTCACCGATCTTCCCGGCGGACCGATCGATCATCACTGGACGAAGAGCCTGTTGGCCAGTCCCGACGGCTCCAAGCTCTATGTCGGCGTCGGGTCAAACAGCAATATCGGCGAAAACGGAATCGGAGCCGAATATGAACGCGCCGCGATCTGGGAGGTTGACCGGGCATCCGGCGCGCATCGCATCTTCGCCAGCGGAATTCGCAATCCCACCGGGATGCAGTGGGAGCCCGAGACCGGAAAATTGTGGGCCATCGCCAACGAACGCGATGAGATCGGCCCCGACCTGGTTCCGGATTATCTGACGTCGGTGCGGGACGGAGGCTTCTATGGCTGGCCCTACAGCTATTACGGTCAGCACCTGGACCCCCGGATCGTACCGCAGCGGCCCGATCTGGTGGCCACCGCGATTGCGCCGGACTACGCGCTGAGCTCCCACGTGGCGCCATTGGGTGTCGCCATGTACACAGGCACCGATCTTCCTGAAAACTACCACGGCGGGGCGTTCGTCGGCGAACACGGAAGCTGGAATCGAACGCCTCTTAACGGCTACAAAGTTGTCTTCGTGCCGTTCAGCGGCGGAAAGCCCAGCGGCCCGGCGCAGGATGTCGTCACCGGATTCCTCGATGCGAACGATCACGCGCGCGGAAGGCCGGTCGGTTTGGCAGTCGATCGGCGCGGCGGATTGTTGATCGCCGACGATGTTGGAAACACAGTTTGGCGCGTATCATCAAGTAAGCCCGGTGCTCCACCAAAGCCGGCCAGTTAACAGACCCAACATAAATCCGTGTCGTCGATAGGCAGCGGACAGGCCATGGCCTAGGTTTAGTGCCATGGCCTGGCTTTAATGAGAAATCATGGGTGAAGCGAGTAATCATTGTCGGCGGTGGTTACGCGGGAACAGCCCTTTCGAAGGCCCTGGACAAGGTAGCCGAAGTCCAGCTCTGCGGGAGTTTGGCTACGCTACGGGGGCAGAATGACCGCGGATCTCCGAACGGGCACAGCCGAACAGGCGACCCAGGGCTGGACGTCAGCGCTGCTCTGGGTGCTGGCGGCAGCGAGCGTCATGTCGCATATCGCGATCATCGTGTTCCATCTGCCGCAAGCGGTGGGCGGTGCGATGATTGCGTCATCTCTCACGCTATTCGGATTGCTGCATGGCGCGTCGAGCTATGGCTGGCGTGGCATTCTGTTCTTCCTGGTCGTCTGTCTTGCGGTGAGCAACGCGTTTGAGAACCTCAGCATCATCACCGGCTTCCCGTTCGGCTGGTATCACTACAGCGATGCCCTGGGACCTAAGCTGTTTCTGGTGCCGCTGCTGATCGGACCATCATATTTCGGCGTGGGCTATCTCTCGTGGACGCTAGCTCGCGCTATTCTCGGCGACCAGGACACCAAATTGGCTGGCCTGCTGTGGTTCGCAACGCCAGTCATCGCAAGTTTCATCATGGTGTCCTGGGATCTCACTATCGATCCGAGGATGTCAACGATCGGTGGAAGCTGGGTGTGGCATAGCGGCGGAAGTTACTTCGGCGTGCCTCTGAGCAATTTCCTGGGATGGTATCTGACGGTATACGTGTTTTTCCAATGCTTTGCCTTGTACGCCAAACGCCAATTCGCGACCTACACCAAAATGCCTGGGTACTGGGCCACGGCACTGTTCGCGTACACGTCAATTATCATTGCTCCCATTCTAAGCCTGCTCCTTGGCACCGAGTCAGCTTCTACTTTGACAGATCCTGCCGGCCACATGTGGCAAGCGCAGGATATTGGATCGGTTACGGCATTGTTATGTCTCTTCACGGCTCTGCCGTTCTGGCTTCTCGCCGTGTTCGAGATCGGGCGGGACCGACTCTGAGAACGATGGCCGCAGGGACGTCAGCGTCGAAATCGCTCCCGATAGTCGCTGGGCCCGGCGCCGATTCTCCTCAGGAAGGCTCGTCGCATCGTATCCGGGCTCGTAAAGCCGCAGCGCGATGCCACACGCTGCAAAGCGGTTTCGCTTTCCTCGAGCAGTCGCCGCGCCGCATCGACCCGCGCCATTTCGACGAAGTCCGCGGGCGTGGTACCGGTCTCGCCCTGAAAAACACGCGTAAAATTGCGTACGCTCATGGCGACCCGGCTTGCCAGCGAATCCAGGCTCAGATCGTGCGCGAGATGATCGAGAACCCAATGCTGCAGGGATCGAATCTTCCCCTCGTCAGCGATCTGCGCCGCCAGATGCGCACTGAACTGCGATTGACCGCCGGGACGCTTCAGAAACACCACTAACCGACGCGCGACCGTCAATGCAAGATCGCGGCCGTGGTCATCCTCAATCAGCTTCAACGCAAGGTCGATGCCGGCGGTGACCCCGGCCGAGGTGTAGAGCGCGCCGTCCCGAACATAGATTTGGTCCGGCACGACCTTGGCGGCTGGGAAACGTTGGGCAAGCTCGGCGGCATGCTGCCAATGTGTCGTCGCACTCATCCCGTCGAGCAGGCCCGCCGCACCGAGAAAGAACGCCCCGGTGCATACCGAGCCGTATCTCCGCGTCTTCGGAGCCCGGCGTCGTAGCCATGCATGGAGATCCGCGCTGGTATAGGCGAGAGCGTAGTCGGGCGTTCCGGCCACGAGCATCGTGTCGATCGGCTTGACGTCGTCGAAGATCGAGCTATCCGTGACGAGCGACATCCCTCCTACCCTGATCGTCCGGCCGGCCCCAGCCGCCACCAACCGGACCTCGTAGACAGCCCCGCCGGACGCGTGACGATTTGCTTCCAGAAAGGCATCCAGCGGTCCCGACACGTCGAGAGATTGCGCGTTCAACGGCACCACGATGGCAACGGATTTCCGCGCGGGCTTTGCAACCATTTTCCTGTTTCCTATGCATCTCCGCAGCAAGGAGCGCTTCTCGCCGGAGCAGATGTTCGCGGCCAAATAAGCCGGGGTCATTGGCCGGAATCGTCGGATGGGCGCTGTTGCGGCCAACCTAACATAAATCTATTTCGCAGCCAGTGGAAACACGAACAGGACAAAGATGGAGCCGACAATGTTATCAAAACACCTTCTTACGATTTCGCTCTTGTTGCGGCTGATGGTGATATCCACAGCAGCCCACGCCGGTGCAACAATCACGGCTATTGGCCAAGTGAAGTCCGGCAGAGCGCACAAAACCCATCTGGTCGCTCGCAAGGCAACTTTAGCTCTGCGCTCGCATACGATGGATCGGTGTCGAGCCTCCAGCCGGCGACGAACACCAATCGGTGATCAGGTATCGACGCTCGGGCGCGCGCCAATGCACCTCGCCAGTGCGCCTTGTGTCTCGATGAATAGTGTTGCCTGATGCTCTCGCTGACCACACAGGGTCATTATTACGTCGTTTTCTGATTAGAAATTTTGTCATTCCAATCGGCACCATTTTTTCGATGACCAGCAAAGGCGGCGCCGGTCGGCAGCCTCGTGCTCACGGAATCAGATATCGCCGTACGCCCCCGTATGTGGTAAGCTCGCTGTTCATTCGCCCAGGCGATCCTCGGCATGGGACGAATGGCAGTTTAGTATTTTCTGCATGGCCGGTCTGGCGGCGGAGTCCAGCGGATGAAACCATCCTCTTGGTTCGACGTTGGCGGGGATAGTGGCCTCCGGGTAATGTGGGAGGACGGCGATCGTGTCTTGTGCAGAGGACGGCGCGATGGCACCGACCGGAATACGGTCCTCGTTGTGCTTCCCGCTGCGGAGCAGCCAACATTTGACAGCCTCAACCGCCTCACTCGCGAATACGAACTGAAGGATGATCTGGACCGCGCATGGGCAGCGCGGCCAGTCGCGCTCACGCGCTACAATGACCGCACGGCGCTGGTGCTCGAGGATCCCGGCGGTGCCCCGCTCGATCGACTGCTTGGCCGGCCATTGGATGTATCGCATTTCCTGCACATCGCGATCCCTCTCTCGGGGGCGCTCCGCCAAGTGCATGAGCGAGGTCTTATCCATAAGGACATCAAGCCGGCAAATATCCTGGTGGACGCAGCAAGCGGCGGCGTCTGGCTGACGGGGTTCGGCATTGCCTCGCGTCTGCCGCGCGAGCGCCAAGCCCCCGCCCCGCCCGAGGTGATCGCGGGCACGCTCGCCTACATGGCGCCGGAACAAACCGGGAGGATGAACCGCTCGGTGGACTCCCGTAGCGATCTCTATGCTCTGGGTGTCACCTTCTACGAAATGTTGACGGGGCAGCTCCCCTTCACCGCCGCCGATCCAATGGGCTGGGTACACTGCCATATCGCGCGGCAACCGGTACCGCCCAACGGGCGGGTCGCGGGCGTCCCGGGGCCGCTCTCGGCAATCGTGATGAAGCTTCTCGCCAAGACTGCCGAGGAGCGCTACCAGACCGCCGCGGGCGTCGAGGCCGATCTCCGGCGCTGCCTGGCGGAGTGGGAGTCGCATGGTCGCATCGAACCCTTCTCGCTCGGCGGTTGCGACGTATCGGACCGGCTGCTGATCCCGGAGAAGCTCTACGGCCGGGAGCGCGAGATCGACACTCTGCTCGCTTCCTTCGACCGGGTCGTGGCGAACGGCACGCCGGAACTCGTGCTGGTCTCCGGCTATTCCGGCATCGGCAAGTCCGCCGTCGTCAATGAGCTGCACAAGGCGCTAGTGCCGCCGCGCGGCCTTTTCTCCTCCGGCAAGTTCGACCAGTACAAGCGCGACATCCCTTATGCCACGCTGGCGCAAGCCTTTCAGAGCCTGATCCGCATGCTTCTGGGCAAGAGCGACGCCGAGCTCGCCGGCTGGCGCGACGCCCTGAGCGAGGCGCTGGGCCCGAACGGTCAGCTCATGGTCAACCTCGTTCCCGAGCTCGAGCTTGTGATTGGGAAACAGCCGCCGGTCGCGGAGCTGCCGCCGCAGGACGCACAGAACCGCTTCCAGATGGTGTTCCGGCGGTTTCTCGGGGTGTTCGCGCGCAAGGAACACCCGCTCGCGCTGTTCCTCGATGATTTGCAATGGCTGGATGCAGCAACGCTCGACCTCATCGAGCATCTGGTTATGCACTCGGAAGTGCGGCACCTGCTCCTGGTCGGCGCCTACCGGGACAACGAGGTTGGCCCCGCGCACCCGCTCCTGCGGACTCTCGATGCGATCCGCGATGCCGATGTGAGAGTGCGTGAGATCGTGCTGGCACCCCTCGGGCTCGATGATGTCAACCGGCTCGTCGCCGACGCGCTCCACTGCGAGCCGCAGCGCGCGTGGCCATTGGCGGAGCTAATCCAGAAGAAGACCGGCGGCAATCCGTTCTTCGCGATCCAGTTCTTTATCGCGTTGGCCGACGAGGGGCTGCTCGCATTCGACCCAGTCGCGTCAGCGTGGCAATGGAACATCGATCGCATCCGCGCCAAGAGCTACACCGACAACGTGGTGGATCTTATGGCGGAGAAGCTGAAGCGGTTGACTTCCACCACCCAGGAAGCCCTGAAGCAGTTGGCCTGTTTGGGCAATGTCGTCCCGATCGCAACTCTGGCCCTGGTTCACGGGACAACTGAGGAGGCGATGCACGCGGCACTCTGGGAGGCTGTCCGCGCTGACCTCGTCGTCCATCAAGCTCGCGCCTACAAATTCCTGCACGACCGGATCCAGCAGGCGGCCTATTCACTGATACCCGACGAGCAACGTGCCGACGTCCACCTGCGCATCGGCCGTGTGCTGCTGGCAAGCATGACGGCGGACGAGCTGGCTGAGCGGCTGTTCGACGTCGCGAACCACTTCAATCGGGGCGGCACGCTACTGGTCGACCGGGACGAGAAAGCGCAGGTGGCGACGATCGAGCTGCGCGCCGGGCGAAAGGCCAAGGCGTCGACGGCCTATGCGTCCGCGTGCCTATATCTCGAGGCCGGCATGGCTATGCTCGACGAAAGCGACTGGGACAGCCACTACGATTTAACGTTCAGCCTGTGGCTCGAACGCGCGGAGTGCGAGTATCTGACCGGACAGTTGGCGTCGGCTGAAGCACGGCTCTCGTTGCTGTCAACCCGCGCGCGGACCATCGTTGACTCTGCCGCCGTCACCTGCGTGCGCCTCAATCTCTACACGACCTTGGACCATAGCGACAGCGCGGTCGAGGTAGGCTTGGACTATCTGCGGCGGGTCGATGACGGACGCTGGCCGCTGCATGCGACTGCGGAGGACGTTCGTCAGGCTTATGACCGGCTGCTGCAGCGGCTCGGTTCCGGCTCAATCGAGTCGCTGGTCGATTTGCCACTGATGACTGATCCA